>Ga0209611_10003012_pt1 | contig 29515 bp, 23 predicted proteins | sample S1TSphgellanicum_3_FD_187693 | JGI IMG/M metagenome (GOLD analysis project Ga0209611, IMG submission 187693) | Host-associated microbial communities from peat moss isolated from Minnesota, USA - S1T2_Fc - Sphagnum magellanicum MG (SPAdes) (version 2) | ecosystem: Host-associated > Plants > Peat...
ATCTGATTTCACCTTGGTAACCAATTCTGTAAGAAATAGGTCTCAAACCTATTTTATAGAGGGACTCAAACCTTTGGTAGTAATTATGTTGCAAATCACACCCGATTGATGGTTTAATTGAAAAACTCATAAACATTTTGTTATTATATATGCCTTCAAAACATTATCCCCCAAGTTTTACACTAAATGTATGGAAGGAGGATGAAAATGATGCAAGGTGCAACTTAGACATTGCAAACTAAAATCACTTTGTCGACATGATAAAGTGATGTTGAATGAATGCAAGTTTGAAATCAACATAATAATTGATGTTCTCACAATTTGATGTGTCCAAAAATAAATCTAGTTGGGTTTTTTTAAGTGTTCTTTTCAGGTTCACAAAACATCCATTTTAGGTTTTGGCTAGGTTTAGATTAAGTTTGGCATGTTGGGACATACTTAAAACATTTTGCAATATGTGCCAAGCATACTAATCAAACCAAAATGTTAAAGAAAAAAAATCAACAATTTGAAGAAAAATATAATGTGTTTATGGTTGCTTCAACCCTATCACTTTTGTTGTAATGCACCTAACTATTACCCTAAATTTGTAAATCATCTTCTAAAAGTAATACAAAACCAAATAAACATTTATTTATAAAATTATGGAATGTAATGTTTGGCTTTTGCAACTCAAACGATTTGTAACATGTTTAGTTTCTTTTTGAGTGCACTAGGAAAGATATCAAAGTATACAATTTTTTATTTAATTTACCTAGAATTAAGGTGTTGTGTCCCATTGTGATTTAACAATCCTTTATTTAGAAACATATAAGTGCACTTCACATGATAATCCTTACAAAGATTACCCCTTGATGTACAAAGTCTCTTTAGAGAGAATTAAAACTAGTGAAAGTTATGAAGAGTTTTGTTGATGATGACAAAATACGATAAGATCTTGATTGTTGACAAGTCATTGCCATCTCTATTATTTTGAACACCTCCAAAGTTTTTTAATAATTGGTTATTCCTCCAATTGACGATTGTATTTTGCTCCATCATATGATTTGTAATCCTCTCATCTTCCTCATTATTAATACAATGTTTAGAGGTTTTTGTAAACTAAGTTGTAGGATTGATTTGTGAGTCCATTTTTTCTTGCTCATTTATAACCAATGTTTTGTGTAGATTGTGGAAGAACATTTTCCTTGTCAACAATTTCCTGATAAATGGCACCATTCTTCGTTCTGTAAGGGACATTCAACATCATGGTTGATTAGATCCTCTTGCCCCTAGCCTCCAATGGACTAAGGGCTCACGCTTCATCCCCATCAATAGTATACCTTGAGTTTTTAAAATCAAACCAAGATAAGAAAATTTATATTAGTTATGGATATGTGTCAAAAACATGTTTTTTTGTCTTCCAAGTTTCAAAAAATAAGTCAAATTAGAAATCTAATAAATTTGCCCAAACTAAATTTTCATTTATTGTTATTGTGCAAGCTATTGGTGTGAATCTAAAACCACAATTCAAATGAGCTTGGGGGAACTTACGAGATCCTAATCTTCTACTAGTTTTTCGTTATTTTGGTATTTTGTAACCAAGCAATGGTAACATAAAATTTTCTTGTACCTTTCACTGTAAAGGTTGTTTATAATAACAATCTTACACTCATCATTTGTTTCCTCTACCTTAACCTATATGTTGGTGTCCTCTTTTACTCTTTTCACTATTGTATCTAGCTTATTTCTAGATTTGTCATCATTCTTTCTCTTTGTGCACTCTAGATTAATTGATTTTGATAATTTTACAGTGGGCTAAAAATTTAATACCTTCTTCAACATATTCAACATACTTCAACATGTTGTCTTCTAGAAAAGAATACAAAATGTCTTATTGCAAATGAATTTAAATTCCATTCTAAAACTTGAAATTGTCCATGTTCAAGTTTTGAAAGGAAAAATCTTAAAGGCAAAGTTGCTTGATGACATAATATTCTAATTTTTTCCTTGTATTTTTCCTTTCATTTGCCATCCCATCAATAAATAGTACACATGTCATTATGGGTTGTATCAAATCTTAAGGATTTATCTAATGCTTATAATTAAACATTAAAAGGTTGGTTTTCCCCTTTTAAAATTATATATATATATATAATATTAAGGGTTGTACACACCCAATGTTGAACATTATTTGTCCAAAATGTAGTGGGGTCATGTGTTATAAAAATATACATGCATTGGAAAATGGGTATGGCTAACCCCCTAAACCCAAAAGAAATCTTCTTTTACAAGTGTGGTCCATATCTTATAACTGTACATTTCTTTTTCAATATGGACATGGATGCCCTATAACCATGCATAACCAATCTTCTATTAAGTAAATAACACTTAATAAAAATACACAATTATTCTAACATTGGTGGGTCCCTCTCTTTAAGAAGTACGCATTGTTTACACATGGGTATGCCCCAAACCCATGTCCAAACACTTTTTTTTACTAGGGGTTTAAATTATTGAAAAACTCTATAGAAATTTGTCTCTAGCCAAATTTTTTTATGATAAGTTTCCCTTTGAATGTAGGTGGTGGTGGAATATGTTGGTCATAGGTTTTTCTTAATTTTGAAGGGACATTTGGTTATAGACAGGCGTTTGATTATGGGTTGTCTTACCCTAATAAGGGGGGAGGGGGCACTTCCTTTTTTGGTGTATAGAAAGAAGGGGGGACACCCCCTTTTTATGTTTTTTGTAATAAAAAAGGTTTGATTTTTTCTTTTTTTCCAATTAGAAAGGATAGTTTCTTCTTGTTTTTTTGTAACAAAAAGGAGTTGGGTTCCTCTTGTTTTTTACAACATAAAATAGTTAGCCCATCTTTTTTTAAAAATTTGATCAAAGGGGAGTACAAAGTTTGCCCTTTGATTGTTTTACAATGGCAATTGTAATAAGGGGACCACCCTCCCCATGTGTTTTCATGGTGTTTAATCTCCATTTATTTATGGCATTGAAGACCTTCAACTTCATTTTGTGTGTACATTTTAGGGGATTCCATTTACTTTTACCATCTGAGGTGGTTATTTATTCATTGTTCTCATGTCCAAAGTTGTTTTTTCATTTTATTTTTTTTTGTTGCATTGTTTAGCTTTCATTTGCTTATGGCATTGAAGATAGTTGTGTTTTCATGGTGTCTAATTTTCATTTGCTTTTGGCATTGAATAACTTTAACTTCATTTTGTGTATATATTTTAAGGGCTTCCATTTGCTGTTACCATTTTCATTTTGTGTGTACATTCTAAAGGCTTCCATTTGCTTCTATCATCTAATGTGATTGTTTGTTAATTGTTCACATGTCCAAGGTTGCTTCTTTGTTTTGTTTTGTGTTGTTAGGCCTTCATTTGTTTTCAGCATTGAAAAGGGTTTTTTTTTTCATATTTTGTAACCTTAACTTGGTTTTGGGATTGAAGATTTGTCGATTTTAGTTTGTATCTATGTTCAAAGGGTTTCCATTTGCTCCTACATGTGAACGTGGTTTATTTTCATCATTTTCATTTCTAAAATTGTTTATTTATTTATATTCGTGTTCTTCAGCTTCCATTTGTTCACAACATTGAAAAGGGTTGTTTATTTGTTGTTTTCTATGTTAAAAATTTATGGTTGTTTTTTATGTTGTTTAATCTTCATTTGTTTCTAGCATTAAAGACCTGTTAACTTCACATTGTTGTGTACTTTTCGGGGTTTCCATTTTTTTTAGTGTCCAAATTGTTCTATTCTCCATTGTTTTCATGTCCAAGGGTTGTCTATCTATTTTGTTTAGTGTCTTTTGGGTTTCATTTGCTTACAACATTGAAGAGGGTTATTTTTCAATGTTCATGGCTTTTGGATTTGTTTTTGCGTGTTGTCTAACCTTCATTTGCTTTTGGCATTTAAAATTTTGAAATATCACATCTTTAAATGTAATTTAAATTTTTTATTTATCATTTAAAAAAAAAAAAGAGAATTCATTTGGATTTTCCATATTTTCAAGTTGATGGGTCTTATTTCAAATATAACATGTATATTTTCAAATTTTCCATGTTGTAATCATAATATATCACAACCCTAATTGTAAAAATAAATTTGAACACAATGTTTGAATAACCAATATCAAGTGAATGTTCAAATCTCAAACTTGACATTCAATTTTTCATAAACTCAATGAAAGGCTTGACAGATTTATATTTATATGTACATAGGTTTTCAATTTACTTTGTATATTTATGTTGAAAACATGATGGTTTTTTTTTATTGCATTTTAGGTGAATTAGTGTTTTTTTCTAATACAATGAACCATATACACTTTGTATGAAATTGCATGGAGGCATTAACACCTGATTTTCGGTGGGTGGGTGGGTTAGTAGGGTCAAAAAGCATTGGCATTGCCCTACCTCATGTTTGTTTCTCACATTTTGTCCTCCACTTTGTTTGTCAAGGATTGCTGAGGAATCACGAGTTCTTTGGAAAATTTCATCTTTCATATTGCACCCTAGAAAACATGTATTATCACCGTTGCAAGAGTTACAAGTCATAAGAATTTATCAATATCCATGGGAAGCAATCCTCTGAAATGCACAACTACAATCTTTGTGCAAGAGTGTGACACAACAAATCAATTCAAATCCAAAAGTGGCAAGCAATATGGAAAAAGATTGTCCTGAATGGATAGCTACCCATCTGTGCAAGAGGCAACAATCATGACTCATTACACTTCAATAGTACCAAAGGCTGTATGGAAAACCGATCCTTCTTGCAAGGTTGGTTTGCTTGGGGCTAGACACACAGACTGACTGTGTTTGGTGATTCTTAACCCTCTGATCACACAACCCATCAAATAACTAAACCTATTAACCTGTTTTCAGACATAATAAGAAGATAAACTCGGCTCTTTGAGCCACAATCTCTTCAATGTAACAACTAGAGCAAAAAACCTTTCAAACCCCATATGCATGATTCATTCAGAAGTAAAAATTGCTACTACAAGGGTAAATCAATGAGAGATTGCAGAGAAATCTCCACAACAACGGTTTGAAGGTAATGTGAGATGATGAGTAGCAACAGTCACAACATTGTGACTCAAGTTGCTCACAAAGTGCTAGGCCATCATCACCTTCGTTACAAATAGCAGTTATGAGTTGCCATCAATAATACTCCATGACTTCATCAGATCCTGACAGTGGATGTAGATAACAGTGAGTGTAGATAAGTATGTAACAGTCTGCCCAAAATTCAAGCAAAACATTACATAAAATCCGCACCCTGAAGGTCTGTTGCACGTCTGGAAGCAACAGAAAGACTCAGTCATGATGGTTGGCTGTTGCATTTCCTGGAGCAACAGAAAGACTCATTCATGATGTTGGCTGCTGCAGCATTTCCAGAAACAACTGAAAGACTCAGTCATGATAGTTGGCCGTTTGCAGCATTTCCAAAAGCGACAGAAAGACTCTGACATCATGATGTTGGCTAGCCACTCAAAGAGCTACATACAGCTATTTTTGCCAAGCAATTGCAAGAGTATACCACAAAACCTTCACAGAAAACGGAGATTGTGTGACTGGCACATGCATATACATACCTATTCAGTTTGTGCACAGATGAGAAAAAAATGTATGAAATTGCACCTCTTCTTTGCTTGTGTCCACAAGAAGAAGAAGAAGAAGAAGTGGGAGAGAGTGGACACAACAAAGAAGATGAGAACAATGCGTCCTCAATGAGAGAGAGAGCGAGAGAGAGAGTCTTCTTACCCATGATATCATTGCTCTCCTAATCTGCCTCCATTCTTCCTGCTGCTCTTGTCCACACTCCCACCACCCTGTTTGCAAGCTTGTTGAGCAAAACAGATTATGGATTGTGCGTCTCTTCTGACCTCGAACAACATTTGTCCCTTCCCCCTCCAGATAGAAACTTCTGCTCCAAAAGGGTTAGGGTTAGGGTTTAGGGTTTAGCAAGAGATTCACAAAACAACAGTGGGGTTCTCGACTTTATGGCGGAGTGGGAAACCAACTGGGTTGTCATCTACAGATCGTTGCGCAAGTTGCTGGCCGGAAACTGGACGCACGAGAAACATGTAGAGGTGTTCAAGGAGGCGCAACAACGTCAGCAACGGTCTGGGTAGATTAGGGCTTGGTGGGAGAACTTTGAGGCCTTGCTCCTGGACATGAAGACTCACTTCCTACGCTCCTCTCTCTTTACGTCCCAACTTGCAGTTTCTTGCTGCTGACGTTCAGAAGACACGAATTCCTAGCTACCCATCTCACAATTGTCGCGAAAGCTTGTGTTGTGACGACGACAACGGTCTGCGTATATTAGGGTTTGGTGGGAGCACTTTGAGATCTTCCTCCTGGACATGATGACGCACTTCCCACGCTTCTCTCACTATCCCACCTTTGCAGTTTCTTGCTGTTGACTTCCAGAAGAGACGAATTCCACGCTACCCATCTCACAGTTGTCGCGGAAGCTTGTGTTGTGAAGAAGCTAGTGCAACGTTTCTGTGAGCTTTTTCTGTGATTTTCTGCAGAATTCCGGCTGTGGGTATTGGGGATTTTGTCGCAAACAATCATGATCATCGTGGAGCAGCAGATGGAGAGTGAGGAAGAGGAGGAGAATGAGAATGGAGACGATGAGAACGCGGACAAGTACATGGTGGGTGTGGTGGAGGTCAATGTGGTAGGGTTACAGTACTACGATGGAAGAGTCACAGACGGCGAGATGGTGCGACTCATCCGAGAGCCGCACAATCCTTACGACAAGAACGCAATTCAGGTGGTGAACATCTTTGGACGACAGATTGGGCACATCGAGAGGACTAAAGCTTGTCATCTGGCACCTCTGGTGGACACAAAATTGGCGGTGATGGAAGGAATTGTGCCTCAAGGAAGCAGCAGGAACAGGTTCAAGATGCCATGCCGTGTCTACATTTTCAGTAATCCTGAAGATGGAAACAATGTCAAACAGCACTTGCGCATTGCAGGTGTGATTCTATTACCTCCAAGCATGCGCATGGAGGAAGAAGATGCATCAGTATCCATGTCCCAGCAGCAGCAACAAGCTGCTGCAGCAGCAAGAAAGCAGGCAACAAAACCCAAAGCAATGAAAGAGAGCTTGGATGATGTGTTTGCTGCGCTCGGAGAGATGTCAGGTATGCAGAGGCAGATGATGGAGCCATCTCCTGTCATCTCTTCCACCATGTTCCGGCATCAGAAAGAAGCGCTTGCTTGGTTGATCCATATGGAGAATTCCTCCAAACTGCCTCCCTTCTGGATCATTCACAAACCTCGAGGAGGAAGAGGGGGAGGTGGTGGTGGTAGCAGCAGTAAAGATATGTTGCTCTACAAGAACACCATCACCAATTTCTCCACTGATCAGCGTCCAGATCCTCTCAGAGGTGGTCTTCTTGCTGATGATATGGGCTTGGGGAAGACTCTAGCATTGCTTGCTCTTGTTGCCACAAACAAACCAGGTGCAATTCTTCCTCTTCCTCAGATTGCAAATGTTGCTGCTGGTGACCAAGAAGAAGAAGAAGAAGCTACTTCAGCAGCAGCAGCAGACACTGCTGCTGTAAGACCTTCAAAGAAACGCAAACTGGGTGGTGGTGCTGCTGCTACAAAAAAGCTTCCTGCTGCTGCTCTTGAACAACCCGCAGATTCTCCTCCACAGCTGAAAGGTCCACGAGCAACACTGATTGTGTGTCCACTCTCAGTGTTGTCGAATTGGGTAACACAATTGGAAGAGCATACAGTGCCTGGGAGCTTGGGAGTGCATCTGTATCATGGACCTGATCGCATAAAAGAAACAAGCATCTTGAGCTTGTTTGACATTGTCTTGACCACCTACAACATACTGGCAACAGAAGGCATCAGCTCATCAGACAACACTGAAGCTGCTGCTGCTTCTTGTTGTTCTACATCGCCCTTGCAGAAGGTTCAGTGGCTTCGAGTGATTCTAGATGAAGCACATCTGATCAAAAGTCCGACTGCATTGCAGACGAAAGCAGCAGTGGCACTCAAAGCACACAGAAGATGGGCTGTCACTGGCACACCCATCCAGAACACAGCTCGGGATTTGTTCACTCTCATGCAATTCTTACGGTTGGAGCCACTTAATGAGAGCTCCTTCTGGCGTCGCACAGTCGAACGACCATTGATGAGTGGCGATTCTAGTGGGCTTGCTCGGCTGCAAGCTTTGATGAAAGCCATTGCTCTCAGGAGGACAAAGGAGTTGCAAGTCAATGGACATCGATTGGTGGAGCTTCCTCGCAAGACAGTGACAATTCACTATGTGGATCTTGCTGCTGAAGATCGAGAGGTTTATGATAAACTAGAGGAGAATGGCAAAGAAGTTATCGGGCAGCTTGTGCAATCAGGAACAGTGCTGCAAAACTATGCCAGCGTGTTGCAAATTATTCTTCGTCTTCGTCAGATATGTGATCATTCAGCATTATGTCCAGCTTACAGTGAAATGTTATGCGGAGGAGAACTGCAGTGTCTTAAAGATGTAAATTGTGCTCCACCGGAGTTGCTTCAGAAGCTGCTTTCAGTGTTGCAAAGTGGTGAAGATTTCGACTGTGCAATATGCCTTAATCCGCCCACAAATGCAGCCATTACACCCTGTGCTCATGTCTACTGCCGACGATGCATCGAGAAATCACTGGCTCGCAACAAGGAGCAATGCCCAATGTGCCGCTCCAGTCTTTCTGCTTCAGATCTCATGTGTGCTCCTAAGGTGGAAAGCGCTCAAATTGGAGAGCAATCAGAAGCTCCTCCTTCTTCTGCTGCCATGAAATCAAGTGCAAAAGTGGAGGCTCTCATTCAGCTTTTAACTGCTGTGAGGGACAAGGACCCAACAGAGAAATCAGTTGTGTTCTCACAATTTTCCCAGATGTTGACGTGCTTGCAAGGACCTCTAACAGATGCAGGCTTTCACTTCGTGCGGCTGGATGGAAGCATGACTGTCAAGAAGCGCCAGGTGGCTCTTACTGCCTTCCACTCAAAGGATCTGACTAGCCCCACAGTTTTCTTGCTTAGCTTAAAAGCAGCGGGAGTGGGCTTGAATCTGGTGGCTGCGTCAAGGGTGTTTATGCTGGACCCATGGTGGAATCCTGCTGTGGAAGAGCAAGCCATGGACCGTGTGCATCGGCTGGGTCAAACGAGAGATGTTGAGGTTGTGAGGCTGGTTGTGTCAGACAGCATTGAGGAGCGCATCTTAGAGCTGCAGGACCGGAAGCGCCAACTTGCTACTTTTGCTTTTGAAAAGCGCTCAGCTGAGCAGCAACGCCTCACTCGTATTCAGGATGTACAGCTGCTCATGCACTTGTAATCTCCTGAATGTTTTTTTTCATTCATGGTTGCCTCTACCCTTTCAGAGGGATATTTTTTGGAAGTGGGAATCCTTTGAGGAGCTTGGCATGTTGACCGTGCATAAGCTGTCAGCACATGATTTTGTCACAGCAGAAGTTGCTGATTGCTTGTCAATGCAGCCAGCCAGCTCAAAGGAATTGGGTGCTGAGAATTGCTCAAAATCTTGCACTTGGATTGATGATCAAATGAAAATCTTCTTCAGAGGGATGAAAATCATCTTCAGAGTGCAAGATTTTGATCAAATGAAAATCTTGCACTTGGATGGATGATCCTATGAAGAGAAAATTACAAGCTTCATGACTTATAGGCTTTTTTTGTACAGTTGCATTCCTCACATGGTAAAATCTCTGAATTTCAACAACCCACATCCAGTTTTCCTTCTTGCATATTCTCTCCAGAGGAGACTGATTCTCTCTTATGTTGCTTGCACTTCCATTTTCTGCTGTGCAGATCAATGGTGTGGAGTAGTTTCTTTGCAATGCATTCTGTTTGAGTTTTTTTGGTTTTTTGGTCCTGATTTGGGGTGCAAAGTCTTCCCTCTGCTAAATCCCTTAAACCCCATTTCTCTGTGGAATCCCATGTGCAATATCTGCCTTTTTTTATATTGGGACCCTGAAATCATTGCACAGTTTTTGCTTCCTTCCTCCCTTTCTTCTTGTGGGTTTGTTTCTCAGTGCACAGTTTGCTTTCCTCACTCCATTTCCCATGGGTTCTTATTTTCATGAGATCAGAACTCTTGAAAGAAAGTATTAATTATACATATATGTATGTGTGTGTGTGTTTCTTGGCAGTTCTTGTATAGTTGATATGAAGAATCATGTCCAATTTGCCTCTGAATATGCACAACCACATGAAGAATCATCCCATGTCAGTTGCTGCAGATTCAATTGGCTTGCTCTTACTGCTTTTCTCCGTCAAGCAGAGGGAGGAAGCTGTCTTCTTCTTGAAGGAACGAGCATTTTGCACACTGCAAACAGAGTCACTAACCTCTTTTTATCATGATCTCAGACTCCGAGAAGCCTGCTCAATTCTCTACAGTGACTCCAGCAGCAGAGTCATCTTCAGATACCATGCCTTCTAAAGTGAATCAAATTGCAAATGTACACAAGTTGTGAAGGAAGAACATCATCATCAATCTCCCCTCCCCCCCCCCCACAACACAACACACCCCCAAAAAAAGACACAAATATAAACAAAATATCAAGCAGCACCCTGATATATTTGACATATGTGGTTTCAGATTCTCATCACAAGAAGAATAAAAGTATCATCATCATCATGATCAAAGAACAACAACAACAACAACATTAAGCAGATCATCAAAGAAGAAAAAGGAGAAGAAAATGACCATCAAAGTGGGGATTTGAGTTGTGATCACAGCAAGGAGAAAGAAAAAAAAACCCACCATGGTTGAATCCAATGTGGGGATTTCCATTGCCAACATCACAAGGGAGGATTGATCACAGGAGCTTCACATCATCACCATCTCAAAACCCAAGACCCAAGATCCAAGACCCATTTCAGATCTTCCCAGAAAGAACAACAACAAGATAGCTGATCTGTTTTTCTTAGTGAGACTTTTTTCATAAGAAGGAGTTGACTTTCTTTCTTTCTTACTTTCTCCTCAAGAAAAGAAATTGGAGGAGGGGGGGGAAAAAAAAATCCAAAACAGAAAGGAAAAAAAAACGGGGGGCAACCTAACAACAACTCCTAGAGAAGTACGTGTCACAACAGATGCAGTACTTTTTAGTGAAGCAAGAGTTGACGTCAGAGAGAAAGAATCTGCACAAATACGCTCAAATGCATTTGACCGAAGTTTCTTTCTCTTGCAAAGGCAATTTCCCCTCTCCCTGTCTCTGTTGTCTCTGTGAGATCTCTCTGTGATGGTGGTTATTTTGGTGGGTTTTTTTGCATTTAGGTCACAGCAGAAGCTGCTCTTCAAGCAAGAGCTACTACCCATTGTCGAGAAGCTTCGAAAACAGCAGCTGCTTCTACAAGCTGTGAGATCTGGTTTTGGGTTTTGAGTAAATTTTCTTGTAACTTGGGTGTGGGTTGATTCCTCTCTTGTTTTTGTGTGTGTTGGAAGTGTAGTCTGATTGGTTCTCATCAGTTTTGTTTTGTTTTGTGTGTGTGTGTGTGTTTTGTTTTTTTGTTTTGTTGTTTTCCCAAGTTCTCATCATCTCCTTTCTTCTTTCTTCTTCAAGCTTTTTTCAGAAGAAGAATTCTCTTCTCTTGTACTACAACTTGTAGATCAAATCTGCAACAAAATAAAAGCTGGTGGGGGTGGGGGAGGGAGATGTGAAGAGATAGATCTCTGTGTTCAAGGCAAAGAAATCTAGATTGCTGAGATTCGGAAAATTCGAGATCAGATCTGAAAAGGGATCACTATCATCGACATCACCATCGTCACCATCATCATCATCAGCAGCAGCAGCAGCAGGGGTAGAATCTGGTGTATTGGGTTTGGATCTTGGAGCTGCAAATCCAGTTTTGTGAGACAGAGACAGAGACAGAGAGGGAAACCTCGGTGGTTTGGTGGGAGTACAAAGAGGAGTGAAGAATAAGAAGAAGAAGATGGTGAGGATGGATTTGTTTCGGTCAGAGGAGATGGTACTGGTGCAGCTCATCATGCCTGCCGAATCAGCCCATGACACCATCACCTACTTGGCAGAGCTCAGTCTTCTTCAGTTTAGAGATGTGAGTCCTGAACCCCAAAACTCTTCTCCATGTCTCCTGCATCTCTTCCCCATCTCCTTGAACTCTTCTTGCTCTCCTCCTGCACCCCCTCGATGTTTGCCCATTGTTTTCCATGCCACAGAAATTGGTCAACATCTCGAATCCTCATCCTTCCAAAGCTTCTCTTCTTCTTCTTCTTCTTCTTGCAGCAGTGATTCTTGCTACAAGAAAAAGAATATTAGCTCATCAAGATCCTCATAGTTTTGTTCAAACCTTCAAGATCCAGATGTTCATGGTTCTTTTTCCATCAAAGCCATTTGCTCATAATGATGGCAGTGGGTGGAGTGGTCATGTAACCGTACTTGTTTTTTGGGTATTGATTCTGCAACTGTTGTTGAGGTGTGCAAGCTGGCCTTGATCATATGTGTTGTGTTTCCAAAAGCTTCCAAATCCAAAAGATAGTGCTTTGGTTACACTGGCACATTTGGCATCCAGGCAATGAAAATGCTGCAGCATCCATAGCTCTGCAACTTTGTTGATCCGAAAACCTCTGATTGGGTATCAAGTTCTCAGGCTGAGCTGAAAAACCCGAGAACCTGCCAACAATGAGTTGCAGTAAACCCTAGAATACTTGCAAACACTGTGCACTACCTATGAGAAGTCGGTGGATAACTATTGGTTTGTACAGTGCATCATTGCTTTTGTGACAAAGACTATTCTCCGCCCATTTGGGGATTTATTGCTTCAGCAATCCCAGCAAGGAAGACAACAGTGTTTGTGGGTCAAATTGAACATTTTGGGTTTGGGTTTAGAAGCTTGGTTTTGAAGCTTTTAGCACATTGCTTCAGGTTTCACAATTCTTTCTCTCCATCTTCTACACATTTTTTGCTTGATTGGAGGCCAATACCAGATTGATTCTGGCAAACAAACCATAGAAAAATTGTCATATGAAGAAAAGCAACATACCTGTTTGTTTCTGTGGCAACACCTTTCCATCTGTATGTGATTGATCAAGGCAAAGAAAACGACAGTAGCTGCTCTGGTTACCACCAGTGTTTCATCTTTTTTGCTTTCTCTGATTTGCTTGAAAAAGATGATTTTGGGTTTGCAACTTTTGGATTCTAATTGTGGAGACAGACACACACTGGTGGAAATCTATCTTTGGATTATTTTTTCTTGTGTAGTTTTGATGAATACTTTTGTGTGGGTGGGTTTTTCCAATGGCAGCTAAATCCTGGAAAGAGCCCATTTCAGCGAACATATGCTAATCAGGTAACATCACCCAATATCGTGTGCTTTTGACAGTATTGACTGTTTTCCAAAGCAGCATCTGTTCTGGAGTTCAGTCTCTTGCTGCAATTTTTTTTTTTTTAGCTTCAAGAAGCACAGAAACCTTGGGAATGTAATTTTTTCAAAGTCGAGTAGTGGTTAAGATCATCATCATGGATCTGATTTTTTTTTTTGCAGGTGAAGCGATATGGAGAGATGTCACGGAAGTTACGGTTTTTCCATGAGCAAGTTGCAAAAGCTGGGAAGCTGGCATACAGACCCATAGTGGAAAATGTAACCGACTTGGACGAGCTTGACCACAAATTAGGTGATTTGGAATCCGAACTTCTAGAAATTAATGCAAATAATGATAAGCTTCAGAGCAGCCAGAGCGAACTCACGGAGTTCAAGTTGGTTCTCCAAAATGTAAGTTTTACATTACCTTTTGTACTTTGACAATCATATGGTACTCTATCTCTCTCTCTCTCTCTCACACACACACTTTTTCTTCTCTTTTTTCTTTTTTTCTTTGGGTCTCTCTTTGGTTTTTTTCTATTGATTTGGGCGTGTTAATGCAGGACAATTTTGCAGTCTTTTTTCCTTTCGGACTTATAAATGTACTAGTCAAGGATTCCGCAATTTCAATGGATGAAAACTTGTGCGTGTACTTGTGTCAGCACACTCATGAAGTTCCCCCAAGTTTTACAACTTTTTTTTGGTTTGTTTTTGTGGGTGTTTTGTGTTTTGAAAGGGAGCTACACTTTTCCACTCCACAAGGCATGTTGAGAATGGGCAACAATTGCAGTCGGTGCTAGATGATCCATCTCTTGAAGAATCTGTTTCTCGGCCCCTCCTTCTTGAGCAGGTAAGAAAGACAATAAATAGCATATCCCATTTCCCGATTTTCACAATAAACTGGAACTGGCATGAATGATTAAACCTTCAAAGTGGAGTTATTGTGGAGTTAGTTCTCTCTCTAAAATCTTGAACTGGGTTTTTTAAAACTGGGGCCTTATTATTATGCAACAGGAGATGCAAACAGAGCCAACAAAGCATGGGAGGTTGGGATTCATTACTGGGGTGGTACCCAAAGTGAAAGCCCTATCTTTTGAGCGCATCCTGTTCCGTGCCACTCGTGGTAATATGTATTTAAAGCAGGCTCCCATTGATGAGCTGGTGATTGATCCTGCTACTGGTGAAAAGGTATTACCCCCTTCTACAGTTGTTTCCTCTTATGTCCATCTTTGGTTATTTTCATTTCACAGATTCCCATGAAAATATCAGGCTTGAAAATCAGCACAGTTGTGATCTTATACTTTTTACCGCTGATGGTTGCATACCTACCTATGCAACAGGTTGAGAAGATTGTATTTGTGGTGTTTTTTTCTGGAAGTCGCGCACGCACCAAAATCACAAAAATTTGCGAAGCTTTTGGAGCCAACCGATACCCATTTCCAGAGGAGCAAAACCGCCTCTGGCAAATGAAGTCCGAGGTATATTGATCTGAAACCCCAAAAATAAAGACTTGGAAAAGGGGGCTGCTTGTTTCTCAAATTGTGATTGGGTATTTGTTTTCTTCTTGCTTTCTTTTCCAATGGGTCTTGAAACCTTCCACTGCAAGCATTCTGTTTCACCTGTTGAACAACATCCAGCTTTTGGTGATGATGGGTTTAGTGTCTCAGGATTCATATGAGTAAGCCGGTGATGACTGATGGGTGCTGTCAAATGTCCCAGTAAAGAACCTGAGGTGGTTTCTTATGATCAGTGCAACCAGACAACAGTATTGCTACGTCTGTTATTGTTTGGTTCTTGAGGGGTTTGTTGAGCAGCAGAGGGAGTCATTTGGGGGGGGAAATTCTGTAGGTGGACGAGAGGTTGTCGGAGCTTCAATCCACATTGGATGCTGGAATATACCACCGAAACAATGTTTTGAACAACATTGGTTATAGCCTTGAGAAATGGACTCTCATGGTATGTACTTCATCATGACTTCTCTGCATTTGTCAGACTGACTGACAGATGCCAGGGAGCATGCTCTTCTTTTGGCAAGCTTTATTGGTTTCATGGCAAGTCTCATTCAGTCACAAGTATTCCTTGTTTGCATTGCTGATCTTCCTTTTGTCCACCATTAATTTTTATTTTTTTTTCCAGGTGAAGAAGGAGAAGGCAGTGTATCACACACTTAACATGCTGAGTGTTGACGTGACCCGCAAGTGCCTGGTAGCTGAGGCTTGGTGCCCTGTTTCTGCCAAGCCGAAGGTAAAACAGGAGCTCCCTCCCCAAGTGCTGGATGAGAAAACTCCTGTATATTTTGTCTGTGTGATCACATCTCAAAACCCATATATTGCTCATCCCGCATCCTACAAAGAGTTAGAGAATTGAGTGTACAGTTGTGGTGGCAGTGGTATTCTTGTGATGATGATGTTCATAGTGTTACATTCAGGAATTCAGCAAGAGTTACATGTCTGATTGGCAATTGTCTCTGGAGACTGTGTACAGATTCAGGATGCGCTCCAAAGAGCAGCTTATGATAGCAATTCACAAGTCAATACGATATTTCAGGTTCTCTATACAAAGGAATCGCCACCAACTTTTTTCGAAACCAACAAATTCACTAGTGCCTTCCAAGAAATTGTCGATGCTTATGGGTAAGGAGGACCTGCAATATTTTTATGCAGAACTAACTGGAGACTCTCTTTCTCCTTCTCTTGGTTGTGATATTTTTTTCTTCTTTGAAATTTGCTCAATGAAATTGGGGCTGCAGCACCTTAATTCAAAATTCTTTACAAGAAACAGCATCACAAAAAAAGAGCACCATTTGTTTCTTTGATTGTGTGTTCAGAGTGGGTCGATATCAGGAAGCCAATCCTGGATGCTTTACCATCATAACTTTTCCCTTTCTATTTGCGGTCATGTTTGGTGATTGGGGCCATGGAATTGCTCTCCTCCTAGCGGCACTTTATCTCATCATTAATGAAAAGAGATTTGCCAGTAAGGTACAACATCGATATCACATTCTTTTGCATATCAACTGCATATACATTATGTCGACAAAGGAAGGAATTAAGTATTTGCAGTATTGTACTTGTTGAATATTTAATTTTACAGAGTTTTTCTGCAATCTCAAAATGTACAATTCTTTTAAGGAATTTTTTTTTTTTTTTTTGGAGAGGGTAGAATTTCTTTATGGTGGTTAGATACCCATCTGTGGTTTTGCATGTTTTTTTCTCATCCAAGAAAGGAGGTTTGGAAAAATTGGGTTTTTTGTGGGTTCTGGGTCTTAAATTGGGTTGTTGTTTTTGGAAGTTCAGCAATTGGGGGACATAATGAATATGGCATACGGAGGCCGATACGTTATTCTGTTGATGGCTATTTTCTCCATCTACACAGGTTTCATCTACAATGAGTTTTTCTCGGTACCCTTAGAAATCTTTGGAAAGTCAGCCTACAGGTGTCGAGACCCATCTTCGAGTATTGCGAGCTGCATGTAAGCGCCTCACTTATCTGCCTGTATTTGCCTTATGCAGTTTTTTTTTTTTTTTTCTCCCCATTAATATTGAATTTTTTGGTGAAATTTAACAAAAAAATAGCGAAACTAGTTGAATTTTTACACTGGAAAAAAAAATCCAAAATTTTCCCAATTTCTTTCTTAACGGGAGTGGGTTTGGTAATGACCATTTGGCAGGGATGCATCGACAGCAGGGTTAATAAAATACTCCGCAACTCCATACCCATTTGGAGTTGATCCAGTGTGGCATGGGTCACGGTCCGAGCTTCCATTTCTCAATTCCATGAAAATGAAGATGTCGATTCTGTTGGGTATTGCTCAAATGAATCTCGGGATCATCCTCAGTTACTTCAATGCCAAGTTCTTCCACAGTGCTATTGACATTTGGTAAGCCGACAACAACAAACAAGTTTGACCCAAACCCATATTCATATCTTATGCTGATGAAAGAGAAAGATTGATGACAGTACTGACATGGGATTGAATCATTTTGTGTCTATTTGATGGATCTTTTCTTGACACACTCTGTGTGTTGGTTTTTCACCAGGTATCAATTCATCCCACAGCTTATATTTTTGAATGCCTTGTTTGGGTACCTCTCGTTTCTCATCATCCTGAAATGGTGCCAAGGGAGCAAGCCTGACCTTTACCACGTCATGATCTATATGTTTTTGAGCCCAACAGATGACCTTGGTGAAAACCAACTGTTCTGGGGTCAAAGACCTGTCCAGGTATTGTTTTTTTTTTTTTTCCCTGTGTCTCTCTCTCTCAATTTCATGTTTTTCACTTGATCTCTTTTTGTTATTGCATCTATCTATGCACAGGAATGTCTGAACACATTTAGATCCTTGCAGGTATGTTACTAATTTTTCCGGTATTTATTTTTGGGTCAAGGAATATGTTTCAGGCAATATTTTTAGAGGAGATCAGTGTCTTTCGGTTAATGTAACTCCAGAAAGAAACAGAAATCTTTTTGGTTAGTGGAAAATGCAGTAGTGTCTTTGAGAATAAGTCCTGTTTAGATGAAAATTATTCACAAGTGCATTGTGTTTTTTGTTGTCTTTTGGGGTTTAGATTGTGCTGTTATTGTTGGCATTGGTTGCTGTACCGTGGATGCTCCTTCCCAAGCCCTTAACTTTACGGAAACAGCACCTTCAGGTACGATTTGACAACAACCAGTTCAATGATGTCCAAAAGGCTTTGCATGGTCCCGGAAATTGGAATTTCATTCCACAATTGCAGTGTTCCTAAAATCCTTACAGGCAAACTACATTGAGGTCTTCGTGCTTTCTTTAGATCAAACTGTGTTCTGTAGGTAGAAGAAGAGCTTTGTGAAATTTTTCCATCTTTCAGAGATATTGAAATTGTCATGAAAAGGAGCATTTGATACAAAAGGCAACAAGCACAAAGACATTTCCTTAGAAAAAGGCTTTTTGTGACTGGAAGATTTAAGGTTTTTTGGGGTGTGTGTGTGTGTGTGTGTGTGAATGGGGGAGTAGAAAGCTCGAGGTCAAGCGTATGGAGTTTTAGAGGGATCAGATACTGAGGATCTAGATAAGGGGAAGGAGTACGAGGTTGAGGGTGAGGAGTTCGAGTTTAGTGAGGTGTTGGTGCACCAAATGATTCATACCATTGAGTTTGTATTGGGAGCTGTCTCCAACACAGCTTCCTACTTGCGCCTTTGGGCTCTCAGGTATATGTATATATATTTTATATTTTTATATTTTATATTTCTATTTTTATCTTTATTTTCTGTTTTCTCTGTATCTCTTTTTGTTCTTAACAAATTTTCTAAGCAACCCATTAGTCTCTGAAGAGTATGTGATCAATCAATGCCAGAGACTGTAAAACAACGCCTCAACTTCAAAACCCATATTGTAAGAGAGCATATCACATGAATGTGGTGTTGTAGCTAGCCTCTTGTAAAGCACCCAAAGAAAAGGAGATCACAACAAAGTTCTTCAAGTGTGCACAATCTATCTCTGATTCTGTCTGAAATTTTGTCAACTTTTGCAGTTTGGCACATGCTCAACTATCTGCAGTTTTCTATGACAGAGTTCTGTTATTTGCATGGGAGTAAGTTTCATCACCAAGACACTCTGTTTCCATGAAACGGGTCATTGTTGTTCTGCAGTTTTCTCATGGAATATTTGCTTTTGTTGGGGGCGGGACAGAAACAGTAATGACTGACTGATTGATCATGTATGTTTGTTTTGATATGTTTTCTTGTGAGACAGATATTCAAACCCAGTTATCAGACTGGTCGGCTTGTTTGTGTTTGTGGCATGCACAGTTGGGGTGCTCCTGATCATGGAAACTCTCAGTGCATTTTTGCATGCTCTTCGTCTTCATTGGGTCGAGTTCCAAAACAAGTTCTACCTGGGTGATGGATACAAGTTCCATCCATTTTCCTTCAACACTCTCTCTCAAGACTATGAGGACGATACATAGTTTCCTTCTCTCTCTATCTCTCTCAATATCTCTCTCCTCTCACCCAATTTTTAAGCCTCTTGCTCGAGAATCAGGATTCTTTTTGTAAAGTACAGTCAATAAAAGTGCCAAATTTGTCACCCCTGAACCTCTGCAGATTTGCTTTTGAGAGTGGTATTTGTTTGTCAGATTTCACAATGTGGGTTTACCAAGAATCAATCCTCTGCAGATTTTCTTTTGAGGGTGGTATTTGTTTGTCAGATTTCACATGCACGGTTCACCAAGAACCTACCACCACCGAAAGCTTGTTTTGTTGTCAATTGATGGCAAACAGAATTCAGGATTCTTTTCTCTTTTGCAATTATAGATTTGCAGGCTAGCTACATATGCCCCTATTTCATTCTACACACACCTTGCCAACTGCATGGAAGAAGCTGTATGGATTGCATGCTTTTGAGAGAGAAGAACCTTGAGCTGCTGCAAAGGATTTGTGCTTTTGAGAGGGAACCTCGAGCTCCATGGATTGTGCTTTTGACAGGAACTCTGGAGCCCCATGAATCAGGAACTTGAGCTCTGTGGATTGTACTTGAGCTCCATGGAATGTGCTTGAGCTCCATGGATTGCAGTTTTGACAGAAACTTGAGTTCCTTGGGTTGTACTTTGAGCTCCATGGATTGTTCTTGAGCTTCATGGATTGTGCTTTTCAGCTGCAAGGTTTTGAGACAGAATGCATAGAAGCTAAATTATGAAGTGTTATCTATCACAAAGAGAAAGATCAATCCAGAGCCATTATCATCACAACAACCACCCATTTCCTTGCAAAGAATCTTTTGAAGCAACAGCTACAAACAGTGTGTGTGCAAGCAAAATCCTTTCTACCCATCCAGTTAAAGAACCTAACTCTCCTTGGATCTCACTCTCATTCTCACCCAAGCTTTGCAGAGGTTGTTTTATCCATTCGGAGAAATCCAATGTCCACTGCAGAGCATGAACCAAGTGGGAGTCATGTCCACTGTTTTGCTGCAAAGCAAAAGAATCTGCAAACAAACTATGTTGGGTACTTCTAGATTGCTTCTTCTTCCTCAACTTCTTTCTTCTTCTGTGGACCTTTTTCTCTTATGATTCTTCTTGAGCTTTCTGATTGTGGAGCTCTTGTTTTCCGGTATTAGGATCCATTCATCATCATTCCCTTGGAAAAAAAAGCTCTTGTTATAAGACAAGACAGTCAAAGCTCCATTGCTTGGCATTCTTCCCACACCCACTCGGAAGAATATTCTATCTTTCTAGGGTTGCAGATCTTCTCTTCTTTTGTGTTTAATGGAGATTTGTACCAAGTTTGAGCTTGCTCCTACTTTCATGCATCGTCTTCTTCTTCAACCACAACAACAGTCATGGCTTCGTCCAAGCCACAGCACAATCCAACAACGCATTATTTTGAATCCCATCATTGTCTGGCAGAGAAGCGGATGGAGTCGAAGCCCAAGAAGCTGCTCCTTGGAAGCTCAAGGGATCAGCAGCAGCAAGAAAAGCTCAGCTGCTGGTGTGATGAAGAAGGCGACAAGCTCTTCTTCTGAGCAAGACCCATCTTCCGTTTCCGTCATCATCCCTGTGTACAACGAAGTTGGCAGCATCCGAACGCTTGTGGAGAGAGTGGGAGCAGTCATGCGGAGACGTGGAGCACCCTATGAAATTATCTGTGTCGATGATGGCTCCACAGATGGTAAGAACAAAGCAATCTCCTTCTATCTCTCTCTCTATTTCTCTCTCTTTGTCTCTCTCTGTGTCTCTGTCTCCATCTTGCTTCTGATTCTTCTGTTGATGCAGGAAGCACCAAGCTTTTGAAAGTAATGGCAGCACACAGAGAGGATATGAGGGTGGTGATCTTGTCCCGCAACTTTGGGCAAACGGCAGCAATGGCAGCAGGGTTTGATTTTGCAGTGGGTCAACTCCTGGTGACATTAGACGGAGATTTACAAAACGATGCAGACGACATCCCTACACTCCTTGATCATTTGATTCGTGGAGGAGGAGGAGGAGATGGCGAAGGCTCAGCTACTGTGGCAGCAGCAGCAGTCGTTGATACAGGTGTTGTTCGAGAAGATGGTGGCTTTGACTTGGTTTGTGGATGGAGACGCAACCGCAAAGACAACTTCCTTACCAGAAATCTGCCTTCCACTGTTGCAAATTGGCTCATTGGCAACGTCACTGGGGTAAAGCTCACTAAACCCTAAACCCTAAAACCCTCACAGTAGTAGTTTGTTTCTTTCTTCCTGAAGAACAAATTGGCTCATTGGCAACATATCTGGGGTAAAGCTCACTAAACCCTTAACCCTAAAACCCAGTGGTAGTTTCTTTCTTTCTTCCTGAAGATTCTTCCTGAAGAACAAATTCTTGTTGCTGGTTGTCCGTTTCTCTCTCTTTGAAAACAAATGCACAAATGCAGAACTGCCTAGAAAATCTATCCTGAACTCTCTGAAAAGCATAACAATCCTGAACTCTTGGGAAAGGAGGACAATCCCAAACTCTTTCTTTGGAAGGGCTCAATGTGCAGAAACTGCTGCCTGAGGCCTGCAATCTTCTGTCTTATTAGAAGGAAAGCAACAGTCCTGTGAACTCTTATTTCTTGCGAAAGCAGAATTAGATTTAAGGGTTTGATAAGATGGGATTTTTGGGATAATGGGTAAAATGATATAATTGTATTGGACAAAACAGTTTTGTTTGCTGTGGTGGATGTAGTAGGTGAAACTCCATGATTATGGCTGTAGCCTCAAAGCTTATCGAGCTTCACTAGTATCCAACTTGCATTTGTATGGTGAAATGCATCGCTTCATACCTGTCCTTGCTGTTATGGAAGGTGCAGCCATTTCAGAAGTTGAGGTACTACAGCAGCCCAAAAACCCCACTCCCTGCTCTGTCTCTCTCTGTCTCTGCACACCTTTTTTTTGTATTCATGGATTGTTCTTTCAAATCCTCTGTTGTTTTATGTTGTGTATTGTAGCTCAAGCTGGCTCCAGTGTAATGTTGTGTTTGTTGTGAGGTCATCTGATGACCAAGGCTAAGCTTGGATCCCCTTGTTGCTGATCAGAGCATACAGATCTACATGTCTGCATGAGATTAGCAATGGATCCATCCTGAACTCACAATTGTCACTCATGGTGACTTCAATGTGGGGTGGACACTTCAAAGCCAGGTGTAGTAATATACTCTTTGGCTTTATACAATTTCCCTTAACACAGGTGCGGCATCATCCACGCACATCAGGAACATCAAAGTATGGGCTCAGTCGAATCTTTCGAGTACTTCTGGACCTTACAACAGTGTACTTTTGGCTACGCTTCAGGGACAAGCCAATGCACTTCATGGGGTTTCTGGGAGGCATATGCATTCTCGGATCTCTTTTGACAGGCGCATTTGCAAGCTGGTCATTGTTTACAGCAACACAGCGGACATGGGGTTACAGCATGGCCATCTCAAATGCAGCACCAAGCTATGTCCTGTCTGCACAGCTGCTTATCATGGGTCTGCAGGTACACCAATCTGATGCTTAAATCTGCAGCTTCTTGTTGATTCATGGCGGAAGAAGTATCTATTTCTTTGAAAGGTTGACGAGAATTGTGTTTGCATAATTTCCTCCAGATGTTAGAAGATCCGTGTTGTCTCCAGGAAATGGTCCTCAGAAAAAATACTTTAAAAAGTGGAGATTGTGTACTTTTTATGTGCAGCTTGTTTGTTTAGGGCTGTTAGCAGAAATATGTGTGAGGTTTGAGCCACAGCACAGGCGGCATCCCTACCGAGTTCGTGAGGTTACCACATCAGGAACAACGACGAATCATCATGCAGATCTGTGGGACAAGGTCACGTAGAAGGTTTTTCAGCTTCAACCATGAGTGTGATCCCATGTTGTTGAGGCTTGCTCTTGGATTTTGTATGCCATAACTGACATGTGAAATTTCATTTTAAAAATTGGTTCAGAGTTTGTGCTGTTAGCATGTTACTTTGTATGTGATGCATGACAAATGAAACAAATGCTCAAAAGATTTTGCATTGCATGGATTTTGTTCCATGCAATCCAAACATATGCTTCAAAAGAAATACAAATCCATTGTTGGTCGGAAAAAAAAAAAATGTGTGAGAAAATATTCACAACTCTTTTCCAAATGTATATGGGTGCATTTGCAAGCACCATATGGTGTGTTTGCAAGCACCTTTTTTTTGGTTAGTTAGTGAACGTTATGCACTTCCAAGGAGGAGCTTGAGACTTCCAAGGACGAGCTGAGAAAAGCTCGTAATTTACATAACAAGACTACGATTGACTAGCAATCAAATATGCTTGTAAAACTTGCATGTTATATAATTAATTAATTAATTGAAATTTTCAATCAAATCAAACTAAAATCACATTTTTAACTTGAATTTGACTTTAATTAAATCTAATAAAAATTAATAAATGAAATTTAAATATATATATATCATATTTCTTACAAATACATTGAATAAAATTGAAATTCCATTCAATCAAATTTTAATCTGATTTTTATCAAATTTAAATTAATTCAAATTCAATTCAAGTTCAAACCCAATCAATTCAATATGCTAGAACATGGTTTTCATAATTAAAGCAACTTGTGCTTAAAGTCCAAGCTTAATCATGTAATGGGATGTGAACATTAATTGCTCCAATATATATATATATATATGAATGTAATTAATCACATAAGTGATTATATGATTATAATTATGAATACATGATTAATAATAATCATTTTCACAAACATGACATATGTCATAATCTAGGCTATGTTAAATTATCCTATCTACATAAATCTAGTAACCTAAATAATCTTAAAATAATCCTAGGTTAATTTTTAAGTAAACTTAAGTTAGTCTAGGTAGGCCTAGGTTAACATATAATAATCTAGGTTAATTTTATAATGTCTTTATATTATTTTAAGTTAATGTATGGTTTGTGACTAATACCCTATATAACAAAACATTGTCATTTGGACTACATAACTACACAATCATGTGTAATCATAAATGACATAAACAATTACAAATGTAGTTATTTAAAGAATATGCCAAAAGTCCTAAATGTGAAGTTTTGGCATAATAATTTAAATTTCAAATTTAGAAGTTCAATTCAATCAATTCAATCAATTCCATTCAATTTGATGAGTATTTCATTTAATGAAATTGATGAATTCATTAAAATTTATATTAATTAAAACCAAATTGTTCAAGTTCAATAAACTCAATTGTTCAAGTTCAATTTGATTAAACCCCAATTTTAATTTCAAAGTAGAATTCCAATTAAATTCCATTTAATGGAAAAGTTTCTTATACTGAATCAAATATATTGAATAAAATTCAACATTTTAATTTTTTATCAAATTTATCTTGCTATGTAACGCAAATAGAAAAAAAACATGTAAAAATTTGATAATAAACACACATTTGATTTATTATTAATAATAAACAATAGTTGAATATGTTTGTCATATAAATCATGCATTTAATCAAAATTTTGTTATAGACCTTTCATATAAGTGTGTCATTTTCCAAATCAAAAATGAGTTTTTCAAATTAAAGAAATTAAGTTATTTTTTCAAACCTTTTTGCCCTTTAGGATTAATTGAATACCAACAAATTACACATGAAAATCTTGTTACAATACAAAGGTGAAGTGACATATGGATAATGGATCCCAATTGAAAATGACACTAATGAAGGAGTTCACTTCTATAAACCAAAGTTGGAAAAAAAAAATTAAGTAAAAGAACAAAATTAAGAGTCCTATTTTTATTTTTTTGAGAAGGAGGAACATTTTTTAAGCTAGGTATATAATCACAATTTCTATAAAATCTTAAAATGGCATTTTTTTTGGGTATAAATGATATTTATTATAGTTCAAAAAGTGAATGGGAATAGATTACAAGTAGTGCAATGAAAGAAAAAAATAAAAGAGGAGGAAAACAAAATGTATAATGAAATAATTGAAAAATGTTAAAGACAATTATGATTTTAACAAAATTTGTGTTGTGACAAGATGACCAATCCGTAAGGAATGGATGATTTTTTGTGGGTTGGGATTACGAAGATGTTAATGATTGGATACAAAGCTTCACCATGGCTAAAAAGAGGTACGATATTTAAATGTTGCTAAACTTTTCAAAGTAAAAAAATTAACTCGAGAAAAAAAAAGTTTAAGGATTGGTTCAAAAAATTCAACCCAACATTTGCAAATAGGAAAAATTTATTAAGGACAATAATAATTTTTAAAATATGGAGATTTAAATGCAAATGATAGTAGAATCAAGTTTGATGCAACTTGAATAAGAACATAAGGAAAAAGTTTTTAAAAATACTTTGAAAGGCTAAACAAATTATTTCAAAGGGGGAAAATATAAGATTTCAAACAAAAAGACAATTTTTGGTTAAATTAAACTTAGAGATTAAAAAGCCATGTGTGGTTAAAACTTATATGTAAAATATTGGGAAAAAAATCACTTTTGCCATTTTGAAATCGAATATGTTTATGGCTTTGGTTTTCTTACTCTTTTTTTTAATGACTCGTAAAATGTCTCCTCCAAATCACAAAACACGCACAAATCCCATCAGAAAGTTGGGGAAAACACCTTATGAACCATTAAAAGAAGAACAAGAAAATTAAGTCACAAGAAAACATATGATGAAAATTGCAAGTAAAATATTATTAAAGGATAGAATAGACTTTAATTTAGTTTTGAAACATAGAACATAAGAAAATGCATTTTCATACTTGTAAATATTGATTTTAGAAATACCAACATTGATTATTAGATTTTAATACCAAATTTCATTATTAAATTTGATGTTATTGAAAACTTACAATTGGTTTTGAAGTGTATATTTTTAGAACCAAATAGTTAGCTAATTAGAATTTCTTTTGATAAAGATTTTAAAATAGGATTTCCTATGAGAGATTTTTGGAATTCCCTTGTTTCGGGGGTAAACCACCAATTATCCTCTTTCTAGAATATTAGGATATATAGGGGAAATTAGGATAATTGTATTCATTCTTTTGTAATGATTTTTCAATTTTACTCTTAAATAAACAAGACTCTTTGAGCATTCCTTACTAATTGTTATGCCTAAATGTGTTTTTTGTACTTTAAAAAAAAAAAAATTGTATGTATTTTTACAGGTTTGAAACTTTGCATGATAGAAACCAATAATCTATTTTGTATAATTGGTTTCGTAAACTTTATCAACCTTTTAAAAAGGTCCACCAACTAAATTATCGTAAATGGAATTCTTTTTTATGAAAAATGAATCTATGACAATTTCACATTTTTAAATGATCCTTCAAATTCATATAATTATTATTTTAATTCCATATCCATCTCAATTAATTTCACTAAACTGAAAAGTGTTATACAATCAACTTTAGGATCAATAGGCCAATCTTTACTTATAAAAATCAATTTTTTTAATTTATCAAATTGGAAATGACATTTCTTAAGATTTGTAAAAAAATTGACCAATGAAAAAATGCATTCGTATTTTTTTATGATCTTGAAATGCTTGGAATCTATTGGCCAAGGAACCCAATAATAACAAATAACGATCCATGTTTTTCTCACCATTGAAGAGAATATTTAGCCTTTTTAATATCCACATGATAACACCTAAGAAATAATAACTCCCTATTGATAAATTTTCTTATTGGTTCATTATAATTAATAATAGTCATTTAAAATATTTCCAAATTATTATCGATACCAATGTTTTGCTTTGAAATCTTTTTGCTTTGAAATCTCTGACTATATTAAAGGATGCAAATGCCAATGACATTTGAAAAGCATGGGAAATAAAAACCTCATGTCATATTCATGAAGAATAATAAAAAACCTTTTGCTCGTGACAAATCAAGGATGAAATTAATTTAAGGTTTTTAAACCTTAGATCTAACATTAGGGATAACATGTTACATGTTTTTTTTTTCATATTTAAATAAATAAATAAAAATAAAAAACAACACAAACTTCCTTTTATATATTTGAAGTCGACAAGGTTAATTCATTAACCATCCTAAAATCTTCATCCATGTGTAAAACTTTATGAGGAAGTTATGAGCTCTAGAATCCCTCCCATGGCATTTGGCCTCCTTTGAGCCAATAAATGTACATAAATTTATATATACAAACTAAACCACCCCCCCAAATAAATTTCAAAATAAAAAAGTAAATTCATTTTTTAAAAATCGTGCATAAGGCTTGAAAAGCATAATTGGGTAGGGTCCCATTACCTTAATTGGGTATCACATTTTTTAAACAAAGAAAATTGGTCGAATTTTCATGATGCCCCATTTTTGACTAAGAATCGATGAGTCGAGTTTTTAGTTCAAGTATGGGATCTATTGATAATCAACAAGATTTAGGGTGAGAATTGGCTTGAAAATCAAGATGGTTCTCTTTGGATTCTTGATAATCGCCCAACACTAGTTTTCATTAATAAACTAGACTTCACCTCATTAAGGTAATAATAAGGCATTTGCTTCACGAGGCAATTATCGTTCAAGTAACAAATGAGGTGATCGCCATCACGTTGATGAGGTGGTTGCTTCCCTTTTTGTCTCCCTTGTGATGGTTCTGGCCATCAATCTTTTATTGGATATTTGTGATCAAGGTTGCGTACTTCACCTTCTCCCAAAAGTAATAACAAAAAAAATCTTCACACCTCACCCTCTCTTCTCGTTCTCCCTAAAAAATTATATAAAATAATAATAATAATAAAATATAAAATAAAAAAATATATATATATATACTAGCCCTTCCAACTGCATGTTCAAGAATCTTATTGGCTTATATAGTAGTTCCACCCAAATATCAATTCTTGTCACCCTCTCGGAGTTCATACAACTGAAACCAGGACTACCATAGGTGGGAGACTAGTAAAAGCAGCCCACTTAGAACAATCAAACCATCTACCCAATCAATCAATCAATAGCAAGTGAAGTTTTGGGCTTTGCTCTGCCTTTTGCCAACCTTGGCATCATCCTCTGACAAAAAAAAAAATGCTGGGTCAAAACCATTTTGTTGAACGAAACTTGACATTTTTTGGACTTTTCTTCTGATGTAGAAGAGTGCACCACCAATGGAGTTGCTTTTTAGAAATTTTTAATTTTTCACACCATCATGATGATGATGGTGATGATGGTGATGATGGGCCATAGCCTATTTGTGATCATTTTTGACTTGGGTTAATAGTATAGGCTGGGAGTAAGGGTGTATATTGTGACTTATATTAATTAATTAATTAATTGTGGGGACTTGAAACTTCAAAATTTTTTTCCTTCTATTCCGAGCATTGTCAATTTCTTAGGAATTTGTGTGCAGTTCCCAATACAAGTACCCTTTTTTGGCCCCAATTGTCCCAAAAAATATACCTAGAAGCTCATTTGGGCTTCACTTTGCTTTATTTACATTTCCCCATGTAAGTGTAAAAATAAATAAATAATAAATAAATATTTATTTATTTATTTATTTGCATGGCAGAATTGTGTCTAATTTATTTTTTTAGAACCGGAGGTTCTTTGTGGGTGGGTGGGTTAGTTCACCCATTGAATGAATGAATAAATGGATGAATAATAAGAAATCAGTAGGCTTATTCATCCATCCTTCTGCCTCGCCACCTCCACGGGGTGCGTGCCTGCTTCCCTCGCTCGCTCTCTTCTCTCTTCTCTCTCGCTTGCTCGCTCGCTCGCTCGCTCGAGGCGCTGATCTTTTGTCGCGACCGATTCTTTGGCGTCGATCCCGACCGCGTCATGGCTGGTTGCAGCAACAATCCCAGATCCGGGAGCATCTCCTCCGGTACACACGACTCGCTCAACTGGTCGCCAGCGCCGCGAATTGTATGTAAATCTCCTCACCCTCCCCGGATCTCTCTGTTTTTTTCTTCTTCTTCTTCTTCTTTTTCTTTTCCCCCCGAGATCTCTCGAAGGATTGTATTCTTCGACCAATCAATCTTGTTACGTCTATGTTGTCGATGTTGTATGCCACTGTCGCTGCTGCTGTTATGTGTTTTGTGTTGTGAATGTTGTGTGATCCTTGTAATGTGGTTTATGTGATGTGTGTGTGATGATCGATTTGTTTTTGGCGAGTCTATGAATGACGTACTTTGTTTTGGCGGGTGGCGGGGAGGACGGAGGGATGATTTCGATTTTTTTGTCTATAATCGAGTCTCTTTTTTTGGTGTTTGCGGATTGTTGTCTTTTTTTTTTTTGGTT
>Ga0209611_10003013_pt1 | contig 29506 bp, 18 predicted proteins | sample S1TSphgellanicum_3_FD_187693 | JGI IMG/M metagenome (GOLD analysis project Ga0209611, IMG submission 187693) | Host-associated microbial communities from peat moss isolated from Minnesota, USA - S1T2_Fc - Sphagnum magellanicum MG (SPAdes) (version 2) | ecosystem: Host-associated > Plants > Peat...
CCCCCCCTCTTTTTTTTTGTCAATGCAATGTTGCAAAATCTTTGATGCTTTTGGATGCAATATTGAAATTTTGAAAAAAAGTCTCCAATTCTTTTAACCAAAAAATATTTTTAAATAGCTAAAATTTTATATATGCTTTAAGCATGTTATAGACAAAAAAAAAAGGATATTTAAAGTAATTCCTCTCATATTTTGTTAATAGCCAAATATAGTTAAATTAGATTGTGGACAATGCCATGTCAACTACATCACAAAATTGAGAAGGAAATAGTCTAGACTAAACACTTTTGATAGGTTTTTGTGTGAATTGATTTTCATGATTGAGAATTAGTTAGTTGTCGCATATGGGCCTTCATGTAATCTCTTTTAATATTTTCCTATATATGAGTTTTTGACATAGTCACTATGTACACAACAATTTTCATGTGGTATTAAAGATGCTATTTCACTAGTGGACACACAAAGCATGAACATTAATTTAATAGCTAATAGTAATTTACATATTGTAAATAATTTCAATGATTGATGATGATGCCATGACATACATATGGGTTTAAATGTGTAACTTCGCACATGTTGTAGACATTATTGGTGATCAAAGCTCCCATGTAACATCTTGATTGAAGATTACTACAAGGATAACTCCAACATTTTTTTTTTCAATTTTAATTTTAATTTTTCTTATTTTATTTCCTATTTTATTCAAGTTATGATGGCTAACTAAAATTGTATTTTTGAGGTGAAAATTTATGTGACTATGAACTATTAAACTCAAAGGTTTAAATTTGTGAATCTTTACTTATATCAAAACCTTTGGTACCATGGACCGACAAAAGTTAATTTAAGTAATGGATCCAACCAATTTTAAGGCAATAAAAAGCTTGAAAAAACTAGATGTTAAAGCCCTTGTAATGTTAAAGTCTTTATGTGGAGGATCATGTCATGCTAGCTTCAATTAGTCATTTTGACGATCCCAAAAAAAATTAGAAATGTCTTGCAAATCTCTATAAGGCCCTCAATAATGCTGCCCAATTCATGTTGAAAACAAATAATTAGCATTACATTGGGAGAATGTGAATTTGTGTCAGAATATTTGAAGAAAATACAAGAAGTTTGAGCTAAAAAAATTTATAAAATTGTCAACAAAATAGACTTGGTTGAACAAACATACAATACATCTCCAAACATTACATACAAGTTCTTTGTGGGCTTCAATGGGAACTTGGCATTGTTATATTTCACCAAATTGATTGTGAGACTTCCTTCAAGAAAGGAAACTAACTTTTTGAGCCAAAGTAATGCAATTCAATGACATTGTCAATATGTTGCCTACCAACTTACAAACCCCTTTCAATGGGAAATAATATTTCCATGATGAAACTAAACATTGTGGATTTTGTTCAAACTTCAATCTAACCCATGCTAAAACTGATGGAGGATATTTTTGGTCTTTGCAATTTTTGTGGCAAAATGGGGTAGATAATGCAAAATTATGAATTGAATTAACAAAGGAGATGGCGAAACATGCACAAGTGATGAAATCAAATTATGATTAACACCAAATCAACATAGTTGAAAATGATGAAACAAACATCATGGAGGGGGATGAGAAGATTGCAAATTAAAAATTTCTTGAATGTGGAATCAATCCTTAGAAAAAGAGTAGTGATTAATGAAGTCATGTTAGCTAACCTTCACAATGTGAAAGCTTTTAGTAAGGGAAGCGATACCATTTAGGGCAAGGGCACTATAAACATCCCACTTACAAACAAGGAATTAAGGTTGGCTAAAGTTTTGTAATTCCAATTTTGACCAAAAACGTTATCCTTGTTGGATCTTTGGCATATAATGGATTTATTTTGATCTTTCATCACAAAAAAAATTAATAATAAAAAGGGGCTATAATAGCAAAGACCTTAATGGTGGGTTGTAGAAGTTAAAAGGACCAAAGTAAAACCCCCTAAATCACAAGTCCAACCAATCACACTATTATAGATCATGTCATTTAACGACATCATGTTTGATTATGGTGTATGATACTTGGACATTTCAACAAATAAATTGTCAAATTTTGTTCACAATAAATCTTGCAACTAACATATCGCTCATGATTACCTAAGTTACATACATCAAGGATGCATGGAAGGTCAACAACACTTGAATGCACTCCTAAACATTTATTTTTCATCCAAGTCACATACTTTTAATCTCATACATTTGAACCCCTAGACCTCACATTGCCTCACATAAGGCCCATTATTTCATGACTTTTGTTGATTACTACATTTACCAAATGTGGGTTTTTTCTTGAAGCACATATACAAAACAAGTTATTATTTAAAAATAGATTCAAGACCTTTTGTGGAAAGACTAATCATTAAAAATGATCAAATGTTGAAGGAACCATAGGAGTGAAAAAAAATTGTCAAAGGATTTCATATCCTATTTATTATAAATTAGGAATACATAACATGATAATTGATCCTATCTTACACATCACACCAAAACTAGTTGCACATGAATGAAAAAAATGACACTTTTGGATAAGGTTATTATATGATATAAAAAACATCAATCTCAACATACCTCAACATTGACTTTATTTTTGCAATGAACCTTTTTTAAGGATCTTTCTTCTACCAAAGTAAACCTTGATACAATTCCTAATAAGGATTTATTTTTAAAGAAAAACTAGACCTAACCCTATTGCTAATTTTTGGCAACATTGCTCACATGCACATCCCAAACGAAAAGCACAAGAAGCTACGTCTAGTTGTTGGTTGATTAATCACCAAGGAAGATACCCATCAAGACAAGATGGATATATAAAAAATAATAAAAGAAGGAGCTCCAAGTTAGTTTTTAGAGTTGAATGCCGAAACACTAGCAATTGGATACCAATAAAGTGCCAAAATTCATGTTGAAGCTTTACAATAGGACTCCAAATTTTGTCCATGGAGGCTAGGTGCAAGGGGGGATGTTCAAAGTTTCCATTGACATTTCTTGATTTTTATTTGAGTAGTTAGTTTTTGTCAATTTCAGGTGATACATGGAAAAAAATTTTGCTAAAATTTTAATTTAGTTGAAGTTCATGATTTTGAATTAGTTAGTTGGACCACATATGGTTACTATTCAATATCTTGTATTATATTTTACATATTAGTTTCAAATGTCATTGCTATGTGTGCAAGAATCTTCAATTTGGTTGTTAAAGGTTTTTTCAAGTCCTTGGAATTGACTTTATTGTTCAAAATTGTCTCTAATTGTAAAATTATTCAATTTGAGTTTTGTTAGCATTAGCTACTAAACATGATCATAAAATACATAAAATAAAAGCTAAAACTAAATTATTAATGATATATTATAATAAGATATTTACATGTGACAAATTAATTTTTTTGTTCAAACTAGAAAAGAAAACCTAATTCACAAATTACAAAATATTATATGGATTATCATAACACAATATGTTAAAATAGATACTTATATCATAAAGATTGGACTTGAATGTAATATTTCTATAAGGATGAATATCTTGATATCGAAAAGATAGTCCAAAATGATGTTTCAAATAAGATACAAGCAAATGTAAAAAAAAATAGCATTGATATGTATTCATTTAGATTTCACATCAACTATAGGATTGATATTTCAAACACATTAAAAATCCATGACTTGTTCATTGGTTATTTTTTAAGGGAATTTAAAAGTACTTTAAAAATACTTATAAACTTGGAATCATTTGAGAAGGAAGACATTTTGTCATCAATTTTAATACAAGGATTTCAAATTGATTGGGTCAAAAATATTGATAATCAATGATATACTTTTGATATGTTTTATTATTATATACAAGAGCATTAAATTGGGTAAGAAAGTGACAAATTGCCATTGTTGGGTGTAAACAAAATAAAATAAACAATTTAATTACCTTGTCAAAACTAGATGCAAATACATGTAAACTAACAACAAAACCCATCATAAAATTGTGGAATACGGAATGGTTTTGGTTAAAGATAAAATATTGTTCACTAATGTGCATTAATTTTCAAATTTGCATTGTAAAAGTACATTGCAAGTGCCTACTTTTTTGAAGTTTACTTTTGCAATGTGAACTTTAATTTTGTTTCAAGTAGGTGTCGAGTATGTTCTAATAAATAAAAAGAAGATTTTTTTACTGATGTTATCAAAAAAATGATGATGGGTAAATGCATGGTATCATACAATCAAAACTAGAAGTACATATAGTATGAAAAGTAATAACACATAAAATTTCATTCACTTTGAATTCTTCTATGAATTACATTTAGTTGATTTGGGTTTTGAAAACAAAACAAGTTATAAAAATAAAATATGAAAATTGTATTTGCAATTTTTTTTTATGTAAGTATACACCAATAATTTTTTTGAATGTTATTTAAAACACCATGTTTGACATAAATATACAATTTTTCATTAAATTTAAATTTTCATTTAAAAAAAAAACACTTAGCCTAAGAGCATCTTCAATGGAAGAACATTTTATAACCTAAAAAGATCATAATCATAAACATTATCATAAAATAATGTATTAACAAATATTTTAAAATCATTTGATTTGAACTTCATGTTTTCAAAACAAATTAAAAGTTTGATGGAAAATATTAATTTTTATAGTTTTTTTAATGTAAAAAAATTCATGAACAAAATTTCTTTAAATCTAATATTTTTAGTCTTTTTTTACAATTGTAATGTTGTCCCAACCAATCTTTTTTTTATTGGTGATTTTTCACCAAATTGCAAAATGTGACATTGACCTTTTGAAATTAATTAAGGAGAGATTGAAAGGACATCATTAGTTGAACACCTTTTTCATTGATCTTGTAGTTAGTACCTCATATTAGGTAATGCTATAAACATAGTTGTAGCCATTAAGTACACTACATTTCTTGTCTCAATCTTTCTCTTGTTACCATAAGTGCACCAGATCTGCATTAATGATCGCCACCTACGCAATATTCTACATTTCCTAAAAAAAACCTTGGTCCTAACACTATTACAAACTGAAAATGCATTTTAATTAATAATCAATTTTTTTAATATGTGCACTAGTTTCATAATTTAATGATAGATTAGGATGTAAACCACGATTATTTGTACATTTTCACACTAATTTTTTTTCACATATATACATAATTTACATCATAACCTCCAACCACCCTAATATTCATATCCTAATTCAATACATTTCTATTTCATTAATTTTTATAACATAAAAATAATATTGAAAACATATTAACTAATTAGTTTCAAATGTACTTTTAATTTATTATTTAAACTCAATTGCTTTTAGTTTTTTTGGAACTAAATTCTTCCAAACTTAATAAAGTCTACGGATAATATTTGACACATACTTTCACCTAACTTGATGTTACTTTATTATAGTTATATGAATGACATGATTTAAATCGATACATCTACCTTTTTTTTGGTTGCATACTTTGTCTTACTTTTACCTTGCTTCATTTTGAATAGAAACTAAATACATGGCTATTACATTGGCTACAAAATAGGCAATTTGGCTATAATGGTTACTAGGTGATTTTGGTGAAGCTCCAAAAGAAACTACAATAATCTATTACAACAATGGATTAATAAAAAGTTATTGCTCTAACCCAAAACCTAATGTTACATTCAAGATTAAAACACACTGAACTTCAGTTCCATTTCTTTCGAAACAAAGTTGTAAATGGTGACATTCAATTCACATATTGTTCTACTTAAGAAACAATGGCTAATGTTACAAAAAGTGTAGCAACTCAAAAACATGAAGAATTTATTGAAAAATGTGGTGTTGTTTGACCTTGGACTCAAATGTGAACTTGGTTGAGAAATTAGTCAATTTAATGTTGTGACTTAAGGAGTGTTGAGTGTTTAATTTGATGATAAGTGTCATGATTGCTTAAGATTGAAGAGTTTGCCAATTATAGGGGCAATTTGTAAGTCATACTTAGTCAAAAGGGCTATAACCCTTGACGTTTAATGTGCTTGGAGGAAGGAACACAATTAGTTAGATGATTGCAAGTTGTGTTTCATGGTTGTGTGGTTAGAACCAAAGAATATATATATGTTCATGTGCAATTAATTTGTGTAATGCATGTTCCATTGAAAGTTTAAATTACTAAACAAGCCAACACTAACAACTTATCTTGATAATCACATATTCACTCTGAATTAGCACAAAGATGCACAGCTGAAGTATCATCTTTCATTAATTAGAGCACCATACATTCATGTACTCAATTGTCACCTTTGACACCAACCTTTCATTTTACCAACGAAATTTCACCAAACTGTGAAAATGAAGTGATTTTTGGGGTTTTCAGTCACTCGAATTTGAAAACATAAAAGATAAAAATGATCAGATTTTTATATTTGGCTCCAATAGGTAGCCAAAACTATAGAAGGATTCTTAAATTTTTTCAACTTTCATATTTTTTTTTAATAACCAAATTTGGCTAAATCTTCCTATGAATGATCACCACTTTGGCTACATCACAAGATTGGCAAATAAACAATGCTTGACACACCTCACTCTAAAACATAATTCAGATGCCTTAACACAAAATCTGTTCACCCATGTTTTCATTAAACACTTGAATCACAAAACAAAAAGTCATTAGCATCTTATGAAGTCAATAGCACCTTATGCATTTGATTCCAATAATCCCATTTCCAGTTCCATTGCTCAACAGTTGACAACTTCAGAAGCTTTCATGATACAACATGTATACTTACTAGCAACAAAACTACAGACTCAAAACTCCTCCATCACTCCTTATTGAACTTTTCTTCCCCCTTGCTTTCTTTCTGCACACAATTGCATCTACTCATGGAACTCTCACCCACCACAGCTAGCCAGCCACAAATCTTCAACCAAAAGTTGCATGATCACACAACTTGCCAGATGGGGATCAGCAAAAATATAAAGAAGATGTAACTCTCACATATAACTTGTCAGTTGTCAATTTTGGACAACTGCTTTTCTGGGCTATTGCAAATTGTTTTGAGCCTTGAAGTTGATGGTGGTTACTCTAAGATGACCTTTTAGATGGTGAGGATGATGATGAGATTGAAGGTTTAGGCCCACTTTACACTAGGAGTTAGGGCCAATGTTCAACCCAAATCCAGCATTCCTAATGGTGCAAAAGTTGAAATCAGCCCCATGGGTTTTTACACTAGGAGTCAAGGGTGACATAGAAAAAAACTTTTCAATCTGCCCCAAGTTACTAATAAATTTTGAACATTATGGCCTTGTATTGGCCCCAAGGCTGAAAAAAGGATACCATCAAATTTGGGAGGCCAATTTGCAATCCTTGCGGCCAATGTTCCAGCATTTACTAATATCCTGACATCAATGTTCTAGCATTTATTAGTAACTTGGGGCCAATTTGTAACCGAAAAAATGCTCAAAGGTGGTCCCAACTTCTTTTGGCCCTAACTCCTAGTGTAAAGCGAGCATTAGTAGGTCTTTATAAGTACAGCAAAGCCATTAACCCATAATCAAACATTTGATCAATAAATAAATAAATAAATAAAGGAAAACTACCCAGCAAGGGAACAAGAGAAAAAAAAAGAAAAGACTGAAGACCAAACAAAAGACAACATCTCAAAATGCAAAACCCACAATGGGGAGCCCGGAGAGAAGAAATCAAGTAACTTAAGACCTAAACCCATCACCAGTAATATGAAGCCAGTCATGCAAGGAGATGGGCGAAAAACCTGGAAGGACACCAAGCCTAGAAGAGGCCTCTCCTGCTGCTGCAACTACACATTTTGATCAATAATGTTGCAAGTGAGAGGAGAGAGTTACAACCTTGTAACCACTCCATAGTTTTGTACATTGTCACTAAAATTGCCCAATGTTTGATGTTTATGAATATAAACATCACGAGGAATAATTTTAAGTTGAATGTGAACATAATTAAGATCACATGGGGAGAACACAAGCTTTAACTCCTTTCATCTATATAATAGATTTATTGATTTATGTTTGTTTGTGCCATTCTTACCTACTTCTTCCAAGCCTAATTACCTTGCTCCTTTCTTAATGATTATCTCACTCTTTTCTTTTACTCACCTGCATGGATATGAAAAGAAAATTTAACATTTGCTTTTTCATGTCTGTGTTATGTTATTTTAAAAAATAATTTAATAACTTGCGTCTTTCAAGCCTATACAATTGAATAAAATTCTCACCTTAAACCCTAAATCTTGAACTCTAAATTAAGTTCCATTCAAATGAAAACATTGAATGACATTTGCACGCACTTTGAATTGAATTGAATTCAAATGTATTGACTGACGTTTGAATTGATTTGAAGTGAATTCCAATTGAGTTAAAACAAATTCAATAAGTGGATTAAGATTCAATTGAAAAAGATGAGATGCAAATTGGTGGAGAGGGTATTGAAAATCTGCTCATGGATATGATGTTGAAAAAAAAACACAAATCAAAAATCTTTCTATGCCTATTTACTTGGGAATGGGCTAAACAAATTTCAAATTGAAATTTGGTAGGAAGAAGTTTGATGATACCTCATAATGAAAGTGCACAATGCCTCTACTAGAAATCACAATCAATAGGCAGACAGTTCACTTTAGCAAAATGTCAGGAATTAAATTAGGCAGCTAATTAAGTGGCCCCTCAAACCTTATGAAGGAGAAAGCCATTTCCTATCTGGTTTCAGATCCTGTTTATCCACACTGTCACTCCAACTCTTTGAACCTCATCGAGCCTGTGTCCTTTTAATCTATGCACCTGTACTATACTACAGTCCAACCTTGTACCAGACTGATCCGCAGTGTGTGAAGAGTAGCAAACATTACATTGTCCCCCATCCTACAACTCAATGACTTCACAGACCTGGATAATTTGTCAAATTCATCTTTGGGAACTGAAACACATTATTCAGGGCATAAAAGCCTATCCATACAACAAATGTAAATACCTACAAGCAAGCAAATGGTGCATTGTTGGTTGGTATTGATTTCCAATCCACAAAGATGGAAATGCATGTTTAGCGATATATGCTCTCAGATCGCAAGTTCTCTGCTATCTCTGTCTCCCAGCGATCACCATTCTCCAACAACTTCTCTTTGTCATACAGCAATTCCTGACCAAAGCAGAACACAGACCAGTTTTCATGATGCAAAGAAATTGAGGCTGGCAAGGATAAGAACCAAACAAATCACAAACTCTTGTAATTCCCAACATGATTTAAATCTAACTGGCAAACAAAGAACAATCTGGAGACTCAGAAAAACAAGTGCGGAGGCAGTACCTCATGGGTTTCTGTGCTGAACTCAAAATTGGGACCCTCCACAATAGCATCAACAGGGCAAGCTTCTTGGCAGAAACCACAATAGATACACTTTGTCATGTCAATGTCATACCTGTCATCACAAGATATGATTCATCTTAGTTGTCGAAGGGCAGAAGATCCACCAAGGTACAAGTCTGTTTTGACCTCTATGATAGCACTGTCACACTTACCCAGGGCAGAATGGACCCAGTAAGGATAACTGGAATAATAAAGACAGAATACCGTGGGCCATTCTACAGCAGGCAAGATGAAGAACTGGACTAGGAGGATCCCAGACAGAACCCAAAGCAGTAATTCAGATCCAAAGAAAGGCAGGGAGGGGACATTGTCAAATATAAAAACCTCAAGGGGCAGATTACCTGGTGGTGCGGCGACTGCCATCTTCTCGTTCCTCTGCTTCAATGGTAATGGCCTGAGCAGGGCACACCTGTTCAAAGCCATGCATGTCAAGAAATTGCACAAGGTATCAATGTGATTGCAGAGAAAAAAAACTCATTGAGGAAACCAAACAAAACAGTGTCGGTTCCAGCCAAACCAAAATAAACATGGTGAAATATGTGCAGTCATAACCTTGTGAGTATCACTCACAATGTAACAGACCATGACCTTCATTATAAATGATAGTGACTAGCTGCCATTACTCCCCACTAGCTCCCAAAAGTGGGTATAGTGACTATATAAAAATCTACTCTAAACTGAGCACAGACGAGAAACAAAAATATGCATCCTTACCTTCTGTCACATTTAAAGACCACAAGGAAGATCCAGTCTAGAACTCAAGAGGTATAGCTAATAAAAATTAATAGGATCATCATTCAAGCCACAACAAGATTGTGAGGGTAAGCTTCAAAGCAATTGCACAAAGACAACAAAGCATAGCTGCAAAGTACTGCTAATAAGTTTCAGACAAACCTATGAGATTGCAGAAAAAGCTCCACAACAACACTTTGAAGGTAAAAAAGCAGTGCAGTCATAGCCTTATGAGTGCCACTCACAAAGTGTCAGACCATCACCTTCATCAAACAGCAGTGATGAGCTACCACAACTCCCCACTGACTAATCAGGTCATGACACCACTTGTAGATAAGTATATAACAATCTGACCAGAATTATACAAACATCACACAAACCATTAAACAAATATCTGTGTCTTGAGTTTCTGCCCCATTTCTGGAAGCAACAGTGAGACTCACTCATGATGTTAGCTAGCACCTGAGGACATAAAAAAGTCAACAGTGTCATCATTCAAGCTGCAACAAGCTTGTGAAAAATTTCAGACATCACCTTCAAAAATCAACTTCCTTGTTGAGTGTGATAACTCAAGAGGCTCAGATAGTGAAAGGTAGACACAACAAGAGCGAAAATCCTAATCAAAGAGGAAGAGATGGAACAGTGCAGCTTTGAGACTCTGATTGCCCTGGGCTACTACCATAAACCCATTCTGACCTTACAGAACAAGAGACAGGGCAGTGAGGTGGGGAGAGGAGTGGGAGAGAAAAAATTGGAAAAGGACTGATTGAGATCTTCCTGATGGCTCAGACAACTCAGAGAGCCAAAGACCAAAGGGTATAATTCTGCAAAGTAATTGGTGGCAAAGGCAAGAATGGCAACTTACAGCCTCACAAAGCTTGCAAGCAATGCAGCGCTCTTCACCTGTGGGATAGCGGCGCAGTGCATGCTCTCCTCGAAACCGTGGACTCAGAGGACCTTTCTCAAAGGGATAGTTGATCTGCAAGTGAACTCAAAGCTTAGTTTGGCTGAAGATCCATCTTTCTCAATGTAAAGAAACAACTGCTCATGTTGAAAGGTAGCTCTGATGTCATGTGAAGATGCTGCAATGAGGACAGAACAATTGTGCTCATAGTTTTATCTAATGATCCACCAAATCACAAAATGGAAACAAAGAAGCTCCACTAACTGTCTAAACAATACGATTGGGTGAGCTGACATTACTGTGACTTTCTTGTCAAAGAAGTACTTAAGTGTCAGACCCATGCCTCGCATCATCTCTGTCAAGAAAAGTGTGTTGACGCTGTGGTCCAAGACTGAAATCACAAAAGAAGGAAATAACTCTCATGAGTATTGAGACATCTACATACTGATGATTAAAAAGGTAACCAGAACCAGGAGAAAAAATTCCAAACAAAAGAAGGAGAGTGAAGTTAGAAATTGAATTCTGATGGTGAGAATATCTGATCCTCAATTTGTGACCAATTTCATTGCAAACATTCCCAAATGTGCTTCTTCAAATCTGTATGCAACTCTGGAGACTGCACACCAAGATTCCTTGATGCAGACCTTAATACCATAAGTGGGCCTATTCCAATCACAAGGAGTCAAAGGGGAATTGAAATCGGAATTACAGCCTCTCTTACCTGCACTCCAGTTCTTAGAATCCTTAGTTAGCGCCACCTCTAGTGGATCATTTTCACCACCTACACATAATTCCCACAACAAATTCTGAGATGTTTCTTCAACTGAAACTTGCACTGGTTTTATGGTTGGCATTGCAGAGTCTTACCTGGGGAGAGCATGATGGACCAAGGGAAATAGAATACAGCATGCAACAGAATGCTGGTTCTCAAAATGCAGACGAAACTGTGTGATTTTGGTATGGACTCCATACGTGGAACAAGAGTGACTCCTTAAAAATCTGCCAAGAACTATAACTTCTTCGTCTTCTGAGGATCTGCAGGTCCCCAGAACTGCTGCCATCGGGAACTGTGGAACGCAGGATATTGCTTAGGAGGCATAACTCCCTGAGAGATGAGGCGTGTGGGCGTTCCGAGAGTTTTCTTTGCATGGCGACATAACACAAAATTACGTCCTTCGGTAACCTACGAAGAGATCGACGCCTCTCCACACTGTATCCGCAATTTCACTAACTCAAAAGAGGCTATTGCACGCACAGAATACGAACCTCCGGTAAGATCTTCACGCCGTTTCAACCATTATTTCAAACGGCCGTTGATGATTCTAATATGCAAATCCTTCACGGCTACAACATAGGAAAAATCCGTTAAGCAAAGGGAAAGAGGTTAATTACCTTTGGGAGCTACTGAGGTTAAACGTTGCACTCCTGCAGAGACCGATGATCCTTGCCATTTGGGGAAGGGATCCGTCGCCGCCGCTCGTTGCACAAAACGCCGTCCCGCCGATTTCAGCATCATGGTGGCTCCGTATCCGACTTTCACTAGCACTTTTGGAAAGCTGGATCCCGCGACAAAAACTGAACTGCGGAATCGAAGCAAGCAAAATGCCGGAGCTTCAAACCCTAGACATGGTCCTTGAGCACTGAAAGAGCGATCTGCCCTCGTCGTAACCCTAGAGCCGCGTCCATGGATGAAGGAAGATACATCTGTCTGATTCATTCATCCAGAAAGGAACATGGTTTGAGTATTGTGGTAGGCACTAGGAACAGACCAACAGACCCATGGCGGTTATCATGGCGGTTCTTAGGATTCACAGCCACTGTTCAAAGGAAACCAAAAACCAGTTCCTCTGAGAGAGAGAGAGAGAGAAAGAGATATATCGGCACGGTTCTCAAAAGAATTGGAAAACTGGTATTGATATGTACTCTCACCATTCTCAACAAATTTGACAAATCAAATAACCGCCCACAGAAACTGCCTATCATTTACCCGGTTCTTTCATGAAAACCATGGGTCCTTTGAGGCTTTTGAAATACCCAGGATGGGCGCGGTTCTTTGACCTTTGGATTGTTTTCAAAGACTCAGAACCAGCAGGCTAAAGTTCTCCGATGCTGAATTATCAAAGTACCTTTTTAGGTTTGGCATCTCGTTGTCAAATAAGTATTTTAATTTGAAAAAATGATTTTGATGCAAAATTATTATTTTTTGAAAATTTGACAAATTTTTATTTAAAATTAAAAATATCCACATGTTATTTATCACCAATGTTTTACAGAAATGGTGTGTTTCACGGCACAAATTTTGATCCCAAATCTTTCCCTTAAAGAAATATGGCACTAACCACTAGCATATCATCAAAAATTCAAAAGTAAAGTTTATTTTTATATTTATTGCATACACAAAGTCAATAAAATAAAATAAAATTCTTGCTATAAAACATCGCGATTGTGCACAAGGTTGCATTGTTAAACCCATAAAAAGGTGTCAAACATAGCTCATTAAAAAGTGTTTAGCAACAAAAAAAAAAAATTCCTATGAAATTTCAATTTCAGTAAACAATAATTTTAAAAATTTTCAACAAGAAGGGCCGAATACGACGCCTCACAGTTTCACCCTCGCAATCTAAAGTGTGTCCTAAGCCTCGACAACAAGCAAGCCCAAGCCATTTGCGCGCTATACAGCCTGCCAGGAAAAACAAAGGTAGAACAACATCTGGCAATTGTTGACCATTTTTTGGAAACACCTATCCTAAAATCTGAGAAAAGTCAAAAGGCACAAAGTGACAACGACGACAAGTTCAACACGTTGTTGGAACATGTGCAAAAGAATATCGAAACACAAATTGCACGGTCGCAACAAATCTTTGAGCAGGTCACTAACAACTTTTTGGAACGTATCATAGTAGCCCAACAATCAACCCCTACCACCAGTCATGACAATGAGGTTACAAAATAACTTGTTAAGGAGGTGGTGGAGGAGTCAGGGGGAAAATGGGTGGATGTTGTGAAGAAGATGGGCAATTAGATGGACAACTTTGTCAGCCAAGGTGAGGCCAGGGAACGCTCCACACGCTCTTGCAACGCACGTATCATACGATTTGACGAAACAGAAGGCGAGACAGCATATCAACTGCTAGATAAAGTCAATAGTCAGGTTCTACAAGGACAGATGAAGCTAACCATCAAGACTATGGTAGCAGTGCGCCAGTCCCTCAGTAAGAGAGCTAAGACCAAGCCTGGGACTGTACGCACACGAGCTGTACTTGTTACTTTTGCTACAGCTGAGGATAGAAAAGTAGTCTGTCAAAACCGTGTAGCCCTGAAAGGTACCCGCTAGGGCCTGGAAGAGGATTTGACCAAACAATAGCAAGAGCAAAAGAAGGCATCCTGGCATCTATTTGAAAAAGCCAAAGCGGAAAAGAAGAAAGCTTACTGGTGTGGCGTAGACCTTTACATCAATGACACCAAAGTCATGGCCCAGCGTTAGGGGTGCTGGGACCAGAGAGCGTTACGAGTCTCCCTGTGGAACATCCATGGGGGGACAAACACGAAGTTAAGTACCAGTTCACATATACAGATATTGTTTGATGACTCAAATGTTGTTGCACTGACTGAAACACACGTGTTCCCTGATGAAACACCACTGCATATGCCTGGTTTTCAATGTTTACACAATCCACGCCCTATATGTGACATGAGCTCAATCAAAGCAGCAGTGAAACATAGTGGTGGTGTTGCAGTATTTGTGAATGACTCATGGTCACACTATGTATCCCTATGGAAATAGAGCACAGATGGCACCAGGTTGTGGCTGTAGTTCCAACGTTCGGGGGCTACACCGTTGTTTTTAGCTGTAGTGTATGCTCCACCCAAAGGGTCCCCATATGCGGATGAAGGCCTGTTTGATAACATTGCTACAGAGGTCGGCATGATTCAGGATCTTGGGGGCAATATTTCTGACTGGTGATTTCAATGCAAGGACCAGTGCAGCTGACGACTATGTTGATTGTCGTTACTTTGCCGACCACATGCCCGACATGCTGCCATTAGGGAATGACTTTCCAGAGGTTTTGCCTGAGCAACATAACTCGGACAAGGGGGGGTTGAAAGGCTGGCACAATGAATTCTTAGACCTTTGCCGCTCCTCGGGATTATTCATTCTCAATGGCAGGATCGTAGGTGATGAATTAGGGGAGTGCACTTGCTTTGCCAATGGCGGCGCCAGCCTTGTGGATTATATGGTCGCATCACCTGCTTTGTTTGATTGTGCCACATCACTTGTTGTACATAAATGCCCTCTATTTTGCGGAAAGGGTGTGATTCCAACCACATGCCACTTTCACTCAACTTGCAGTTACCTTGGTAACATGTGGCATCAGCAACTTCAGAACCACATGCAGACATCCGTCGTTTCAAACATGATGTTAACAAGTGCACACAGTATCGTCGACACCTGCAGCAACAGATCGCCCAATGCACAGCATAGATGAGTAACACAGACAATGTTGACATGGCCGTGCAGTTGTTGCATGACTGCATTTGTAACACCATTGCGGTTGTGCATGGCTGCCCGGCGGCACACACCAGTATAACACAACATCGTCATCAACCATGGTTACTAAATGTCGCAGCAAGCACAAGGAAGTATCTACATATGCAAAACTTCATCCTAACAACCATTTAGCATGCGAACGGAAAACACAACTTAAACAGCTACTGTGTCGTAAGAAACGCACATACAAGAAGCTGCAAGGTCGACGGCTATGTGCACTAGCAAAGACAGATCTAGCTAGCTTTTGGAGGCAGTACTCCAAGAGCAAGGAGCGATCTGTGGCTATCAGCAAAGCAGACTTGGTTACTGGCTTCCAGAAGCTACTGGAAGGACAATATCCTAGTAATATAGCTGGGGGATAGGGCAGCTCTACAGATCAGGTGGCCTCGAACTTGTCACACCCTTTTGCAAGTGATGATTGTAGCACACTAAACTATGACATAACCTTAGATGAGATTACGCAAGTGATGAGGAGACTCAAACGTAACAAATCTGCTGGCTTAGATGGCATCAAAGCAGAGTTTCTGCTAGATGCTGGCAATATGTTGCATGTACCACTACAGATTGTGTTCAACAAGTTGTTGTAACAAGGTTATTCGACAAGCTTGTCCACTGGAGTCATTCATGCATTGCACAAAGGTGGTGATGCCTTGCAATTTGAGAACTACAGGGGAATCACAGTGGGTCATGTACTAGCTAAGGTGTTTGCCATGATTCTAGAGGCACGGTTGAGTAGCTGGGTAGAAGAGAGGGGCCTTCGGGCTAGGGGACGAGCTGGTTTTAGGAAAGACTTCCGCACCACAGATAACCTGTACATTTTGCGAACGCTCATTGAACAAAGCGCTCACAAACGCAAAAAAATGTATTGTTGTTCTATGGACTTCCGCAAAGCTTTTGATACAGTGCCTCGGGATCTGCTATGGCAAGTGCTGGCTGAGATGGGAATTGTGGGTCATTTCATGCAGTGTCTACAAAGCATGTACAGCCAGGACAACGTCAGAGTTATGCATCCAACAGAAGAGCTATCAGCCTAGTTCCCCTGTGGCATTGGAGTCAAACAAGGCTGTCCACTGAGCCCACTGCTTTTTGGACTCTACCTTGATGGACTTGAGAAGCATCTAGATGCACTTGATGGCGATAGCTCGCAGACATAGTAGTCAAATTACTGCTGTATGCAGATGATTTGGCATTGATGTCAGAGACCCCACAAGGGTTGCAGAAACAAATAGATGTTTTGTTTGAGTTCTGTGTTGAACGACAATTGGTCATCAATGTGAGCAAGACCAAGGTGGTGGTGTTTGAGAAATGCCGCAGTGCAGCGCCAGAGTTCACATACAGAGGGACAACCATCGAGCGGGTTCAATCATTCAGATACTTGGGTTTAGAGTTACATAGTACAAGAGGCATGGTAGTAGCCATAGACAAACTGACTGTTGCTGGGAAGAAGGCACTATTTGCATTACGCCGCAGATGCAATGACTTGAGCATAACAGATCCGGAAGTAATGTGCCAGTTGTTCGACTCACTGGTACGCCCGGTACTGAGCTATGCATGCGAGGTGTGGACAGGTTGTATAGGGGCGAAAGGGTTGCAACAAGTAGAACAAGTACACAGAATGTTCCTGAGAGGAATATTAGGGGTCAATAAGACAACAAGCACTTTTGCTGTGTTGGGGGAGTTTGGAAGGTATCCATTGGAGTATTTCTGGTGGCAACAAACTCTCAAGTACTATGATAGACTACGGGAGTCCACACCAGATCGTTTGTTGTATTATGCCTACCAAACCCAGCTCCAGATGCTTAGTGTGCTCAATGATAACCAACAGTGTTGGCTTCGGAACGTGCAATTGTGGCTTGACGACCAAGGGGTTGGGGTTCTCTATATTAATGTCAAGTGTGCTGTAGCAAGTGCACGTGCTTCTTATCTAGAATCCACTTATGGTGAACAGGCCAGAGCTAGAAGTAACAGATTACATACATACCAGCTGATGAACGCGAGTTGTACAACAGAATCGGGGTACTCATATGCACACCAGAGTTATTTGCAAGCGATTACAAATGTTCAGCTCAGACAATCTTTGTCAAGGTTCAGATGCTCCAACCATCGTTTGGAGGTAGAGTGTGGCAGGCATGCAAAGCCTGAAAAGGTATCGAGGAAAGATAGGGTCTGTCGCCTATGTCCCCTCGGAGCTGTTGAGGATGAAGACCACCTGTTGTTAATGTGCCTAGCTCACCATGACATTCGGCGCAAGTTTGATCAACAACTAGGGAAACAGTTGACTCCGTGCAGCTTATTGCCTGAATTGATGCATTCGGCTAATCAGAAAGCGGTAGATTTGTACTTAGTTTCTTACCTAGACAACAGGTGTGTTTTGCTCAAACCAACTAGGTAATTGTCGTCAAATGGATCTCTCTAGTCCCATTATTGACGTTAAATTAAAAGAAAGAAAGAAAGAAAGACCTTAATTTTTTAAGTTTTCAACATTTAAAAAAATAATATGATTTTTGCCAAACCTGAAAAGGTATTACAATATTGAAAAACCTGAAATCAATGGTTCTTTACCAAGGCAAGGATATTGTGTTTAGATTCATTATAGAGTATAGTAGCTTAAGGGATTTTGGCCCCTAGGTAATAATAATAGGTCTATTTTTATATGAAGATTTTTGAAAGATGACATTTTCGCTTGTCTTGAAACTTGAGATTAGTTATTATAGAATTATAATATCTTGAAGGATTTTGGTTTCTTGCAGAGGATTTTTTGAAGGTTTTATTTTTGCATGGTGAAATATTTGAGTTTCCATAATTCTTCTTTTGCCTTAAGATACTTTTTAATGGAATGGCAAGGTGAAAAAAAAGCTAAAAAGGAGAGCACATGATTTGGAGGACCTTGGCCCTCATGTAAAGTGGCCTTAAGGCCCCCTTTACACTAAATGATTTTTGAATTTCCATGGCGTCTAGCCTTTGGATGTGTTTCATTTTAGCAAGTAGGATAATCATGGATCATAAACTAGAAAGAAACATGTTTTAAAAAATCCAACCAAACACAATTTTTTCGGCCCATGGGCTAACAAACTTCGTGCCCACCTCTTATTTTGATTTTCTTTTTAAATTGAGAAAAAAATATGTAAAAATATTTTGGGCTTGTATTGTATGTGGCTGGGCTAAAGCTAGGCACTTCCATGTTTCATATGGTAGTAAAAGCTTCTATTTGGGGAGCATTAAAAGTAATAGAATTTTTTTTATGAAGAGCTAGTCAAAATGACCCAATGCAAAAAAAACACATATTGAACTAAATGGGACGCACTCACATTGGGACACACCCATTACTAATTAATATGGATTCCAAATAGGTATAATTATTAGTTGGGCATATAATATATACACATATCCTACCAAAAAAATTTACATGGGGCCATGTAAGTGTAAATGATTTTTTTTACACTTCCCTTATGTAAGTATAAAAAAATATTATTTACATTACAAGCAAGGTAAGTGTAAATCAATTACAATTACTTAAATTTACATGACAATTATAAATGTATTGGCATTTCCTTCCACAACAATGGTTTGAACACTATATTGACTAATCAATTTTTGAACATATTTGTCACCTATTTTTATTATATTAGAATTTTTAAAATTTTAAATCCAAGTTACCATAACTCAATGAAAGCCAAAATGGTTTCATAATATATATATATATATATATATATATATATATATATATATATATATATATATATATATATATATATATATATATATATATATATATAGTTTATGTCAATAAAAATTTTCATTTTAAAACTTCATTGTGAAATAACACCCTTTTTGTTTTACTTTACCATGATTTGACCCATAGTCAAATAACAAAAAATAGTTATGTTATTCTACATGTGTTTTTTGGATACTTTGTACACATTATTTTCATTTCAAATTATTCAAAATGTTCCAATAATGTATTGAATTTTTTTTTATATAAACATGTCAAACACTTTCAACATTAGTATATTTTTCACCCTAAGACATATAAAATTAAATTGTCATTACACTTGCAATAACATATGTTATTGTGTTTGGATTAATGTAGGGTGGTTTTCCATTTTATTGAACATTGTGGAATCCGATTTTCAATAACACTTATAGATTTAAATTTTTTTTTCATCTTGAAGAGAATTGAATAAGGTTTCAAAATTTTGAAAAAAAAAACTTTAGCCCTTTTTCAAAGTGGTAATTTTCACAAATTTTATACAAGTCAAATTTTAAAGGTATTTTTCAAAAATTGGCTATTAAAAGTTCAATTAATTTTACCAATAAGATTTTTTCAAATACTAATATCATCGAAATAATAATATAAATTTTTTTTTCTTCAAACATTTGTATGGCCTCTACTTGATCTCATTCAAATAAGTTTTCAAATTTGTTTGCATACTTTTTTTTTCATTTCCTTTTTTTTAATTTTTTATTTAAGGACTTGCATTTTCTTATAATATTTTCCACATTTTTTAATTCAATAACAATTTCATTGACATTTTTTTCATTTTCATTTTCATTGGAATCCATCATTTTTCTTCAAAATATTACCCAGCAAGGTGGGGAATTTTTTTTAAAAAAAATTTGGGGTCAAAATAGTGGCTTTTGGTATTTAGTGGGTTTAAAACTTATTTATGCTATGAAAATGAAATAAAAACCTTTACAATGGCAAAATACCTCACTTTTCTCTCCTTTCTTCATATTAAAAAAATGTGCAAGTAATGTATGCAACTAATACAATGCGAAATGTGAATAATACCTTGCACACACACAACAAACCTAAAATTATTAACATACAAAACATGTGCAACAAAAAAATCCAAACACATACATCTTCACAAAACACATATAAACATACAAACACAATAAAAGAACGAAAAAAAGGAAAATTTTAAAAACATTAACAAAACAATCATGTTTTTGCAACTTGCCCTATGTAAGAAAAGAATATTCAATGCAATTAAGAAAATGTTAGGAAAGTGTTTTCTTAGTTGCATCAAACACTTTTTAGTTGCTTTGAACAAGTTGTAACAAATATGATTTCTCATATTGAAAACTCATCTTAAAGATATTTGAGTTTGAAACTTGAGTTTCTTATTTTCTCTCCCTCACCTACATAGAAGCAAGGATGGAATTAGTACCAAATTGAAAGAACAAAACTGCAAGGACAAGGGGCACTAGCAACAATGCATAGCAATGAAGAACTAAAGAACAATAAGAAGTTAAAAGTACCTAAAGGAATAACAACAATGCCTAGCAACGAAAAGATGGGGAATGGCAATAGCACATGACAACAAGGAGTGACAATGCACAACAATGAAGAGTCATGGTGTGGTAACAACACCCAACAACCATGAAAAAAAACAAAGTCCAATTAAAAATAGCAAAAAAGAATAAATCAAACCATAATCAAACAAATGAAAACATTAAACCAACAAAACATTAAACACAAAAGACAATAATAAAATGAAGATTATATTAAAAGAGTGAAGAAGAAAAAACATGGAAAAAGGAAAAGGCACTATCTTCAATTAACCCTAACTTTTTTTCTAAACCATGTTTAATACCCATTATGTATGAGTTATTATGGTTTTTTAGGTGGGAAAGGAATTTGGGCTTCAAATGTTGTAGATTTCAATGTTTTCATGTGATAATTGTTGATGACACAACACACACCCATGAATTTTCTAATATTATTTACATATCTAAAATTAACTTATTTGTTATATATCATACATAAGGAAACGTATATCAAAACATTTTATGTATCTACTTGATGATATGTGACAACACATGTCATATCACATAGGTCAATTTGATCAAAATTTAAAGCAAAACCCTAGATTTTAAAAAATTTTAATATACTTTCCCATAGAAAAAAAACTTATTAATTTTTTTTTCCATTAAGTGTTACCACTTATTTACTTGTCCAAAATTTATTGAAAATAAATAAATAAATAACACATATGGTAAATTTAAATAATTTAAATAGAAAAATAGTAGGTTGAAAAAAAGTGCCTATTATGTTCCTAAACTAATATATATTAGTGTGGCATGTGCCATTGGCCTAAGTGTTACCATGTATTCAATTGTTTTTTCTTTCCAAAACCTAGTCTTTTGGACTTTATTTGAATTTTCAACAATAGAAATCATTTAAAAATCAATATCTCCCACATTTTGTGATGCACCCCTAAACTTCTCGTAAGATTCAAATGTGAGTTCAAAGGTGAAAACATTGAAAGAAGGAGTGGGGATATGTTCCTTAATTTGCAGCATTTCGAAGGTAAAGGGGTGTGCTAGAGCTCCAGGATGGGGACTAGGACGAGTGATAAGTAGGTCAATTATTCACTTAGACTTGCACAAACCAAACAACAAGTTGATTAATGCATATTTAGAACGTTTTTGGTGCACGGACGAACCATGGGCACACATAGATTCACAAGATTCACCACGGCCCAAACTTGGGGGAAGCCACCACCTTCCCCCTTATAGTATTTTCTATGATTAGCCATAGGGTCTACATTTAAATGTAATTTTTTCCTAGGACTCCAAAGTTGGGAGTCTTGAAATTCTTGAAATTCCCAAAATTGGGATTCTTGCAACTTTGGAGGCTCATAACTTTTTATGCAAACCTCCAATTGAGGTGAGGTTTAAAAAAAAGTTGTAACCTTCATCGAGAGCTTTTCAACGATATGTGGCATGCCACCTACACGTAAGTAAATCAAGGTGATTCCTAACTTTTAGTGGTCAAAAGTCAAATTGGCACTTTGATTCTTGGCCCTTTTTTCGACCATAACTTGTGTTTTAAATACTCAAATGGGACATGCAAGCGCATTTCAAACATTTCAGTTCCAAGATCTTTCTAATGGTATAAAGAACTTTTTAACTCATTGAATTGTGACCTTTACAATCGCTCTTTGAAGATTCAAGGATCCATTGAGACTCCAATTCCCAAAGTGGGAGCCCACTTGGGAGTGTGTGGGTTCATTCCCTTACACCTTCTTACATTCCTAGGAGCACGAAATGTGACTCCCAGGCTTCATTTTCAACTCGCACCTTTATAAGCCTTCGCCTTCATCATGAGCCCAAGATTAGGGTCACAACATTTTGAATCCAAATTTTACCAAATAAATTCCATTAAATCCTACTCATAAAAATCTTTCCAATAGCAGCAAAGGCATATTCTAATTCGTCGAAATTTTTTGGCTATGATTTAATTTAACTTTTAATGAAAATATCATTCCATATTCAAGATTTTTTACATGACAAATCCAAATGTCATGGAACCAAGCCTATGCACCCCTCCTTGTGTCCCTTCGATGTTCATTTCCCACTATTGACAATGTGTGTCCATAACCTTGTAGCATGTGCAAACCATAACGATTCTTTAACGGGTTGTTGCATTTGGTCAAAGTTCTTCATCTTTTCCACACATCATAGTTAATGCACCTTTGTCATTAATTGATTTGTGGCAGATGATTATTTTTTTGTCTTAGGTGTTTTTTGTTATCGTTGATCATCATTTCATAACCTTGGGTCCTATTTGCATTAAATTTTATTTTCCTTATTTTTCGTTGATTGTTTACTTTCATTTTTTCTTTGGGTTGTGACTACTCATGCTCTCATTTGCCTTGTACTTTTGATGGATGGGTTCCCATCTTTGACTTTTATATACATTATTTTTCTTCTTGTCAAAAACTTTCCAAAGATTCAATCTGAAACTTCCCAGTTTAGTGGATCTCATAACTACAAAACAAAAAGCTACCTTCCTTCGTAAATAAATTATGTTAGGAAGGTTACATAAAATCCACTTGTTTCATATCATGATATGATTAAAAAAAAAAATGGATAAATTTAAGGATTGGTGTTATTTCAACGTGGTTTGATTCAAAAATAACATAAACATACTATGTAAACAAATAAAAGAAAATTCCTAGGAAATGTTAGTTTAAAATTCTATGATGTTTAAATTACAACCATCAAATATTGTTAAATAAACTACATACTTAAGCAAAATTGTGGTTTACTTTGATTTGACCATGGTTTGTTGGTTAATAATATGTTATGCGTCCTTATGTTGACGTTTCCAACTATCATTATCATCACACATACAAAACATATCATGAAAATATTCTAAATGGTACACCATGTCCAAACTAAAATGATCACCCACCTACAATGAAAACAAAAATTCAAACCCAACACATAAAAACTTGCATACAACAATAGATAGTGTTAGAATCTCAAGTCACCAAAAGTTATTTGAGATCACACAAGCTAGGATTATATCCCATTTATGAAATATTTCAAATTTTATTCACATTTGAATTGAATGAAAATAAAACCTAAACAACTAAGTTAACACAATTTATCCCTAATTAACTAGGACCTAATAAGCAACTAAACTAACACACTTAACAAATACATATGTCTCGTCTCAACACTAATTCCAAATATACATATTAAACTAACATTTAACCTTGAACTCATGTATTTTATGGTGAAAAAGATCATGATTTGCCAACTTACACATGGCTTTCATGTTGCATTCACCCAAAACAAATGTGGACATTTTCAAATCCATGATACCTATGCAATATAAACCAACTAATTGGCAATTTAATACATCATTTTTCAACATAATGCTACCTCCTTGATCATTGTGCTCTCAAAGTCTAGTGAATAGCTTTGAAAAATAAAAATAAAATCAAACTTGTCAAATTAAGATAAAATGATATTTGAATAAATGTGCATTGTTTATGATCAACATTTTCATGCAATATACAAAAATGAACATTTCAGATGCATTACACAATTGTTGAAATCCTATTTGAAAGCATAACTTGATTACTTGTTATTTCAAAATTACATAACTTCATTTGTGTCATAAGACACACATGTCTAATATGCAACAAGCTCATGTTGATGTTGTCATACCTTTGATTGAATTGCCATTTTTCCATCCAAAAAGCCATTCACATTCCATGCATGGATGTGTGATGCTATGTGGACATGTTTTGTTATGCAAAGTGCTCACAATGGAGACTGAATAAAGATATCAAAGGGGATTTAAAAACCTTAAAATGTAACATTTATAAAGTTGAACTTTATATATTCTTTTCATGTGTACAACTGATTTGTGTGGACCAAACAACCGATCATTTTTTGCAATCTTACTTGTTCCACTTAAGGTAGGTATACGTGGTGGAATTGTTTCTAATCGTACCACTTGCATGTTTTTTTATTGTTACAATGATTGTTCCAGGTACTTCTAATGTTTGTTGGCATTGCCTACCAAGGGAAGGATATTGTGGTTAGATTCATTATATAGTATAGCAGCTTAAGGGATTTTGGCTCCTAGGCAATAGGCCTATTTTTAGATGAGGATTTTTTAAAAATGATGTTTTGGCTTGTGCTGAAACTTGAGATCAGTTATAGAGTTATAATATCTTGAAGGATTTTGGTTTCGTTTTTAGAGAATTTTTTGAAAATTATATTTTTTCATGGTGAAATATTTGAGTTTTCATACTTCATTTTTTGGCAAGGCCACAATATGACACACCCCTTATTCCATATGTAAAGAATATATTCCCCGTTCATTCTTAGGGGGCTTAAAACACCGAATCTGCCACACATGTTCTCAGGTGCCTTCCTGTACACAGAATGCCTGCTACTTCTCAAATCGGGCATTCTGCACCACAGGTCCGTAAAATCTAAAATTTGTTTACACAGAGGAATGCACTTCATGTCTGGGTCCGTCTGTGATTTTTGGGCCTAAAGTCTGGGGCTATTGCCCTTGACCTCATGCCCTCAAATTACAGCAGGCCTTTCACTCAGGACATTCCTCTGCACATAAAATTTATAGTCAAGTGCAATGACATTAGACTTACCATAATGTCATCCTGCATGCACCCTCTCTTTGGGCCTGCTTTCACCCCCTATCCCCTGTTTCAGTGGTATCCGCAAAGTAAGGAAATTTTATTAAATCTCAGTATGAAATGCTGAAACTTAGCATTTAATGCACAAGGTTCGAGAGTAACTATAATACTTGTACTCCTTGGAGCAAGTGAAAATATATGTAGCAACAGTGGAGGCGCTCAGGGAAAAGGAAAGACACGATGAAACTCAGTTTACCACCAAAATTGGTGGAAAAACTAGTTTGGGTCCCCATTATTTTTCTTTTAAAACTTTTCATTCCCAGTTAAGCATTTGATAGCCTATTATGCCAAAACTGGCTCGTCTCGCCCGTAATTGCGAGACTTCACGGATAACTAACACACACAAGGTTAAGATTTGCAACATAGGTCAATAGATCCTTGAGTCGGTTATAGTGTGATTAAGGGTTTTGGGTGTGTGGCAAAAACCTCATTGCATGTTGAAATAACATTAGGTCAATAAGTTTGATTTTTTATTGCTTCTATGCAAGTGGTGTTGATTCCAATTAAAAATTGATATGCGAGTAACATTATGTAATCACGTAATGTGTTGTGATGAACCAATTGGCATTTGAGGTGAAGAAATGAGAAGATGAAACAAAATCATGGTTTGTCTACATGTTTTTAAAAGAGTGGTGTCTATTTCCAATTCCCTAATGAAGAGTTTTAGAGGTAAATTTTCATTGGAAATTAACTACTATCATGAATTTGGTGTTTTTCTACCTTGCCTAGACATTTGGGCATACAAACGTAGTAGATAATAAAAGTTGGCAAATGTGTAGCAATGAGGTCAAATGACCTATATCAACATAAATGCACATATAGTGGGAGTAATGAGACCAAAATGTTTCTTAACTAAAGATGTGAAATGAAACCACAATATTGGAAGAAATCTACAATTGTTGAACATTAGACCCATGAAATTGAAACAAATCAAAGGTTATTTCATTGGATTAAAGGTCACATTTCACTTGCAACATGAATAAGCACATCTTATGTAAGAATGTTTTGAATGATGGGTTTGAGTATATAGCCATACTATAAAACAAAAACTTTTTAACATTAAGGTGTTCAAAGGAGATTATGAATTGGAACCATTTTTTCTTGCATACAATAGAGCATGTACAAAACTTTTTTGAGATAAAAATTGCAATTGTATTGGGTGGTTGAATGCAAGTAGTTGCATAAACACCTAAAAAAGTAGCAACTAAAGGATACCATGAACCAAATGATTTATTTTATTATTATGAAAACAAAAAAAATCCAAGGATTCTTATGCATACTCCTTTATAGTGGAAAGGATCTTATACCTATTGATATAGGTGTAAGATCTTTAAGGAGTAGGTGTAATATCCCTCTCTCTTAAGAAGTAAGCTTAAAATCTTCCCTCTTTTCTATTGAGCATATCCATAGGTATTTAAGGACCCCTCCACATACTAAGATATTTCTCCTTATGCATTACATATGGTGAATGGGACAAACAAGCATCCAGGCAATTGGACCAATCTTCACCTAATTTAAAAATCTTCACCCAAACCTTAGCAAATATTGAAAAATTCCTATTATCTCGAATTGTAAATTTATGTGTCCAATTCAGGTTTTTTTTAATATACCATAGTACCTTGGCAACTTCAACACTAATTATATTATTTTCAGAAAAAAAATCTTTCAAAGAAAAAAAAAACTTTGTGAAGGAAAAAAATGAATCTTCAGAAGTATTCTATTTTTGGAAATAAAAAATTTCAAAATTAATTAATTAATTAATTAATTTATTGACATGTCTTGAAGTCGTGACATGGATCAGTGGTGGGGAAAAAACAACACCATTGTGACGTAAATCAAGGGTGGGGAATACAAAATTGTGATGTGAATCAACGGTGAGGAATACAAATTGTGATATGAATCGAGGGGTGGAAATCCCTAGTTACGTTCTGGAACAAGGCCCCCTTATCACCCTCCTGATTGAGCGTATCTCAACCTGCTTTGTCTTGATGCCACGTTACGAGCTGGAATAGGCCTAGAACTATTCTGTAATGCATAATCATGACACCTTTGAATTCCTCTCAATTGTGTCTAAAGATTTTTTCCTGGGATTGTTCAGACTTGAAACTGTGTCTTCGGATCCCTCAACTTTAATAATGTATTGCTAGCACTTGCCCCTCTTTGAAGATTATTATTTTAAAATGTGGGTGCAATTCGAATAAGAAAAGTGATGGGAAGAAGAGGTCAAAACATGGGACCCATGGGATCTGCACAACAAAAGAAGAAACAAACAAGGGATGTGTCACATTGCGGCCTTGCCATTTACATTAAATGAAGGAAGGTAGTTTGCTTTTGTTTTGTTTTGTAGTTATGAGATCCACCAAACGGGATGCTTCAGATCCTTCAGATCGTGTTCTTGGTGTCTTTGGAAAGCTCTCAAATAGGAGGGGTACATGAAAACCAGGAGGGGTTTGTGAGGTTTGGTTCCATGATGTTTGGACTTTTGGTCCAAAAGTTGTTGAATATTAAATGATTTTTTCACTGAAAATTGAATTAGATCGTAGCTGAAAATTTCAGAGGAATTGGAATGTGCCTCTGGTGTTTCTGGATAGATCTTGATGAGCAGGATTAATGAAATTTATTTGGTAAGATTTGGATTCAAAATGTGGGAGATATTGATTTTGAAGTGATTTCTGTCACTGAAAATTCAAATAAATTCCCCAAAAAAACCAGGTTTTGGAAGGAAAAATCAGTTGAGGACGTGGTAACACTTGGGCCAACGGCACAGGTCACACTAATTTACATTAAAATTTATCTTAAGGCAAAAAAAGAATTATGAAATTCAAATATTTCACTATGCAGAAATATAATCTTCAGAAAAAATCCTCTAAAAGAAACCAAAATCCTTCAAGATAACTCGATAACTGATCTCAAGTTTCAACACAAGCCAAAATATCATCTTTCAAAAATCCTCATATAAAAACAGGCCTACTAAGGGGCCAAAATCCCTTAAGCTACTATACTCTATAATGAATCTGAACACAATAATATCCTTGCCTTGGTAGGCAAGACCAAAAAAAGGAAGATTCAGCTACCAAATACCTTGTATTTTATTGTTGATTAAAAAAAGTGTCCTTACCTTTGCCTTAATGGCAGCAAACTAGGGCATCCTCTCTTCCCTCTTCTTTGACAAAAGAAAGAAATGAATAAATCCTGAGTTCTACCATAGAAGTATAATATAGGTACTCTCACTCTCGTTGAGAGCAAGCTCAAATATTTAAAAAGAATTTTTTTGGAGTAAAAAAAATTGGTTGTTTGGACTTTTTTTTAAAAAAATCCTTTAATTTTCTTCCACTTGAGAATTTAAAATTCCTTAATTTAAAATTTTGAAAAATATTTAAAAAAAATTCCACATGTTTAATTATTTTATGGGAGAATTTGTTTTTTCAACAAATTTTGTGTCTCTTTCTTACAGAAAATTAGCAAAAAAAAAAAACCTTGGATTTTTATTTATTTATTTTCCTTCGAGCTTAAAATTTGACTACTTTTTCTCTCTTTTTTTAGGGGAAAAAATCGCAAATTTTGTATATCAAAATTTAAATAGTATATATATATATATATATTTAAAACCCTGATGTGACCATGAAGATCAGTGTGAATAAGGTAGTTCAAAACAAACAAAAAAACGTATCTCTGGCCCCACTGGGAAAAAAACAAAGTTACCCCACCTAATGGGATTCCCTAATAGAAAAAGGGGAGAAAAAATGGATGAATAATATGTTACCACGTGGGAAGATATGCCCTTTCCCAAGTGTCCCTTCTTACCCGGGCCCCCCCACACCAGAACTCCCGAATGTCTGAGAAAACCCGGGCACCGGGATTTGCTCGCCGGGATTTGCACATCGGTGCAGTGTCATCATGTTCATCGGGGATAGTACCAGTGGACAGGGATGACGCAACCGTGCTGTCGCCTGCTACCCGCGTGGTT
>Ga0209611_10003014_pt1 | contig 29506 bp, 15 predicted proteins | sample S1TSphgellanicum_3_FD_187693 | JGI IMG/M metagenome (GOLD analysis project Ga0209611, IMG submission 187693) | Host-associated microbial communities from peat moss isolated from Minnesota, USA - S1T2_Fc - Sphagnum magellanicum MG (SPAdes) (version 2) | ecosystem: Host-associated > Plants > Peat...
TGGCAAATTTGAAATTTCCATTCAAATAATAATGCGACACGTGTCAAGATCCTCATTCTTGACATTTGATGAATGGGATATATCTAGGGTTTTTTAATAAATATTCAAATGCCATGATGCTCATAATGAGACACATGGCACATTTCGATTAACCAAACACAAAAGACATGGCCATTTCTTGGTCACAAGATTTAGAAAATTTAAGATCATCCAATATCACAATCTGGTTTCCCAAATATTAGAACCCATGCCATGTGGCAACAACCCATTAGTTAATCGGAAAAAAAACATGGCCACTCCTTACCCACAAGATCAAGAAAAATTTGAGCTTACATTGTGTTACCACATGTGACAATCCCAATGTGTTGAATCCAACGACCTAGATAAATCTAGAAGGATTTAAGGAAATATAATTGAAGTATTTCAATAGTTAACATGTGTCTCCACATGGTTGGAGTTTGGATCCACCAAAATAGTTACAATTTATAGTCGCAAAATGATGCCTTGTATACATTATGTATATACTGGCCCCATCGGATGAAATAGTATATACTAAATGTAGGCTTCATTTACCATTTGATGACATCATCCTGATGTAATGTTTTGCGACTATTTGTTATCTGCGACTTGTCTTAGGCAACTATTAGATAATTAGTTGTAAAATGTCTCTTTTGACTAAAAAATAGTCATAGACACCAGTTGTAAATAAAGGTTTTTCTTCTAGTGCTACTAAATAAAATATGTTTCAATGTTGATGGATTTCCAAGTACCTTAACAAATTATGTGAAAGATTATGGAAGATTTTTCTTTATATTTTCATATTTAAATGTGCAAAATTTTGTTGAAAAATTCCATGTATAAGTAGTACTTCTTAGTCCTTTTCTGAAAAATGTAATTTTGTTACGAAACCCTGCAAATTGAAAATGTAATCCAAAGGACAATTGCATCATTCTTATATGCATTGACTTTTTAATATAATGATACATTAGGATGTGTTCCATCATTGATTACACATTTTTATCACTAAACCTTTTTTAATTAGTTACTATACCACATCAAATTTTCGTTGCCCTAAAAACTATCAAAATGCTATAGTTTTTTGTTTACACCATAGCATGCAAACACCCCTAAGGTTTTAACTACCAAACCACTTCAACACTTTATGTATAAAGATGAAATTTTAAAACTTTGGCATGAAATTTTTTAGGAGAATCAAACTTTGGCATACATTTTCTTTTGCAAAATTTATTCAAATGCTACAAGTGAAAAGATGATCTTGAAGTTTATTCAATAATGTGTTCAACAAGTTATTATAATTTATAAAAACTAAATTTACAATGTTAAAAAAACTACTTAAAATAACATTTCATGAATAAATCAAAAAAAAAATTCTGGTCTAAATTGACCTAAAATATTTGTAAATTCAATGTGAATTCAAAAGTGCATTTATTAGGTCTTTTATTAAAAAATTCATTAGATGAAATATGTCCATTTTTTGAAGAATTGCAAGTTCTTATTTTCCCCAATATGATTAGGTATAAATTTATTTATTTATTTTTAAGATGTTGTTAAAATGGTAATCGTCCATAAGAAAAATTAGCACATTTGGTTATAGATAAGTTGTGTAGTTGGAAACTTGTTTAAATCTTTCAATATTATGGTTATTTATGATTTTTTGTAAATAATTAACAATATATATTTACAATTTGGATCAAAAAACAAATTTCATAAAGAATTTTTTTTGGATGTTGTTGCCCCTTTAAATTACTAAAAATTGGTCATAAGAATAAACATTAATTATGTAGTAAATATAACCATTTAATTATCTAGACCATATTTGTTTAATGCAACTCCCTAATAATGATTTCAACATGTTAAAAGTTGATAATTCAACTCATGTACCATGTTGATAATTAAAGAAATGTCAAAAAAATCACTAACCCATTATAATGCATTGTGTAAATAAAGTTAAAAGTTAGTTCAATTGCCATGTCAACAGTTTGAAATTATTAAATAATTAAATAAGGTTCAAATTATACTCATAAATAAACAATGTAGTGAATGTAACAACTATGAATAATATTGACCATTAATAATGCAACAAAACACTTGTAAATTTTAAATGGCCAAATGTAATTGAAATGTAATCAAATTGGACAATAATCATAATGTGTGGGGGTGAAAAAGGATAAGATTTCTTTTTGTGATCCTTCTACACAAGATCTTGGATTAAGTTTCACCACTCATCAATGTCAGAGGCTTGTAGTTGTAATGACTAAATTTGTTTGGTCTTCAAAATTATGTTTTGCATTGTCATATTTCATCAACCTATGCTTGGGTAAATATGGCTCCATGGTTGTGAGTTTGTCTGCAACTATCTATATCCTCTTGGCATCACGTGTTGTAACTTTTGGATTGAATCGTTACTTGTAGCCTAATTTTTGTCCTTTTCTTGAATAACTTCATGTCTCTTTGGTGCATAACAATTTGAATCTCCTCCTTGAGTTTGAATTTTATTTTTCTTTTGCTTGCATCTATCCTTGCAAAATATCCTTGTCTTGTTGCAAAGTTGTAGATTGAACTTCAAAGGTCCTCTATCTATATTTTCAAGGCCCAACATTTTGCATCTTGTTTTTCCTAATTTAACTTCAAAAAGATTTTTTTCCCCTAATAATGTCATAAGATTGCATCTATTGCTCCAACAACTTCATTAGAAAACTCATGTTCTCTTAAGTAGCCAATTGAACATTCACCTTGATTGTCTAAGGATTCTCTTCAATTCCCAAGTTAATTTATAATAATTGTTGTTCTTCAATTAAAATCCATCCTACAATCTACAATTTCTATATTCTTACCTTACCTGGTGTTTCATCAATTTGTACTTAGCCTAGTTTGTGGTGATGGTATGTTTCCAGATACATTTTGTCTTTTAAACTAACCTTTGATTCCTTATCTAGAATGATTTTTTCACTACCTTTGGGAATTAAAGTATGTTTTATGATGGATTTTACAGTTTTGTAGTTCTCTCAAGCTACATTATGTTAATTACAACTATATCAAGAATGTGTAAAGGTAAACTAATTATACCAATAGAAAAAAACTCAAGTTCATTGGCAAACATTAGATCTTCTTCCTCATTTATAATGCCATTTTGATAGTCAAAACATAATAAAGCTTTTATCTTTTCAGGTTAATGTTTAGACGTTTAATTATTACTATGGTTTGGATTATAACATTTCCTTGTATTGTGATCATGTTATTCCCCTAGTCATGTGCTACTTTGGCATTTTTGAGCCATGGTCTATCGAACAACATATAATAACTCAAGTCTACAACAATGTTTTGTAGGACTATAAATGTAGCTATTATGGTATACCATGCACATACATCTTCAAATCTTTTATCAATCCTACTGATTTTGTTGTTGTTTGGTTTGTAATCCATAGATTATAAGGTGCAAGTTTCAACTTGGGTAATCCTAACCTAATGTTCAATTGTTTTATGATAATATTTACCCTTAATCCTCCATCTAAGAACACATCATAAATGGTGTTTTTTTTTACATGTACTTGGATAACAATCATATGATTTTTTATAACAAATGTTGTGGTGCGAATGTTGGGAATTACAAATGGGGTTGTTTTTTCATTTAGTGGCTTGGTATTGATCTATGGTTTGTCTACCTTTTAGTTTTTGCCATAAATATTTCTCCAGGTCTGGTGATATTTGAGCAATTTTCCAAGGTTCAATGTATAATTGGTTTCCAACATTTGCTTACTAATATCTTGGAAAATCCCCTCAACAAAAATGATTTTGCTTAAAGAGGTAGAAGGCACTTCTTGAAGTTTTGTTGGCTCTGTTGGTTTTGTTGAGCTTAACATCCCAACCCAACTAGTGGTCCATTCTCATGTAGTAGTGGTAGGTAGATCAAGTGGTGAACTAACTACTTGCATTGGTTGTATGGTTTCCACCATAATCTTTTTCAACTTCCCTTCTGCTTCTTAGTTAATTGTAGATTTGTTTTCAATCTTTAAACATTTGTTCTTCACTTGCCTTGCTTCAAGTGGTCACATTGACATCCACCATGTTAATTGAACCAATAGTAACTTTTACCTTAGCCATTGGCTTGGTTTTTGCAATTTTACCTCCTTCATTAGAAGAAACTATGTCCTTTACAACCAAGAAATCTATGATTACAAGTCCTAAATGACTATATGTATTATTTTAGTCATAAACTATTATTTCGGATCCTATGTGTAAAAAGGTATAGTCATACATTAGTGGGGCATGTGATTGGTAGATGACGAGGTGGTAACAAGATGGGGGATGTTCGTTTTCATCACTTTTATTTCATCTATATGGCATCCATGACTGATGATAAAGTGATGTGGATGTCCAATTGTCATTACAATGATTAAAAAATGATTATAAATCATTTGATAGGAACATAAATAACCCTACCCCACCCCCCACCTACCTATGTACCTACCTATTTACTTACCCACCCACCCATCTATCAACCTGCATACTTGTTTACCCACCAAACCACCTACCTATCACCTACCTACTTACTTGCTTACCCACCAAATTACCTACCTACCTAATTACCTACCCACCCACCCATCTATCAACCTATCTACTTGTTTACCCACCAAACCACCTACCTATCACCTACCTACCTACTTGCTTACCCACCAAACCACCTACCTATCTAATTACCTACCCACCCACCCATCTATCAACCTACCTACTTGTGTACCCACCAAACCACGCACCTACCTACTTACCTATTTACCTATCCACCCACTATCCACCCATCCACCCACCTACCCACCTACCTACCTACCCTCCCACCTACCCACCAACACATGACCCCCCTGCTTACTTACCTACCTAGTCACCCACCCGCCCATCCACTTACTTACGTACCCACTCACCCACCTACCCACCTACCTACCTACCCTCCCACCTACCCACCAACACATGACCCCCCTGCTTACTTACCTACCTAGTCACCCACCCGCCCATCCACTTACTTACGTACCCACTCACCCACCTACTTACTTTGTCAACCTATCTACTTTCCTACCTACCTTGTATTTCCCACTTCGCACCTATCATCCTACCACTTGCTACCTATTTCAAAGTCTTGTAGTGGCATGAAATAAACATGTGAAATAAAAAATTTGACCAAAATTGGACACCTTTTGATGTTGTAGTCCATTGGTAAAGACTAGGTTTATCGTTATGAAGGTGAAGGGTTCAATTTCTAATACTTGCAAGCTATGTGCATTCTTAAGGTGCTAGGGTAAGTAGGTTAGATTAAGGTAGTTACATAGGTAGGTTACATAGGTTACGTAAGTCAAGTTAGGTAGGTTAAACTACTACCTACCTTTTTCGACCTACTTAAATCTATTACCTACCTACCTACCTATTAAAAATACTTTGTGTTTGCCAATCATATTTTAGTCATTCATTATATGACACCTTAACATTATATTTGGCTTGTCTTCTATGACTTGTTGTTAATGACTATAGGATGAAAAATGCCACATCAAACATTAAATGATTATTTATCCTTTGCTACTCATTTGTTACAACTAAAGGCCTTTAGTCAGGTATGATTACAAAATCAATCATATACGGATTCATAGATTTAAGAATTTTTTCTAGTGCTTTATCCTTGAATATAATTTGCATTTCACCAAATATTGGATAGTTCATAAGTTTGTGTTTCATTATCCCACAAATGTGACAAGGATAGTTCAATGGTTTTGGAGGTTTATTAGCATGTGTAATGGCTTCAATAGTAGTTATAGTAGGTTCCTCCTTTTTGCTTCTACATGTTTTCACATTCTGGTTTGTATGATGACAATTTGTACAATACATGCTTGGTTTTGCAGCTATCTAATTTCCCATAGCTACACTCCTTGTTCATGTAGTTTGTGGTACAAATAATGTACTATGTGTTTATAGTACAAAAATACCTTCTTCATTTCTTAGTGTTGATTCCTTGTGTTGTTGCAAAGTGTTTTGCTTCATTCTTGCCACGGTAATGCACATAGGTATGACTATAATTCGGATTAAAATATTGTTGTATGTTAGAAAATTATTGATAATAGGTGTCTACAAACTATTGGCCAATTGTAAATAATCTTTCATAATACATTTCTACTTTTTTAGTGGGCTCCTACTTTAGATTTTTCAATTGAAAATACACTTGTTCATCATTATGTACAATCCGATAGCATCTAAAAAAGGCTTACTTTAAATCTACAAATCTACAATTAGGATGATTTCACATGTAATTGTTGCACCCATTTGATGCATATTTATTTCTCAATGTAAAGTTGAACTAATTAGTTATTTTTTCATCTTCCAATTCATCGTTAGCTTTGATAACAACTTTGAATATTTGTACATGAACATCCGGATCAAAGTTTTTCTTGTATTCAAGATAATTTGGTGGTCTTTTGAAAGGCTTGGAATAGGGTATTACAAGTGCACAAATGTTATTGTAGCACTTCTTGGGAATTCTAAAGGACCACCTCTTAGATTTGGTGGTACTAATTTAGTAGTATCTACATTATGGGAAGGTATTCATGTGGTTAAATGTGTTGGTATCTCTACATCAAGTTCAACCATTATAAATTTTCTTACATTAGAGCTAATGGGTATTATTTTAAGACCATTGGAATGATTTCTTTGTATAATCACAATAAAGGACCATTTTCAAATGGTAATGCAAAAATTCCATTGTTCTTCATAAAAGGGTAGTTGCAAGCTATAGTGGCTCACTTTTTGTCTCTTTCAAGACTTTTTGCAAAGTGTATTCTATTCAAATGCCACAAACGCATTGTAAAATCATCAAATTGATACAAATATTTATGGGTTAAGATTGCCAACTTAATTAAGAATATTTACTGAGGGGTGAAATTCAATAAACATACACTAATCATATAGTAATGAACTTTTAAAGTGAGCATATGGACTATGTTCTAGATTTTGCATTAACGTTCAAATGCATTTTTTGTTATGATTTCATCTCAATATTTTTAGAGGGACGATGGAAAAACAAATATGGATTGAAAAAAATTACAACAAAAAATTTAATCAACAAATAACTATGAACTTTTGAATGACCAAATTTGGACCTTATTTTCAAAAGTCCTTATCTTGGTCTTTTTTTATCAGATTGATATTTCTTTGCCCCTTAATATGTATGTCAAAGAACTGTCTAGATGGGCAACCTTTCATATGGACTTTATTAGTTGATTAATTACCACATAGGGCCCATTCAAAATTGGTTTTCAACTATTTTTTCATTCTAGTGTTAAAATCTAGACTTTTGGGAATAGGACTATTGTCGCTTTTGAGCCACCTTAATTTGCATCTACCTAGATACTAAATATCCTACCGCAGTAACATGCACAAACATGGTTGAGTATGCTACCATTGTAGGGAATCCTTGTATCCTATCATTGATTGTTGTAAAAAATTATGGAATTGTTTTAGTCATTCTTCCATGAAATGATTTACTACCATGTTGTTTGGGTGTGGTATCTAATAGTCTTTTTAAAAAAAATTTAAGCATAGATTTTATACTTTTGGAAACTACAAGTCTTGCACTACTTAAAGTTGGATGGGTTGTAGTCATCTTAACACTTTTTAGAGTAGAATGGAATTGTTTTGTGGTTTGAGGTATTTTGACATTAAAAAGAGTTTTTTGTACATCACCTTTCCCTATTATATTGTCTACATCTCTATAGTTTTGTGGTTATCTTATTTATATAATGTTATGTGGAATGGCCAACAAATTACGCTCATCCTCTAGATTCTAGTCAATTTGCATTTTAATAAGGAGATAGTTGATCATTGCATCCTATACACTTTCTGAATAAAAGGACAATCTTTAAGAACATGGCCCTCATGTTTACAAAAACTACAGTAATTAGTTGTGGGTTTGGGTTCTTAATCTGTACTTTGACCAAATCTACTCCATACCTATTCTTTAGTTAGTAATACTTATTGTTGGTTGTGCCTAATCCTGGACTGATTAGTTTGCAATACATCAACATTGGTTGTTATCTTCATTTCAGTATTAATCATCATCATTGGTGGAGTGTTGCGCTTAACTTTGTTCTCGAATCTTGTATGATAAATTGCTTCAATTATAAATATATATTCCTCCAGATCCTCAGCTTGTAATGTTATTTCAACATATTATGGTATTGTTTGTTTGATTTCATCATTGTCCAGGGTTTTATCCCACTCTTCATGGGTTTGACGGTACTAAAGTGAAGTAGATTGCCAAGTAAAACTTTTATTATGAATATTGTTTCCAAACGTTTTTGTACTTTTTAATGAACATGTGGTATTTCTTTAGATTTATATAGACTACCATGTCTTTGGGTTGAAAGATTCATTTTTGTTCTTTCTTGTACCTTTTGTTGCAGATTTGCAAGGGTAATTTTATTTGCATTATCTCCCCATCCCTCTGGTTTGACATCCGAAGGTTTTGCCTTCATCGATAGCCTCATTCAGATACTAAGTTGCTTCATCGCTCTACCAGTAAATCCTTCCTGAAATTCCATAACTACTACAGACAATGTTTTGTACCCTGTAGGTCGTTCCTCTATCTTAGGTATTTTTGGCATAATATATTATACTATTTCTAGAGTGCAAAATTGAGTTACATCATTTACAAACAATAGTTCTTCCTCTACTAGATTTTGTTGCATTGTTACTTAATCAAATTGTTTCTATAGATTTCAGGTCACCATTCAATTTATGTTTGTCACCATTCTACCACTTTTCTTTGGAATTTTTTTGGTCATAAATTTAAACCCTTACAACATTTATTTGCTTAAATCTAATTCCTAACAATTCTTTCACTAATTTTGAATTTGTAAACTAGAGAAAAATAAAAATCCTTCACAATAACCTTTATGTGCTTCTCACAAAAACAACAAAACTTAAATAATTCATAGAAACAAAAATTTCTACCCCAAATTTATCTTAGGGATGGTTGCCAAATGGTAAATACTAATGTTTTAACACTATATTAAATCTAGAATACATTTTTTTGCAAATACAAAATTTGTCTTGAAACAACTACATGAATTGAATTAGTATTCAACCAAAATTCCATCACAACAAACAAATTTGCAGTGTTGTAACTTTGTAGTAATTTTGGACAAATTCAATTTCTCATATCAATGGAAAGAAAACAACAAATTATGGAAAAAAAATATAAACAAAACATATATTATAATAATATTATTCTTCTTCATAAAAAAATGTTCTTTAATCTCCTTGAGCTCCTTCTTCCTTATTCTTTAAAAAAACTACTATACTCATAATCCTCCTCATCCTCACAATGTCTTTTAGATCAATTCAATTTTCTCACCATAAACCGATTTGAATTTAGTTTCAATAGTCCTAATCCTAGCTAGTCATCCTTTTCTTTTGTCCACCTTGTCATTTATTGAAACCACCTCTGTCCAACTTGTCCAATAGGGATAACACAACTCTTGTTCAACACTTCCATTCAATTTTTTCAATAAGACAATACATTTCTACCTTTAACAAACTACATATGTATAAATTTCTAAACATGATCACATGCCCATCTACTTCATAGGCACATCTTTCGAAACTAGTGTCAATTATGATTGAGCAATGTGGTATTTAGTGTAAGTATGGTTTTTAGTCTTCACCATGGGCCACGTAATGGTTTTTTAATTTCAAATTCTAGAAGTAAATGAATTAGTTACTTTGTGGGCAATATTAGGAGCAATTGGCTACTTTGTGTGTCATGTTATTGAAGTGGATAGCAATTTCAATATTCTTTTAATGTTTCGCAAAATTGGTTGTTTAATTTTCAAATGCAATTAGTGAATGCATGAACCTAAATGTCATGTGAATGACAATTTCATAGGAGTGAAGTCAAAATCTAACAATTTTCTTGGAACCCAATGTAAAAATATATCGGACATGACATTTGAGGGAATGGAACCCTAACAAAAATTGCCTTTCCTATTGTAGCACATGGCTTTTCTACACAAGGAATGGATGTTAGTGTTTTTACAAAAAAAGAGGAATTGGCCTATGGATGATGAATTGTTGATTATCACTTATTAAACAAAAGAAGATTATGGAAACGAAGGCGACCAAAGAACAACTTCATGGTCCAACCCTTCACCATCACCACTTGATAATCCATTTAGATTTTAGATAATGATCAAAGCACAAAGCAATGATTGCATTTAGCATAACAAGAGGTAGTTTGTTTCAAAATAAAAATATTTTTCACAATCAAAGCACAACTTCAAGTTATGCATCATATCCATTTTAAATACACATTGATGTCCATTCTTGGATGATAAGCACATCATAAGGAAAATTTTCAAGAGTGTACAAATGTTGGGAAAACATATGAATCACTAAATCAAGGTGAGTGGTAAGCCTATTTTTTAGTTTTTTTAAAAAGTGAAGTTTAGAGTGCTAAATGTGCTCCCATCCTCCATTCATGTAATCACTTGCATAATTGCAATTTGTACCAACTTTATGTATCATGGAATTTGATGATTCAAATTTGGCTAATAGTCAACCCCTTCCACAATTGAGTTAAAGGATTGATTTGATGTGGGGGCACCATGGTAGCTTGGGAATTTTTTTTCATGGAGAGAATACAGTTGGATCATTATAAATCGAACAATATCAACCTCCTAGGTCACAAAAGAACTAACCACATTTTCTAGGTTTTTATGTGTTGCCCAAACATGTTGACCAATAAACTCAAAGACCAAGTGGTCAATCCTTGTATTTGAATATGTCATCCACTCCATGCTAAATATCTTCATGTTTAAATTCCACTAGCCCATGCATGGAACCCTTGAATTAAATCATTAGTAATATAATCCACAAAATTTGTGGAGATCATCTTGGCACATTTTCATTAATTATCATCACAACATCACAAACAAAGACATCACAAAGTTGGGCAAAATTCACCAAAGCATTGACCATCTCCAACATTGGAATCAAGCACACCAAGGACAATATAATTTCCACATCATGTAGTAGTTCTAAATTAGAGGCAACCAAGGATACGATGGAAGAACCAATGGCCAATGTTCACAAAAAACTCATTTCACAAGTGACAACATGGGGATTTAACATGTTTTCACATTGTGAAAGATCTTGTTTTCATTTGTTTCCATAATCTAGGCTAGTTTAGTAAACTAAGGTGGTTTTTTCAGCTTTTAACATACTATTCATAAAAATATATTTAAAGTTAAAAAAAAAAAACTTGCAATTGTTGGCAAATTAGAGAATATTTGCATGGCCATGTTGCATCAATGAGCCATGCAATGCATTCTCACAATGAAATGCACATAATCTCATTGGAATTGCATTATATTAAACTATTTCACATTTAAAAAAAATAAATAATTCCATTTGCCACAAAAGAAACCAACTTGTTAATGATTTTTTCTAGGGGAATACCTCCATGAATCACTAGAAAGTGGATCAACACATTTTTAAGTTGTCAAAATTAGAACTATCAATAATCCTCTCCATAGTCTTGAGAAAATTGAAATTCTACATCAATTTTTGGGACATATCCATGTACTAAAATCCAACTTTGATTGTCCATGCTCATGACTTTGTTAGTGTTGAATGCAAAATATGCATTATAATTCATGGCCCTTTATTGACCTTTAAGATGTGGTTGTGGATGCAATTAGCCATCTCCCAACAAACTAAATCACTTTAATGTTTCGTCAAATTTTTTTCAATTTCAAAGACAACCTTGAAGCTCATGGAGTTAGTCAATGATTCAATGCCCTTATTCAACAACAAAAATATTGAAGCAAATTGGATGAGTTTTTTCTTATGTTTGGAAACCACACCAAATTGAATTTGCTCCTTGTCGAAAGGGCATTTCATGTTGGCATATTGCACTTCATTCTCACATGTGGACATTTTGCATCCAACATTGTTTGCCCTCCTTTGAATGACCTTTTCCCACATGCTTTCCCACAGAATCTCACTTTGGAATTAATAGTTAGCTTTCCTTTCAATCCATCTTTGTGCACACAATGCATCTAATTGCAAACATAATGCCATCATTATTGAAAACAATCAAGTTGCCCATGGTTGACCTTGTTGTTTGTGAATGGTTGACCTTGGATCCATTCCAAAGTTTTTGGTCCATCAACCATGACCTTGTTTGTGGATGGTGAATAATTAGAAGGAGGAACACGTTGCAAAACTTCAACACAACAACGAATGTTTCTTTCTCTAACTTCATTATTCTTAGGGAGAGTTGGAGGGTTTTAGGAGAAAATCATTCGTTGGAAAATGCTTAGACTTAAAATTTGGTGGAAGCATTAGTCATAATGCCATGTTAAACAATGAAGATCTCCCAAACACTCTACAAAGAAAGATTGTGGCAATAGAAAGCAATTGCAATGCAAGATTATCATTTGCCAACAATTTCTCAAAGAAAAAACAACTTCAATGGCGAGAAAAACCAAAAAGTTGAATGTGCAAGAATATAAGACCTTTAAAGAACTTTGCAAAAAAAATTCCAAAGAATTGAATAATAATTGAAAAAAAAATGAAAGCACAATTAAAGGCAAAGGAGGAATGATGCATTCAATGCATCAACATTCACATATTTGAAGGGATTCTAGTGTTGTTTTTAAGTCGCTTTCCACCTTTATTCCATGATTCTTTGGTTTTGGTTTTTGTATTGATAAAACACCTTATATAATCACACATCTTATTTCATAAATTCATTTTTCATGATATCCATCGATAAAGGAACCAAACCTTTTTTTGCACAATGAATGAGATGAAAGCCTCTTTCATTAATCTAATGAAATAATCTTATGGGTCATTTTAGCATGCCAACTGTCAAAAATTGCCCTCAAATCAATAATATCCACTTCTATTTAACTAAAAACATTTATAATAGAACATTAGGAATATCTTTGACTTCAAGCAAGACTAAGGTGGATCTTGACCTTTATTATTTTGGAGAATCATTTTTCACAAAATCATATGTGTTACCTATATTAATGTGGTATGTTGAAGCTTCATTTTGTTTGGCCAATTAACATACCATTCATCACTTTAGACACAAGATTGGCATGTTCAAATCCACTTTCATTTCTTCAAAGTTTCTATTTTGTTAGGTGACAACCTTGGTTAAAATATCCATTGAATTCACACGAACCCTTAAACATTTGAAAAGAAAAAGACAAGAGTGGGATATAAGGAAAAAAAAATGGAAAGATGACACACACTAATCTAAAAATTGAGAACCTCAAAATCAATTTTGAGCCCTCATAGGTATGACTTGGCCTCAAGTGAAATCATGTTAGCATGCTTTTGGCTTCTCCTACCCATGACTTTGAACCCCCAAGTAAAATAATCTTAGCATGTGCTTTGGCATGTGTTTTGAAATCATCTTAGCATGATTTTGGCTCCTCCTACTTATGACTTTGGACCCCAAGTGAAATCATGTTAGCATGTGTTTCATACTATCATTTTGGATAAACATATTTAAGTTCACCTTTTAATGGGCAATTTTCAATTGATCTTGACAATTTTCCTTGAAATGGCCAAAAAACCTTTGTAGGCTCATTCTTTTGAAGTACGCATTTATTGGTGAGCTATCACCCAATAATTGAAGTTGAAAAGTCAAATAAGAATCATGATTGACAATGGAAACAATTAGAGGTCGAGTTGGGTAGTTGGTTGGGTGTAGTAACGCTTTGTTCTAGAATCAAGTAGCACAGGCATAGAGAATGCATCACCAAAAAAAAAATCCACTATTCTTTGCACAGAACTCTACTATTAGGGTACAAAGGCAGGCTGGAAAGTTAAAGTTGGTTCAATTTGTGTTTTCAGGTCACTGTTGGACTCACTTTGTTTCACTTTTGCTGACAGTTCACATTAACAAAACGCATGGGAGTCCATCACATGTGCACATCATCAACAAATACTCTAACAATTTCTTATACACACAAAAATGAGGGCTGCTTGTACTATCCTTGCAGACACATAACTCATGTATATGTGGGGTATGCTTGCCCTACTCAACTGCTGCTCAGTGCTAACTGCTAAGATAGTCCATCTATTGAACTCTTGAAATAAATCAAGGTTGTAAGGAAGCATCATTCCTTGGTATATAATTTGTTAATAAATTGAGCTCTATCAGCTTCACATGTTGGGTAGACTAAACAAATAACCTCGTGAGGCTTGCACCCATTTGAGAAATTATTCCAAAAATTGTACCACTGATGGGGGTTTTCAGATCCTTATACTACAATAGTGGACTTGTGGGAGTGCCAGGAACTTTTGACATGGTCCATTACGTATCTTATCCAGTGCAAAAGACAGTTTGCCACCAATACATTCACTTTTGCATGATTTAATGCTCACTGTATATATAACTTATATCGTCAATGTGAGAGGACCCATTGAACATGCACTAGATATGTCATCATAAGGGATGCATGTGCCTTACATGCATCCAACGTTACCCGTATGTGCCTTACCTTGTTAAGTCCCAGTGAAACAAACATCTGTTATTACTGTGAAATATTGGAATGAAATATACACATTTACCTGTTATACTATTTGATTATTGCCTTGGATTGAAACATAGTGCACACCAGCAATCTTTTTTAATTGGGTGAAATTTTGTCAAATGGTGATTTTTTCCCTTCAAATTGGAGAAAATTTAGTGTTTTTCTAGTTTGCAGTTGCCAAATTTGGAAAAAAAAATCTATTTTAAAAATTAAAAATCACCAGATTGTATCCTAATGTCCCAGCATGTAGCCAAAAATAAAAATATAGACTTTCATATTTCTTATTGCTAAATCTGTTTAAATCATCTTACGGATGGTTGCCGCTTCAGCAACATCAAAAAAAAAAAATTATTAAAAAAAAACTGTAAGCACATATAGAATGAATGAATTGTTCAAATGTGTCAGTTTTGTTTGTACTATTTGACTAACACCTGAGATTCAACTAGAAGTGCACATCAGTGGTTTCAATTGTTATTGTGCTCATCATGCTTTGACGATTGAGTTGCTTTAAGTATGAAATATAATATCCACAGGCACTCATTTGGGTTCCAAGGTGGGTGGTGTCATGAAGCTATGATTCCTTCCCTCACAAGGAAGTTCCTCTAGTACATAATGCAACGCAGAGAAATTTCCTAGTGTATTTGAACCTAGAACTGTCAAGAAACCGCATAAAGTAATCCCAGCTTTTAACACAAGGGTTTAGGGTTTAGCCTTTTCCTATCTTGGGTCCCACTGTGCTTGATAATGAGAATTGGGCTTCAAGGCCAGAGTTGACCAGCACCAACCAGTGCACCCATGAAGGATGGATGGTAAGTGGTCAGGAAACAGTTTTCTGTTGGGTTCGAGTTCCATAGCTAACCATGGTGGTTAGGTGGTTAGCAATAAACCACCTAACCCGAAACCCTAAAGCACCTAACCACCATGGTTAGCAATAGAGTTGCTAGTAGGTAGGTAGTTGGTTGGTGAGGGCTTTACCAACCACACAATGGGTTACCAAGTTGAAATTAACCAGACATAAACATAGTTGAGGTTAATAATTCACAACTGAAGCATAGGCATCCAGTGGATAGACTGATGGTCCACTGGTGGGTGCTGGGTCATTCCGGCTGGACTTTGTGAACCCTAATTCCATTCATCCTTCACTCCAGTGCCTTTCCCAGGCTCTGGGATCTGCGGATCATGTGAATGCAGCAGCAGTTCCCCTCCCACTTATTTCAAGTGTGCGAGTGTGTGTGTACACTGTGTGTGTGTGCGCGCGCGCTGCAGCTCGTTATCCATATTTAGTCGTGTATCTAGTAGCTCCTGGTTGAGCCATGTTTGCAGACTCGAGCTTCCGACAGACTAGGTTGGGTCGACGGTGCTGGCAGATGCTCAGGTTGTAGGTGCAGTGGTTTGTGATCGCTGTACACTTCTTTTCCTATCATTAATTAATGTGAGACTGCAGCAAGTCCGCATGAAGCTGTCTGCAGCTTCTGCTAGACGCTTCCACCGCAACTGCTCGACTTCATCTTGCGTTATAGTGGTCGAACTTGTTGCAAGCAGCTTGTAATACACCTGACCTAGTTAGCTGGTTGCAGATTCCCGTCTCCTTTTCTGAGCAGCTCCGTCTTTTAAAAAATTTCCTCTAGATATATTCTTGAGTCACTTTTTCGCCGTTGCGCCGGGCATGGAGCTCTAGATTTGGAAACATTACAAGTGAGAGTCCTATCTAGAACAATATTATGTAGTCTTTAACATTTTTCCCGTTTCATGACACATGAGTGCTCAAGCTGATGGTATAATTTTAGTACTCTTGATCACCGTAGCTTCTGGGAAACCAATAGATCTCGTGGGATCGATCGGTACCGAGTTTTTGTACTTGATCGAAAATGTTTCTGACATGTTCAGTGCTATTCGCGGGTGATAGATACTTTGCGATATGAGTGACCGGTTCTCATGAGTGGGCGGGACATATGGATATAATATATGCGCGGCGAGTAAGTATGTCACATTAATACCACGATTACCCGTTTCAAGCCTTTGTCATAGGATTACACACACACGTATTGATACTCTTGCAGATGAGCATGTCGACTAGATCAAAACGCTCCGAGCATGTTCGTTATCTATTTTAAGTCATGACAAGAGACTTACTAGTGCGAGTGCATTCCAGGCCGAGTGCGCGCGTGTGTGTACTCCTAGGACACAAGGCTTGCAATGAAAGGTATAGGTTCGTGGGGAAGATCGACATTCAACACTTGCTAGGACCCGCCGGGCCGACCTTCGATTACTCCAAAACAAATCTTTGCACAGTCTGAAAAGAATCTGGTGATACTTTGCACCCTCTTTCACAGTCTTCCATTGGTGTGTCACATAAACACACCAATTGTCCCGATTGTCACAATTGCACAGTTATATGACATTTGTAATTTTGTTGCACAGTTTATGCACAGTTATGCAATTGTTGGTTTGGTGGTACTGCTCATTAAATTTTTTTTTCTTCCCAAGGAAATCTGGAAGTAGATTATTGTCCAATTCGGTGCAATTCATTAGTTTTGTTTGATCCAGATCTGCACTGTCTTGTGTTAAATTCATGAGTTTGATCAAGAATTGTCAGAGATATAATATGGAAGTGAAGATTGGAATTCTTTCCCATTTAGATCTCTTGGTCTTGATTTGTATATTCGTATGAATTCTACTCTAGAAGTATCCTTTGGAGTTTCCACTAGTCTAGTTGGCAACTGAAGCATGTCTGATCATGATGATTACATGCGGGGCAAAAAAAACACTTTGGAAGAAGGAGCCATCTGTGCATTGTGAAAACATATGATAGTTTTTTGCACTTGTGCAAGCTAACATGTTACATTTGAATCTAGGAAAGAGAGGATGTTGATAGTGGCAGGAGGTTCATATCATCTAGGGTTTTTGCACTAACCAGTGACTCATTTTGAACTTTGAAAAAATAGTCAATATGAAGGTAGAATTCTACAATGTTAAATTGATAGTTTAATGTGGTGTCATAGAATAAGTGGGAATTATTTGTAACTAATGACCCAATAAAATCCATATAAACAAGAGCCCAACTAAAGATTCAAAAAATGTTGAAACTCTTAGAAAAAATAAAATTGTCACTCAAGTGAACTTATGAAAATAAGATTTAATTTTGACCATTTAAAAATCCACAACTAAACTTTGACTAAAGTTTTTCAATGAAGGCTTCCATATATGAGTGAATTTTTAAGTATCCATAACATAACACATACTTAATCACTCTAAATCATTTGGAATGAAATTTAATATTTATCAATTTACCTTTAGTTTAAAAAAATTCAATAAAAAAATCAGTTCATATTTTGAAATTTCAAAAGTTCAATACAAAAATTGAGGGTACTTTTACTAAAAAATAATCACACATATGAGGGGGGTGAGGGGGAAGTACTACTTTTGGGACAATGTTTTGTCAAATCAATAACTTTCTCTACAAATTCCCACTTCCTCAAGGGGTGTTTCTTTTGTGAACATACTTAGTCCTAATGTTGTACAAAACTCTGAAAGATATTGTGATGTGATTAATCATTAGCCTACTGGTTTAATTTCTTCCTTCCATTGAGTTTGGAAGTTTCAACAGAGTATAATTTCTAATGGATTAGATCATTGATTGTAAAGGTCAATTAGAACATGCTACAAACATTTTGTTTGATGGGTGCTTGTTCAGAACTAGACCTTTACATAACCATCATGATAGCATACATCTTTGTTCTAAAAGAATAACTGATAATTCAATAACTTTTCTTTTAATGTGAATGTCCTGATTATACATCATGTTATCACACCTGATGGCTATATTTTAAATTCATTGAAAAAAAATGACGAGGAGAAAAAGGACATGAAAATGAGGAAGGTCAAACGAAACAATTCAGCTAAAAATAAAAGAACTGAAACAAAGCTCCCAATGAAATCCCTCGAGAAAGTTCCAAATTAAGTTTTTTCACATTGTAGCCCAACACAAAAGACACCAAGAGGACATTTTATTCTTTCAATGCATGTTCCCATGGTTCCCAGTTATGTAAGATAAAATCTCAAAGATGTTTTCTCAAATAATGTTAGCATTTTCAATGAGGGATCCTGATTACCTATTCCCCGAAGTGGTTCCTATTTCGTTCCCAATATCCTGAATTAAACCCCAAGGAAATTGTTTGAAGAGCTTACCATTACCTAAACCATAAACCCTAAACCCTACATGATTTCATTGCTCAATTACTTGGCAATTGCGGCGCATCGTAGCATCATCTAGGACTCTGTGTTTTGACTATATGTACAACAAAATTTTGAATCTTCCCAGGACAAGCTTTTATTGCCGCTACCATTGAAAGAATTTTGATCTTGGACACCTTCCGAAGTTCCAACTTCCCCATCAGCAAATCAGAGAATGCTCAAATGTGCATCGTGTAGTTCAAGAGGATGGATTCAACTATAGGACAATCAATTGATTGGTCAAGATTGTTTTGGGGCCATGATAATGGTAAGCTTAGGAGGTGGGAGCACATTGCAGTATGAATAAATATATTTGTGTGTGTTTGTGTCGTGTGTAATGGGAGTTAGTAATTGTACCAGGTGTCTAGCCACAAGATGAAGGTTTGTGTTTTGAGTTTATGAACTAGGTAACCCATGAGAGCTAGCACTTTACCGAGTGTAGTTGAGGTGTGTGACCACTGAGCCCATTCATGGTAACCAATGCAATTGAGCCAGTTACTAGACATTACCAATTGTACAGGAGCACCAAGCTTATGGGTTATGGGACAAGAGGGTGAGTTATGAGGTTTAGCCAACCAGCAACTAGGAACACACAGATAAGTATTAGGGAGGTACGAAAATGTCAGAAGGCAGTGGGATATGTGATATGATTGGGGCAGTGCTTTTTTGAAAATTTTGTGTAATAGCCAATGTGGTGATGATCCAATGGAAGATTTAGCCCAATTTGGCAACAAGCTAAATATCAAAGTAAAATTTTGAAAAAGATCCTTTTATATTTTTTGCTACCTACTTGAACCATGTATATAAATCTGGCAATTTTTCTTAAATTTTGGTTGAGTTCTGACTATTGAAAATCTCAAAAAGCACATGATTTTTGCACTTTAACATATCATTTTTGCTAGATATATCCACCTAAAAAAGGGCCAAATTGGGGAGTTCTTGTCCAATGGCATGTTGCCACATTAGTGAGATGCTCCCTACAATCAGTTATGGTGATGAGGCTCTGGCATCAGGCTGTGTGCCAAGCACCTCAAAGGGGAAATGCACTGAATGTGGGAAATGGGGATCAACACTGCACTTTTCTCATGCTTAAGGCTAATGATGCTTCAGCAGCTGAAGCTGTAACCCCTGAGGACAGAGATGCAGCCTCAAAAGCTGACAAGGATCAGCCATTTGAATCTTCCATCTCTGCTTTGGATGAGACTCAAAGATCAAAGGTTTCATCATGTAAGTCAATTTGCAACAGCATCAGACTTGATTCTGAATAAGAGTAATTGTTGCACATCAAAATTGCGATTGCCTGAATGCAGCTTGATTCATATGTGCTCTTGATGATTGCATCAGCTGGTTGTATAATCACATTCCAGATTGGTTTTAGCCAGGTGATTTGACTCATAACTCTTTTAAGAATTGTTCAGACATTGGACTGCTTCTTTTGAAGCTTGGTCATTTCATGAACATCACCGATATAATGTCTCATTCCTGATCTGAGATGTCATGCATACTATACCTAACACAGTGAGTTCTGGCATAATTACTAGATTGGCCCAAACCTTTCTATCCTATTTCATCTATCTGACACCTTGCATGTTTTTGGTGCTTGAATTCATGTATGTAAGAAAGTAAGGAGAGCCTATGATTTTGAAGACTAGAACAAAGCGCAGAAACAACCAGCTTTTGAATTCAGTCCATAATTTTGGACACCCATCACACAGCTTGCCCCCCATGGCATGCTCTATGTGCCAATTGGGTATACATTTGCTGCATCTATGTTCACATTGGATGAGCCTTGGGGAGGCTCACCTTATGGAGCAGGTGTAACACGAAATGAGTGCTGGATGTGAAAAATTCTGGTTTTCCTGTTTGCTGTGTTTTGCTACTTCTGAGAGTAGAAATGTGGGATACTTTCAATAGAGTACTGTTAGAGCTCAAGCTGGAGGTGCCAGCAGTTGGTGGGTGGCTATCCAAAGCACCTTCAGTGAGCATCGTAATTCAGTGACAACACTGCAAGGTTCTAGAAGTGGAATTGACAGAGAGCAATTATGCACAAGGGACTTAGCTTCAAGGGGGCCCTTAGAGACAGCAAGCAAGCGGACACATTATGTGGGTGACCGGTAGAGTGCATCATCTTACCTCCACTAGCTGAGTGGTATGTAGAACTTTTGATTAGCTGAAGAAGGAACAGAGCTGTAGACAGTTGCAGATGATCTAGCATGGGTATATGGGCTAGCTTACTCAGAAGAGACCAGGATGTAACCAAATTTTGTATCACTCAATCTAAGCATTGAGCTGCCATTTTTGACCAGGATGTTTTTGTGCTAGGAACAGTCCATGCTGATTTCTCTCTTCTTTCCACTGCACATGACCTCTATCCAAATGCCTAGTGCAAGGCTTGTCCCTGGTCTCAGATCCAGAAGCCCAAAGCATGAAGGCATGAGTTAGATATATTAGGAGAGTGGAGATGCTGCAAGTTTATATAGAAACTGAATGCATGTTTACTGATTGCAGGTATTCTGTAAGAAGCCCGACCAAGGTCCCTCCATCCTTGGGTTACACAGGAACCTTGGCAGGGCATTGCATGCAATTACCAACTGAGACAGAGCTTGCCTTGGCTGAGTACCAGGGCTGGCTGACCACCAGGGCTGATACACTGCAAACATTGTGAACCAGTCAGTGAGCAGCTAATGCAGGATGGCCCTTTATGTCTGGGGAATCAAGTCTTAAGGTTTCTTATTGTCATTGTCATTGTTGACTACTGGATGGGAGTGACATTTTCTCCAACCTTTCAGTCTGCAATTTTGGTGAAGAATCATTCCACATTGCTTGCAGGATACATACATAAATAGACAATCATGCTTTCATAGTTGGAGGTTACTTGAACATTTTTAAGGTCATTGCAAGTCTCTTGCTACAAAGAAAGACTTTCCCCTTTCAACTGATTTCTGCTAAGAGCTTTACTTCACTTCCAGAGATTCATACCTTTAAAACCTGTACCCATACCTTTGTGTTGAGCTTGCTACCATAGAAAGAAACCCAGAACCATAAAGTAATTGTATAGTGAAATAGAGGTGGCTAGGAATCCATATCAATTCTGGCAGTAAGAGTAATCAAGCAAATGAAATACAGTGCCATACCACATCTTGCATATTGGAATGCTTGCAACATGAGACATTGGAGGAGTCATAATTATACCTCAAATCTTCTGACCATTGCACTCCCCCATATTGCAAATAGTTCTGTTTCATTCACTCTGGTTCAGCAGTGTAGCTTAACTTCCATATCACTAAACTTTGCAAAAGAATTCAAGACCTGAACAATGATCACCCTCAAAAAACAATGAAGGGGATCATAACAAGCCAGGCCAAGCACAATAGATAGAACAGCAGAGGGCTATTCACATGCAACAGACAACAATAGAGGCATCCAGCCAATGGCTCAGTTCAACAGACCCCTTTCAATGTTCAAATAATAACAGATTTGCAATACATCTACTGCCACCATTGGCCACTGATAGGGGGTCAATGTTGCATACAATACCTGTGACACTTTGGGCAAGTCCAAAAATCACCAATCTAATCATCAAGACATGTAATGCTGAATATCATGGAGATGCACACCATGCTGCAAGGTCAATGTGACAGAGTTGGATCACTTCTACTTGAACATATGACAGTTTTGCCATTGTGGCAACAGGTCATTGCATACTTTTAAACTTAAAGGGTAAATGTCTGGACTAGCAGTAAATAGATATATGCTACAAGCTTCAGAGATACTCATGTTGGGAACATGAGAGCAGTGGGCAGCTCTGCCCTTCCAGTGGGACTGCCCAATTGAATCTCAGCTGGGGATACATATAGCAGTTTTCATGAAACAAGTTAAAGCCTCTTGGTGCCCAGCCCCACTTCAAGCACCCACACAACATGTAGAATACAACAGTAGATCAAAACTACTAAAACCATCTCTGCACACCAAGCAAGATCTCCTGCTTCAGACATCAAGTCACATTTTAGTTATACTCACAAATGTTGCAGTAAACCACAAAGGACTGAACAATGGCAAATTAAAAAAATGTCAACTAATCATTACATACTAGTTTCACTGAGAAGAAGAGAGAAAGAAAGATAACATTCTAACTCAGAAAGCATTGCTTTATCCCCATCACAACCAGAAAAGTATGGTACAAGGTTGCTGCTCATATTTGGGCACTGAAAATGATGTGAAGGAAATCATCATGCAAACAGGATACTCTTGGTAAGCATCTGCTTGAAGAGATGTAGGACATTTCAGCAGTGCATAGCACACAGTGCCCATCTCTTTTATAATGATGGAGAGGCCACTGAAGGACCACAGGAACTCATCCATGCTGCAAACTTCTGAAATCCTTGAGATTCCTCTGCATCAGTTTTAGAGCAGAATCAGAAAAAAAAGAACTCCAGTAGGCATGGTCTTAAAGGTTTTGCTGCTGCCTCTAGCTGTGTAAAAGCTGTGGATACATAGTACCTCATGCCTCATAGTAGTTAAGCTCACAAGGCAAACCTCAATCTCCCTAAATCCATTCCTGGACTCCGCCTGCATGTCATGGATTGAGAGCCTTGCATAGGAGCAAGAGGGCGTACCACAAGGGTGAAATTGACCATGGCACTAGTGACAATCAAACTGCAGCCAGTTTCTTCCCAACTATAAGGAGTCCATCTCCTTTCCCATGATGCAGTGGAAAATGACTGCAGTCAATTCATCCTGGCACTTGTCATCATCCACTTTGACGTCCTTTCCTTCCCAACTTGAGAGTGTATCCCTTCTGACAATTCTGCACAAATTACTGCCATCAAGATCTACATATGTTCACTACAAAATAATTTGCCTTAGTTCACCTCAGACTTTCACACTATTCTCTGTCAATTCTGATACTTCACTTCTATTTCTGTTCTAATTCAGACCAAATCACAAGTGCTAATTCCCCAACAATGTTTGGCCAGCTGTTCATCCCAACAAGGTCTTCCTTGTGAGCAGCCTACAAACACTTTCTATGCCACCCTTCATACTGCTAGATGTTCCTCCAATGGTCCAAGCTGCTGAGAAACAACTCCTGAGACCAAAAAATAATTCAATAAAACAGACAAAGCAACTTGTCCCCTGTGTTCCTAGGTCTGAGCTAATAACTTTTGTCTATCATCTATGACAAACCTCCCAAAGGCTGCCTTACCTTATCTATGGAAGACTTTGGCCATCAAGCTGCACCAAGAAGGAGCTAATAAATGCATCCCTCTGACATATGTGAAAAGCCTATGCTCATCATCTCTTGGATTGATTGGCAGGATTCACTGTTCCATTCCTGAGCAATCTCATGCTGAGGCTGTTAAATAGGTCCCTAGAATATTGTCTAGATGCTTTCCTCCAGTCTGTACCTCTTCGCATCATGGCAGAAAACTCATCATAGCTAATACGACCATCCTTGTCAGTGTCCACTTCCTCTAGAATGCCATTGATCACACTTGACTCAGCTGCTGTTGAATCGTTGCCAATAGCTACCCTAAGCTCCTCCACCTCAATGTATCCACTTCTGTCTGTGTCAAAGTGAGTAAAGGCTTTCTGCAAGTGGTCATCATTGTCAAGCCTTTGAAGGTGGATTGTTGCTGCAACAAATTCACCATAATCCAAGGTACCATTACCATCAACATCTGCTGCATCCATCAGCTGTTGCACCTCCCCCTCAGTCAGTTGAGAACCTATCTGAACCAACCCATTTTTCAATTCTTCCAAAGTGAGGGCACCATTTTTATCTGTGTCCATTCTCTCAAACATGTCCTGCAGCTTCTGTGTCTCTTCACTGCCAAGAATCTCTGCAATGACCTGCAAGGCCTTCTTTTTCAACCTATTCATTGCTGAAAACTGTTTCAACCTTGACCTGACTGCATCTAGAGGAATGTTGGGATTTGTCTTTGCATTCTGCAGCCATGGATGGTCTAGAACCTGCTGCGCATTAAACCGGGCTGTTGGATCTGGTTCCAGCATGTGGTGCACTAATGATTTGGCTGCATCAGAGACCAAGGGCCAAGGGTCCCTCTTGAAGTCTAGAGTACCCCGGAGAATTGCTTGTGCAACTCCCTGTTCCGTTTCAGCCCAGAATGGTGGAACACCACAAAGCAAAATATAGAGAATGACACCTGCACTCCACACATCGATCTCAGGCCCATAGTTCCGCTTCAAGACTTCTGGGGCCATGTAGTAAGGACTTCCAACAATCTCAACAAACTTTTCCCCTGGCTTGAAGAAAACAGAGAGCCCAAAGTCAATGGCCTTCAAAGGAGAAACCTCCTTCTTATTTGCAAACAGAAAATTCTCAGGCTTCAGGTCCCGATGCATCACCCCATGTTGATGACAGACCTGCACAACCTCAACAATTGTGCGTGTCACAACTGCTGCAGCTCGCTCAGTGTAATGACCCCGGGCAACAATACGGTCAAAAAGCTCACCACCTTCACAGAGTTCCATCACCAAATGCACAGCATGCTCGTCTTCGTAGGCTGCCTTGAGTTTGACGATGTTAGGATGTTGTGGTAGATGATTCATGATAGCAACTTCCCGTCGCACATCCTCCACATCAACAGCAGTTCTCAGCTTACGTTTGGAGATGGACTTACAAGCATATTTCTCCCCCCGCCCGCCCCCGTTGTTCTCTATATCCGTGCACAAGTAGGTGACACCAAACTCACCTCGGCCAAGCTCCCCTCCCATAACATACTTGTCACTGATTCTCGACTTCGGCTGATTCTTCAGTATGTGAACCGCCGCAGAGGCCTGCTGAGATTCTCCATCTTGCGCAAACGGATTTGGCTTCCGCTCCTTCCTCGATTCCGCTGGCGAAAACCCTAAACAACAGTTGCCCATCGATTCTCGCACTCCCTCCGCCTCTGACCTAACACCACCTGACTGTCATTTGACTGTAAGAAAAGCTTTTTCACCTCTCCCGAGTCCGGACCGATCTTCCACACCTCCCGACCTTTACGAAAACCCGAATTGCCCTAACCTCTCCACCTACAGTTGCCTCTTCTTCTTTTTCTTTTTCTTCTTCTTCTTCAACCACCGACGAACACATCAAAAAACACAAAAGACTTCACAAAAGCTCATACGTCCCTGAGACAATCTACCAACCTCTGGATCGATGCAAGAGCTCTTTCTTCTTTCCCGTAGTCCACGAGCAAAAAGCATGGTGAAAGACGAAACTGGAGCATCAAAAACGAAAAAAAATGTATATATCGACAAAACCTTAAACAAACAATCCCTCTATTCTGAGACACATTGCAAAGAAAAACAAAGTGCTCGCTCCTCCCAAGAAATAAGAATCCCAAAAACAACAGCAGCAAAAAGAAACACTCCCTTCTTCACAAATAAAATAACCACAAAAATTCTCCAACAATAATAATATCTCACGAATCTGTGTGCGAGTTTTCAACACGCAACAGCCACGACTTCCTCTACAAACGCATGCAAAACTCGAGCACGAAATCGACGATGATGGCGGACAACTGCAACAGACGAACAACGAAGCTCGTCCTCGCCTTCGCCTGCCACCAACGTCTCGCGGAATGGCCAAGGACAAACGCTCTGGACGGACGGCCATGACTATGGCCGTTGCCCTTTTCACATACCTATGTTCTAAATCCACAGGTCAAGTTCAGTTCACATTGAAACACCGACCAGATCGCATCATTATTAGTAATAGGAGAGTTTGTTGAGCCTCAAAACATGGAAACTTAGGCCCAATTTACACGAGGAGTCAAGGCCAGGGTTCAACTCAAATCAAGCAATGCTATTGGTGCAAAAGTTGAAATGGGCCCCAAGGGCTTTACACTAGGAGTCAAGCTTGAAATGAAAAATTCTTTTCAATCTGCTCCAAGTTAATGATAAATTCTGAACTTTATGAAATATTGGCCCCAAGGCTAAAAAAGGATACTGACCGATTTGGGAAGCCAATTTGCAACCCTTGGGGCCAATATTCCAGCATTTATCAATAACTTGACGTCAATGTTCTAGCATTTATTAGTAACTTGGGGCCAAACACCAAGCCCAAAATGCTCAAAGTTGGCCCCAAGTTTTTTCAGCCTTGACTCCTAGTCTGAAACAGGCATTACATTTGAATGTAATGGAAACTTACTTACATCCAAATCTGTGTTTTTCTTTTCTCAATTTTGTGATTTTGCTCAATTGGCGATCATCCATAAGTATATTTAGCCAAATTTGGAGATATTCAAAATATGAAATTTATAAATTTTTTTTAAAAAAGCATCATTTCATATTCTAGGAAACCATGATATTTTTTGGAAATTTTTTGATTATAAATATTTTTTGGCAAATATTTTTCAGATAAACAGGGAATTTGCAACAGTATATTTCTCTTTCAAACTATTTTTCACAAAATGGCGAAAATTGGCCACCAAATCAAAATCACTGACCAGAATGTTCTGAAAACTTACATCCAAATGTATGTGTAGAATTCTTGGAAATTTGCATGTAATGCATGTTCTGATGAATGTAATGCAGTTAACTCTCTGCAAATTCACATGTAATGTATGGAATGCTAAGCATAACTTTAACACACACAATTGCTCTCTTTCTGTTGTATTTCCCCCCTTTATACTCCATTTTCAATTGGAACTTTATGCATGCAAAGGAACAAGACATGCGTACTCTCATAAGTATGCAAAACTTGGTTTTCAACTCTCAGTAAGAATTTATTCCAAAGTTTGAATGTAATGCATGCAATCCAAAGCTCAACTTACACGCAAATCTTTGGCTTTTCTTACACTTTCAATTGGAGCCTTATGCAAGGAACATGTATGACATGCAGACCAGAAGCCAGAAAAGTAGAGGAAAAGAATGGGACCCAGTCAAGCAGTTTCTAGCTATGTATGTACAAGCGTGCAATGCTTAACTTTTGTTAGTAGTACTTCTGACCCTTTTCAATGGCGGTTTTCTTTGGATCATGTGACTGGCCAACAGTGAACCAGCACCAACCAGTAAAGGGAATCAGATGTCAAATTGGTATTTAAAATTAATCTCACATTTTCAATTAATGCCACCAAATTACAAAGCATAATATCAATTTCTAGACATATGAATCAACATTTTTTATATGTATTGATTTTGAAATTATTTGAAAAGCATGGAAATGTGACTTTGGGTGTAAAAAAGGAATATATTAATATGTACAAGTAAAGCCAACCCAACTTTTGTGAAAATCTCTTAAAATGGAAAATGATAATGTAGTTGAAGATCTTTTGAAATATCATCCTAAATATTTGTATTTGTGTTTTCAATGGCTCAAATCCAATTTTATCAATGATTCGTAATATCTTTATTTTGTTGTGTTTGAATTTGTATGAGAATCATTTAAAACTTTTGACAATTTAGTGATCCATTTGGTTGTTCAAATGTTTCTCCTTTTAAATAAAAAGCTTTTAGTTGATCACTGGAACTTTGGATGACTTATTTAATGAGAATTTTAATATCACACTTGGCTTGTTTAGCCATTCAAAGGTTTGACCCATGAGGCATTGATATATGTTATTTATATAAAAAAATTATGATTACAATTGAGGTAGATTACATGCACAAAGGGCTGGAATTTATAGGTTCATAACTCAACATATTGAATGATCCAAGATTTTTGTGTACATATTTCAATTCAACAATGGAAAACATATGCACTAAATGTACATCATGCAAAACCTTCACAAACATCTTTGATCTTAGCTTCAAGAGTCTAAGAAGTTAATTGGCCATTATATGCGACAGTTAAAACTTTATCATTATGCAAATAGTCTTCAAAGACCAAATGGATCTAATCTCCATCCTAGTGGTGATATTTTCTAACCTCACTACCAAAGCTCTTAAAATCTTTCCTCCCATTAGGTCATAGCTCACCATTTATGATAATTGATTTCACAATGTATGTTTGGTTTTAAAACTGCCCCATTCAAGTAGTCATCTTCTCACAAATGGTACACATTTTTAAGCAAGTCGTGACATGACGTCTCCATTCTCCAAGCACACATTTTAATAATTAATCATTCATTAAAAGTATCGATATCACTTTCATTAACACCTTCACTAACCTCATCAAAGTCAACCTTGAATATTGCAAGACATCAAAGTTTTAAAACATGAATTGCATTCACTATTTTGCAACAAACAAGTAAAAGCATGATTCAATGGTTCACAACAGGCATTGTGAGTCCGCATTTGTTGAAAATTTTGCGATAATGATAGTTAGGAAATTATGCATCCAATGTGCATGCCCTTATGCTTTTGGGGGGCTTTTGGTTAAAATATTAGTTGACCTCTAAATTTCAAGGCGAACCAATTTTGTTCATTTTTCAATATATTTTTTGATTCTCTATCATTTGAAGGTTAACCAAATTATAGATATCATTAAACATCACATGATTGGTCAAAAAATCCATGAAAAAACTTAGAGTTTTCATTGTGAAATGGACTCTTAATGGAAAAAAATGAAGCAATTATTATTAGAGTAAAATTTTTAAATCAAATTTTTTTTATAGTAAGAAGGATTCAATGCATCTTCCTCTTAAATTTTTGATTTAATGGTGCCTACCCCCTACCTTTTCTAAACATTACTATGTTTTTTTTTTTTAATCCATGTG
>Ga0209611_10003015_pt1 | contig 29494 bp, 16 predicted proteins | sample S1TSphgellanicum_3_FD_187693 | JGI IMG/M metagenome (GOLD analysis project Ga0209611, IMG submission 187693) | Host-associated microbial communities from peat moss isolated from Minnesota, USA - S1T2_Fc - Sphagnum magellanicum MG (SPAdes) (version 2) | ecosystem: Host-associated > Plants > Peat...
AAAAAAAAAAAAAAAAAAAAAAAAAAAAAAAAAAAAAAAAAAAAAAAAAAAAAACAAAGAAAAAAAAAAAAAAAAAAACATTCATTAACAAAACCAAGAAGCCTCCTAGGTTTTATATTCCTCCCCTTTTATGGTCTCCCTTGGTGGAGGTGCCACCCTAAACCCTAAAACTTTTAGCCCTACACCTAATTCCAACCTACCCCTTTTCCCTCCTGTACCCTGAGAACTGAATTTAGGTTTTCATGTGAAGACCCATCTGGTTCTCTTTTTCTTTTTTTTTTAATTTCTGATTCCGGTTCTCCTAGTCAGTTTTCACTTGGGTGAGAACCTTAAAATTGGTTTTCAGCCCGGTTTTCACCCAAAATGAGAAACAGTTGGTTCTCAATGTGAGAACCGGCCTGAGAACTGGTTCACCCAGTGAGAACAGCCCCACACTGGCCTGGACCAAATGCTGGCCCCATTCTCAACTAGGTTCTCATCCCGGTTCTCACAATGAGAACTGATTGACACTTTTAAATGTGAGAACCGGACTGAAAACCGACCTCAGGTTCTCACATGATCTAAAACCGGTTATGAGAACCGGTTCAAATGTGTGTATATATATATATATGTATGTATTTGAAAAACCGAACAGGTTCTCTCATAGATGTCAGATCCGGTTCTCAGAGTTCTCTGTATCATTTATTGGTTCCTCTTGTTCTTCTTCTCACTTGGGACTGCTACTCTTCTCCTGTTGCTATTACTGTTCTCCCATTATTACTGTTCTCTCTTTATTGGTATTACTATTCTCTTTATTACTATTACTTTTTTCCCATTGCTCTTATTCTTTTCCTGCTGCTGTTACTTTTCTCAGATGGTGTTGCTCTTTCCGTGTAATGAAGTCATTTAATTATTAATTATTTAATTGATTTTAATTAATGAAAATTTTAATAATCAGGTTGTGAAAACTGTTGTATATATGAGAACCGACTTATCTGAGAACCGGGTGAGTTTGAAAAAAATAAAGATTTGATAACCTGATCGGTTCTCACCAGCCCAATAATATCTATATATTAGAGAACCGATCAGGTTCTCATAACTTCATGAGAGAACCAGAACTGGCCCATTTTCACAAAAAAGTAAGAACCGCCCAACACTAGTCCAGACCCTACCACCATTCAATTTACTTGTCTTATAGTCCATAGATCACATATCAACAAAAGGGGCAAACAGTCTCAAGGTCTCAAATACAGATGGAGATAGAGCCATGTGGCCTCACCAGCATCCAGTATTTATGGACCATGCTCATAGCCTCCTCAACCAAAGGTGGCAAACACTACAAAAGGAATAATGTTTGCCACAAAAGGTCTTGAGCACACCCAACTAACTTATCCATTTTCCCAAGGGTGGTACAAAGAGGGGCAATGTGAGGGGATGGATAATATGACCCAACACCCCACCAGTACACCATCCATTGGGAAACCAGTTATGGCTCTGTAGTTCGTGGATGAACCACAACTGATTTCACCTTGGCACTCTATCCTGTAAACCATCCAACTTTCATCCCACAACTGATTTCACCTTGGTAATCTATGCTGTAAACCATCCAACTTTGATCTCACACTATCTCGATAATTCCCTATTATGTAAATGGGTAAATATCATAAGTAAAAATAGGTAGGCCATGTAAGTGGTTATCAAGTATGTAGGTAAGAAGGTTCATAAAGTGAGACACTTGGTGACTAATAGGTAAGTAGATACATGCAAATAGTTAATACATTAGCCAACCATGATGGTTAGCGAAGGGACAAAAAGTGTTTCCAGTCCACATACCAACCGTCCTGCATGGGATGCTGGTGGCTGCTGCTGGTTTGCTCTGGCTGTGAGGGAGTGACATCTGTGAGTAGGTTTTACTAAGTTGGTGGTCTCCCTGGACCACAACAATAGGACCACAAAGAACGCACTCCATATCTGTTATGTGCTGTAGGAAGAAATGGAGGAGACTAAATGTGTAAGGGAAGGCTCTAACAGAATTGAGGAGATTTTAAAGGTGGCTTGCCTTGAAAGCTAGTTAGAATACGCTTTACAAACTACCTGCAAATACAAAGGAAAATTTAGGTTAGATTTCATCATTTGTTTTCAAATCCTTGGGCAAAAATGTATATTTGTATCTGAACAAAGTTGTAAGATGGGTATTGAATTGCTTCAAAATAGTAAGTCATGCATGAATATACAACAAAAACCTTCCACAAAATCTGAGCCATCAAATTCATGGTAGACCATCATTATAACATGGAGGCGAATACATCATAGTTATACAGACCTCAAAAACATCTAATAAATAATTCCAGCACACAAAAGACTCATACGTTAATGATGCATTAAGTTATGAATTTTGCAGATACCTTTGCTCTTGGTGTAGCTGGGTCAAATGCAAATGCTCAGGCAGTTAGGGCAAAGTAAGAGTAGTGATGGTAACCAAGGCTTTGACGAAGAAGTAGGAATGGTTTGCCATTGAAATTGCTTAGGTTGTAGGTAAATTGCTTTTGAGACTTGAATCATCCCTTCAAAAGGTGTATACATTATATATCGTTTGTAGCCTAACAAGTTACACAGTTAGCTTATTTGATTGTCATCCCACTATAAAGTCTTTCCGGAAGATTCAGAACATGACAGATATGGTAGGCCACAAAGGGACAAGACTTACACTTACACTCTTCAAGGCCCAAACAGGACATGTGAAGAATTCAAGCATTTGGTTCAAATACAGAAGACACACCCAGGCATGTCAGTCTGGTGACACAGAAAGTTGGAAATTGGAAGCTTAAAGGTTGAGTAACTTAACACAGACTCTCATTCAAAAAGAGCCAAGATGGCTTTACTCACAAGTTATTGACAACACATCTTTAGACCTTCTTCCTGAAGCCTCCTCCTCCCTTCTCAAAGCAAATAACTGTACTATGCCACAAGCTCATTGGCATTCCAAAAATTTGTGAACTTTTTTGTTATACACTTAGAAAAACCCTGACAATTCAAGCCTGTCAGAATTCCCAAGTAATATAGCCTTGCTAACCAATCTGCCTCTCAAAGGATTTTCGTACCTTAGTGGTCAGTGCCCCAACTCACTTATGGGAACACTTTGATTATACATTAAGCATTTGTGTGCTGTGTTATACACTCAGGAGACCCTCACCCCCAAGCATAAAATGATCGTCAGGTTTTGATGGCAGGTGCTTGCCAGGTGCTTACATTAGCACCTTTTTTGAAGTCCTGGGGCATTTGCCCTAGAGTAGCCAGGCCGGTCACCGAACAGTTAGTGTCTCAGAGGTCTGCGAATTTCTGGAGAGTGCTCCTTTGAATTTCATGCCCAGAGAGAAATTGTAGCCCCACTATTTGCGCACCCACAAAAAGTTAAATCGTTGAAAATGATGAAGAAATGAGTCAGATGTGACCCTCCAAAGTAGTGGCGGGGGGGAAATGGTGGAAACGAAAAACCACCGCACACTTGGAAGACTATTACCGAACACCCAAAAAAACATTTTAAAGTCGCTCTATTGCCTTTATGATAGAAAGATGATTTGTAAATCATAAGGTTGCGCTCTTATAGCAATTTAAATCACTTAAATTGAACAAGAAATGAGAAAGTTATGAGCATTGAAAGTAAGAGGGGTAGAAGAGAAGAAAGACGCGATTTATAACTTGGAAAAGCTTATTTCGCTTCTTGCTCTTCTATAATTACTCATTTGCCTCTGCTGTTGAAAGACGAATTGAAGAGCTCAAGTTCGCGCTCCCATAACGTTTTAAATTAGTCAAAATATATTAATAACATGTTCGGTCATAGGTGGTGTTCGTTCATAGGGCAGGTTACCCTAGTGCGACAATATGTGCATGGAAGTGAGAACAGTGAAGTGAGATATTTAATGAAAACAGTTTTTATTTAATATAACTATTGTAAGTAACAATGATAATTTTTATTTATTTATATTGTGTATTGAAAATACAATGTATTGATACATATATTTCATCATGCATTAGGTCAAATGCATTATGTTATGTTATGATCATAAATCCCATGGTACATATGTATTGTGTAAGCAAGGGCGGGAATATTTTCAAAATGATTGCATGAATAAAGGCTACCATGATTTTAGTCATTTCTAGTTCTTTGGTTATTATTAGATAATTGCTAATGTATTAAAAAAATATCAATACACTAATTTTTTTTCAAATTACATGGATAAGAGGTTATCAAATTTTCAAATTTATAGGTGAGGTAAAATATTTGTTAATTTAATATTTTAAAAACACCAATCTAAAGTCCACACATGATGTGAATAATACATTGAATATATTATTAATAAGTCACATTTGAAAAATAAATGGCTACATATGAAAACTTGACACCTAATATACATTTTTAATCACCTTTCAATTATAACTAAATATTGTTTACCATGTGTTTTTGATACACTAAGGATTCTTCAACATGTTTAAACATAGGAAAAGCAAATATTTATAAAAAATAAATGGACAAAAGGTTATCACATTTCCAAGTTTATGGGTAAAATAAAATAGTTGTCTTGAAATGCATCAATATGTTATTGACACATGGTGTGAATAATACATTGAGTGAATTATTAGTATTTCACATTTGATAAAGAAATGGTTGCATATGAAGAATTGACACATGGTATAATTAAATTTCCCACCATTTTAAAACTATAATCAATTATTATTTGCAATGTGTTTATGATACATTAAAGATTTTTTCAACATTGTTTAAATGTAAGAAGGGCAGGAAATTTTTTTAAATGTGGCTACAAAAAGTTACCACATTTCCAAGTTTATGGGTAAAGTAAAATCAATGTTAATTTAATTTTAAAACATCAACACATTAACTAACACATGTTGCATGAACAATAAATTGAATGTTTTACAAGTACTCCACGCTTGAAAAATAAATGACTACATATAAAATTTAACCTTGTTATACATTTCCTGCCACTTTTTGACTTGAACTTGTTGATATTTACATTTTTCAATTTATTCTAAATATTTGTTGAACTTTCAACGAGCATTATTTTGGAAATTAGGGTGTGAATCACATTTTTCAAGCTTTTGCAAATCAAGTTACATGAACATTTTTTTTCACATGTTCTTTTTGTGTTATTCCAAATGTGTTTTGGAACACACTTTTGACATTTTTACAAAGTTCTCACATGTCATTGTGACCTAATTTTATGGAAGTGAAGGATTTACCCTATTATTAGCCTATAAGATTAAAATTATGTTGATTATCACAAATTTCAATGTCAAATGCATAGGAACTAATTTCTTTTGTAATGGTTTTTACATGCATGAAAGGGAAATTATTGCGTTAGTATGAACATAGCCATCAAACTGAATTATAGGCATTGGAACAAGTAATTCAAACTATGACGCACTCCCAAACTCCTTAATAGATTCAAATGTGAATCTAAAGTGAAAACAATGGAAAGATAAGGAGTTAGGGCACGTTCCCAAACTTGTAACACTTCGAGGGTAAAGGGGCGTGTTAGAGCTCTGGGATGGAAATTAGGACGAATGGTAAGCAGGTCACTTATTCATGTGGACATACACAAACCAAACAACAAGTTGGTTAGTACATAGTTGAAACACTTTTGGTGCATAAACGAACCACAAGCAAACACAGACTCACAAGACTCACCATGGCCTGGACTTAGGGGAAGCCACCACCTTCCCCTTTACAGTATTCTTTGCGCCTAGCCATGAAGCCAGCACCCAACTGTCATTTTGTCCTAGGACTCCCAAGTTGGGAGTTTCGAAGTTCCCTAAATTGGGACTCTCGCAACTTTGAATGTTCATAACTTCTTGTGCAGACCTTCGATTGAAACGAGGTTTAAAACAAAGTTCTAGTCCTCATCGAGAGCTTTCCAATTATATGTCGCACACCACCTACACGCAAGTAAATCAAGGCGATTATTGACTTTTAGTGGTTCGGAGTCAAATTGGCAATTTGACTCTCGACCTTTCTTTTGGCCATAACTTATGCTTTAAGTACCCAAATGGGTCATGCAAGCCCATTTTAGACAACTACATTCCAAGAAAGTTTTAATGATATAAAGAACTATTTAATCCAATGAGTTTTGACCCTTATAATCGCCTTTTAAAAATTCGGGAAGAGTCCATTGGGATTCCAACTCCCAAAGTGAGAGCTCATTTGAAAGTGTGGGGGTTCATTCCCTCACACTTTCCTACACTCCCAGGAGTATGAAATGTGACTCCTAGGTTTCACTCTTGGCCCACACCTTTGCAAGCCCTTGCCTTGGTTGCAAACCACCCAAGGCTAGGATCGCGGCAAACTATGTATTATGCACATATAGGTGTGATGTTCACCATTTTATGAATTAATTATATCATTTTGTAAACATGAAAAATGTGATTAGTTTTTTTTTGGAATGCAATTTGTGCCTACAGGTTTTAATTGCAAACAACATAGATGATTAAAATCCATTGCAAAAGTCAAGTTACATGTAACCATAGTCGCAAATGACATGGATTGTGAATGAAAGAAAAAAATCAATAAAATATGATTTTATCCTTTGACTGACCATATGTGTATTGTCATTTGCGACTACCATGGGACATTTTTGGTCAATAATAAAGGTGAATGACATGTTGCCATGTGTCAACAATTTTTATTATTTTATTTTTTAATGTAATCTTGGAAAAAAATTTAAGATGTCCATTTATATATTCACAACCTAGTCCTTTAACCTTGGTTGAATTAAAATTTGGCTAAACAAAACCAAAATTTGACTGAATTAAAATTTGGCTCAACCTTAACTAAATTAAACTTTGATTCAATTTTGAAGAAACAAAATTTGGTTCAACTTTGACTACAATAAAACTTGGTTAACATCGGCTAAACAAAAATTTGGCTCAATATTAGCTAAAACTTGGTTAAACTAAAAATTCATTAAACTTTAGTTAAATTTCAAAATGGTTTAAATTTGGCTAAATTAAAAGAAATTGGTAAACCTTGGTTAAATTTTAAAATGACAAAAATTTGGTTAAACCAAAAACATTAGCAAACCTTGGTTAAAATTTTAATGGCTAAACTTTGGCTTAATTTTTTTTAATTAACAAACCTTGGCAAAATTTTAAAACTTGGTTAAGCTTTGGTTACATTAAAAAGGACTAATTTTTAGCTAATTTTTAAAACATTGATTGAACTTTGGTTAAAACAAAAGGCTAGATTTTGGTTAAGTTAAACCTTGACTAAAATTTGTTTAAACAAAAAAACATCTAAACATTGGTTAAACTAAAATTTTGTTAAAATATGGTTAAAATTAACTAAACTAAAACTTGACTAAATATAAACTAGTTAAAATCATGTTTAAACTTAAGTCACATGGCATTTAAACCACACCATGTGGCATTTATTTAGGTTAGTTGTAGACTTAAACCAATGTATGTGTCACATTAACTATAAATATAAATTTTTAATGTATTCATAATATACACATAATATGCCATAAGTACAAGCCAAATATGATTATGATACACTTATAAAAACATACCCCTATTATATTTATAATAAACTTTGATACATCCCATGAGGGTAGCTGGTCCACCCCATAGTGGTGTGATTAATTTTGATCACTACTACAACTAATGGGACATATGTGCCATTTTTTGGATGAAAACCGTATTATTATAAATTGTCCAAATGAAAGGTTGAAAAAAAATAGTTGCAATTTTGCAACATATTCACAAGAATGACCAAACTTTTTAAACAATTGCAAAAATGATTTAAACTAATCGTAAGTGATTAGTAGTCACATGTAATCACAAATAAAATGGTTGCATATGACACAATTTCTTTTAGATGAATAACATTGTGTTAGGGACATGTGAGTTAAACAAAAACATGTTCCTCATTAAGCAAAATGTTAGGGTATTATCTAAGAATCAGTTCACAAACACACCAATTACACAAGAACAATGTGAAAAGTGTGTGTATGTGAGTCCAACAAAACATTGACTCAATGTGTTACTATTAAGAAATTGGGGTAGAGGTGGATGGTGGTCTCGCTAAGCAAAAGATGTATTTCATTTTTGGTATGTAAACACCATGTGGCAAAAGGAGATGATTAAACACGGGTGCCAAAAGGGTGTTACAATTGATACAACCTTTGGGACAAATGAGAAAAAGGTGATGCATATAATCTAATACTTAATACATGCATGTGATTTAATACATTGGTATATATGTAATTCAATACAATTGAAACATCAATAAGATTGATCAAAGGACATAAGTAAATACATGTAAAAATTTGCAAATGTTAATAAATCAATTGAATTTTCACTCATTATATATCATGTCAATGTTTAATTAACATTGCCTTCAAATATATTCTCCTCACATCATAATACATCAATGCATTAATTTCTTACAAATTGTGGCAATTCCCCTTTTATACCACGATGTTGTTTGTCGCAACCCTAGCCTTGGTCGCAAGTAGCCTTGGGCTTGCGACCAAGGCAAGGGCTTGCAAGGTTGCGGGCCAAGAGGGAAGCCCGAGAGTGAAGGAAAGTGTGAGGGAATGAACCCTCACATTCCCAAAGGAGCTTCCACTTTGGGAGTTGGAATCCTGGTGGACTCCCAAATGTACAGAGAGCAATTGCAAGGGTCAAAACCCAATGGCTTGAGGAGTTCTTTATACCATTGAAAAGGTGTCTAAAATGGGCTCACATGACCCATTTGGACATCTGAAACACAAGTTATGGCCAAAAGAAGGGTCAAGAGTCAAATTGGCAATTTGATTCCCGACCATTAAAAGTCAGGAATCGTCCCAATTTCCTTGTGCATAGGTGACGTGCAACATACCGTTGGAAAGCTCTCGACAAGGACTACAACTTTGCTTTAGATTTCATCTCAATCGGAGGTCTACACACAAAGTTATGGGGCCCCAAAGTTGCAGGAGTCCCAATTTTGGGAATTTCAGGACTCTCATTTGGGAGTCCTAGGACAAAATGCCATTTGGATGTGGGCCTCGTGGAGAGGCACAAAGTATATTACAAAGGAAAAGGTGATGGCTTCCCCCAAGTCCGGGCCGTGGTGAGTTTTTTGAGTTTAAGTTGCCCATGGTTTGTCCTAACACCAAAAGTGCTCCAACTATGCACTAACTACCCAGTGTTGGTTTTATGCATGTCCGTGTGAGTAGTTGATGCTTGTCACCCTTCTTAGTTTCATCCCGGAGCTCCAACACGCCCCTCTACCTATTCAAAGTGTTGTGAGCTAAGGAGTGTACTTCAACTCCTTGCTCTTTCGCTATTTTCAATTTGGACTCACATTTGAGTCCATTAAGGAGCTTTGGGGTGCATCATTGTTTGACTGATGACAGAATGACATTCATTTAACATATTGCATCACATCCTGATGTAAGCAAAAGGATTTGACACCATGGATGCATTTTTTGAATGAGAACATTCACAAAATTCACCCATCATGACATCTCAATTATTTCATATTTGATTGTGCCCAAAGGGAGATCAACTACATCAAGTGAAGTCCCCTCCCCCTTTTTATACAACTAATTGTCAACTATGTATTTTTCATGTCACTTGTCCCAATGGATGTAACAGGCATTAGCATTGATTATATTAAAATCCACCAAATTTCATGTTACATGCATTTTCTCTTTTACAAGACTATATGGTTAGACACTGCCATTTTCTTATGTTTGTGGCAAGTGAAAAAAACATGGCAAAAACAAGCATGCATCAAAATAAAGCACCTTACACTATGTAATAATGTATTGCAAGAACTAAAGAACATCATGTATGACTAAGATGGTCCATTTGGAATTGGTGCTAAAATGTGGGCAATGAATAGGTTACATTGTTTCATTCGCAAGTACCCTATAACTAATGTCTTTTGAAAATACATGGAGGAAAATTGGCCACATAAGACTCATAGGTGGGTGGTTAAATTTTAGAATCTACCATATCTTGGGCAAAAGACCAATGCTGCAATTGAAAGTTACCATGGGACATTGAAAGCTTAGTTAAAGTTAAGGATAAGTAAATTGGTGTTTTTGGATAAGTGGATTGATGAGTTAACTAGAGATGTCTTTACTCAATACTAATATTAAAATCTACATAAGAACTCTGGGTTTGTGAACAACAAATCGGTCAACAATTGTTTGTGGTTGGGGCCTTGTTCGAAACATGATTGATTCTTGACACAAATGTTACATTGTCTTCCTATGAAAGTCATCCAACACTCATCATGTCATCCAAGAAAGCCTATGTGTGATACACCATCCACAACCCAACATTAGACTGGGCATGTTGTAATTGTGTCCATCCATAATGTGGAACATTTACAAGCATCAACTCAAGGTTTTAAATTTTTTTGCCCCAACCTTGCAAAGGGTGCAATCACCCATTTTTATGGATTGTTGAAGGGATTTGCTCAAGGCAGGCTTAAAACCTTGTTTAGTCCACAAGTGGGTACACCCCCCCACATAATGACAACTCCACCTATATCATTTCATAAGTTGATCACCCCAATACCATTCAATCTAAAAGAACATGGCATTGGATATGGTGAATGTGGCTAGTGGGAATTGAGTTCTCCTTGAACATTTGATGTTAGATGTTCACCATGCATAAGGCAATCAAACAAAGGTTGTGGCAAAGTTGCAATGTGTGTTACATAACCCCATAGGCCCAAACCCTATGCTTCTACCATCAAAGATGGACAAAGGTTCAACCTTAAATGACATTGGATTTTTGGTTCATGGGCATAAGTCAATTGCAAAGAAATGACTATCGTTGGCACCACCTTAATAGGCATAACATTGAAACATTGATAAATTGATACACTAATTTACAATGATACAATTTTGACTAATGGTTCAAATATGTAATTCAATGTTTCAAGTTTTGAAATATTCAAAGTACTTTCAAGGAATGTGCAACCAATATCTATTAATGTAATGCTCAATGATGGAATGGTACATTGTTTTGTTCACCAAAAACAATTTTTTAAAACACCTTCCTCAATTTTACAATGTCCAACACTAATCATATTTATCAAATTTTACTATTATAAAGTTGATGAGCTTGGTGGATATTATAAAAAGGATTTAAGTTTACAATATATTTTTAAGGCTTGAATCTTTTTGACCAAATTGTACACATTTAGCAAATGTTAATATGTTGAATCTTGCTTCAAACTTGAGCATACTTAACAATGAAATGATTGGGTATCATATGAATTAGCTTGCAATTTTCAAGAAAATCCATTATAATGGAATCTTGCCTTCAACATCAACCTCAATTCAACTATTTTTAATTTAATCTCCTCTTGGCCACATGTTCCAAAATCTTAATGTCTTCAATTGGGCATGTGAACTAACATTAATACATTAATGACTAACACATTAATACAAAGAAGGTTAATGATGACACATTAACTTGCTTAATATAATGATACAATTAAATAAATCCATATTATTTGATACATTAATATATATAGATTAACACAATGATATATTGACACACTAGTACATTGATACATTAATACATAAACACATTGGTACACTAATTCATGATTATGAACTTTAATTGAAATGAAATGTTCTATTTCATACAATTGTAATAAAATGGATTAGTAATTCAAACAAATTATAAATACATTACAAAGGATGTACATTACCACCTAACCACAAGCACCAAAATGGAGTCTTTAGTTTAGAGTTGATGCATGGTTGGGTGGACCAATTTGGGTGTCATGCCATCCAATTCTACGTTGTGGTTGCCATCGCAATGCCCATGTTGCTTTATAAGTTTTAAATTTATTAAAATGAACTTGGTTTAAAGATTTTAAAGATTTAATTTGAAAATCTACATGATGCACAAAATCATTTTACAAATTTTTAAAAATCGTAAAAGCCATGGACTTTTGAATGCAAAACTCATGTATTCCACCTTTGATTTCCATTTCTACATGGACTATGTTACAGTCCATTGACTAATGGGGTGTGTGTTAGGGACTTGGAATTACAAAGATATCATAGCAAAAAAAATATGAATAAAGTAAATATTGAGTTGAATTTAAAACTATACTTATGGACTTTTGAATGGGTTAATCATGAGCATTTTTTCATAAGTCCATATTATATTGGAGGAAGAAACATTTTATGATTTTTTTGTTATGTTTAAAGAAATAGAAATTCTAGATGTTCCATTTATGATATGGAAAAAATATGAAGGAAATTGATGTAAAATAATGTAAACTAATTATAATTTCTAGAAATTGACTACTTTTTTGAGTAAATAAGGACTTTGGTTCTATGGCAAATTGGTCCACCCAACCATGCATCAACATTTACAAAAAATCCAAAAAGTTGTCCAATCCATCTTAAATCCCCATTTTGGCTCCCTTGGTACACAAAAATCATCCCACTCATTATTTACTCACATACACTCAATCCTCTTGCTATCATAAATGCCATGCCATAGAGCTCATTCAATTAAATATTCATCTATGTATATAACCTTTAGTTTAGTTTCAATTCATTCTTAATTATACATTGATACAAATGTATTAGTTTTATATAATTGGAACAATAGTAGGACAACAATGGGAACACTTTGCACCTTTCTAAATTTTATGTGTTTTTTAACCTTTTTTTTTGGTAGCCTTCTCCTTGTTGACCTTTAAGTTTTTTTTTTCTTTGTTTGATGGTTCATGTATTGATACATATAATTTAATGCATTGTTAAATATAATTTGATGTATATTACCTAAAGTTGTATACATTGATATCCATAATTTAATACATTGATACATATGTAATATGAAAAACCTTAAACAACAATAGGACAAAATAAGGTTGTTCTCACACCTTTGTAGTTTTTATATGTGCCTTTCAATAACTCTTTGTTTTGTAGGCTTCTCATTATAGTTTGCCTCCTCTTCATTTGATGGTTCCTATATAGATACACAATTTGATACATTGATACATATGTAGTTTGACATAATTGGAACAAACAATAAGACAAAGTGAGGGAGATCTCGCACCTTTTCTTTGCTTGATGGTTCATGTATTTTCTTTGTGGGGCTTTTATGCTTTTGAACTTTCCTTGATCTTTTCTTCTTCCCAAGTTTTTATTTGAGCACAAAGATATTTCCAATCACAACATGCACACTTTTTTTTTCTTTAGCTAGACTTGAACATAGGATAACGTTTAAACACAATCTTGTTACCTTTTTTTTATAAAGCCTCATTGTAGCCTTGGATAAGGCAATGCTAACTGAGTTGAATTTTTAAAAATATAAATGTATATTGGCTATAATGGCATTCAATAATGTTTTTTTTTAATTTCAAGGATTTTTTTTCTATTACTATTGCACTCTTGTATCAATTTGTGGATTTCAATCCAACCTTGGTGGGTGACATCAATAGCCTTCCCATCCATTTTAATGAAAAAAATTATTGGTTTAGTATGTGACATCTTTGGAAAACCTGAAAAAAATCAATAAAACTTGTCAACTCAATATATTGCCATATTGATACATTGTGCAATAATAGTACACTAATATGCTATGTAACTCAAACAAACATTATGCATGCAAACACCAAAATGATACATTCAAACACATAAGTTTGATAGCATAACCATAGAGATAGAATCATATTTTTTATACCACATTTGTTACTACTTGAAAAGGCTTTATAACTTTTCATATGATTTCTTTAAATGCCCATTATAAACAAAATGTATAGATTGAAAAAATGATACATAAATACATAAATTAAAACATAACTTAATATAGTGATACATTCAACAATGGTATGGTATGAAAATATTTGAATGGGAAATTCACAATTCCATAATGTCCATGAAACCCTTATTATTTTTCTTCATCGAATGCAAGTTCAAGATTCTTGTCATGGAGTGCAAAAACAAAAAGTAAGAAGCAAAGTACATTGATTACTAAGATGTGTGCTTAAAATGTGATACAAGCCCTCTCAACTTTTTTTCCTTTGACTTTAATCACTTTTTCCAATAGAAAGTTGTAAAGACAAAAACATTACAACACAAAATGTTGTAATATTGGTTGGTTGAAGGGTTGAAAATGTGTGAAATTCAAGAGCACTTTCTTTCTTTACCATTTTGGATGATATGAATTGCCACATAACATAAACTAACAAACATAACATGGTTCCCACTCTTGCCTTATTATTAAATATAAACAAGGGGCAATAATCATGTAATTATCAATGGGTTTCCTTAGAACCTTTGGGGAAGGATAGTTAGGTCTATCATTTTGTAATAGGTTGGTGTTTGTTGTATGTTATATAATGCAATGTTGGTTGCCAATTGCCACCTTAAACAAGTTAGATTTTTAGTTTTGATACGCTTGTTACGAAAAATAGATCATAACAATCCAAAGGTGAGACATACACAAGGTGATCACAATATTAAACTATAATACGACATCAGTTCTAATATACCAATTTTAATAAACATTGCCCAAAACATTTTGGAATCAAAAAATTGACCACAATGTTTTCAATCACAATGAAAACATTTTTACACTCTTATTCATCTAATTGCAATAGAATGAAATTTGAATACTCAATTAAAAACACAAAAAACATGGAGGAATCAAATTCTTTGGTCACATGTGAAAACTTTTGCACATTATGGAGAAAATTAACATAACCCCATTGACCCAATAGCTACCAACAACATGGAACTAACCATGATGAGAATTGAAAAAGTGTGGGCAAGTATGTAATACACATGGAAATGTTGTTACTTATGTAAATATTGTTATTTGTGTGGTAGCACCAACCTACATCAAACTGGGGATTACCGGGTCCTAGTTTCGCCAAAATTGGGGACAGAATAAAAAATCAAGATGAAAACAGTATAGAGGAGAAAAAGAAGGGGACCAAACTAGTTTTCTCACCCATATTGGTCCTCAGGGAAGTTTCACACCCCTACTTTTGGATTTGCCTTACCTCAGCCTTGACTGCCACTTGTATTCTTTATGAAATTGGAACCTTGTTCGAATAAGATCCTGCAAATCTTGTACTTTGATACCCAGTTTCATGAATCCTACAAACCAACTGATACCCAATTTCATGGATCTTGTTAACTAGTACCCAGTTTTATGAATCCCTACAAATTTTCTTAATTGGTACATAGTTTCATGAATCCCTACAAATCTTCTAAACTGACACCTAGTTTCATGAACAGTACAAACTTCTTAGCCTACACCCTGGTTTTGTGAATCCTGCAAATCTTCTATACTAATACCCAGTTTTAGGGATCTTGCAAATCTTCTAAACTGATACCTAGTTTCTTTTTATCTGCTGACAAATTGTTGCTACTTCAAGTGGTCTTCAACTGATTGAGTTTACCAAGGGGGTCGAAAAGAGGAAAAAAGGCATGTAGTCCGAGTAGTTGTGACCATGTGTGAGTATGCGCGCTCTCCACGCGTGAGTAGTTGCCCCACGCTTGTTCCAGGACCCGACTTTGCCTGACAATTGCTCCACGACCCAGCTCGTCGACAGCTCTACGACCCAGCTTGACCGATTGCTCCACAACCCAGCCTGACGATTACTCCACGACTTGACCTCGCTCGACACCGATCGACTGACCACATCGACAATAAACATACGAGGCGTTCCTCGCTCCGTGCCTGACAGTAAACACACTAACAGAGCCACAATTAAAACCACACAGAAAAAAAGAGGGGAGAGAGAGGGGTCGTTGCTGTGGTGCGCCTCTTTGACGCTGTGAAGGGGAGAGAAAAACGAGGCCGGGACGGCGTTGCAGAGCACCTCCTTGCGTGTTCAACCAATGGAATGAAGGAGGCAGTGGGGGCGATGTAGCTGCAAATGCTATGCTTCCCACTCGTTCAGTTTCTGCTTATGACATTGTCGAGGTGAGAGGGACAGAGAGTAGAAGAGGAAAGAGACGAAGAAGGTGAAAAGGAAAGCTAGAGAAAAACACAAGAGTAGAGAAAAAAATGTTGAGAGGCAGAGGGCTGTTGCCGTCGCCCTAAACCTTAACTTGGATCATGCCACTCGATGGTTTTTTTTCTCATTTTGTTTTTTCGAAGTTAGCCGAATTTTCATTAAGGAACAAAATTTCCCTAGTTAAAACCCATTTTCTTTGTTAAAAAATGACGATTTTTTGCAAAAAGAAACACTGATGTCAACTCTCTTTTTTTTGGCTACATATAACCAAAAAGCTATCTTAAAATCAAAAGTGATAAATTGATGTATTTGTTGAGACTTTCAATAGTCATAATTCAACCAAATTTAAGATCACTGTCCAGATTTCTATTCATGATTCAAGTAGGTTGGCAAAAATATAGAAAGATGTTTCTACAAAATTACTTTCATACTTAACTTGTAACAAAATTTGGCTAAATTTTTCTATGTATTCTTACGAGTCATTATCACTTTGGCTACAACACAAAATTTGACAAAAAAAAAACATTGCATGATCATGGTCACATAGACACCCTCACCCTATGCCATGTCATGCCACCATATACTCTTGTAATTTATGACACATTCCTCAATGTGACAAAATTATTCCCTAGACCATGTTGAAAATCCCAGAAGGGCCTGTACTCAGGTCCTTTTCCTTCATAAAGGAGAGCTGGGATTTTTTCACTTTTCAGAAATACTGACAGGCTGGCTGGTACCTTCCGCTGGTCAGAAAATCCCAGTACAGCCTGGCTAGTATCTTCTACCGCAGAAGATCCCGCTTGCGAAAAAACAGGTTTCTTCAGGCAGGTAATGGAGCTGAAAATACAAAGGAAAAATCCAGGCAGTGCTTTCCATGTAGGTCAGATGTCAGCCCCTGCCATCAAACTTGGTGATCATTTTATGCTTGGGAAAAATCCTGAGGATTCAAGCCTATCAGAATTCCCAAACATGCTTGCTAACCAAGCTGCCTCTCAAAAACAATTTGTACTGTACTGGTGAGTGCCCAACTCACTTCTGCAAACTTAGATTATAATCCCCTCTCCTCCGACCACCAGCACCAGCACCAAAATTGATTTTCCTTATTGTTGTGTGTGTCAATGTTAAAATTCTAGAGTCCAAAACCTGCACTGTCAGAACATTCTGGCATCATTCATCATCTCCAAGATCACAAAATATGTCAATGTTAAAATTCTAGAGTTTGAAACCAGGACCATCAGAACATTCTGGTATCATTCATCATCTCCACAACAATCACAAAATTGATCATCCTGGAAGTGCTTGCATTCATGGCAAAACACACAGTACACAGCCTGCCCTGTTAGAACACTCCAGTGAATGCTTCACCAATATTGCTATATATGGGATGGCTATGCAGAGACATCTAAAGAACCTTTCTGGTGGAACTACTGGCTCAATTTAATGTCCTCTGAACTGCTTCACAATGCACACTCCATACTCAAACAAAAAGACAAGATAATAGAGCATGCAGCTGAATGTGAGAATGAAACTGATCGATGTGGAAACATCAATCAACCATGGAAGGAGCTTGAAAGAGCAAGTGCATTGGTAATTTGACTCAAATCCAAGACAATTGCTTGATCATTTTAAAGACATCTCCCGGGTTATTTTTTATTTTGCTAAGATGCAGATATAATCAGCCTCATGGATCAGAAATCCACCTCAAATTTTAAGGGTTTACTGGCTAGCTTTAAATGGTGATGATACACCCAAAATGTATCCTTCTAATGCAATGCAGAATTGAATGCAGATATGATTGCAGATATGATTGCATGATGCTCTAGTTTTAACAGAAAGACTAAGAATGTGCCCATCAATTTGATGTGCCACAGGGAAAAGGAAGAATTTGACCAAAATCAAGGGTTTGAAAATCCTGCACAACCAAACGAGGGTGCTAGAACTCGGAAAAGCCCATCCGGGTTGTCTGTATGTACCTGCAGATAAGAAGATTCCCTCTACATAGTCAGAAGGAACCAGTAATGCTCTTTCATCTGTTCTGAACCAATTTGAAAATAAACTCAATGTTAAATGACATCTACATATTGGCCATAATTAAAGACACCGCACCAGAAGCAATATCTTTGAACTGACTTTTAGGACACAAGGGTACATGACAAAATATTTGGAAAAAAAGATGCTTCCATCCCATTTTACAGGTTGATTATTCAGAATGTGTGGTCTAAGTGTTATTCATGTTTCCTTTCTGTTCACAGTCTGCATTTATTGATTATAATCTACCTTTTATAGTAAAGGCTCACAGCTGACTCACCCAGTGCCCAGCATCTTCAAGCACATGCATTTGGACCCCTGCACCTTCATCTGAAGCCACCATCTCTGCAGAGCGAATTCTTTCAACATCCTCAACAGACCAACGATGCAGGCTCCGCTCTGCCCTCAGAAAGTCTATATGCACTCCCGCTACCACATTCTCCACCATTGGCCTGCACTTGCCCCCAATCATTGCCCAAACCAATTAAGAAAGCTTTTGATCTATGCCTTACATCCAATAATGGTCTGGTTTTAATGCAAAAAGGGTGAGGTGCAAAATTCTAGAGAGTAGAAAAGAAACCGATTGTTACATGTTGAACCAAAAGCATGTTAATATGCACAAACACAGGGTGGAAAGCACACAAAATGAGCATACCATAGATTTGTTTCTTCATATGAATGGTACAAATCAGCAATGCCCTCAAGGTTGAATACCCATGAATAGCCAAGTTTTCTACTACCATCAGGGGATTCAGTGGCCTTCAAGTTTGTTGTCATCCACTGCCCAAACAAATGTCAAAGCATGGTTGAAGCCACCAACACATGAGCAGAAAGGTCAATTTATACACCTTCCTTCACTAAATAGCACCTCAGATAATCAATATCATCTACATGTGGCTGAGGACTGCTAACTCTCCAGACCAAACTGGTATACAGATGTGTGAACATACAGCTATATTTCTATGAACGCACAGCATATTCACAAGGCATATCTGTAGAGGGTAGCCATGAAACAGTGAAAGAGTAACGAAGAGAGTCGTATTGGTAAGCCCAATAGCAAATCCCTCTTGAATAAAGTCTACATCCCATGATCAGTTGAGATAATCAAATTGTAGTAGTGTAAGTAACACCTGTACCTGGGCAACACTTGCAGAAAATCCTTGTGAAGAAAGAGATTCAATTAATGCTCGCCGTGACGGTACCTGGAAGTTTGAGCATCCACCCATCCAACCAATGAAAGATTAAAAAGCTTCCTACAGTATGTCTATCTCACTTAGCTCCAGGATCTGCCATAATTCTCCTGACTTCTTCCCGTTATGAAGGTGCACCAAATCATCATCATTGTATTCACTATTGGTATATGGATATCTCACCACTTCAGGCATTTGACGTAGTGATGCAATGAGTTCTCCGGGATGATCCTCACCGCCGCCTGCAGCAAAAAGCTTTCCAGGTGTTGAATCCAACACCCATACCTGTTTGCATTGTTCTTAACTTAAGAGTCTCACACGAGACGCCAGTTCAAAGACTTATAACCCAATAGCCTGCAATTGGAACATCACATGCAAGCTTTCCATCTCACTAGACCTATACAATTTTGAAGCGATTGTTGCACTAGATATGTACATTTGCTACTTGCTTGATAATATAGAGATGGCATATTAGTTCAAAGATGTGCACTTCAGCCTGGTTAGCACATCAAGTCTCTATGGGGCCACGGGCTTGTCTTGCCTTCTACACAGTTCATGATGTCCATGTACTGCATTTGTCATCCGATATTGTCCCTGAACTGTCTTGTCTAGAATATTGCAGGAGACTCCTAACAAGATTTTTAATTTGACATCCAGGGAACTCAAAATATGAGACCTTTCATCATTCTGCACTACTTTTGAGTAATGAAATGCTGCTGGTATCACATCAATCTCTCCAAACTTGAAAGCAACATCCCTGGTTAAACTTGGATATTAAATAGAGATAAGTGGTTTAACCCATGCTATGGGATAAAATCTGCTTCTAGATCCAGGGCACACTACTCCATGAGGCACTGAAAGATGATAGACAGATGGTGAAAGTCTGTACCCGAACAGGGCGAGCAAGAGGCTTGGCTGCTTGATCCACCATACTCAGCGCCACTGGCACCTCCCAAAACAAGAGTCAGGCTATGATTGAATTGTATTATGACTTGATCTGGTTGGCCAAAGACAAGGTTTTAGAATATGGTCCAGGGGTAAGATTGCACACCTTTGCCACCAAAGCTATGACCGATGAGAACACGGGGAGTGAGCTTCAGCTGACCCATCTTTGCCAAAACCCAGGTCCAGATATTTTTAGATTGATGCCTCTGCATTCCATCACAATTCACAAGGGAAACCTCCTTCTTGGGCAATACATAACCATACTTGCAGTTATTTACTGGAACTTGTTTTGTTGAGATGTTGAATCAGAAGATGAGATGGTCACATACAAGCTGAAGAACATCACGAGCTGCTGATGCCACAGAATGAGGCCCTCGCTTCCATATGGAAGATGACTCCCCATGACACCGCAAATCCACCAATAGAAACTGTGACCCAGATGTTGCCTTCTCTCAAAAAATGAAACATGTTTTCACTTACTAATTTCTCAAGAAACACAGCACTAGAGAGTCACTTCAAAATTCTGTGGCCTCAGAACATTCAAACCCAAGTACAAACTGTGGTAGTCATTTCAAGGCCATAAAAGGAAATTCAAAGATTGTGATTACCTGCCACATTGGGAACTCTTGTGCTAGTCTCTTTGCAAATGATACTGCACACAAGCATGAAGTCAATGTCAAATCAGGGTGAGAGAAGCACACACACATATGAGGAGTCAAGATGTCAAGACCAACTAATCTTGCTGTTCCATTTTGATGTGTTCATTGTCTACTAATGCCTCTATAATCAGGCTCAGTCTCACATAGGATCCTTTCAACTGAGTATCTCACAGGAGTCATCAAGAGCTCTCCACAACTCCATACATGGACACTGTTGTACTGCTTTACTGCTTTCTTGCACACATAATGGAGGGAGGAGAGAAGAAAGGAATACCCCAGTTCCTGCGTCCACCCAAAATTCCATGAAGCAGCACTGCAGTAGCAGGTGCAGGAGCTGCCCGCTCTCTTACTTCACTCCATCGTGCCTGTAGTCATACAACACTACCATATCACTGCTGGTATGCATCATGCTGCTAAGTATCTTAAGGTGGATTGCACTTCTAGAATATTTCGAATCAAACCAGCCTGAATGGGTAGAACTTAAAACTTCAATGGCCTCTCCCTGAAATCAATACTTGCTGTTCATCTAAGCTTCGATCTACTGCCTCCACATAAAATTGCTAATATGGACTGGCCATTCATTAAGCAGTTTGAGAGACCTGAATGAATCAGCTTGCACTATTTGGACTACCATGTGGCTAGAAAATCCCTGAACTACAGCTCCAACAGAACATGATTCTGAAGAACAAACAGTATAGGGTCTCCTCAGACAGGTCTAGCCATGACTTTGTAAATTTGTAAGTGTCCACATTGACCAAGTTTCTGTTAAGGGGCTCAAAAGTTTAAGGCCTCATACTCCATATGGGTGTTAGTACATCTGTGCAGAAAGGATGGATATATTACCAATGCACCTTGAACCAGCTCAAACGCCTGCACACACCATGTATACACATTAGGACTACTGGGCATGTATAGTCAAGATGCCTCTGAGTATCGCCTGACAGGTTCACCCATCCAGCTGCCGTACTCCATGACAAATGACAGAAAGAGGCAAGCACACTGTCTAATCTTGTCAAAATGCACACTTGAAAAACTAGACAGCTCCACAAAATGACAAGCCACTTATCCACATTATGCCTTCATGATTTCCAGCACTCTTGTTTGTTCATGTGTGCACCATGTATCAAAATGTGTGGTCTTGCATGCATTCTTATCAAACCAGAAAGTGCAAGCAACAAAAAAGGGGTTACAGCTCATTTCATTAGCTATTAAATCTATGGTGCATTGGATTATATGCAGAGGCAACAGACAAAACGCATCCCTGAGGATACAGCCCATGGAAAGTAGGTTACCAGAGCCTTTCCAGTAGTTTGTATTGCCGGAGACCGTGTTGCAAATGGTCTCTCTTCAATTAAAGTCATGCAAATCTTCCTCCGTGGAACTTTACCAATTTTACCTAAACTTTGCTGATTTGACCAATGGGGTGACATCAAGCCGTCACATTCCACCTGTCTCACACAAAAGTTGCAAGCAAAAGCATCCAGATAAATAAACCAGCTTCCTTCTGACATACTGAATGTGGACTGCAGACAACCTGCATTGTTACACACCTAACACACATATTGACTTGGAGCCTTAGCTATACACCCTTGCCCAAAATTCAGACTGAAACCCTTGATTTGCAAGGCAGCCTCTTTGCATTGCAATAGGTATTCCCTTGGAAATTCGGATTTCCTCCAACTAGTGTAACTCTTTTTAGGCCAAATTTGGAGAGCATTCCACAACTTCAGAGCAGGAAAATCACAAGAATGTTTTCTACCTGTACCTCAAGAGGAAAGTGTACGGAACTTTGAAGACGAGCCCTGGCGAACTGGGGACTAGACAAACTATAACTGGTGCATTTGGAATCCCTTGAGTGGCGAGCGTGCGCTACAGCCGAAACTTGCCTCTGCATTGCTGTTTTCACCACGCCGGCCATCTTCGCCACAAAACGCGTAATAATTCCTGGTCAATGGACGCTTTGGAAACACAAGTACTAAAAGTTACTCTACGATAAGATCAGAGGACAGAACACGAATCTTACGAATCTAAAATTCCCTCAAAAAACAAAAGAACCAGGATCTTCTGCTGCCAATGGAGACAAGAAACCATGTGAAAGAAAAAAGAAAAAGGTGTGCACAGAAACAAAACACATGATAATAAACCAGATGCAAGAGCAATCAAATGAACCAGATTATATGGAAACACATCATAATGAACCAGATGCAAGAGCAATCAAATGAACCAGATCCAAATGAAAACGCAGTATAACGAACCAGATGCAGGGCAATCAAATGAACAGCATCATATGGAGACACATCATAATGAACCGGATGCAAGTGCAATCAAATTCCGATTTTGTGGAGGGTCGGACATTGTGCGGGGAACAGGAGACCTCGGGAGAAGAGCTATATTATTATGTAGAAAATAGCGAGTCGCGAGTCGAGAGAGGAGAAGAGCGAGCAGTTTTCAATGGCAAAAAAAACCCTGGACTCACCTCAATGATGCGCAGAGCAAAAGTCGATGAAGCGAATTAGGAAGGCGTTGTGCCCGCTCGCTCTCGAAGCAACAAACGGGACAGCAACGAAGGCGCCGGCAAACACCGGCCAACCACACGTGCTGAGAGCCCTGAACGCCAACCACACGCTCTTCGCTCTGTTCTGGACCTCTCTCTTGCGCGCACAAACGCCGGCCTCGGTTTTCACTCCCAATCAACGGACAACGCCCCTTTCGTCGATGATGATTTCGGTCGCCTCGTCCTATCCGCCCGGCCTCGGTCCTCAGTGCTCACTCCCAATCAACGGACAACGCCACCTTGGTGGATGATGATTTCGGTCGCCTCGTGCTATAAGCCCCAGAAAAAGGCACAGTGCCCATCCATTTCGTGGATGGATGGTGGGTTAATGATTCACCAGCAAGCGGACAGACAGAACTCGCAGTTCTGGGCCAATACCATCCATACTCGTGGATGGATGGATGCTTAGATGATTCCCGAGCAAGCGGACAGACAGACCTCGGGGTTCTCGCCCAATCAAGGGAAAATGTCATCCATATTCGTGGATGATTTCGTAGGGCCTCGATCGCCACCTCCTACTTCACGGCCAGTCACCGAGCAACGGCGTCCATGTGTCCGCGGATGACTTTATTGCGTGGCCCAATCACCTTGTGATTTTCCATGTCTGTTCAACGAACAATGCCATGTTAAAGAATGGATGTAAGATCAAGCGAGCACACAGACCTACCTCCTTGTTTTCCGCCCAATCTAGGGGGCAAGGACATCTTCATGGATGATTTCGCACGTCCATGATCATCGCCGCCTCGTGTTTCACGGCCAATTGACGAACAATGCCATCCATGTTCGTGGATGATGATGAAGTTAGCGAGCACAAGCACCTCGTTTCGATCAATGACCAACGCCAATCTTCATCGATGATTTCGCACGACCCCGATCGCCCAGAGCCTCACGCCCTATCACCGAACATTCGTGGATGATTTTTCGCGACAAGCATCTCGTTCTTCACGGTCGATTAGCGAACTATATTAATGTTCGTGGATGATTATTGTTTCTGTCCGCGTTTTCTCGTGAAAGAATGAGGGCAAATCTGGAGCAGCCAAGTGGCAGGCCGCAGACGCTGCAAACCCTAAAAACCCTAAACCCTAAAACCCTAGAGCTTTCTTCTGTCGCTCTTGTGTCTTGTTTGTGCGTTGCCGAAGCACTAGCAGACGCAAACTGCCTCCAGGTTCGCAGACGGAGGAGCCAAGATGAGGCCGCCTTTGAGAGGAGGAAGAGGCGGAGGATTTCGAGGAGGTGGAGGTGGAGGTGGATACGGAGGGCGAGGTGGAGGCGGTCGAGGAGGATTTGGTGGCCGTGGTGGGGGAGGTGGATATCGTGATGAAGGCCCGCCTGAAGAAGTTGTTGGTACACTTCCTTTTCTTTTTCCATGCTCGCTACTTTCTCGAGTCGTGACTGAATCTCCTTCTGTCGAGATTAGGTTGTTTTGTGCACTACTAAACAAGCTTGGAACCCAGGAATGTTGTGCACATTAGTTCATGTGACATTGAAGAGGGGTGAAAGTGCAAGGTTGTCTGTAGTGGAAAAGCTTATCTGAAATATGAACATGTGAGTGGTTACTCAATATAAATGTCAATTGGAATTGGTGTGGTAGAGGTGGCAGTGTTTCAGCATGCATGTGAAGGAGAGGCAATAACAAAGTTGACCTATGAAAAGATTCCTTATTTCAATGCCCCAATTTATCTTGAAAACAAGACCCAAATTGGCAAGGTTGAAGAGATCTTCGGTCCCATCAATGAAGCTATAAATGCAATGGTCTGTTTTTTTTTTTTTGGTCATTTTTCTTAAAGTACCATAGCATTTTTCATCAGCAACAACTTTTGGACTTGAAGTGATTATCTCAGGTCACAGTTATTTCCACGATAAATCATTGATTATAGCCAATATTTAAGAGCTTTTCAATGATATAAGGAACCTTTTAATCTAATGAATTTTGATCCCTAAAATATCTCTTTGAAAATTTAAGATTCCATGGGGATTCCAACTCCCAAAGTGGGAGTCCATTTGAGAGTGTGTGAGTTTATTCCCTCACACACTTGGGAGTGCATTTTGGCCTACACCTTTGCATGCCTATTTTTTATGTACATCTAATTGTAATTTCACCCCTTATAAGATTATAATTATAATTATTCATTTAAGGTACATTTGAAATCACCTTGCATGTGAGATTTTATTCCTATGTGGGTTTTCATTTTGGGCAACAATATATTGTGTAAGATTTTTAACGTTAACAAAAAGGTGATCACAACAAGTTACATTATGTATATTCATTAATGATTAACTTTAACATTAAAAGTGGATTATTTGAACGACCAATTGATTATGGTGCAAAAATTATGCATTTTATTTATATTACTTGTAATTATAAAATTGTGGTCTAGTCATTTTAAAATTATCAAAGAAAAGGCCACCGAATAAATGTTTTTTACAAAAAACATGAAAACACATGAGAAATGTACTTATCATTTTATAACAATTACCTTCATGTTATAACTATTGTCTTTTGCAGATTTGAAAGAAGAATTAAAATGCTTCATGTAGTTATTACGTATTATCAACATACCTTCTATAAATGTTGTCTACCATTTATAACACTTATAGAACTTTTGTAGATGTTGCTTACCATCTATAGCTTTTACAAATCTTTTGAAAATGTTATTTACAATTTGTAGTAACTTTTTACCTTTTGTAAACCTTAAATTTAATGGTGACTTCCTTGTTACATTTTGATGGCAACTACTATCATGTGTTAGAAGGTATTTCCTATTCTAGAAATTAGAACAAGGAATGGATATCATATAAATCTTATTGAAAAAATGAAAAATTAGTACATGAGAATAAGAAAATTTTATGTAATACTAATATGAACTATTTTTCCCTCTATTTTCATACTATAAATAGAATTAAACACCAACAAAAACCATGAAAATCCATAAACCATTTTTCAATATAATAATCAAAATTCAACTTGTGTTCATACTTTTTTTCTTTCTTTTCAATGTCATATAAACTCTTTTTCCCCAAAATAACTTTCTTAGTCATATTTATTTTATAATCATAATATTTTTAATATTCCAAAGGAATGATGCACAATAATTTTTTATCTTCATCCTAATCCCCTTTCGACACAAAGTTCACATGCCTTCCACAAAAATATGTCTTCCTTATCTTTATCTTAATCCTTTCATATATCCCATTAGTTCATTGGATAACCATTCCTTATCCTTCATAAAAATCCCCACATGATTGGTGAGTTATCACTAACTAATCATCTAATGAATTTCATTAATTTCATCTTTTAGTAAAAGAGAGTAAATTATTGTCACTAGTAACCCTTTAGTTATTAAGATGCCCATGGCACTAATTAGTTTAAGAATTTCTACCTTTAATAGTAACCATATCATGTGTTGTACATTATAGACACAAACATGGATTTCTATGTGTTCGATAATTTTCCAACACACATCCTATTTTTAAGAGTAGATGTTCATGATTTTTAACTATTAACCATATCTAAATGTGATGGCCTTGCATTTCTTCTTATTATTGTAATATGAATCTTAAATGTTTTTTAACATTACATTCGTAACAAAAGTTAGTTCATGTTCAACATCATGATTTTCACATCCTTGCTTATGTGTTAATGTAAATTTTAAGCATTTCCAAGAGATTTCAATACTCCAATCCAATTGTGCTAACTTGTGTTTTAAACTATTAAGTGTAATATCATGATGATGATGCATTAATATAAATATTGTCACATGTAATTTTCATTTGCAACTAGTTTTTAATTGCAAGCGACATTTGTGACTAAATTGCATGCGATGAATGAAATATTTTTTCATTAAATACGTATATGGTTGTCATATAATATATGCATGAACGATCTTACATCTAAAATTGCAATTATATTGGTGACCAGTTGCATTCTACCATGTGTTACATGACATATGCCACATCAAACATGTTTAAACCTAGGTCCCATGTAAGTTAAGTTCCACATGGCATCTAGGTGTAAACATATGCCACATGCCATTTTTAGGTTTAGCCTAGGTGATCACCTAGGCTAGGCTTAAATTTAAGCCACATGGCACGTAGGCTAGGTCTAGACCTACTCCACTTAGGTTAGGCCTAGCTTTAAGGCACATGACATCTATTAAAAATATCAATTTTTTTTTGGGTTTAATTAAAGTTGATTTTTTTTTATTAGCTCATCCTAAATGTAATTACATTTTAATTTGTACATTGTGCTTCTAAGGTACCTCCTTATGTAGTTGATAAAACTAAAATGGAAAACAAAACATATGGGATTAATTTTGTAGTTGTAATTTACTTGCAATTAGTCGTGTAATTACTTGGGCTATTAATGATTACCTAGTTTAACCTACTACTTCTAACTTAACTTACAACTTACTAACCTAGTTTATTAATTAACACATTTTATGATGTGGCATCTAATTTAATCATGATACCATGTGGTGTGGGAAAAAAAGTTAATTAAGTGCCACATGGCATGGTTTAAGCCTAGCCTATGTGCTATGTGGCATATCATATATAGTTGCCACATGGCATGGCTTAAGCCTTACCTAGTTGTCATGTGGCATGTCCTAAACTTAGCATATGTGCCATGTGACATAGCTAGGCTTAGCCTAAGTGCCATATGGCATGGTTAGGCCTAACATATGTGCCACGTGGCATGACATAGACCTAGCTTAGGTGCCACGTGGCTTGTATAAATCTAGTTTCGGTGCTACATGGCATGGCATAAGTCTATCCCAAATGTCACATGACATGACCTAGCTTTAACATATGTGTCATTTAACATGGCCTTTTTTAGTTTAGTTTAGGTGCCATGTGGCATGCTTTAACTTAATTTAAGTGCCACATGGCATGGCCTAGGGTAGGCTAGGTGCCATGTGGCATGGCTTAGACCTAGCCTATGTGCCACGTGGCATGGCTTAGGCTTAACATATGTGCCATGTGGCATGTGTTTAGGTGCCATGTGGGATGGCTTAAATTTGCCAATGTGTCATATGGCATGGCTTAAGTTTAACATATGTGGCATGTCCTATGCCCTATTTAGATGCCATGTGGCATGACCTAGGCCTAACTTATGTTTCACATGTTATGTCTAAATTTATAGATAGATGTAGGCAATGTCACATGTCATTAAGTTTAGGTTAGGTACCATGTGGTTTAGGTTTATACCTAGATAAGTACTCATGGTTTGCTGACAGGCAGAGAACTTGGAAGTTAAAATGAGTTTCAGAAGGTAAAATGAGTCTCAGGCCCTCTTAGGCCCCTTTGTTTTTTCTTTGATGCCACATTAAAGATTTCGTCCTGTGAATTGGGCCAACAAAGGCTTCCCATGCCATATTTGCCTGACTTCAAAGCTAACTCTATTATATTGGCACTCTTTGGAATTCAAACCATTAGTCAACATAGAATAGCACAGGTATTCTGTGACTGTAATAGGGAAGAAAAAGGGTAGTGTCTGGACATTTGCACTTCATGACCTGGATGTGGAATATATTTCAAAACCAGTGGGATATATCCATGCCATACTTGATTCTCATTTTTGCAAAAGCATGAGAACACGAGCAAAATGAAGTCAAGAACGTCCTCTACCTCTGAATCCTCCACCCCCACGGCCACCTAAACCACCTCCACCCCTTCCCCCCCCAAAGCCTCTACCCCCTCCACCTCGGGCACCTCCTCGGAAACCCCCCCCACCTCCTCTTCCTCCAAATCCTCCACGGCCCCAACCTCTCATACCCCGTCCTGTGTTGCCACACAATATTGTGTTAGTAATTAAAAAGTTTCAGTACTGTTTAATTAAACAGTAAACTGCTCCATGCTACCTCCATAGAAATTGAGTTGATATGTTAAGCTCAGTTTCTCAATCTGGCTCCTAGTTCAGGATGGTGCCTGTATTAAGTATTTGTCCAACAACAAAATATGAGACATTCTACTGCCACAGAATCACCAAAACTCCCTCAGCCAGGTGAAGAATCTTAACTAGAGCACTATGGAAGGCATAATGCCCTGGAACAAAAGGAATGTTACTGATTTATGCACAATAAAATGCCTACCCATGACATTATGAGTCCAAAGGACCTCCTTGATT
>Ga0209611_10003020_pt1 | contig 29475 bp, 18 predicted proteins | sample S1TSphgellanicum_3_FD_187693 | JGI IMG/M metagenome (GOLD analysis project Ga0209611, IMG submission 187693) | Host-associated microbial communities from peat moss isolated from Minnesota, USA - S1T2_Fc - Sphagnum magellanicum MG (SPAdes) (version 2) | ecosystem: Host-associated > Plants > Peat...
TTTGTCCCCTCCCCCCCCCCCCAAATGTAGCATTATTTTAACACACACGGAATATGTATACATATGTATATGGAATTTAAGTTTCTTTTTTAAAATTTAAAAAAAATAATAAATTGGGTATTCAATATGAAACAATTATGTAATCGGTATGGTCTTTGTTGCACCACAACCATATTAATATTATAATAATAATAATAGTTGCTTGTTGCAATGGTTTTGGTGCACAAGGAGGAAAATAATAATAATAATTATTTTTTTTATTTTTAAAAACAAAAACAAAAACAAAACAAGAACACGTTGTTTGTTTGACATTGTTGTCACCTTTACGAAAAAAAACCCTCGTCTATTCTCTTCTTGACAAAAGCTTTCAAATTGGGTTATGCAAGAATCTAGCACACATGATGATCAAACACCATCCACCACATCATGTAACCATAGTTTAATGAAACCACAGGTCGAGGAAAATCGATTTTTTGAGTGCATGCGGGTGACTCTTAGTAGAATCTTGCACCCACCAGCAGCCCTACTATGTTTGCATTATCTATCTCACTTGGGTCTCTATGATAACCAACCACTCTATTATATACCTCATCACTCATGCTCTTCTTGATGCATTTACTTGGATGTCCTCTTTACAAACATCTGAAAGACCCACAATTTGTGGGTCATATCTTGACAAAGGTGTGATGCAGTTTCATTTTGTAAACGATCCAAGGTGGGGAAGAGCAATGCAATCGTCACAAGGAAGACTCACTCAATGGTGAGTGAGCATCACTCTAGTTTGCAATCAAACTTTTGCGATTAGACCCTTTTAACAATTGGGATCGTGTATTTTTAAGTTCAATTCACCATTAGCCAATGCTATTGTTGTCAATGTCTTTACAAGGTAAAGATAACATGTATCATGGTCTATTGTTGAATTTGACCTTTTACCACTTAGTCGATGATAAAGAGACATTAGTATGAGATATGAGACTTTGTAACCATGGGTTATAAGCACATGATTATACATTGTCTAATACCTAGGTGTTGATGTGAGTTGCTTGGAATTGGTACAATTTTTTAACATGTTCCATGAGCTTTAAATTGAATGACTTTTCACACTCAAGTTTGTGTAAGTGCCCGTAAAAAAAACCAAAAAAGCCCAAGTTTTAGTTAGGCTCATTATGGCATTTTAAGGTGGCCAAACATTTTCATGAAAGGGAAAAACTCCTTAAAAGAATAGAGAGGCTTTACAAACAAGACCCACAAGCTTGTGTGAAGTGAAATTGGCTAGTTATGAATTCCCAAGATGAAGTCATTTTGCAAATGTAAAAATCTAAAAGATTCACTCCCTCCAATTACAATGTGTCCTTTATGTAACTCCATCCTTATTCATACTTTACTTGGGCCATAATTTGTGTGGGGAACGTTCACAATGCCACAAACCAATTGTTTGATTTTTCTCATGTGTGTGTCCTTGATGATATTCACACAAATTTATACAACTCCCAAACGAGTCACACATTTCACTCACAAATGGAATCTAGTGGTTAACATCTTCACAATGGACCACCTTATAACCAAGTTATGTGACCCATTTGAATTTAAGATCTCTTTTGATATTATAAGAGGTGATGGATCTAACATCTTTGACAATTACAAAATGTTTTGTGGTTGCCTGACATTGTGAAGAGACTATAATTTTACAACAGTCATGTGAGGTTTAATGAGATGAATGTAGTTGAAATGTAATGCAAATCAACATCACCAACACATTGCCAAAGTTGTCGCACCATGAATATTTAAGAAGCCCTTTGAGCGCGCATCCATGCTTCAATATGTGTTTTGGGTTTGTTGAAGGTTTCATTTATTCACTTTGGATGGTTATCAATGATTGTTTCCCATACAAGCCATTTCAGTTCTAGCTCCAACATTAATGAATATTTCATGATTGTGCTAAAAACAATTTTCACAAAATTGGCCTCATTGCGGTTGTCACAATTGTTTGTTTATGCCAAAGTAATGTTTATCTATGAGATTGTAGAGAAAACTCCACAACACCACTTGGAAGGTAACATGACAACAGCTGAAAGGAACTAGTTCACATTCTACCATTTGAAATGCCATGTCACAACATGATTACTCCTTTGTGATGTGCCTTAGCAATGAAAACATTGCTTACAAATGGTGGATCCTCCACATCCTTGGGCATCCTCTGTTCACTTGAGCTAAAATAGAGCATTAGGTATCTGCAATAATCCACCTACCCCTACTTACCTTGTCAAGTAACTTCACCCCCATTTGAGTTTACAATCCATCAAAATAGCGCAGATGATCATGGAGATCCTCCGCATGTCTGATTTTTTTCACAGTTTTTCCATCCTCCTCAACCTGCATGAGCAAGACAAGCTGCCAGTCTGAGCACAAAGCTGATCCTTGCCGCTTCCAGCTATAATACTTCCTACTATCATTTTAAGCAAAGAAACTGATCAGCATAGTAACATCTTCATCTGATGAGACAGACCATTCTGTGGTCAAAACACATTATGTTCTAGCAAATCAAGTTCTAAGACCAGAAGCTTGTTATAGTTTGCAGGCACAATGGCTATCCTCAGAATGCATAAATGCACACAGCACATTCAGAGGAATGTGATCCACCTGTACACCAAGCTAGAACAGAATAAACTCACCTTGAATCAAACCTTTTCAGGTTGTTCTTCAAGGTACTCTAGTGATTTGAAACAGTTCAGACAAAACACTACAATCTCTTTTAACAAGTTCAAGGCCGTCCAGATACCACCCAAATATGTAACAACCTGGGACTTGGGATTAGAAACCCACCCAGTATTCTGGTGGTCTCATCCGCAGGTTGTAAGTGGAAGCCATGGCCATGCAATAGGCACCAGCATCATGTACCACTAATCCTGCTCCCTGTAAGCAACCAAAAACCCACAAAACAACTGTAAGTCTGACTGGGAAGCACCTAATACTTTCATGGGTAGGTACCTCCTGAACCATGGCTTCATTTTAGCACTCAGACCTGAACATCACAAAACAGCTCAAGAGTGAAAGCCTAGCCAGAAAATCTACCCGTTCAGGCATCGCCATTTCCCGATCCTTGCCCAAAAAGTCAGAGGATTCACAGACAGGGCCGACCACATCAAATGTGGCCCTCTTTGCACCAGCTGCAGGTGGTGACACTAATTCTATGTGCTGCACACAGTACAATGAGAACATAAGCAAGAATAAAAGACAAGAATCAGCAGTCTTACAAAACATGAAAATGTCTTCTATTAAGAATATTTTTCAGGAGAAAAAAAAATTCTTGATACCTCATAACCATTTGATGATCCATACACACAGTCTCAGCAACTGACCACACTAAATCTCTCAGCTCAAACTGTAGGAGAGAGTGAGAGCTTACTCAAGAGTTGCTGCTTGAAATAGAAAAATTTAATCAGGGTAATGCCAATGGATGTGCAGGGGAAGAAGGGATGGGAATGAACCTGATAAGCACCGTACAGACTAGGACGGATCAGCTCCGACATGCTTCCATCAATGACTATGAAGTTTTTATTTCCATTACTCTTTACTCCGGTCACTCGGTTGACAAGAACTGCAGTATTCGCAACTAGTGACCTCCCTGGCTCTATGATGAGTGTCAGGTCCCTTCCTGTCAACAAGTCCCGCACCTGGAAAAAAAACCCAGAGAGTGAATCCTTAAAGGACCCTATATGTGAAACACAACAGAAGACTCTGTTGAGCACACACTGACTGAGAACCTTTCCTCAGCTGATTGAGTACTATGAAGGAAGGATAACTCCAGCTGATGCGCTGAATGTAACCTCTAAATCCCCTCACAAATGACATCAAGTTGCAGACTTCTGACAGCACTTTAGATATCTATAAATTGCAGAGAAAATCTCCACAACAGCAACTTGAAGGTAACCTGACAATAGGTGCAGTCATAACCTTATGAGAATTGCTCACAAAGTGTCAGACAACCATCACCTTCATCACAAATAGCAGGGTCGAGCTTCCATGACTCCACCACTGACTTCATCCGCTCCCAACAGTTGTGTGGGAGTAGATAAGTATCTGACAGCATTTTCTTAGAAAAAGGAACACATAGAAGTCATGGATGCTCACAGTATCAATAAGGTCCATAGGTGTGGGATAGACAGCACCCTCATGGTAGTAGTCAATGCCCAAACCACCACCTATATTGAGGTATTGGATCTCAAAGCCTTCCTTCCGGATGAGATCTATGTATCCCACCATCAGTTCAGCTGCATCCCTGAAGATGTTGACCTGCAGAGCATAACCCACCAGTTCCCAAGAGAAATTGATCAGTAATAATTTTCCAAATTTTCAGTCCACAGCAAAGCTGCAAATGCTGAATCAAATTTTGCAACAAAAGTTTGCCACAACTAGCTTTGCATTCTCATTTCGCAGTTTGAGGAAAAGGGTGTCATACCACAAAGATGCAGAGGAGTCTGCCTGCAAACAACAATCTCTGCGGCATGGCCAATCATCATATATGAAATGGGCACAGTTTCATACCTTTGAAATTGTTGAACCAAGGTGACAGTGGACTCCAACAAGCTTGACCTTGTCGTGGTGATGCTTCACTTGCTCCAAAAACCAACCCAACTTCTCATTCCTGATGCCAAACTTTGAGTTCTTGTTACCTGTTGCAACATAAGGATGGACCTGAAAGCAAATACGAACACCCACCCATATCCATCAAATTGCAGAGAAAAAACTCCACAACAACAATTTGAAGGTAACATGACAATGAGCAACAATGACAATGACACACACACATACACAGAGATGTGCACACAAGATTCTTACTATCCAAGTGATCAATTGAAGATGAAGAATCACCTCAAGATTGCAATGGCAAATTTCAGGAAATATCAGTGGTATAAGAGGAACAGAGCTTCAATGCTGTTAGGAATGAACTTTTGGAAAAGAAAGAGCAAACCTGAGGATCAACATCCGGATTTATGCGCAGCAAGACTCGGATCTGCTTGCCAGAAATTCTACCAGCTTCACAAATTTGCTCTAGATCAAATTCACTATCAACATTGACGAGCACATCAAGCTTGGCCGCAAGGATGAGCTCATCCAGCAGCTTTCCATTCCCATTGAACACACACCTGCATCAAAGCATCAACACCAGAATGAAATCTTTTGATTACAAGAGCATCAAATCCATTCAATTGCCTCCTGCTGCTGCTGCAGCTGCTACTAGAACCCTGTGCTGTGCATTGTCTTGTGCCTGTAGCATTCCCTACTCCTTTAAACCCAAAACCCCAGGAACAAACCTTGTGGGGTCAAAGCCAGCTCTCATTGCGAGCTGGAGCTCGTTTCCGCTAACAAGAACAGCGCTGCTTCCCATGCCTCGCAAGTGCTCCAAAATCTTCAAGTTATTGTTGGCTTTCACTGCATACCCAACAATGTATTGGGTGCCTTGAAGAGCTTCCGCGTACGCTGCGTAATTCCTTGTGAGTTGGCTCTTGCTGTAGAGATAAAACGGCCGCTTCTTCTCCGCCACCATCGCCATCACATCGACAATCTTGACGCCCTCGCAAAGCATGTAACCCTCGTCGTTGAAGGAAAACGCCGACTGCGGCTTCTTCTTCGTCGTCGTTACCACCACCCCATTATGTCCACTCTCCTCTCCCTCGGTGGTACCTGACATTTCGGAGATTTCCCCGGCCACGGCAGATCTGCAAATCTGCTGCTGCTGCACATGGGCATTATGGGTTCCGGAGCTCCTCCCTCTCCTGTCTGCAGATTGCGAGCTACTACTAGTCGTGGTGGTCTTCTTCCCAATACCACAGATGACGACATCCAAACGATCCGGCTGCTGCTTCTTCCGGAACACCCTGACTGCATCAAGAGAAGAAGGCTGCTGCTGCTGAGAGGCAGTAGTGAAGAAGGAGAGCGACGATGATGATTTGGGAGTGAGAGTGGGTAGAGTGACAAAACGGATTGCCATCGCTGCTGATGCTTCCGAGCTCACTCTGGAGCACGCCAAGCCCCGTCCGCAACCTTGCACACTCCCCCCCACTCAACGACGACGACGACAATAGAAGCGCAAGGAAAGAAACAAAGCGCTTTAGGGTTTCTGGGGTTTTAGGGCTTCAGGGGTTTTCTGAGCCCCACTGTGCAACTTCTTAGATTTTCTTTCCTCGCTCTCGTGTGCTCTTTTCTCAGTCTCAGCTTTTTTGCATCCACTCTCATCTGCGGGACATTTTTTTGGATCTGTCCAGCACCCTGTAAGATGGCTTGATTGCCGTGAAGGAAAACAACGAGATGATGACAACCTCAGGAGTTTGCTAGGGTTCAGAATTTGCTGGACAAAACGATCTGTGTGGAAGAAGACTGTCTTTTATGAGGACCAGAGCAGGAGCCTGCTTCTTTTGAAGGGTTGCTGGTTAAGAAATTTTGTCTTGGAGTCAGTCTCTCAGGAGGTGTGGTAATGAAGCTCAAATGCAATTGGCAGTTTCTTCTGGTTTCGTGGCTGGTGACAAACAAATGTGAAGAATTGCACACCTTTTCCTCTCATGCTCTGCACAAATCCCCATCCCTCTCTGGCACACAAAAGGGAAGCTGTGACTGCTGCTATCGACAGCTTTCTTCTTCGGCATAGCAAAACCCTAGATTTCTCCAGACAATTTGATAGTGGCTGATCTGGGAAGAGGGGAGGGAAAGGGGGCCAGGGAGAGGAAGAGTAGGAAAGAGGAAGGAAGAAGAGAGAGGAAAAAGACAGGATGGGTGTAGATTACTACACATTTTGAAGGTTGGAAGGACAGCGAGTGATGATGAGCTGAAGAAGGCATATCGGAAGCTGGCCATGAAATGGCACCCTGATAAGAATCCCAACAACAAGAAGGAAGCAGAAGCCAAGTTCAAGCAAATCACTGAGGCTTATGAAGTTCTGAGTAATCCATAGAAGAGGGCAATCTACAATCAAGCAGGAGAAGAAGGCTTGAAAGGACAAGCTCCTCCTCCATATCACCCCAGAGGAAGCAGCCAAGGTTTTGCTGCCAATGGTTTCTCCGCTGGAGCAACTTCGTTCCACTTCAATCCCAGAAATGCTGAAGACATCTTTGCAGAGTTTTTCGGAAGTGCGAGTCCTTTTGGAGGCATGGGAGGGATAGGTGGAAGAGGTTCCAGAGGAGGAGGATTTGGTGAGGGCATGAGTCAAAGTAGGCTGGAAGAAAGGGACCAAAGTGACCTTCCCAGAGAAAGGGAATGAGCAACCAAACCAGATAGCTGCTGCAGATCTTGTGTTTGTGATTGATGAGAAACCGCACCTGGTATTCGAGAGAGATGGCAATGACTTGGTTGTGACAAAGTAGATTCCAATCACTGATGCACTCACAGGTACCAAATTCTCTCTCACAGCTCTTGATGGCAGGACATTGAGCTTCAACCTCCCAGAGGTTATCACTCCTGCCTTCGAGAAGATTGTTGCAAGTGAGGGCATGCCCATTGCCAAGGAGCCAGGCAAGAGAGGCAATTTGAGGATCAAGTTTGAGATCATCTTCCCCAACAGACTGACTGCAGAACAGAAAGTAGGCATGAAGAGGTTGATGCTGGGAGCAGCAGCAGCAGCTGCTGCTGTTTGATTGCTGTAATTCCTGACTACCTAATGTTATGATTCAAACCAAGCCTTCTTTCTTCTGGTGTGCACACCAAGTTGAAGGTTAGATTATCCTTCTGAAGAAAGCAACCTGGTCTAGCACCCAGAGTGTGTGTATAATTCATCTCACCTTGCACATTCTTTGCTTGATCTCTTCTGAAGACTGGATTGCCAGTTTTTGCAAGATGGAGCTTGTTTGGCCTTCCATGTCTTTTATCTTCTTCACCTTTGATCTCTCACTATCTGTTGCTGGTTGCTATTTTCCACAAGATGGAGCTTCTTTGGAAACAATCAAATGTGGAAGCGTGAGAGAGAAGACTTACCCCTTTTGACATCGAGCATATCATAGCTTTTGCACATGCCATTTCACAGTGCAAATGATCAAAACCTTAAATGGAGCACAAGGCCCTCACTTTCACACAGCAAAAGCGAGAGAGGAGAAGACTAATTACAAAAAATAGGGTACAAATACAATGTGAACTGCCACACAAATTACTACAAAATAATAGGCTCACCAGGTATCACACAGAGACAGACCAATTGACTGCCCAAAAAGAACCATAATTCCCCATGTCTACATGTCTACTGTCTCCAATTTTGGTGCAGTGACTGAAGAAATGGTTGTGTCTCTCAAAGCCAAGACCTAATTGAGAAAGTCAATTATACATGGCAATAATACAATTTTCTTCTGGCAGTGAACTGAAGAACTGCCTTGATTGGCAAAGCCAAGGCATTATGAGAAAGACTATTGTATTGGGGATGTCATAGACAGTCAATGCAAAACTGCTCATTCAGGCAAAGAGAGGAGAAATATGTCATCAAGACGATCATTTGAGTCTGAATTACCTCCATACACGAACATGGAGTCACCAAATGATGCAGCTGCATACCACCCTCTAGCTCCTGGATACTTCCCTCCTTCTGCCTGCACTTCCAATCGGCTCCATGTTAAGTTGTCAGTGTCAAAAGTGAAGACTTCACTAGAAAATGCACCAGCACCCATATGGCCCTGATCACTTGGGTCAACTTCTCCACCATACAATACTATCTTGCTGCCGATAGTCACTGTCCCAAAAACACTCCGACCTGTCGGTATTTCGCCAGTGCATTCCACCTCCTCCCAAGTTTGTCCCTCTAGATCAAACCGATGAATGTCTCTCAATTCATGACCACAGAAACCAAAGATGACCCACACACTGTTGTTCAATACAACTAAGCCTGGACCCCCTCTCGGCACAAGTTTGCTGCCTGGAGAAGGAGATGGAAGCTTTACCCACTCCCCACTGGAGATGTCAAAAGACCACAAATCATTTAGGCGACCATCTTTCCCACAGCCACCAAAAGTGTACACCCTTTTGCCTTTATCATCTGCTGCAAGGGCATGGTAGCTCCTGATGCATTCATGCCATGCACACCACCAATTCATCTCCATCAGCTACTGTGTCCCACTTTCTTGCTTATGTCAGAAGAATGTACAGTGTATGTTTACCATGCATCAAAGTCACAATCTGTGGCCCTTCTTCAGCATGACGTTGAATCATCTACTGGTTGTTAGTGATATGCACACAGATATTGCTTCAAGCACCTAACAAGTCTCATTTCAACTGTGCAAAATGAGATTACAACATTCCATCAAAGAGAAAAGGCAGAAACAAAAATTCACTTGGAAACAATAGACAAAATAAGGAAGAAGCTCAATGAAGGTACAACCTGTTAGGTGGGCTCTTGGTGCCAGATGACAAAAGCTTCCAGACTCCAGTTTCAATGTCCAATGAGTAAAACTCATTTAACTCCTCATGCTCTTTGTCCCGACCAGCAAAGACATAGATAACCTTGTCGACAGTAACCATGGCCACACCAACCCGTGGAGAAGGCACATCCCCTTTGCAATCTAAGATGGACCATGTTTGTGATACCAGATCAAAAACATGCACAAGGTTGTCTATAGGCACTCTTGGCTCAAACTCACCACCAAATACAAAAGCCTTGTCCCCTACGACAGCAACTGCATGTGAACTCCGTGCCCTTGGTGCACCTGCTGGCTGAGTCACCTGTACCATGTCCCAAATACACAAATATAATTCTGCATTCCTCCTACTATGTCCACTTTCTGACACAACTGTCGTCTCAAACTATCTGTGACGATGGATGCTACTCTTGTTTGTCTAACCCTAATTCAAGGATTAGTGTTGGATAGATGTGTAATACCCATTTAAGGATTAGAGTTTGATAGATATGCAATCACAAGAAAAATCAGAAGCAATTGCATTATCACAAAAACCACTGAAATAACAGATGGCAATAATACAACTGCTTCCAATATTTCTTGTGAAACTGTGAATGGATTCCACCAGAATTCTTCTAGAGCAAACTGCCTTATTTGCAGTTGCAATACCACAAAGCAAAGTATAGATGTGTGGTTTTTTGCAAAAAATTATAGCAAGAGTCTTTTTGAGCAAGCTGGATCTTTTCCACCTGCATTTGGCAAGGGCAAGGGCATAAAAGATTATACAATCTTGTACAAAAGAAACTCAAGAGTTTCAAGAGTCCCCAAAAAAGGCACTAATCTTCATTAAACCACCTTTCCCTAAAACCCTTTTTTAGTCCTGAAAACCCTAGTTTCACTCTTCTACAAAGATTTTACACCCCCCCCCCCCCCCCACCTTCACAGCCGAGTCTGTGCAGCTCTTCAGTCTCCCTAACAAATCCAAAGGATATGAACAGCCTCCTGATGCATTTGACATCGAATACATAAAATCCTAATCACTTACCTCTAGGCTCTCATTCTCTCCAAAGAAACAAACAAACAATCGAAACCAGAACGCCTACTGAATTTGATAACAACACTTCAAAGCACAAAAAAATTACGTCATTCTGTTCAGGTGGGCAAAAAAGAAAGAAAGACAAGAAAAGAAAAGAAACGGTCGAAACCAACGATCCACGCGGGAAAGCAAATCACAATTCCAAGCCTGTGGTTTCAACATCAAAAGAAGAGTATATAAAATGCCAGTGCCTACAACATTTTCCTTCAAATGTATGCGGGAAATGGCATTGATAGGAAGCCAGAAATCGGGATTCACTGACCTCACGCCACTGCAATTCGAGACGAGAATCCCCCATGTCGAGAAGCGTCGGAGCGCTGCGACAAAACGAGTTCGATTCTACGTCTTGCGAGAACGCCAAACCCTATTTCGCATGATCGTCGTCACTCCGGGCTGCCCTTTGAAACTGGGGGTCATACTACACCACGAGCACTAACCAGCCTGAATTTTTCTACATTATCAGCACTTGATCTCTGAAGGGCCGCCCTTTGAAACTGCGGGTGACACTGCACCAGGAGCAATAACCAGCTTGAATGAATTTTTTAACATTATCAGCACCTGTTCTTAGCAATGTTCTGATTTTTGTGGAAATTAAGTTTCATTTGAATGAAAATGTTGAATGTCACCACATGCAACTTGAATTGAAATCAACTCAATTGGATTTGAATTCAATTGAATTGAACATAATATTCTTTTCCTCTACATTTGGTAAGATTAATGTTCTCATTGAAATTTCAAATGAATTGAATTTGGTTGAATCAAATCACAATTGAATTGAATTTGGTTGGATTGAATCACATTGAATTCAAATTGGTTGAATCAAATCATGTTGAATTCAATTTGATTGAATTGAATCACATTGAATTGAATTTGGTTGGATTGAATCACATTGAATTCAAATTGGTTGAATTGAATCACATTGAATTCAAATTGGTAGAATCCAATTTGATTTCAATTCAATTCAAAGCAAATTGAATTCAATTGGGTTGTTGAAAGGATTGAATAGTTAGACTTGGAATTTCATAATTGTCAAGTTGATGTTTGTACTATTGGACCTTATACATACATGTTTCATCTAAACCAATTTCAATCATCATCACAATTGGAGTTTTTGAGTATCTCATACAAATATATACACTATAAATGACACAATAAAACCTTCATAATATTAATTATTTTTAGGTCTATGGGAAAATTTTAATTGTTCAAACATGTTGCAAGAAAAAAAAATAATTAATTATCATTGCCATGTGGGAAAGTTATGCTAGAAAATTTAATTAATTGTATTTCTAGAAAGTGCAAGGTTTAACATGTTTCCATTCTATATATATATCATTAATCCATGATGGAATGGAAAATTAACAAAATGTGTGTGGTGGGGGGATGGATACCAAGGACCCTTCACCCAAAATGTAGTCAATTTCGAAGTGTATTAAATGATTGCAAGGATAGTAAAATTAAATCATATAATATTTCAAGTTTTGTAAGAGGCACCTATTGGTGATGCATTATATGGTAGAATTATACCCAATTTTTGTAATCAGCACCCAATCATAAAAATTGGGGGAGATGTGTCACTTTTTTTGTTGGCCCAAATTCAAAATGATTATGTAATGGAATTGGACATGACTTGGCCAACAAAGGCTCCATTCTAATCAATGATATATCTTTTATTCCATTGTATGAATCAATTTTTAGTGTTGCAACTTATCATATAATTTCGGTAATATTATGAATATGATTTTCAAAAGTAGACAATCAAAGGACACCTGACATGGTCTTTTATAAATAATATTCCTATCGGTGACACCATGAAATGCAAGATATAAAAAAAAGAGTCTCCAAGCTCCATGTATGTTGCAAAATCTAAGAATCATTTGAAAATTCAAATTTAAAAAAAAACCCACCAACATAGTAGCATACATGAATTCATTTGATGGAAAATGATGAAATAGCAATTGTTCTTCAAGAACAACCCCTTTCCCCTTGAAGTCAAATGTCATAGATAGCATTACCTTGGAATAGAAAAAAGTATCTACAATTTCAAGCCCATAGTGTTTGATGAAGTAACATTCAAAAGAAAAGGGGATCCATTGAGAGTTCTACACACATGATCAAGATGTGCAATTTCAACAAAAATCACAAACATAATGGCCTTGCCAATAGATAAGATGTTGTACATGTGCATTTATGTATGTATACAAATACGTATATTATGTTGTGATTTATTTGTATGTGTTTGTGTGTATGTGCATTTATTGGTTGTCAAATCATTTTGTAGTATTATGTGGTAATACAAATTGGGGAACATAATCAGGTAATTTGAAAGCAAAATAAATGGGTTTATGATTTATCCAATGTGCTTGTTGTTTCAAAATGACATTGTTGTATTGGTGCATTTGTCCACATGTGATCTATTTGTGTATCATTAAAATGGTGTTTTTTTTTATAAAAATGAGTTTGAAATTATATTTATTCATAATTGTTTGTAATGTTGATGCTTGATTTGTTTTTGTTAAAAATATTATATTGAAATCTTCAATTATTACAATCAGACAATGTGAAGGCATTTTTTGTATAATGCTTTCTAATTTAAAATTACAATGTGACACTCACATTTTGGGAGGTTTATATATTGCAATTACATATAACTTTTCTTGTGTGTTGTCATTAAAAAGTGCGGTGATAAATTTAGCACCAAAATTTGTGATTGTTGTGTTTTCTATCAATGACACATTGTCATCATAAAATACCATACTGCCATGTTCATCATAACATGATAATATATGGAACTTTTGTGATAAAACATGTTGTTTTTCTTGTGTATGCCAATTTCATAATTTTTGGTTTTAAAGCATCAACATTTGTAATCTGTTTAATATAATATTGTAACATGTTTTGTATAATACACATGAGGGTGAACGTTTTCCTTGTCCCTACACCACTTGTTAAAAAAATTATGAAATGGTTTTGTAAGGTTTTTTAAATTTTGGTATAAGATATCATCAACAATAGCTCTTTGTTCATTATTGAATTGTTTCATATATGAAGAAAACTTTTTTTATGTCATGAATTCATTTGTTCGTTGGAAAACATTATGCATTAACATTTTTTTTAACATTTTTATTTTTTGATTGTGCAAATTTTCATATGATACATCATATGGTTCAATTTTTTTTGTATTAGTGATTTTATTTTTTAAATGTGGATTACTTGCATTATCAATTATTTCATTCAAAAAAAAAAATTCCCATCCATTTGTTTGACGAATTTTTGTGTATTCTTTAACTTGTGATTTTAAATTGTCCCATTCAATATCAAAATTGTTGGATCGATTAAAATTATATACAATTTTTTTTTGCATTTTTTCTATATCATTTTTTTGTTCCACATAAGCATCTATCCACGAATCACAATTATTTTGCAAATTGAGTTTCGATTTTTGAAAGGGCTTAAATATAAATAATAATTTTTTTGTAATGATTTTTTGGAGCTTTGTGTTGATTAAATGAAACTCATCAAATTATTTTACTTTTACTATGTATTTATTTCCTTTTGTATCATAATTAATTACAAATTCTACTAAACACAAATCATTTAATCTCTCATTTTGATTGATATACTTATCAACTAATGATTTACAATGGATTTCTATAGAATTTGGAAATAAGCCTTGTATTTTTTTGGTGGTAGTAATACAAATGTTCTATCTTGTTATTGTGTTTATAAATTGAAATGAGCTTGTTGAATAATATAATGGTATGTATAATGTTGTTTTGTACAACTTGTTGTATAGACATTTGTTGTGCATTTAAAAATGCATTTCCTAGTTTTTTAATGCGTTAGATGCTTCTATTTATTCATGTTTATACTTGTCTAATATGATTTTCATTTCTTGAATTACAAATTTATTTTTTTTGTCAAATAAGAAGTATAATATGATGTTGCTACATATCAATTTAAGATATATAGTTCATCTATATTTGCTCCCCACAAGGGTCCTGCATGTATGCCAAATCCATTTGTACATATATCATTTGGTTTTTCGTTTAAAAAATAAAGTTGGTTTTTGTATCATGTAATGTAATCTAATAATATATGTTTCCTCATCTATTTTTAAATCTAATAAAAATTGTTCAAAAAATATCTTCACTTAATCCCATGTCGATAAGCTTTTTATAAATTTGAATATTAATTTCACCATGGTTTGGCATACGATCTTGTTCATCTAAAAGCAATAATATTTTTGTATGTTTCATTAATGGTTTTGCATATTCAAATCGACAAATTGGTTAACAATTTTTTTTGCATGTTTTTTTATGTTAATGTATTTACATATTATGAATTTCCAATTGAAAGCATTGTTTTATCAGTTGTTAAATATTTATTTACAAAACATTCAATTTTTTCATTTTTTGAAACACCAAATGTAAGAGCATTTTGTACCCACAATAATCCATGATCATGAGGCAAACCTCCTTATTGAAATTCAGTTATGAAAAAATAATCTTTCACCTTACCAAATATTAAATCAATATTTTCGATAAGTTTATGAAAATTATTCATTATATGTTCATAGTAACGTGCACAAGTGATAAGATCATTTGTAACAAGTTCCTTAATATTTAATGAATCATCTTTTTTTATTCTTAAATTTTGACCAATGTATTGATCATATAATTTTTTCAATGTTTTTATACGAATCAACCAATTGTATACACATTTGTGAATGTTATGAAAAATGTTGGTGGGCCAAGTTGCTTAATCATTACAAACACATATTTACGAAAACAATCAAAATAATCTGAAAATGTTCTTATGAGATTTAATTTTTTACATCCTAAACATGGTTTCAATATTTGATCTAAATTCACATTAATTGAAATCACTAGCTTTTAAAACACGATCTAACAATTTTTCTTTATGAATAAAAATCCATGAACAAGATAATACAAAAATGAATTAGAATTTTGATTGTTTAAAAATATATATTATTTATATGATATGCAAACTTTTTATTTATATTAATTATTTTTATTTGCACAATCTTTTGATAAAAACATGCAAATGATGGTCATGGATGCCCATAAAATAATGTTGGAAAATTATATTTTTCAAAATGTGCATCACAAAATAATCCAAAAGGTTGAGAACCTTTTAAAGAACTATTGTTAGTGATTTGTCATTGTTGTCAATAACATGTTCAAGACTTAAAATATTTTGCACTAAGTTATTTGTGTAATCTTCATCAATTATTTCTTCAAACGTGTTTGGTTTTTTTAGTTACAAATTTGCATCAATTGGTGTTCTTTTAACTTTGTAGTTTCATTTGTATTTGTTAATTCCACTAAATCTTGTCAGTTTGGTTTAATTGATTTTTTTGCACTTTAATATAATGGGATTTGGCAAAGTTCTTGTAAAGCCTTTATCACTATGTTAGGACAAACAAAACTTGACATTTTTATGGATTTGTATTCCAATTTTCTTTTCAAAAACATTACAATTGAATTATCATCATACGTACAATCGAGGTAATATAATTTGTACCAAATTAAAATTTGTTGGAACATTATAATGTTTCCATGCATTCCATATTGTTGATACTCTTTTAGTTGGAATATTTGTGCGAATGCAAAAAAACATGCTCCAATCAAATGTTCTTCAATTTTATTTTAAATTGGAACAAATTTTAAGTTCAGTTTATTATTTGTAATATGTTTAGGCAATGTCATGTTCAATTTTTTGCCACAATCAAATTTCTTTCAACAAGAATTACATATAAATATAGGATCTTCTATTTTTTCATTTTTAAATCAGTAGGAATTTTTTTTAAATATAATTTAGAAACAAGGAAAATTTGGAATGTGAAATATAATGTTCTACAACAATAGCATGCATGTTTAACAATGTTTTCAATATCTTTCTTATATTTAATAATATTTTTGTTGTTATTCTTTTGGTCGAGGTTTTTTGTTTTCTTTGGTAGTTGGATTTTCTTTTGTTAATTGGACAAAATGATTAAAATGTTCTTCATTTCTACTAGTCCCATTGAATGGTTTAAAAACATCTTTGTTAGGAAAAACACAACCCATATTTGTTTCTTTTTTATTAAAGACATGATGTGGAATATTCTTACTTGTAGGACCAATGACATTATCTTTGATATTATTATTATTTTGTATGTTTTCAATTGGACTTATTTTTTCTTTAATTAAAATAGGATTTGAAGAATTTTTACTTGTTAAATCAATTAGATTGTCTTTAATAATATTATCACATTTGACATCACATTTGATTGGCATCATTTGATTGACATCATTTTTAATTTGTTTTTACATTTTTTCTAATTTCACTTGTTGAATAGTAGGTGGAACAACTGTTGAATTAAATGAAACATTTGCAAGAAAATCCATAATATTTTCAAGGATTTTTAGTTTTTTTGTTGAAAAAGATGAATTTCATGATCATTGTCATCCTAGGATATGCATTTAAGATGTTTAAGATGATGTTTAATTTGTGATGTGTTTAAACCCAAATATGGATTTTTTGAATAAAAGCTAATGCAATCTCTTATGGCAATCATTCTAGATGATTTTTTCTTGATTATTAAAAAATTATTTAATTCAAAATTCCAACTATACCTTTTTCATTTATGTTGAACCTCATTAATTTCATTATTGATATTATGATTTAAAAAAAATTCATGAATATTTGAAAAAATTATCATGGGATCAACAATGAATGGCACCTTATTCATATAAGGTAGCTCAAAGCACATGAGCTGCATCAAAGTGCACAAGATGTTTTTAATCTTCTAAAATGAATCACGTTTTTCTATTTTATTTTATTTTTAAATTGGTTCTTTACACCACTTGTGATAAACTTGAACATGCCTATTCTAGGAATTTGGGCGCAATCTTGTGCAAGGCCATCATTCTTGAAACAAACCCTTTCTCAATCCTTACCTTACACATTTTCTACTATTGTATGGTGCATTGTGTGCCTTTGTACAATGAGTTGTATTTCTTTAGATTTGACAATATGAATGCAACAACTATCTAAGCTTTAATTTTCAAATAGTTTGATGCATTAGTTTCAAATGACAATAGTGTGTTGCAATTGTTGGAATTCATCTCTTTTGTAATTGGGATGAAAAAATTAAACATGAAGATGCAACCTATATCAAATCAAATATATAATTGTTATTAAAAAAATTTCATGAATATTTCACCCACAAGAAAAATGAACCAATTTTATCTATCTATTCACCATTGAAGCATGAGATTATGCTTCTAGAAATAAAAAATCATTGTTGGATATTTTTGCACCTAACCATCTTACACACATACTATGAATAAGCCATGAATTGCAGTGAACATGTTAAGAACTATAACAAATCGATTGTTATGGAGGCAAAAATTATGTTCTTGTATGTTTTTTCTTGGTATCAAAATGACATGCAAATTGCATGAGCTACATGAAATAGGAAGGTGAAGGGCAATGTGATCTTATGTTCCACCACTTGCACATGACATAGGGAACAACATGAAGTTTAACTTTGTTAAGATTGGAAGTTATTTCGTATAAATTATGAAATTTAAGCTTTAGTGCAAAGGGCTGTAGGTTGTAACGAACTTGTATTTTGTATTTTTTTTACCTTGATCTCGTGTTAAAATAAGTTTATTAAATAAATCAAATGATGAATATTAAGGAAATATGGCAAATGATGATTATTCATTGTAAAAAAAAAGTGGAATGCAAGGTTGAATGGATCAAATAGTGGTGAAAAAAAGTCTCACAAGCCCATTTGGGAAACATTCCCTTTGTATTATTTGCAAGCCGTAAGATATCTAGGTGGTTAAGCAACAACTTATTGTTTTCAAATCATTTTTCCATCTAGAAAAGTCCTACCTAGAAATCATTATATTGTACATACATGCATAAATATAACATTATATATATATCCAACATGATATGGATTTTGAAAAACACCAATGTTTTCAATGACCAAAAAATGCACAAATAATAACATACAATGAACATGGTGTGAAATTCTTGAAACTTATTTTCATTGATATATTATTTGAATAAATTTGAATCCTTAACAACCATAGTACAATAATTGGATTATTTTGAAATCCATATATAATTTTTCTATGAACTGCAAAATACATACTATTCATTTTAAATGTTCATAACTTTTAAAATTTTAGGTATTATGCATTAAAAAGCCTACATCACATAAATACTTGAATTAATGTTTTAAAACTATGTTTCTAAATGGATAACTTCAATTTTAAAACTACATTTGCCCAATTTGAATCACATTGACCTTGCAAATATGCCACTATGACATGTCCATGTTGGTCCAATGTAATTTACATTCACCAACAAGCAAATTGAAGACATCATTGGACAATCATACTTGGTGTAAATACAATTAACTTATTTGTGTGAAATGACGTCTTTTGGGTGATAACAAGTTTTAAAGATCCAAAGACATGTAAGCATTAATTGAAAAAGAAATATTAAACCAACAAGTCCCATGTCATCTATATTTAAGTTGTTTTGCAAAAAATGTGGATGATTATAAGCATATTAATTGTTCATTTGGGTGTAAGCAAGATAAAGTAAATAACTTGATTACCTTGTCAAAACTAGAATAAGTAGATTTAAAATAGCAACAAAACCCATTATAAAATTATGGAACATTGAATGTTTTCATTTCAATGACTAAATATGATATATGTTTACCCTAATGTGCATTATTTTCATATTTCAAACTGTAAAAGTAGGTTTAAGTAGGTTTTTCAAAATATAAGTAACTTTTGATGTCTACTTTTCATTGTGGGCTTTTGGTTTCAAGTAGGTATCATGTAGGTTCTTACAAAAAGGAAATAGATCTTTTAAAAATGACTTGTTAAAACATATGTTGATTTTCACTTCCTAATTTTTTACATATCAATGTCATTAATTTTTCTAACCAAAAAGTAGGTTTGAACACATATTTTTTAGTTGGTTTCAAATGTACTTTTTATTTATTTTTTAAGTTCATTTGTTTTTAATTTTCTTAGAATTAGATTCTTATAAACTTAATAAAGCCAACTAATGATTCTAGACACATACTTTCACCTAATTTGATGTTACTTTATGGTAGTTTTTTTTAAAAGCACAAGGTTAAAATGGAGACGTTTATTTTTTAAATATATTTTATCTTGTTTTGACCCATTTACTATAGAAAATAAATGATTTTGCATATGTAATTAATTGGCATTAGTGACCACATTAATGAAAAATACATTATCATGAGGCTTGTTGTGTTTTAAATTTAGTGAAGTGGTGTAAGAAATTGTAAAGGGGTGAAAATGTAATGTTCAAACATTATTGTCCTTAGGAAGGTAATGCCAAGGGTACAAGTTTAATTTCTTTTTGCTTCCAAAAAAAACTACTATCACTTACTAATTTTACTACAACTACTCAATTAATAGTAAAAAAATTATACAAAGAGAAAAAAAGAAAGTAGGGTCTATCATTTAGGGACATACTTACTATCCTAATTATAGGCCACTCTAGTAATATGAGAAGAAGGAAGTATAGAAAGCAAGCAAACAAGATAAAAGAGATTAGGAAGTAGTTGCCTTCTAGACCTTTATAGTACCTTCAATGCATCAAAATGGTGTATAGTGGGTTTGTAGGCCTTCCACAATTGTTAACCTTTACATCATTTATAGACCCTCTAGTGGCATTATCTACGATATATAGTCCTCCAACAAGCCTTCTCAACACTACCTATTGTACACAGCCATTACAAACCCTTTACAATTGTTGTTTACCATATGTAGTAGTCCCATTTATCATACAAACTTCAACTTTCAAATTTAATCCCTTCTTGCTACCATATATTGACTTTTACCTTCTTATGGTAGCAAGAAACTTGTTACTTTAAATACTAAAATAAAACATACATCCTTACTACTTTTGTAGAAAAAACGGAGAACATTATGCAAACTTAAAACATATTACCTTCCTTCATATTCTAATATTGCATTCCAAGATAAAGATAACTCCAACAAGACGTTTAACTTATTGTTTCAACCATTTTCCATTGCAATGTTCAAAATACATCTCGAATCCATATTATTATTCTCTCCTTGAAAATACACACCTTTTTCACAAAAGAACTACCTCATAGCCAAAACTTTATTATTCCAACACAACATAATACATTAACTTATCACAAAATGCAATAGCATCAAATAACATTTCTAATCCCCTTCCTTTAAAACCACACAAGGCCCATCTTACTCCCATGAAAATAGGTCCTTATCCTAATCTTTCTTAAAAATCCTTTAGGTGATTAGTGGATTATAACCCACCACTCATCCACGTGGACTAACTAATCCTGTTAATTTCATCCTTTAGGTGAAGAACGGTAAATTTACCATTAGTAACTAACTAATTACTAGGATGCCCCATGGTACTAATTAGCCTAAGGATTTTTACCCTTAACAACAATCAACAATGAAAGAAAACTTTTGGCCCTTACAATGTGGTTAGAAGACTCGTACAAGATTTCATAGTTGTGTTCAACTAAAAAACAAAATAAAAAAGAAGGTAAATGAAGAAGTGTTGATGATGAAAATGAGTATAATGACTTTCAATTCAACTAATTACCAATGAACAAGTAGTCATAAAAGTTACAATCTAAAGCCATATGGAGATGGAAGACAAATCAATCCTTGTAACTAGTGTGGCAAATATAAACACATAATGAAAACTTGTGATGAACTTCAAAGTGAGGTCACACATCACATGAAAAAACAAAACATCATGAAATTAATTTTAAAAAACCAAGTACTTACAACTAGTTTTTAATTGCAAATGACAAGTTGTAGGCAACTACTAATTGCATGCAAGATAACATATTTCATATTCCACTCCACAACTTCATCCATTGGGCATATAATATATCATAGTGGTTGCCTTTGTAACTATTGTGCAACTATTTTGGTAGTCATTTTTTCAAAACATGTATAAATCAATAGAAAACACATGGTAACAAATTGAAACAACATACATACCTACCTTAACATGTATGTACCTACCTATCTACTTTAGCCTACCTAGGCTATGCTACCTACCTACTTACCTAAACCTATTATGTAAATGAATCATTAACAAACACATGGCACCTAGGCGAGGCTTAAGACTGGGTAGCATAGGCCACTTATGTTAGGCGTAGATTTATGCTAAGCTTAGCTTAGAGCTAAGTAAGCTAGGCCTAGGGGACACCTCACCTAGCCTTGGTAGGCTAGGTAGGACAAAACTTGTAATTAAGAGCCAAAAAAGGTGTTGGATGTTAGACATAATTAGTTAAAGTCATTTAAAAATAATAATTACCATTTGGAACCATAGTAATCATGGAAAGTTAATATTTTTCCCTTCGTATGAATGTCAAGGAACTTAGAATAAAAATTCATTTGATCCAATTTAAAGTTTTTGTTTTTATTTATGACATTTGAAAATGTACACCTATTGTGTCAAAAGGAGTTAGTTTTGGAAAGGACTATCAAAAGGATTCATATAATAAAAAAAAATTCATTGAAAAACATATAGACAATAAAAACTATCTAGCCACATTAGAATAACACTCATATTTTTAAAAATGTGGAACTGTGAAAACTAAAAAAAGTCAAAGAATGTCTCAAATTTGCTCCAAAATTTTAGAACTTCAAAAGTCCTTTACCACATATAAATGAGTTATAATGTACATGATGTATTAAGAATAATTATAGTTAAAAATATAATAAAACTAAAGGATGTGAAATTTTAATTTTTGGTGATGATTTAAAATTTTGATCTTTTTTCAAGATGAAACATTGAATCTACACACTTTTAAAAAATTATATTTATTCAATAATGACCAAAAAAAACATTGATGCATTGAGGAAAATTTTAATATTTTTTTAGAACAAGTTACAAAAAAAGTCATTCAAAAATCCATTTGCATGTAAAAGTTATTTTTGGGAAAAAAAACTCGAAGTTTTTTTCCAAAGTAATCCATTTGGTAAAGTAGTTATAGGTTTTGACCTAAGTCACCTATTTAAACCTAAGGCTAGGTATGTTAGCCCATCTAAGCAACCTAGGCTAGCTAGGTGGCTAGGCCCACCTAACCTATGTTGCATGTATGAAGATATGAATTGCTTATCTCCATGGTGAGAAATCAAGTCTTTAACCATTCAACCACATTTGCATAAGGTGTGTTATTTTGTTAAGATATAACATATGAACATTTTTTCAAGAAATTACACTACTTCCAAGCGTAGGTAGCAATTTAGTTTAGGTAGGTATGTAGCTTAGCCTATATAACTAATCAATAAACCAAAATTGGATTCAATTGCACTAACCCCTCTTTGTTTGGCTTGTGCAATTGATGTGATAATTGAAAGGTGTTCATGCTTGAAGTGTTGTCTTTTCCTAATCACCCTTCATGAAAACCCTTGCATTCCTCTCTTGTCTTGGTGTGAAGAGCTAGGGAACATGCATCAAGTTTTGAGTATTTTGCTATTGTTCAACATTGAGAAAGTACCACTTATACTTTTTGACAAACTTGAGAATTCATCAACAAAAAAAAGGGGAAAAATGCAAGAGAATTAGGCAACTCAATGCCCATGCAAAAGCAAAAAAACAAGTAAGACTAATGGAAATAGAAAAATAAAATAAAAATTCACAATACTTGTGGAGATAGATAAATAGATAATGGAAACTTTTCACCAAAGTAATCTTGTATTTAAGGAGATGGGTCCAAGAATCTTGGTTTAGAGATTTCAAATTTGAAACAAAACTTTATAGTAAAACTTGCACACAAATATGTGGTATTTACAAATGTTGAAGTTCTCATGTCGGTCAAGAAGGTTGCTAGTTTATATTATGAATAGTTTTGAGCAAGAGCTCCAACAATGCAAATCTTTTTAAAAAATTTTCAATCCACCTATTTGGGGATCATTGATTAAAGGTTTGCTATGGATGATCGACACTTTTCACCAAAACAAATTAATACAGAAAGAAATGTTGTTTGAACTTCAATAATCTCAAGTGTTGATCTCAAAAATCAAAGAATCATTGCTTATTGGTGTTTACATAAAACAATAATCAAAACCTTTATATTCTGTTAATTGAATTTTTAAAAATTCAAAAAATTTCAGGTTAATCAATGGTGCAAGACATTTGTGAATATCATGAGGCCTTTAAAGAAATCAACTAACACTACATAAATCAACCAATTGTAGATAAATTTGACAACTCATTGTAATCTTAACACTCCTATTGTTATTGATAATCATAATTTGTAGAAAAAATGAAAATATTGAATCTTTCATTGTCATTGACAATTGTGATTTTTAGAACAAGAAAATTATTGTTTTGCAAGATCACAACAAAGGCATGTGCAAGATGACATGGGGATGGAACTCACTTGAAACATCAAGAATTGCAAAATGACCATAATGTCACCAACACTTTTGCTTGCAAAAAATGTGGATGAAGGGTAGCAACATGGAAGGAACTCATCCTAGACCATGTTATGCAAGATCACAACCAAAAAAACCTACCAAACACCTAAAAGGAAGGGAAGTGCAAAATGACAAAGGGGATAGAAATATCATTTGAAATGGGTCATTGTTGAAGTTCATAACAACACCAAGAGTTCCAAGATGACCATCATGTTACCACTTACTTCCTCTTGCTAAAAACCTAAGAGAAGGGGAACAACTTCATGGGGGTAACTTGTAACAACCTACTTGCAAGACCATAATGAACAGGATTTTACAAGACATCATTCCTACCTACCTAACTTCTTCTTGTGTACCTACCTATTTACCTCCCTTTTCTTTCCTCTTACCATTTGCCTTCTCCCCCCCCTCCCCTTGCCCCCATTACAGACATTGGGTGGCAGACAAAATGGGTGGAAGATTGTTTAAATTTGCTTCAATGGTAGTACTAAGATCTCTCTCTCAAAATTTCCATAGCATTGTTTGTGTGAAGAAGCCAGCTTCCTGTGGAGGTCATGAAAGGGAGGGGGGCATGCAGATGTGACCATCTTGAAGTCAAAAGCTAGTGACCCATCAAAGAGAGCAAAGTGCAGCCTACACTAAAGGCTCAGTACACACTGCAAGTGCATGCAAGATACACATTGAGCTACTGTTTTCCAATCACTACAGTTGTTGGAGTCCATTCTTTCAAGGTGTTTGTGATTGTGAGCTGAGGAGTCTTGAATTTTCCAAAGACTCACAAAATAATTCTCCTCTTTGCTGTGAGTGGGTTAGCTGGAGCTCATTTGGCTTTGCTGATCAATTTGTGATTGGGTTTCTTGTCGAATGAACTGCAAGTGCAGCACCTCCATGAATAGAGAAATTATTGAGTAGTGCAAGCAACATTTTGAATTTTGAACCTAATTCTTGTCCCACTTCTTTCCTGTTGAGCAGGCATCAGTGGCTTGGCAGCTGAAGGAATGCAAATTATCAAGTCAGAATTAAGACATTAGTCTCTCAGCTCAAGAAGGTTGTAGGTTATGAAAAATAGCATGCAACTCAAAGACGAATTAGACGGCAACATGTGTACGAGATTTGTTTTGATTATTGTTTTTACACATTAAACCTTATTTGGGCTCTACATCCCTTTGCACTTCAAGTGACAATGATTAAATTATTTTGTGTGGACATAATAATTTTGTTGTAATCAATTTTATCTTTTCAAATCATAATTTTAATTTTTTTTACATTATATGTTATTTTGTTTCATTAATAATTTTTTTGACATTCTTGATTTGCTAAGTAAAATGTCAATCAAAGTCCAATTCATTACAAAAGTTTGTAACAAAATACAAAATGTTGGGTATCATCATCCCATCCACAACAGAGGAGTGAGTTCTTTCCTTTTTGTTTTGGTCCAAAAACACAGCTGGCCCTAGTAGTCCCCCAGCTGCAATAGCAGCAACAGCAACAACAGCCTCTCTGAACATCAGGACTAATCCCCAGTAGGTACCACACAACAACAACTCCTCCACTCCCACTTCTTCTTGCCCCCACCAAAAAACACAAGCAAAAGGGTGATGATATGATACACTTCCATACCCCCTCCCCTCCCTCACACAGTTCATCACATCTTGTGTGACCCACCCACACAGGTAATCATGTGCCTTTCTTTTATGAGGAAGAAGGCAGTCAGACAGATTATGAATCCCCCGCCCCCCCTCCCCCCTCCACTTAAGCATGTGATCTGCATCCTCCTACTCCTCCTCCTCCTCCTCAATGCTCATGGATGTTTTAAACACAACAATGCCAAAATCATCATCATCATCAATCATCTTCTTCTTTCAACATTAGTGTAAAATATCAAATTGTGACATATTTTCCATCTTGCATTAATGTCAAACTATATAGGTACATAGTAAACACCATGTCATACACTAATGTCAAAAATACAAGTCCAAAATTCAAACTTAGTTTCAGGCTTATTTTAACAACCAAACTTCACTTCACCCAAATTATTTGTTTACAAAGCCATTTATTATGTTGCTGCTTCCTGGACATGCTCTAAAACACCACAACCTAAGTTTAGTTTATTTAGTTTTTTGCCAACACCACCCATATAACTAAAACTGGGACTGCAAATAGGTGGGAGACTAGTAAATTACCAACCAGGCCTGGATCAATAAAATTATCTAGCCAATCAACAATAGGTGTCAGGCTTTGCTGTGTCTTTTTACCAGCGCCTCAGCAAACTATGTAAAAATGCTGCTGGGCCACAAACAAAAGTTACGACCATTTTGCTGAGCCAAACCAGCATGTTTTGACTTTTCGTCATCCAATTATGATCTGCAGGTGAGAGACACCCAACCCACTAGGGGGAGTTGCTCTTACATGTATGTATTCTTTACATTGAAACCACAAAGTTTATTATCTCACACATGTCATGAGCCTTAAAACTACCCCAGGCAAAACCATAATTCTGTTGTACTGTGAGGGAGGAGAAGAGGAGACGAGCAACAACTAGGGTATGAATTTAGTGAGTTGGCATCTTCACGCATGACAAGCCTCCTCCTCCTCCTCCTCGATTGCAAGGCTCCCCCTTCTTCATGCCACTAAGAATGACACAAAAGGTACTCTTGTCTCATGTGACTCTTCTTTTATGACCACAACAGGTGATAGCAGGCCAGACTATGAAGGACTAGAATTATGTATCCGATGTGTCCATAGATAGGAGGTGGCCCTCCTCCTCCTCCTCCTCCTTGTCCTCTTGTTTTCCGTCCCTTTCCTCTCATTCTCTCTTCTTTGATGTTTTGAAAACAAATTGTGTTTTTAACTACTATACTACACTCGGTGAAGGCCGTATTAAAAGCTTTAGCCGATTTTTAAAAATCGGGGCAAAGGCCATAATTTAAGCTTTAGCCAATTTTTAAAAATTGAGCAGCCTAGATTCATCCGAATTTCAAGCCACACACACCACTTTGTTAGAGTGAAGGAGAAGAGGAGAGAAAGAGTACTAATGGATTAGGGGAAACATGATGGAGGAGTAAAGTGAGTGCAGTTCTAAGTCATAACTTTGCTCCTATACATCATCTCCACCTTTGATCTGGCTTCTGGCTCCTTCTTCTCCTGCACCATCACTCCACCCACTAACTTACTCTCTGTCTAGTAGTCCTTTTGGGGCGGGAATTGGGTGCAGGAGTCACTTGTGGGCCATTTGGGGCCAAAACTGCAGCTACTGCTAGCTAGGGTTGGGGCCAGAGTGAACCAGTAGCCTCACATGAGCACACCCATGAGGGATGGATGATAATGGATGATAATGGATGGATGATGAGTAAAGAACAAAACATTTTTTTCCATTAGATTTTTTCATCCTTAGCTAACCATAAGTGGTTAGATGAGATTCTGTTTTCACTACCTACTAACAACCCATTGGCCATGCCCGTATGCATTAACCATCTACATGAATCTCTTTATATATATATATATATGAGCTACATATTATCCTTCGTACCTACTTAGATTACCTACTATTGTTTACAATATAGTTTAGTGACCGTAAACCTGGTGTCAACTCAGTTAGGGTTCATCCAAGACTATAAGTAGTAGTAGGCTTCCCAATGTTTGGATTCCAAATGTAATAGTATTCACACTTTACATCCATGCCTATTATTATGTGTTAATGACATATGAAATCATGTTGATCATTCATAAGATTAATCCATAATTAAAATCAATAATTACATGAAGTAAGATTAACAAAATGAACCAATGATTTCTTCTTTAATTACATTTGAAATCATTCATCATTTGTAAGGTTAATCATAAAACCATACTTACTATGAGTGAGCTTCTTAATGAATGAATGAATGAATGAATGATTTCTTGTGTCATTAAGGCAAGGAAATTGAAATCATTCTTGCACTATAGGCATTCATTGAAGCAAATTCAGTTCACAAATCTCATCCTCCTCAAACACTTTTCCTTTCTTTCTTTCTTTCTTTCTTTAAAACCTACCTAGGGATTGTTTAGGGAGAAACCTAACAGTCTACATAGAACTTGCTTGTGGGGCTAGTGAGGGACTTCCTAGGTTAAGGGATATCTAAAGATGGTTTAAAAAGTTAACTAGGGTTGACTCATAATGCCATAGGGGGCTACATGAGACCTATGTTAAGGGTTACTTAGGGCTGATTCAAAATCCTTATGTAGGTCCTTTGTAGTTCCTTAAGTAGCCCTTTAAATAGTTTATAGGTATCCCTTAACTTAGGTAGATCCCTAAATAATCTCAACATAAGTATCCTAAGTAGCAACTATGTAACCTCCTATGTAGGTTTCTAATGGCTTTTATCTTAAATAACCCATAATTTAGGTAGGTCCTTAGGTGGTCTTTTTTAGGTAATCCTTAAATAGATCCTTAGTACTTAGGTGATCCTTAAGTAGATCCTTAGTACTTAGGTAATTGCCTTAAATAACCATTAGGTATCCTCTAATCTAAGAAATATTTTAAAAACTCTTTAGGTAAGCCTAATGTATTTTCTTAAGTAACCCATAAATATCCTTTAGCTTAATTAAACCACTTGATAATCCCCAAATAATCTTTAATTAATCCTTGAAACAAGCACCTAGGTAAATATTATGTAACCTTTTATGTATGTTTTTCAAACATCCTTATCCTACATGGGTAGGTGGGTAAGTAGGTAGGTACGTAAGTAGATAATAAATAATTAAATATCATATGAATAGGTAAATATAGGTAGGTAGCTCATGGGTGGGTAGGTAAATATTTCATGAGTAAGTAGGTAAGGAGATAGATAGGCCCTAATCTAGTTGCCCTTAAACTAGGTAGTCTTTCAATCTATTTGGTTATAACCTAAATTAATTACAACTAACTCCAAACCAAACGGGGGTTTGGCTCTCTTTCCACAAAATGTAAAGACCTGCTCCAAAAGATTTGGTGTAGTTGGAAGGCACCTTATTCTTAAGGATCCCTGTAAAGGGCCCTTGCCAAGGGCCTTTACCCTACACTAAGCCATTCTCTCTTCCAGTTCTGCGCAGAATCTAAAATACCTGCCCAACCTTGGTTAAAACTTAAGACCGGATGGCCAAACAAATACCCACCCAACTCTAGTTAAAGCTCGATAGATAGGCCAGATGACCAAACCAAATACCCGTGCAAACACTGGTTAAAACTTAAACACCAGTGAGTTTAACCTGGTGACCTAAAGTAAGTAAGTAAGATAGGCCAGATGACCAAACAAATACCCGCCCCCAGCACGGGTTAAAACCTAACACCAGTGAGGTTAACCGGTTCACCTAAAATTAAAGGTAGGGCCAAACAAAGATGGCCAAACAAAGACATACATACTCTCACCCACCCACCCACCCACCCAACCCTGGTTAAACCAGTTGACCTAAATTTTAAAGGTAAGTCTGATGACCAAACAGATACCCGCCCAAATGAAGAAGGTGGGGGGGGCGGGGGGTA
>Ga0209611_10003023_pt1 | contig 29461 bp, 28 predicted proteins | sample S1TSphgellanicum_3_FD_187693 | JGI IMG/M metagenome (GOLD analysis project Ga0209611, IMG submission 187693) | Host-associated microbial communities from peat moss isolated from Minnesota, USA - S1T2_Fc - Sphagnum magellanicum MG (SPAdes) (version 2) | ecosystem: Host-associated > Plants > Peat...
CAGCTTCTGCCAATCGTTTCGAGCTGTCGCGGGCAGGAACGTCCTGACAGTCGTTCGAGCGATGGCGCCCGAAGCTTTGACGGAGCGACACTGCGACAGCACTTTATTACCGCCCTGTTTTCGCCCGCTCAGTTCCCAAGATTCAACAAGGCCGCATTCCCGCCCGTCGCCGTGGTATTGACCGTCAACGTGCGCTCATTCGCGAACCGCGCCAGATAGAGCGGGCCGCCCGCTTTGGGTCCGGTGCCTGAGAGCCCGTTGCCGCCGAACGGCTGCACGCCGACCACCGCGCCGATCATGTTGCGATTGATATAGGTGTTGCCGACGCTGGTCTGCTCGAACACGTCCCGCCAGAACGACTCCAATCGGGTCTGCACGCCCAGAGTCAATCCATAGTTGCTCGCGCGGATCGCCTTCAACACCTTGTGCACATCGGCCGCCCGATACCGCACCACGTGCAGGATGGGCCCGAACTCTTCCCGGGTCAGCTGCGCAGCGTTCTGAAGTTCGATCAGATGCGGCGCGAAGAAGCTGCCGTACCGATGCGCCTCGCCGAGCGTACACGCTTTGATGATGCGCGCCTCCTTTCGCATGCGCTCGACGTGCTGCGCCAAACCCGCTGCTGCCGCCGGCGTGATGACCGGCCCCAAGTCGGTCTCGAGGTAGGCCGGGTCGCCGATGACCAGTTCGTCCATGGCGCCCGCGATCATCTCCAACACCTGATCGGCGATGTCATCCTGCAGGAACAGCAGGCGCAACGCCGAGCAGCGTTGCCCGGCGCTCATGAACGCGGAGGTGACCACGTCATCCACCACCTGTTCCGGCAGCGCGGTGGAATCGACGATCATCGCGTTCAATCCGCCGGTCTCCGCAATCAGTGGCACGATCGCGCCCTCGCGCGCCGCGAGGCTTCGATTGATCGTGAGCGCGGTCGCCGTCGATCCCGTCATGGCGACGCCCGCGAGCGCCGGGTGCGCAAACGCCACTTCGCCGAACGAGCGCCCCGCCGCGGGCATCAGGTGCAGGACCTGCGTCGGCACGCCCGCCTGATGCAGCAGGTTCACGAAGCGCGCGGCCACCAATGGCGTGGGTTCGGCCGGCTTCGCCACGACGGCATTGCCCGCCGCGAGCGCGGCCGTCACCTGGCCGGCAAAAATCGCCAGCGGGAAATTCCACGGACTGATGCAGGCGAACACTCCGCGGCCGTGCAGCGACAATTCATTGGACTCGCCGGTCGGCCCGCTCAGGCGCTCCGGGTTGGCGAACTGCTCACGCGCACGCACGGCGTAATAGCGGCAAAAATCCACCGCCTCGCGCACCTCCGCGATGGCATCCGGCACCGACTTGCCCGCTTCGCGCACCAGCAGCTCGTGAAATTCCGCGCGGCCCGTCTCGAGCAGCGCCGACGCCTTGTCGAGAATCGCCGCGCGCGCGCTCCCGCCGCGCCGGTCCCACTCCGGTTGCGCGGCGGCGCTGACCTCGAAGGCCTCGTTGATCTCCGCAGGCGTCGCGTCGCGTGTGCTGCCGACTTCATCGCGCCGGTCCGCGGGGTTCGTCACGGCGTGTCTGCTGCCGGGCAACGAGATCCCATTCAGTATCGGACCGGCTTGCGGACCGGCCGCCCCCTTCCTGGAGCGGCGCAGGGTGATCGATTCGCGCAAGCGTTCGACTTCGCGCGGACTGCCCAAGTCGATCCCGGACGAATTGCGCCGGTCGGCGTACAGGGCGATGGGCACGGGCAGCCGCGGATGGGCATAGGAGTCCAAGCGTTCGAGTTCGGCAATGGGATCGCGCACGATCTCTGCCACCGGCACCTGCTCATCCATGAAGCGATTCACGAAGGAGGTATTGGCGCCATTTTCCAAGAGGCGCCGCACCAGATATGCCAGCAAGTCCTTGTGCTCGCCCACCGGCGCGTACACCCGCACGCGCGGAAAATCCGCCACCTGGCGCGCCGCCTCGGCATACAAGAGACGTCCCATCCCGTGCAACCGCTGAAATTCATAATCCGCGCCGCGCGGCGCGAGCTCCAGGACCGACGCGATGCTGTGCGCGTTGTGCGTGGCGAACTGCGGATAGATCACGTCCGTGTGGCTGAACAATCGGCCGGCACACGCCAAATAAGACACGTCCGTGGTGAGCTTGCGTGTGTACACCGGATAGCCGTCGAGTCCGCGCTCCTGCGCGCGCTTGATTTCCGTGTCCCAGTACGCGCCCTTCACCAGCCGCACCGTCATGCGCCGGCCATGGTTGCGCGCCGTCGCCGCCGCCCAGTCGATGACGTCGAGTGCGCGCTTGCCGTACGCCTGAACCGCGAGTCCCAAGCCGGGCCAATCGCGTGTCGCAGGGTCCCGGGCCAACGCCTCGATGACATCCAGAGACAGATCCAAACGGTCCGCTTCCTCCGCATCGATGGTGAGCTGGATGCCCAACGCCGCGGCGCGGCGCACCAACGCCGTCGCCAGCGGCACCAGGCGCTGCATGACCCGCTCACGCTGGAGCAGCGAATAGCGGGACTCCAGCGCCGACAGTTTGATCGAAATGCTGGAGACCTCCTGCGCGGGCCGGCCCGCCGCGGCGGCGCCGATCACGTCGATGGCATGCTCATACGAACGGAGGTACCGCGCCGCGTCCGCCTGTGTTCGCGCGCCCTCGCCCAGCATGTCGAACGAACACAGCGCCACCTCAGGCTCGCGCGCGCTCCTCGCCAGCGCCTCCTCGATGCTGCGCCCGACCACGAACTCACCGCCGATGATGCGCATCGCGCGGCGCACCGCGAGGCGCACCAGCGGCTCGCCGGCCTTGCGTGTGAATTTTCGCATCCACGCCGTCGTGTCCGTTTTGATCGTGGGGTCGAGTTCCAAAATGCCGCCGGTGAGCATCAGGCCCCATGTCGAGGCATTGACGAACAGCGATTCGGATTTGCCCGCGTGCGAGGACCAATCCCCGGTCGAGAGCTTCTCGGCGATCAGACGGTCGGCGGTGGCATCATCGGGAATGCGCAGCAACGCCTCGGCGATGCACATGAGCGCGATGCCCTCCTGATTGGACAGCCCAAATTCTTGCAGGAAGGCATCCAAAAACGGGCGTTCGTCGCGTCGGGCGCGGGCTCCCTCCACGAGTGCCATCGCCGTTGCCACGGCGCGGTGGCGGGCTCCGCCGGTGAGCTCCAGCGCATGCAGCAAGCGGGTCACCGCCTGCTCTTCGGACAACAAGCCGGATTCTTTCAGATTGGCGGTCATCGCGGACATCCCCTAAAGACAGCTCGCGTCACGTCGAGCATCCATGCGATCAAGTATCGATAAGAGCGTCCGCGAACGCCAGCGGCTTTCGCACCAACGTGCTCTTGCCGAACAGCGACTCCACCAGATCGACGGCGAGCACGGCGGTTTTGTTGCGCACGTCCAGGGCGGGATTCAATTCCATGATGTCGACGGAGGCCACCCGCCCGGTATCGGCGATCATCTCCATGCACAGCTGCGCCTCGCGATAGGACAAGCCGCCCGCCACGGTGGTGCCCACTCCGGGGGCGATTTCCGGGTCGAGGAAGTCGACATCGAAACTCACATGCAGATGCGTATCGGCGTCGAGTCCCTCGAGCACCCGTTGCATGGTTTTTCGCATGCCGTTCTCATCGATGAAGCGCATGTCGAATACGTCGAGGTCTTGTTCATGCACGAAACGCCGCTCGCCGGCGTCGATGCTGCGAATGCCGACCTGGCGCACCCATCGAGGTTTCAGCGCGGGCGTTTCGCCGCCGATGGCCAGCAACTCGCGGGGGCCGAAACCACACAGGCAGGCCAGCGGCATGCCGTGCAGGCTGCCGCTCGGCGAGAGTTCCCGCGTGTTGAAATCGGCATGCGCATCCAGCCATATCACCCGCAAAGGCCGACGGCTGGCCCGGCAATGGCGGGCGACCGCCGAGATCGAACCGATGCTCAAGGAATGATCGCCGCCCAGCAAGATCGGCAGCCGCTGCGCGCTGAGCTCGCCATACACCGCGTCGTGGACCTCGTGGTTCCAGGCGGTCGCCTGGGCTAAATTACGATAGCCGTTCACCTTGATCAGCCCAGGATTCGCAGGTCCGCTGAGATTGCCGCAATCCACCACGTCGAGTCCGCAGTTCGTCAGCGCCGCGTGCAGACCGGCAACGCGCAGCGCCTCAGGGCCCATGGAGGAGCCGCGGTCGCTCGCACCGATGTCGGTCGGCGCGCCAATCAGGCTCGCGGTGCGGGTCATGCCGCGACGCCTCGTTGACGCGACGCTTCGACGGCCTTGGCCGCTTCGCCCGCGACCTCCGCGCCATCCGTCAACCCCGCGAACAGATCCTTGGGATCCTCGAGAACCGGCACGAGATCGATCCGTGCGCAGCGGTGCGCGCCCTCGCCGCGCTCACGCGCGCTCAAACGCTGTAAGTAACGCAGCGACGAGAAGTCATTGAGCGCGAAACCCACCGAATCGAAGATCGTGATCTCACGGTCATTGACGCGGCCGGGTCTCGTTCCGCGCAGCACGTCCGCGAGTTCGGCAACCGCGCCGGCCCCCGTCAGTTGTTGAATCTCGCCTTCGATCCGCGCCTGCGGCTCGAACTCCACGACGATGCGCACGTCCGCAGCGCGCAGGATATCCGCATGCAGCTCAGTCTTACCGGGGCAGTCTCCGCCCACCGCGTTCACATGCATACCGGGCTCGATCATTTCCGGCGTCAGAATGGTGGCGTTGCATTTGTCGGCGGTCACGGTGGTCACGATGTCGGCGCCGCGCACCGCCTCCGCGGTGCCGGCGCAGCGGTTGACGACAAGCCCGGGCAGCCGCAATTTGTCGAGGTTTCGCAGCAACTTCGCGGTGGCCGCGGAATCCGTATCGAATAACCGCACTTCGCGTACACCGGCCATCCGGTGGAAAGCGATCACCTGGAATTCGCTTTGCGCGCCGTTGCCGATCAGCGCCATCACGCGGCTCGACGGACGCGCCATGCGGGTGGCCGCGAGCGCGGATATCGCCGCGGTGCGCAGCGCCGTGACGTAGGTCATCTCCGAGAGCAACAGCGGGTATCCGGTCGCCACATCGGCCAGCACGCCGAATGCGGTCACCGTGAGCAACCGTTGCGCGGTGTTCTTCGGATGGCCGTTGACGTATTTAAATGAGTACAGCCGCCCGTCGCTGGTCGGCATGAGTTCGATGACGCCGCCGCACGAGTGGCTGGCATGGCGCGCCGATTTCTCGAAATCGTTCCAGCGCCGATAATCCGCCTCGATCTCGCCGGCCAATTCCTCGATGAAGCGAGCAGCCCCGATTCGAGCCACCATCCGCCGCAGCCGCTCAGTTCCGATGTAATCGACCATGCTCATTCCCCCTGTCTCGCGAAATCATCCGGTGGCCAATCACCGGACCATAGTGCTAGTTTCTAGGGGCGCCCAGCCAAAGAATAGCCAGAAAACCGCTCAATCAGCTGCTAATATTGTACAAATCGCCAACATAAAATGACGTTTTGCCAGCTCTCGCTCATTCTTAAACGTTTTCGACCCGCCGAACGGCCACGCCGCTGCGCCAGGGGCTGAGGGGAGCCTGAGGACAACCCTCACCCGCAGGCGCAGCGACGTGGACTATCGCGATGGGAGACTTAAAGTGGATTCCACCGATCATCAACTCCTGTCCTTGCTGCGCACTAACGCCCGCCTGTCGGTGGCGTCGCTCGCCAAGACCCTGCACGTCGCCCGCGGCACCGTGCAGAATCGCCTCGCGCGGATGGAAGCCGACGGCACCATCGTCGGCTACACCGTCAAGCTCAAACCGCAGGCGGAGGATCAAAAGGTGCGCGCGCTGATGACGGTGGCGGTCGAAGGCAACCGGACGGACGAGGTTTTGCGGGCACTGCGCGGAGATCCGGCGGTATCCGCGCTGCACACCACCAATGGACGCTGGGATATCGTCGCGGAGCTGCGCGCGGACAGTCTCGAAGCGGTCGATCGGGTGCTCGGCCGCATTCGCCTCATCGACGGCATTTCCAACACCGAAACGAGCTTGCTGCTCTCGACCCACAAATATTAGTCACGTCGGCGCATGTGCCTGGGTCTTCGATGTAATCCAATCCATGAACGCCAACAATACGCCGGAGACGACGAAGGTCAGATGAATGGCCACCATCCAGCCGATGCGCTGGGTGTCCACCGGGGCGCCGGCGTCCCCCAACGGCAGAAAGGCGCGCAGCAGCGCTATCCCGCTGATCGCCACGATCGAGGCGATGAGTTTTATCTTCAGGCCCGCAAAATCGACCGTTCCCATCCAGTGCGGGCGGTCTTGATGGTCGCCGACATGGATTTTGGAAACGAAATTCTCATATCCCGAAAACATGACGATCAGCAAAAGATTGCCGGTCAGCGACAAGTCGATCAGGGACAGCGACAACAAGATTCCGCCCTCGGCGTCGAGCGTCCGAATATGCGCGAGCTCATTGATGAGTTCGCGCACGAAGACGACGAGGACGATCGCAAGCGCGAGCACCATTCCGAGGTAAAAGGGAGCCAACAGCCAGCGACTGGCAAACAATACGCTCTCGACTGCCCGCTCCAGCTTGGATCGTGTATTCGGCATACCCGTCGGGATACTAGCAAAGCTAGCCGGGCACCGCGCCATCGCCCCGCAATGTGCCCTCATCGGGCCGGCCTACTGTCGCAATGAACACGTAAGCCGGGGCTGGCGGAGGGTCCGGGTAAACCGACTCGAGCGTGCTGAGACGCGCCCCGCATCCGGACAGGATCGCAAGATCCCAAGGTTCGAGCGTCGCACTCTCCCATGTGGTGGTTTCCACCACGATCGGCTCGTAGAGGCTGAACACCAGCGTCGTTGCGTCGGGCGTCTCGTTCAAGGTGAGCGGTTCCGTGAATCGCTGCACGCCGGCGGTCACGATGTCCGATTTCAAAACCATGAGATTCAAATCCACGCAGGGACCATTGAGCAGATGGCAGTAAGTCGGCAGCGCACCATCGAACTCCGCCATCTCGCCCACCTTGCGCAATGTCCGCTTGTCACCGTCGGCAAACCGCAATTCCACGCCCGCCCCGCGCAACAGAACCATCGTGCGGTGGTAGGCGGAAAAATCCGAGAAAGGACCCGATACGTCGATGTGCGCCACACTGACCCGCCAGCGAAACGGATCGCCGCTCGCCGGCACCCGGATCGCTTCATGCGTGATGCCGCCGCCGTTCTTCCACGGTGTCGCGGTAAACGATCCCTGCGGAATGACGCGCAGCTTGGGGTCCATCACGGGCTGCGTTTCTGCGCCGCAATCCAGGCATTCGTGCGCGAGTCGAGCAGGTCGAGCGGGAGCACGGCGCCGTTCAGCATCTCATCGTGGAAGCTGCGCAGGTCGAACTTCGCGCCCAATTCCTGCTGCGCGCGGTCACGCAGTTCGCGGAACTTCAGCTGGCCGAGTTTGTAGGAAAGTGCCTGCGCCGGCCAGGCGATGTAGCGGTCGGTTTCGGACTGAATCGTGGGCTCATCGATCGCATCGTACTTGCGGAAGAATTGCACGACGTCATCCCGGCTCCAGCCCTGATCGTGAATGCCGGTGTCGACCACCAGCCGGATCGCGCGAAACAGCTCGGAGCTGAGCCGACCGTAATCGCTCACCGGATCCTGATAGAAACCAACCTCTTTGCCGAGTTGTTCGGCGTAAAGCGCCCACCCTTCGATGTAGCCGGAGTTGCCGATGTGCTGGCGAAACTTCGGCAGACCGGTCAACTGCTGAGCGACCGACTGCTGCATGTGGTGCCCGGGGATGCCCTCGTGATAGGCGGTCGCCTCATCGTCGATGAGCGTGCGGTGCGAAAAATTTGCGGTGGCGACGCTCACCCGGCCGGGACGTTTGCCGTCGGGTGTGCCGGTTTGGTAGTGCGTGGCCATGGCGGCCTGGAAATCCGGTATGGCTTCGACGGTCACGGGCGAACCCGGGATGAAGCCGAACAGCTCCGGTAGTTTGGGCTGCATCTGCGCGATGTACTTGCGAAAGTCATCGACGATCTGTTCAGCCGAGGTGGGGATGTACTTTGGGTTGGTTTTCAGCGATTCACGAAAGGACGCCAAATCCGGAAAGCCTTCGTGACGGGCAATGGCCAGCATGTCCGCCTGTATGCGCTCGATCTCGCGCAATCCTATGGCGTGGATTTCCTCGGGGCCGAGATTGCTTACCGTGGTGCGGCTGCGAATATCATTGAGATAGCGCTGTTTGCCGCCGGGCAGCGAGGCGACGCTGAGCGTGGTGCGGCCGTGCGGCGCATATTCCGTGGTCACGAATGCCCGGAAGGACTCGTACGCCGGCAAGACCTCATGTTCGACGGCTGCGGTGATCTCCGTCGTCAATCGCTGCCGATCCGCGGCCGGCATATCTTCGGGAAATTTCTTGATCGGCGTCAAAAAAGGATCGGCCGAGATCACTCCCGCACATTGTGCAGGGACTTTCTCCAGCAGAAACCGCACCGGCATGAGATGGTCCCGCACACCGGCGCGCAGCACCTCCTCCGTCTGGCTGAAAACGCGCGGAATCTGGTGCAGCCGCGCGACATAGTCCTCGTAATGCTTGACCGAGTCGAGCGGCACGGCGAGCGGTAAATCGGCGAGGCCCACCTGCGGGCCGTCCATCTGGCTCAACGGCATCTCATATTCCTTGAAGCCGTAGTTGTCGATGCGCTGCTCGAGCGAGCGTGTCAGGACTTCGTGCGAGAGCGCATCCTGCTCCGCAAAACCCGTCGTTGGAATAGCCTTCAGGCGCGCGAGATAGCGCCCGTCGCTCGCGCGCTGGGCGTCGACGGCGGCGAGCGAATAGTCGGCCAATCGGTCGTTGTAGCGATAATCTCCGTAGGCGGTTGCTCGCTCAGGGTGAGTCTCGAGTTCGTGCTGGTAATAGTCCTCGAACAGCGCGTTCTGATCGGCGACGCGTGCAGCCACAGACGCGGGCGTCGGGGGCACGGATGTGCAGGCGAAGAGGCACGACGCCGTGGCCAGCAATACGATCAGCGACGGATGCCCCATGTGCGAGCTACCTTAGCGTGGCGAACCCTCGAGTTCAATCGAAGTCGTGGAGGTGAACTCCGCCGACTCCATCGACCCGACCTGTCTTTAATTGCCGACATTTCCGAGTCTTACGCGAGTGAGCTAAAGTTTAGTCGCACAGTCGATGATAGGACTTCCGCGATGCCCAATTCTCTCGATAACGCTCTCGAAAACACCCTGCGACAATTCCAACTCGGGGAAGAGCTGCTCTCCGGCGCGGTCGAAGGACTCACTCGCGGCTGGCAGGCCTCGACGGTGGTGGTCGGCAAACTACGTAGCGAAGCCGGCCGCTGGCAGGCGGCGCTCCGGCAGATCCAGGCGCCGGTGAATTTCGCCGATATTCTTCGCGCTCGGACCTCGAGCTTGGACGTCTAAGGCGCGAATCGTTGATCTTGCCGTCCGCTGACGTCGATGGCGGCGGCTCGCCGGCGCGCTCTCCCTGCACCGCCCACGCGGACAGGCGCATGGCCGCAGTCGCCCAGCCATACGGCTCGCGCGCCGCGTTCAGTCCAAACGCATCGGCTTCAGCACCGCAATACGATCGAAACGGAGTTTGTGGGGCAGCCTAACGCTGCCAGAAAGTCACGAGCACGAAAACCAGCGCGATGATGGTCAATCCCACGTGCCCGAGGCGCTGCAGCGCCGGCGCGAGCAAGTCGTTGGGACGCGGTTCGGGAGGCTGCGAAACACGGAGGATCGCGGAAAGAAACAACATGCAAATCGACCCCATATCGGACTGATACCGCTACGATAGGCCGGCATGCCAACAAAAGCGTGATGCAGGTCACGTCTCGGAATTATTCCTCAGCTGCCGACCGTGTTCGGGTCACGCCAACCTCGCTCGAACGGCAGCCGCCACGCATGCGGCGCGATGAGCTGATGAATCGAATTCGGCCCCCACGAACCGGGGTCGTAAAACCGAACCGGCGGGGGTCCCTCGAGCAAGGGCATCGACACCTCCCATAGCCGCTCGATGCCCTCGGCACTGGTGAACAGCGTGTGGTCGCCGCGCATCGCATCCAAGATCAGCCGCTCATAGGCCTCGAGCACATCCCCGATCCGTCCGGTATCGTGCATGGCAAATTGCATGCTGAGCTTGTCGAGACGCATGCCCGGGCCCGGGCGCTTTCCATAGAAAGACAGGGACATCCTGGCGGAGTCCGCCAAATCGAACGTCAGGTGATCCGGGCCTTGCGCACTGACGCCCGAACCGGCCGGAAACATGCTCTTCGGCGGCTCGCGAAAGGCGATCGAGATGATCCGCTGACCTTCGGCAAGCCGCTTGCCGGTACGCAAGTAAAACGGCACGCCGGCCCAGCGCCAATTATCGATGAAGCATTTCAAGGCGATGAAGGTCTCGGTATCCGAATCCCGTTGCACCCCGGCCTCCGAGCGGTACCCCTGGTATTGTCCGCGTACGACCTCGGCCGGGTTGATCGGCAGCATGCTGCGGAAAACCTTGTTCTTCTCCTCGCTGATGGGTTTGGGTTCGAGGGAGGTCGGGGCTTCCATCGCCATGAACCCGAGAATCTGGAACAAGTGGGTGACCACCATGTCCCGATAGGCGCCGGTCTGTTCATAGAATCCCGAACGGCTGCCGAGAGCGAGCTTCTCGGGCACATCGATCTGCACATGGTCGATGAAATTGCGATTCCAGATCGGCTCGAACAAGCCATTTGCAAAACGGAACGCGAGGATGTTCTGCGCTGCCTCTTTGCCGAGAAAGTGGTCGATCCGGAAAATCTGGTCTTCTTTGAAGACTTCGTGCAGCTTGGAATTGAGCTCGACCGCGGTCGCCAGATTGGTGCCGAACGGCTTCTCCATGATGATCTGCGACCGATCCACCAATTCCGCATCGCCGAGCAAACGAACCGCGGACAATGCGGCATTGGGCGGGACGCTCAAATAGTGGAGCCGGCGGCTCTCGCCCTTGAAAATGCGCTCAGCCTCGAGCACCGCAGCCTTGAGGACTTGCGGGCCGGCGGTCATCGGCACGTATTGCAGGTTCTCGGCGAAGGTTTCCCACTCGGTGTCGTCCACCTTGCGGGTCGAGAACTCCGTGAGCGCGGCTCGCGCCATCTTGCGAAACCCATCGGCGTCGATATCGTCCAGCGACACGCCGATGATCCGGCAGCCCGGGATGAATCCGGCACTCGCCAGATGGAACAGCCCGGGCAGGAGCTTCCGCCGCGCGAGGTCGCCCGTGGCGCCGACCAGGACCACGACCTGCGGGTGTTGCGGACCAACACCCGCCAGTATCTTCGCCACTATTCAGATCCCCTTCAAAGGCTCTACTTCGAGTGTAGAGCAATCGCCGGCAATCTGTCAGGCGTCGATACCTCTCTTGAAGGTCTCCGGCAGGAAGAACAAGCCGATCACCAAGGTCGCACCCGCCACCACGATGGGATACCAGAGCCCGTAGTAGATATCGCCGGTCGCCGCCACCATCGCGAAGGCCGTTGTCGGCAGGAACCCGCCGAACCAGCCGTTGCCGATGTGATAGGGCAGTGACATGGCGCTGTAACGAATGCGCGCCGGGAAGAGCTCCACCAGCAGGGCGGCAATCGGTCCATAGACCATGGTCACGTACAGCACCAGGATGAACAAAATCAACACCACCATGGGTTTATCGATGGTGGCGGGGTTCGCCTTGTCTGGATAGCCGGCGGCCGCGAGAGTCGTTTTCGCCGCGGCTTGGAACTTCGCGATGGCGTCTTTGCGATCCTTGCCGGTGACGACGCGCGGATCCGGGGCAGTCAGCGTCGTGGCGCCGCTGCGAATTTCCGCCACCGCCCCGGCGGGCGCGTCCACGCGTTGATAGGAGACGCCGGCTTTGGCGAGGTAACTCTTGGCGATGTCGCAAGAAGTCGTATCAAATTTGTTCTTGCCGATCGGGTCGAATTGAAATGAACAGGCCTGGGGGTCGGCATACACCGTGACGGGCGCCGCGGCTTGCGCCGCATACAGGGCCGGGTTCGCGTACCGGGTCAGAGCCTGGAACAGCGGAAAGTACGTCAGGATCGCGAGCAGGCAGCCGACCAGGATGATGGGCTTGCGGCCGATCTTGTCGGATAGCCACCCGAAGAACACGAAGCCTGGCGTCGCGAGTGCCAGGGCAATCGCGATCAGAATGTTGGTGGTGGCGCCATCGACGCGCAGCATCCGCTCCAAAAAGAACAGCGCGTAAAACTGTCCCGTGTACCAGACCACGGCCTGACCCATGACGGCCCCGAGCAGCGCGATCAACACGACCTTGAGGTTGATCCACTGCCCAAAGGCCTCCGAGAGCGGGGCCTTGGACGTGGTGCCCTGGTTTTTCATCTTGACGAAGACCGGACTCTCGGACAGCTGCATTCGGATCCAGAGGGACACCGCGAGCAACACGATGGAGACCAGGAACGGGATGCGCCAACCCCAGGCCTTGAAAGCATCCTCACCCAAGTAGGTGCGCGTGCCGATCACCACCAAGAGCGAGGCGAACAGACCGAGCGTCGCCGTGGTCTGGATCCAGCTCGTAAAGAATCCCCGTTTGCCCGGTGGCGCATGTTCGGCCACATAGGTGGCCGCCCCGCCGTACTCACCTCCCAAGGCCAGGCCTTGCAGCAGGCGCAGCGCCAGCAAGAGCACCGGCGCTGCCACACCGGCGGTCGCGTAGTTCGGCAGAATGCCGACCGCGAAAGTCGCCCCGCCCATGATGCTCATGGTGATCAAAAAGGTGTGCTTGCGCCCGACCAGGTCCCCCAACCGGCCGAACACCAGGGCGCCAAATGGGCGCACCGCAAAGCCGGCGGCGAAGGCAGCGAGGGCGAAGATAAATCCCGTGGTCTCATTCACCCCGGAAAAGAACTGCGCGCTGATGATGCTGGCGAGCAGGCCGTACAGGTAAAAGTCGTACCACTCGAATATGGTGCCGAGCGAGGAGGCGCCGATCACCAGCCAATCATTTTGCGTCCCCTCCTTGTCCTTCGGCATCGTTCCTGCGGTCGTGCTGATAGCCATGGTCTTTTCCTCGAGTGCGTGTCTAGCCGTCAGATTCTGATGCGAAAGCCCCACATGACGGTGGCCTGATTCTGGCTGCCGTACGTCGCGTTGGCGCCGGGGGTGCCGGGGTAGCCGCTCGCGAGACCGTCGGTGACCTCGGACCAGTTCACACCGCCGTAAACGTCATAGTGCTTGTTGATCACGTAGTCCGCCACTGCGGAAAACTCCTCGAAAATACCTGAGCACAGCAAGCCGGCCCCACTGCATCCGATGCCTTCCGTGCCCGACGGGCCAAGCCCGATGGTCCAACTATTTTGACTGACATGATAATACGCGCCCGTGAAATTCCAACCGGAACTCATGGCATATTTCGCGCCCACCCATTCCATGTTGTAAATCGCGGAGTTATTGACGTTGATGCCGACATCGATCGGGGTGTTGTCCTGGGCACTACCGACCGTGTAGTCCGCATGCGCTTTGACGATATGGGAGTAGCCCGCATAAATCGTCAGCTTGTCCTTCGTGGGAAACTCGAAGGTGTACTTACCCATGATGTTCTCTGACCGGTCATTGGTGATATAGGCCGCAAGTCCGGTGGTCGAGATGTCGAACGGTGCGGCGGGTGGAGTGGTGAGATTGTCGAAGGAGCTTCGCAGGTTGACGGCACCCTTTTCATTCTCGTAAACCGCGTCGACGGAAAGCCCCGCGATGGTCACGCCGACATCCGCGCCATACGACTTGCCGAGCACACCCGTATCCTCGCCGCCGTTCGAATAGACGGCCGACGCATGGACCGGGCCGCTGACGTACGCATACTTCACCGAGTTATCCAAGCGCGCCGCCTCCGTGCTGCCCGCGCCGCCATTGAAGCCCGAATAGCCGAGAAACGAAAAGGCATACGACAGAGTTTGCGGATCGTAGATGGCGAGCGCGTCGAGCTGCAGCGACTGTTGCCGGCCGAGGGTGAGCGTGCCGTAGAGCGGACTGCTCACACCACCCCAGAGCACGCCGTTGAAGGCCTGACCGCAACGGCTGCTGTCGGCGTTCGCGGTCTGCTCTCCTTGCGGCAATCGACTGTTGGTGGTGAGGGCCTTGCACGCATCGACCAACTGGCCCGACAGCGGATTGAATCCGGTGTCGGTCCTCGCCACGAGCGTGAATCCCTCCGCGATCGGCTCGGACACCCGGATGCCGATCTTCGATTGCTCGAGGCCGCTTTCGGCGAGCGTCGACACGGAGCCCGCGAAGTTACGGGTCGTGGTGAAGGATTGATACTCGAGACCGCCGAGATACTCGCTGCTCAGCGGAACGCCGTGACTCTGGTAGGCGTAGCCCACGTCGATGGTTGCATACAGGGTGACACCGCCCAGCGACAGGGCATCCGGCAATGGATCCTTCACCTCCGCTTGTGCCGATCCCCATGCCAATGCGAAACCCAGCGCCCATGCCCCTACATAGACTAGTCTTTTCATTGTTACTTCCTCTTTGAGAGATTCCCCACAGCGCGCGGGTTCAGCGACGAGCGCCACCGACCCTTCCCTACTGTCTCTATTGATGCCTTCGCATTCTTGAGGAAATACTAGATCCGGACCCGTCCGCAGTACTATTCGACCTTGGTCGTAGAGAGCGGCGAGGCGCGCGCCATCAATCGGCCGGGGCCATGGCGGCGGCCGGGTGCGGTAACGCCTGCACCTGCCGGGTGGTCACGTCGGCGCGATACTTATTATCGAAATGGCTGCGGACATAGTTCACGACGTCGGCCACCTGCGCATCGCTCAAGCGCACGGCGCGGGTTTCCTTGGCGGCCGCCGCCGGCAGCGCAAACGGCGGCATGCCGTTACGGCCATTGAGCACGGTGATGGCGGCGTACTCCCAGGACGCCAGGTTCTTGTCGCCCGCGAGCTTCGGATAATAGCCTGCACCGACCGCGCCCTGGCCGCCGGGCATGTGGCAGCCCTGGCAAATGTGCTGGTAGATCTGTTCCCCGTTCAGGGGTCCGATGTCATCGGTGTCCGTGAACGAGGAGTCGTCTGCACGCACGCCGCCGCCAATCAGCGGCAGCAGCAGCAGCGGCAGGGCGGCGAACGCCGGACTCAATCGCACGCGCTGATGCGAAATCATGCCTTGGCTCCTTGCGCCACCGCGCGCAGGTGCAGCCGTGAGATGGCATCCATGGACGAGGTCACCGCACCCTCCTGCCATCCGCCGAGAAACGAGGCGTGCTCGCCGGCCAGGGCGATGCGGCCATCGATCTGGCAGAGATTGTCATAATGCCGGGCGCGCGCGTCGGTACTCCACATGCCGAAACAACCCAGGGTGAATGGCGAGCGATGCCAAGCCACGGCGATCCCGTTGTCGAATTCCTGGCGGTACTGCGGATGGATCTGGCTGCCGTAGTCCAAGGCACGCTGCACCCGTTCGGGCGGCGTCATCGCGGTGAACTCCATCGCGTTCAACCCCCAGATGTAGGCGCCGAGCAGCACGCCTTTGCCGCCGCTGAAGAATCCCGTGTTGGGATAGCCGATGTTGGTGATCGGCAGATCCGTGTAAGTGATGCCGCCGTAGATCTGCTCGTCTTCCTCCCAGAAGCGGCGTTTGAATTGCAATCCCACCTTGATGGCGGAGGCATAGGGAACCGCGCTGATCGCCGCGGCCAGATTGGCACCCACATTCAAGGGGATCTCGGCCAACACCGACAGCGGAATGGTGCATAGACACCAATCCGCGCGCGCCGTCTGCTTACCCTCAAGCGTGCGGCTATCGACATACGTGGCCGTGACGCCGGTCGCGTCTTGGGCAATCTGGACCACTTTGGCGTTGTAGCGGATCAACGGGCCAAGTTCGCGGCCGAAGGCCTCGCCGATGCGCCCCATGCCCCCCACCGGCTGGAATAGCGCGGTCTGCATGTCGAAGGTGTCGCCGTTCGGGATGCCCTGCCACAAACCCGACTTCAATATATCGCCGAGACCCACGGGTTGCGAGGGAATGGGCCGTGCACTCAAGCCGCCGCCGGGATTCTTCGCGTAGCCGCGCCGATCGCTCGCGGCATCGCTCGCGGCGTAAGTGAAGTTCCGATCGAGCGCGCCCCACTGGCGCAAGGATTCGAGCAGACGCTCCTGATCTTCCTGGCTCACCGCATCATCGAGCGCATGTTGCCGCGTCGCCTTGGCGAGCAATTCGGCCACATGTCCCTGGTAATCGGCCTTGACCTCGCGATACCGTTGCGGCTTGCCGCCGAAGGCTTTCGGACTGTGCAAATAAGCGTTGTAGTTCACCTGAAAGAACGGCTCGAGCGGCACGCCCAAGACCTTGGCGTAATGCAGCATGCCCTGATGATGGTAGGGAATCCGCCACGGACCCGGATTGATGTACAGGTCCCTGTCGAATTCGCAGTGCTGAGTGGCGCCGCCTAATTCCGTGTAACTGTCGCCGCCGCGCAGCGTCCAATTGCGACCTCCGGCGCGCGGGTTGTATTCCAATACCTGGACCTTGTAGCCCGCATTGCGCAATTCGTACGCGGCGCTCATGCCCGCCATGCCCGCGCCGAGGATGAGCACGGAGGCACCCGGCGGAGCACCGGAAAGATCCACCGGGCCCTTGTAGGGCGAAGCTTCGGCGAACCCGAGAGCGCTCATGGCCTGGTACATGGCCGCGCCGCCGGCCGATACGCCGATCAAGCGCAACAGATCGCGGCGGCTGACCGCGGCCGACACTACGTCATTGTCCATCGCTTCTCCGCAGGGGAAATCAGGCTGGTGCTGCGCCGCATTATAGCCGACCCACCGACTGAACTGGACGCATTGCGGCGTGCGATCAGAGAGTGCTAACGAACCTTGCCGATTGAAGCGCCCAGCGTGCCGACTCGAGGTTGGCTTTTTTCGTTTTGCGTTGATGTCTCTGCACGAGGGGCGACGGAGCGCAGCCATAGCCTGAACGCCAGGACACGAACCACCAAGAGCACCACCAGACCCGTGGCCAAGAACAACTGGAAATCATCTTTGGGGTTCCAACCGGCGTGATCGGGACCGCTACGAAAATGCTGGTCAAACAGATTGAAATCGACCGCGCCGCCATGCGCGACGCCGTCGGATAGGCCGATGATCTGCCTCACCGCCAAAACAACGTAGAGCAACAAGTAGACGATGCGTGAGAGGTGACGGCACAATCGGTGGATGTCGGCGGGCGACATTCGGATCGAGTGCTGGACGCACCCCCGGTAGCGGGAAAACACCAGGCTGCAAAGCAGCACCGCGAACAACGCGTGGATATCGATCCACGACTCGAGCATCTTCCTCAGCAAGGAATCGCCGGCCAGGCCGAGAACTCCGACTACGACAGCGGCCAGCGCGATGCAGCCGGAACACGCATCCGCCAAATAAGGCAACGAGCGCTCGGCTTGTGCGGTCATTGCGTACTCCAGGCTATCGGATACCACTTAGCTTTGCAATGCAAAGTACAATGAATCACGGGCCGAAAGCAAGCGCCGGCCGCGGTGGAACGGGGGATTGACGGTATACTTTGCGTTGAAAAGTATTGCAAAGCCGTGTGTGGGAGTTGTGACAACGAATGATTTCCAAGTTTTTTGCGGTCGCGCAACGGCTGACGCGCCGCCTGGGAAGGAAGTGGATCGTGTTTGGATGGGTTGCCGTTGGAATATGCCCGGTCGCCGGCCGTTCCGCGGAATCTCTCCTCGACACGACGCTCGAGGATACGAAGCTTTATTTCACTTCTCCGTTGAGGTGGGATGAGGAAGATTGGCTGTATTTTGGCGGAGCGCTGGTCGCGATCGGCACCTCTCACTCGTTCGACGAAAGAGTCAGGGACCACTTCGCAACCGGTTCGAAGGCGGTCTTGAACGGTGGCGAGGATAGGAACGTCCTGCGCGATGCGGCACCGTCCCTGGCACTTATCGCGGGCACCGGAATCTATGCGGCGTTCATCGACGATCGCGATGGATATCGAGAGACGTGGTCTTTGATTGAAGCGGGCGCATTCAGCGGCGCCACCGCAGAAGTGTTGGGGTATGCAGCAGGTCGAGAACGCCCCGACGCGACCACCTCCCCAAACGAATGGGGCAGAGGCGACGACTCATTCCCGTCGCTGCACACGACAGTCGCCTTTGCGGTCGGGACCGTATTTGCAGAATCCGGCAATGATGAGTACCGATGGATTCGCCGCATCATCGGTTACGGAGTGGCGGGTGCCACGGGTTACGTTCGCGTCAGTGAGAATGTGCACTGGCTATCGGACAGCGTCGCGGGCGCCGCGCTCGGCATTGCGACTGCGCGATTTGTGTTGAATCGACAAGAGGCGCGCGACCGGGACCGCGGGGCACTTGAATTTCAGCCCGTGAAGAACGGCTGGTTGCTCTCCTATTCCATCCGTACGCATTAGCCTGGGAGGAATCCATGAATCTGGATTGGAAGGCATTTGCAGTGTTATCTGCGATTTTCGCCGCTCTGACGGCGATTTTTGGCAAGCTCGGCGTCGCCGATATCAATTCGAACCTGGCGACCTTCTTGCGGACCATCGTCATCGTGGCGGTGAGCGCGCTGCTGGTGAGCGTTCGCGGCGAGTGGGAAGACCCTGCGCGCCTGTCCGCGAGAGGATACCTCTTTCTGGTGTTGTCAGGCGTCGCGACCGGCCTGTCCTGGCTCTGCTACTACCGCGCGCTGCAGACGGGGCCCGCATCCCGGGTAGCCCCGATCGACAAGCTCAGCGTCGTCATCGTCGTGATTTTCGCGGTCATGTTCTTGGGCGAGCGGTTGACTTGGAAGGTGGGCGTCGGCGCGGTGTTGGTGTCGACGGGGGCGATCCTCATAGCGCTGTAGCGTAGCTGTAGCGCGGCTATGTGGAGATGTGTCCCCCGTACCCGGAGCGGCGCCATGTTGTGACAGGGAACGGACCTGCCGCGTCAAGTATGGCGGGTATTCGGAAACGGATTATCGGGCAAATGGATCGCCTGGTATCGTCCTTGGGTCGCCAGATGCGCGTGCAGCAGCGCCGTGCCGACGCCGGCGGCACCGATCGAATACCCCGTTTCGGCGCTGACCTCCCAGGGCTTCACGCGCGTCCACGCTTGGTACCAGCGCGTGCCCTTGCCGTCGAAGTTGCTGCCGCGACTGACGAGCTGCCGCGCAACACGCTGCGCGAAGGCGAGATAATCCTGGCGGCCGCTCGCCGCCCACAAGCCGACGAATAGTTCGACCACCGCCGCCGAACCGCAGCACTGACACACGACGTTCCAAAAGCCCGGCGTCTGAATCTCCGGGATGCCGCTTTGCAGCACGCCCTGGGCGAGTTTGTCCGTCCATTGCTGATAGCCGGTTTCGCGCGTCAGCCGATGCAACTCATAAAAGGTGCGCGCTGTACCCGCGGGTCCGTGGCAGAAGCCGAGATAGTACACGTCGGTCAGATCGGGAAAGCGGTACGGAATCAGCGCCGCACTGCCATGCACGGTTGCGATGCCCTGAAGATGCTCCGCGCCTCGACGTGCCGCCTCCAGATACTTGGGATCGTTGACCGCGCGCGAGACCCGGGCGAGCACGTACGCCACGCCGGCGGTGCCGCCCTCGAAATTCGGAAAATACGCATCCTTCGGCAAGCTGGCAAAGGCCGGAAAGCCGCGCCAACTGAGGCCGCCTTTGGGCTCGACTATCGCACGCTCGAGAATGCGGTCCGCGGCGCTGCGTGCCGTTGCGCGATAGGCCGCATCCCCGAATTCGTCCGCCGCATAGAGCAGATATAAGACAATGCTGCCGTCGGCCGCAACGCCGGGTACACCCGACCATTCAAGGCCGGTGCCCGCGGACTTCGCGGCAGTAACGACATAGTCCGTCGCTTCCCGCGCCGCACGCCGGTATGCACCTTTGCCGCTCGCCTTCGCTGTTTCGTTCAATACGAATGCAGTACCGCTCAGGCCCCCGTAGAGAGACAGATTAAATCCTGGTCCGCTCAGCGGACCCTCGCCGGGTTGTTCAACCGTCTCGCGCCAGCCGGCAGCCAGATAATCGGCACCTCGATTGGCTGTTTCGAGATAGGCGGCATCACCGGTCGCGTGCGCGAGCTGCAGAAAAAAGAGCACCGTGCCGGCGCTCCCGCTGTAGATCGCATTGGGAGCTGACACGGTACGGGCCTTCTCCGGATGGTCGGGCTCGGGCAACCAGTAGACGCCGCGCGCATCCTCGCGTTGCGCACTCTGGATCCAGCTCGCGGCACTGATGGCGGCTTGCAGGAAATCCGGATTCGGCCCCGCTGCGCCATACGCCGGCACCGCCGCGAATGCCGCGGGGCCATTCCAACCCGCGAGAACTGGCGCCGCCGCCGCCGTCAGTGCGCTCGAGCCGATAAAATGGCGCCGGGTAATGCGCAGCGCGTCATGGCGATCGTTGCTGGTCATGGGTCGGAGCTCCGGGCATGTCGACGGCGGTCGTCCCGCAGAACTGTAGAGCGCCGGCCCCCGACCGGGGAACTATGATTATCGAATAAGGATATGCGCGAAGTCGCTTCTTCGAGACGCGCGTCACGTTACAGCGCGCGTGCACGACGCCAAAGCGCGTCATTGACCTACCATGGGGCCAGCAGGAGCCGCCACATGACGAAATTTGTAATCATCGTGCTCGCCGCCGTCACCCTCGCGCAACCCGCGCTGTCGGCGGCCACGAATTCCTTTGTCCCGCATCCTCATTCGACACAACATGTTTATGGCGCACCCATTCAGCCGGCCATCGTCGGCCACGGAAAAACTGCTCATCACAAGCGCGCGCCGAAGCAGTGATTGTCGGTGCATTTCCGCCTGCGAGACGGCGCTCGGCGACGATAGTGTCGCGCATCACGGCGTGGAGGTCGAAGGTCTGGGCGCCATCGCTCAGCAGGCGGGCGCCAATGCGGTGCTCGCGACCCTGCGCCGTTCATTCTGATGGGCAACTGGCAGTGAACGACTCTCAGGGTCGATTGAGGGAACCCGGTGGGTTGAGGGTGAGAGTCACGCTGCGCTCGGCGCCGCCGCGCCAGAGTCGAATCTCGACGCTTTGCCCGACGCGGAGCAACGCGAGTCCGTTGCGAAGTTGGGCCGCGCTCTCGAGCGACACTCCGTTCATGGAGACTGCCACGTCTCCCACCTTGATGCCGGCGCGATCGGCTGCGGAGCCCGGCGCCACTTCAGAGATCTCTACGCCGTGCGCATTCACGAGTTGCAGGGATTCGGCCTCCTCCGGCGTCACGTCGCGCAATTTGATGCCGACAATCCCGCGTTTCACCTCGCCGTACGTGATGAGCTGGTCCATGACCGCCTTGACCATATTGACAGGGATGGCAAACCCGATGCCGTTACTTCCGCCGTCCTTCGACAGAATCGCGGAGTTGATGCCGATCAATTCGCCGCTCAGGTTCACCAGCGCTCCGCCGGAATTGCCCGGGTTGATCGAGGCATCCGTCTGTATGAAGTCCTCATAGCCGCTTGGATGAATTCCGGTACGGCCGAGCGCGCTCACGATACCGACCGTCACCGTGTGTTTCAGCCCGAAGGGATTGCCGATCGCCAGAACCCAATCGCCAACCTCCAGGTGCGATGAGTTGCCGAGCGGCATTTCGGTGAGGTGTGGCTCAGAGACTTTGAGGACCGCGATATCGGTGCCCTCATCGCTGCCCACCACTCGCGCCTGAAAGTGCCGGTCATCGAGCAGCGTCACCGTGATCTCGCTGGCGTTCTCGATGACGTGGCGGTTCGTCACGATATAGCCGTTTTTGGCGTCGATGATCACGCCGGAGCCGGCACTCTGGAACTGGCGCCGCCGCACCACTCCGCCCTCGGGCACGTTGAAGAATCGGCGAAAGTAAGGATCCTCGAGCAGCGGATTGACCGGCACCCGCTCGGTCAGCGTTCCGCGGGTCGCGATGTTGACCACCGCGGGCGAAGCCGCTTTGATGACGGGCGCGAGAGAGGGTAACGCGACACTGGCGGCGCTCGCGGTCAACGCCCACGTTGAGAACGCGATCGCCGTAGCCAGCGCCCGAACCACCTGATCGATCTTCACGATTGGCTCTCCCTGACAGCCCAGCCGTCAATTGTAATACCTGGGGCCGGCTGGCTGAACGACCCCGAGCTTGTCCGACAACCGCTCGGCCTTTCGTCCTACGCGTGCGCGTCCGGTCATCGCGTATCTTTCTCGGCGCCACCTGTTGCTCTCAACCTTGCATGACATAATCAAAGGGGATTCACATGTCTTTCATCGCCTGGATAGTTTTAGGTCTCATCTCCGGCTTCATCGCCAGCAAAATCGTCAACAAGAGCGGCGACGGTATCATCGTCGATATCCTGTTGGGCGTCGTCGGCGCGTTTTTGGGCGGCTGGCTTTTCAATCAGTTCGGCATGGCCGGCGTCACCGGCGTCAATCTGTACAGCATGGTGGTCGCTGTCATCGGCGCCGTGGTGTTCCTGGTGATTTACCACGCGGTGTTTCGTCGTCGCGCGTAAGCGACGTCATTCAATTTGATCGGGACGGAGGTTCTATGATGGATCAAGCAAAAGGCGTCGCAAACGACGTTGTCGGCAAGGCCCAAGATGCGTACGGCGGCGCAACCGGCGATTTTGGGACTCAACTGCAAGGCAAGGTGCGGCAGGCCGCCGGCAAGGCACAGAGATCCTACGGCGAAGCATTGAGCAGTGTGCGCGATGCGGCCGCGAGCAATCCTGTCGCAAGTATCGCGGTTGCCGCCGGGATCGGTTTCCTGCTGGGCGTCCTGTGGACGCGGCGCGACTGACGCAAAGACGAATGCATGGTTACCCGTTCCGGACTCACCGCGGCCAGGCGGTCTCCGTGAGCGGGGTTCTCTGTTGACTATTGTTCGGAGACGACCCGGTGTTCGCGCTTGGCCCGCAGCGCCGGCACCGCGAGACTGACCAAGCCGCGCAACAGCAGCGGCAACAGGACGAAGTCGTCGACCACGCCTAGTACCGGCAAGGCAAGGTTGAGCGGCTCGAGCGCAAAGAATACCAGGAACAATGCCGCCGGCATGAGCCAAATGGGGCGGTCGGGTTGCCGCAGCGCATGCCAGAGCACTTGCAGATCTCTACCGCTGAGCCGCCATAGCGTAAACAACCGTTTCATTTCGCGCCTCGCGAGTGATCCGGCATTGGTTATGGTGGCTGGAGTCGGAAAAGTCAACGCCTGAACGGCAGGCGCTCAATTTACCCGGCTTTTTTCACCGGCGAGCCTTGGACAGAACGGCCGGTATAGCGTTTCAACGTTGCGTCTCGATTCAGCGTTTGATCGTTGGGTCCTAAGAACTCCGTCAAGGGCTTACCTCTGTCGGTGTTTGCCGCGACGACTTTGAGGGCGACCAGCAGCGGCGTTGCCAGGATGATTCCGGCTATGCCCCAAAACAGGCCGCCGAACCACAAAGCGAGAAATATCAACAGCGGATTGACGTCCATACGGCGGCCCACCAGTAAAGGTTGCGCGACCTGACCCTCGATCAACGCGATGAGAATGTAGGTTCCCGAAGTCCCTAGGATGTGGCCCAAGGTGTTGAAGGAGACGGTTGCGACCAACGTAATCACCGCCAGCGTCGTGCCGGGCCCGGCATACGGAATGTAGTTGAGCACCGCCGCAACCGCGCCCCACAGATATGGCGACGGCATTCCCCACGCCCACATCGCCAGGGCGGTGGCGACTCCAAGTCCGATGTTGATGAGCGTCGTGGTCAAATAGAAGCGCCCCACTTCCTCGCGCACTTTCCCGATGACATCGAGTACGTGGGAGGATTTGAGATTATCGACGAACGCCGCTGTCATTCTCGCCAGCATGGGCGGTCCGCCGGTGAGCAAAAACAAAGTGACGATCACAAAGGCGAGCAATCCCGCGATGGCTCCTCCGCCCACATCCAGAATCATCGCCGGCGCGCTTTGCAAGTTGGCGGCCGCGGGCGGAGGCGAATTATCGTGCCCCTGAGCATTGTCGCGCCCTTGAGCTGCCATATTAGCGGCGTTTCTGCGCAGCTCTTCGAGGTGATTCAGGATGCGCGCAACGGGAGTGATCTTCTGCTTGATGACCGCCATTGTCTGGGGCGCCTTGGTGGCCCATTCTTGCGCCGGCGTCCACAGCAACACCGCCGCTCCGACCACTGTCGTCAGCACCAACACGAGAAGCACCAAGGCGCTTACGCTGCGGGGCACGTGCCTCGCGTGCAATGCCTCCACCGGTGCGGACAAGACCAGCGCAAACAGAAGCGCGAGCGCAACAGGAATGAACGCGGCATGCGCAAAATAGAGAAGCAGTCCGACGCCGCCCCAGACGATCACGGCGCCGCCGGTGAAGGCGTGGGACCGCGCAACCCGGCTGTCGGGCGCACTGGCAGTCGTGTGCCGGGCGGCCATTATCTTATGTGCGACAACCGCGCGCGAAAAGCCAAAGGCCGAAGGATCACGCCGTTTTAATGCGCAGGATCCTTCGGCACTCCGGGCTAATTATTCGACCGCGATATGGTTGTGGACCGAACGCACGCCATCGGTATCCTTGGTGATCATCTCAGCCAAGTCGCTGGCATCCTTCGTCGGTGCCGTACCGCTCAACCACACCACCCCGTCCTTGTCGGTGTCCACCTTGATATTGGTCAGCGTCGACATGTGCTTGGCGGCCAACTTGGCCTTCACCTTCGTGGTGATGACGGAATCCTTCACGTACACCCCGACGTCCGCACTGTCGGCGGCCATCACGGACGCCGCGCCCGCAGCGCCAACCGCGACGAATGCGCAGAGAACGATAGCTTTCACTTTCATAAAATACCCCGTGATTGGAAAACGATTGTATTCACGCAATGGTCAGCCATTACGGTTTCTTGTTGAGGTCATTGACCTTCTCGGCGAGGTCGCCGACCTTGGCCTGGCCCTTGCCCGCCACTTGATTCACCAGGCCCTTGGCCTGTTGCGTCTTGTTGCCCGTCAGCTTGCCCAACTCTTCTTGAACCTTGCCGCCCACTTCCTTGGCGCGGCCTTCGACTTGATCCTTATTGATACCCACGTGTGACTCCTGGTTGACGAATGCGGCCGGCAGGTCTCGAGCCAGCCAATGGAGCAGGATAGTGACAGGAACCGTGCGCAAGCCTGTAAGGCTTACTCATGACAGCATGTAGGAAAAGGTCGGTTTTTGGGCCGTGAGCGCCGTCGCGGCCCCGGCGGGCACTCCCGGTGCACTGCAACGGCGCCGCGCCCACCGCGCTTAGGTGTGATCCGGGCTGCCGGTGCTCTGGCCTGTATCCGCCTCCGGCAGCGCCTTGGGTGTAGCAGTGATTACTTTGAACACCGCCGCGGCGACCCGATCGTCGATGTCCTCGGCACGATCCGAGAGAATGGGGTAGCGGATCACCGCCTGCATGCGGGCATTGCTCACATGGATACGCACGTGCGGACTGGCCGCAGCCACGGATTCGGACGCGGTGGAACTGGCGATACGGGATATTTCCTGGGTGATGTCTGCGCTGAATTCAGCCATCGCCTGCGTTATCGCGTCGATCAAGCTTTGCCGCAGTTTCGCATAGTCATCGCTCACCGGCAGGTCCACGTTGATTTCACGCCACTCGAGACTCACGCCCGGAATCTGCTTGAATAACCCGCCCGATGCCTGGAACACGATCAGATTGGCAAATCCCACCACCCTGCCCGTGGGCCCCAACGGCCCCTGGGTGCTCAGTTCCATCAGGTGCATGCGCACCAATCCCAAGTCGATGACCTCACCGACGACGGTGCCGATCTGCACCCGATCGCCGACGCGAATACCGTATTTGCCGATGAGAAAGAAGTAGCCCACCACGGAAAGCAGTACGCTCTGCATCGCCACCGCAACGCCGGCGGTCAAGAGCCCGGCGAACGTCGCGAAAGTGCTCACTTCCGTGACGAGATTGAATCCGACCACACCGATAACCGCGATCCAGAACACGATTCTGCGCACCAAGAGCAGCTGGCTGCGACGCCGCGGCTCGTGGATGTAGCGCATCGCGGCGCGGCGCCAGATTTCCGACAAGATGAATATTGCGCAGAGCACCGCCACCACCACACCGACACGCACGCCCAATATCTGCAGCGCCTCGTGAAATTGGCGCGTCGAGCTGTCGCGCCAAGAGGCGAGATTGCGGCGGTACTGCTGCAGCAGGATGGCCTCCTTGCTGAGCGGCAGAAAAATGTCCGAGGTCTGCTTGAACAACCACGCGGTGGTGTCGAAGCGATTGCGCAAGCCTTGCAAGGTGGCGCTATCGGCATGATCCGCCTGCGAGGAGAGCTGCTCGCTTTGCGCGGCATACGCCTTGAGCTGATTGAGCGGCGCGGCGCTGATGTCATGGAACGTGCCGGCGAGCGTCGTGGTGCGCTCGTCGATGGCCTCGATCGCCTGGATCTTCGAGCGTAATTTGAGCGCCCTTGATCCCAATTCGAGCAGGCCGTAGCGCTCGTCAGTCGGCTGCGCCAGCGCAGGTGCGGTCTTTGCCGCCGCCGGTGCCGCCGCGCCGCCCGCTGCGGACGCCGACGGCGCACTGGTCGGCAGTGTCGCCGCAATGGCGTCTATGTGCGCCTTTAGCGCGTTGGCACCCGCGCCTTTCGGATTATTTTGGCTGACGAAATCCGCCATCGTGTCGAGCAGATTCTTGCGCGCATTCACCATCGCCAATTCGCTCTGCAGTTCCGTGAGCTTGGAGGCCGAATCCCGCGAACTGCGGCCGCCTTTCGCGCCCGCCTGCTTCAACTCCGCAACCTCTGCCTGGACCGACTGCGCCTCGGTCTCGAGGGCCTGTTGCTGCTTCGAGAGGGTTTGCGGCGAACCAGGATCGTTCTGCGACCCGCTGTCGGTGGCCTCGCTGCTCAACAACTCTGCGTTCGCCCGGGCAATGTCGAAGGCCAGACCCACGACCTGGTCCGCGGTTTGCCGATTGGCGTATACGATCAGCAGATCGCTCGGTTGAGTCGCATTCTGTTCCTGCACGCCGAGCGTGCGGTACCATTCCACCGTGTCGTCCAGGATTTGCACCACCTGCTCGCCAGACAGCACCGAGACGCTGGGTGCGGGGTCTTGCGCTACGCTGCCCGCCGCCGCCAATACCGGAAAAAGACAGCACGCAGCGAGGTTTTTCATAATCGTTGCGGTCGCCATGTGCCTTCGTCAAATCGTCTGCAGGAACGGCATGTTACCTAAAGACAGGAATTAATGGCTCGTTTGGATAGTCCTCAACTGCGTTCGAGAGGAAGCGAATCATGGGGAAGCGAATCGATGTCAATGCGCTGCCGAAGGTCTCTGGGTCGGGATATCCGGAGCCGTACGATGCCGCGTGCGCTCTGCGAGTGCGGCAGCGTTTGGGGGATGCGGCGGGGCTGTCGGACTTTGGCGTGAACCTGCTGCGGTTGCCGCCGGGGTGTTGGTCGAGCCAACGACATTGGCATTCGGCGGAAGATGAATTCGTGTACGTCATCGAGGGCGAGGTGGTGCTGGTCACGAATGACGGTGAGGAGATCTTGCACACCGGCGATTGCGCGGGATTCAAGGCGGGCGTGAAGGACGGCCATCATCTGCAAAACCGGTCGGATCGGGACGCGGTGCTCTTGGAGGTCGGGTCGCGCAGGGCGGCCGAGGATGAGGGGGAATACCCGGACATCGACATGCGGTTCCTGAAAGGCGATGCGGGTTACGTGAGGATGGACGGCACGCCGTATCCAAAGAAGATACCCACCCCGTAAATGCGAGCCCCACCTAGGTGACCCGCACCTAGGTGTGAGCCACGCCGCGAAATTTCAGATTCGGGGCGCGTAACTCCGGGGGAATGTGCCCGGGTTGGCATTTTCGAGCTGCCATGCTTGGCACAATTCCGGGCAATGTGGAAGGGCATATCGGCCGGTCCACGTGACTCGAGCCGCGCCGTTGCTTAATTTCGCAGACAAAGACCCGACCCAAGCGCCTGTCGAGACGCTGGTCAGCCGCGTGCGCAGCCACGTCCTACGAACTTCCGATCGCACCATTTTGCGCTTCTTGGGGGAGCGGGACGGGGACGAAGCCTGCCTCGATTTCGCGCAACTGGACCGGCGCGCGCGCGCCATCGCCGTGCAACTCCAGGAGGCCGGTGCCTGCGCCGAGCGAGCGCTCGTGCTGCATGCGCCCGGAGTGGAGTACGTCACAGCCCTGCTGGGTTGCTTCTATGCCGGGGTGGTCGCCGTGCCGGCGTATCCCCCCCGCAATCGAGGCCTCGCCCGGCTGTGCGCCATCGTGGCGGACGCGGCTGCCGGATTCGCACTCACCAGTGGCGACACGCTCGAGAGAATGTCGGCGCACTTGCAGCGCGAGCCCGAACTCTCGGCCCTGACGTGGCTCACGACCGACCGCGCCGATGAGTCCCGGGCCGCGGAGTGGCGCGCGCCCACGCTCGACCCGCACGCAACCGCGCTACTGCAATACACCTCCGGCTCGACCAGCTCGCCCAAAGGCGTCCGGCTGTCGCATGCCAATTTCCTCGACAACGTCGACGCGTTGACGGAGCTGCGCGGCAACCGGACCGAGGATCGCATCGTTTCCTGGCTGCCGCCCTTCCACGACATGGGGCTGGTATGCGGCATTCTCATGCCGCTGTGCACCGGCGTCGAAACGACGCTGCTCGCGCCGACCACATTTCTGCAGCGGCCGTTCCGCTGGCTCAGCGCCATTTCGCAATTCCGTGGCACCATCAGCGGCGGGCCCAACTTCGCGTTCGACCTGTGTCTGCGGCGTATCGTCGACCCGGCGCAACTCGCCATGCTCGATCTTAGCTGCTGGCGCATCGCGTTTTGCGGCGCGGAGCGGGTTCGCGCCGATACGTTCGATCGCTTCGCAACGGTCTTCGCTGCAGCCGGCTTTCGCCGCTCGGCGCTGACTTCTTGCTACGGCCTGGCAGAATCCACGGTGGCGGTCGCATTCTCCGCGATCGCTGAGCCGCCGGCGGCGCTGTCGGTGGACGAGTACGCGCTCGGCGAACACCGGGTCGCACCGCCACGGCCCGAGCGCCCGTCTCAAACGCTGGTCGGCTGCGGCCGGCCGATCCGCGGTTGCGAAGTATCGATCGTCGATCCGCTGAGCCATGAGCCCTTGCCGGAAGATCGCGTCGGCGAAATCTGGATCCGCGGGGCCAGCGTCGCCGCCGGCTATTGGCGAAAGCCCGAATTGACCGCAGGCGTCTTCAATGCCCGGCTGGCGGACGGAACCACGGCCGACCATCTGCGCAGCGGCGATCTGGGGTTCTTGCACGCCGGCAATTTGTTCATCGCCGGCCGGATCAAGGATCTGATCGTGTTGCGGGGCGTGAACCACTTTCCGGAAGATCTCGAGAGCACCGCGCAGGCGAGCCATCCGCTGCTGCGTGCGGGCGGCGGCGCGGCCTTCGCCGTCGAGGAGGATGGCGAAGAACGCGTGGTCATCGTTCA
>Ga0209611_10003024_pt1 | contig 29453 bp, 26 predicted proteins | sample S1TSphgellanicum_3_FD_187693 | JGI IMG/M metagenome (GOLD analysis project Ga0209611, IMG submission 187693) | Host-associated microbial communities from peat moss isolated from Minnesota, USA - S1T2_Fc - Sphagnum magellanicum MG (SPAdes) (version 2) | ecosystem: Host-associated > Plants > Peat...
CAATTATGCCAAATTTATCAACTTTTTCCCCCCTTCCCCAAAATTACCCGCTTCTTTTCAATTATGCCAAATTTATCAACTTTTGCCCCCCATCCCCAAAATTATCCGCTTATGTCCACTTCTCCCCCTTTATCAACTTTTGCCCCCCTTATGCCCCGCCTTTTAATTTTTCCCGCCCCTATGCCCAAATTTTCTTTCCCTTATGCCGCACCTATCACCTTTTGCCCTCCTTCCACCCCCCATAAATATTTTTCCCAAACTTATTCCCTTTTCTCCCATTATATTTTAAACCTTTTTCCCCTTTGCCCTACTTCTGCAAAACCATGTTTTAACTTTCGCCCCGCTTATGTTCCGCCCTTTTTTTTTCCCACACTTATGCCAAAATTCCTCAACTTTTCTTCCCTTTATGCCCCGCCTTTTCCTATTATGCCCAATTTATCAAATTTTCCCCCCCTTATGCCCAATTTATCAAATTTTCTCCCGTTACGCCCACTCCTCATCTTTTTTCCAAACTTATGTTCATTCTTTCCCCTTCTGCCCCTTTATGCCAAACTTATTTGCTCTTGCCCCCGATATTTTTTAATCATGCCCTGCCTTTCCGCCCTTCCCCGCCTTATGCCCGACTTATCTTCTTATGCCCCCCTCTACCCGCCTTCTCAAATTCTCCCCGACTTATGCCCAACTTCCCCCCCTTTTCTTCCCCTTATGCCCTTTTTCTTAACTTTTGCCCTATCATGCCCACTTTTTAAACTTTTACTCTCCTTCCCCAAAATTATCCCCTTCTTTTTTCCTTATGCCCAACCTGTCCAATTTTGCCTGCTTATGCCTAATTTATCCCCTCCCCTCCCGCTCTCCCCTTTTTTCTACTTTTCCCAAACTTATGCCAAATTTTTCTCATTTTCCCCTGACTTATCCGCTTTTGCCCCCTTATGCCAAACTTCGCCCATTATTTGCTTTTACGCCCAACCTCTCGCCTTTTCTTCAACTTTTCCCCCGACTTATGTCCCTCTATCTTCTTCCCCCCCCCCCTGCCCCGTTGCCCGATTTCTCCATCCTATCCACCTATGCCCAACTTATTCCCTTTTTGCCCACCTTTCTGCTTCTCTCAAATCCTACCTATTTATCCACTTTTGCCAAACCCTGCCGGCTTCTTTCCTTTTCTCTCTATTTTTTCCCCTTCTTTTCTTTCATGTCAAATTTATCGCCTTTTGCCCCCCCTTGCCCCACTTATCTCCTTTTCTTCCCTTCTCCTCGTTTATCCTGCCAGCCCCCGCTTATGCCAAACTTATCTTCATAAAGGGGGGGAAGTTTTGGAAAAGTGGATAAAGGGGGATAAGGGAAGATAAACATTCAACAAATGTTCAATTTTTTATTTTAGCTACATCATTTTGCTACAATGTTTATGGAGTGGTTGTTTGCTACACAATGCCACTCTCCTTGCAAAATGCATTGAAATTTTTAGAATTATACTCCCCACCTCCATCACATGAAATCACCTTATATTTTTTTTAGTCTAATTTTCTACCCAAGCTTTGAAAATCTTAAGCTTGTTAAACATGCCAAATTTAATTTTCATGGTATAAAAAAATGTCTTCTTAATAAATTCATCAATGAAAGTTTTAAAATATTTTGCCCCTCCATGAGATGTTGCCATGAGACCACATAGGTCTCTATGCACATGCCCAAGAGTTTCCTTTGCACAAGAACCTTCATTTAAAAGAAATGGGGTACAACGATGTTTACCATACACACATCCATTATAAAAATTCAAATCATGATTTCCATTGAAATCCATGCCCTTAGTAAAATTATTTCTGTCCATGGTTATTAAAGTTTGCATAAAACGTGTCCAAATCTTTGATGTCACAAGTCATTTTTCTTAATATTGGTGTTACATTATGCAACCAAGGTTGAACAATTCCAACCAACTTTTATGACCTTCCTTTTTGGACAACTTCAACAATCACCTTGTTTGAATCAAAAGACTTTAATCAACATTTGGGGGCTTCAAATTCCACTTTGAAACCTTGTTTTATATACTAACTAATTGATAATAAATTTTTGCCAACTTTGGAACAAACAACACATCCCCAATACACTTGGAAATCCCATTTTCCAAGTTGAAAATAATATTGCATTTCCCACATAAATCAAATATACTATTGTTTCCAAAATATACTTTGTGACTCAAATTAAACTCCCCATAGGTTGAAAATATTTCCTTATAAAATATTAGATGTTGTGAAGCTTCAAAATCGAAAAATCATGCATCCTTGCAAATTGCAAAAATAGATAAAACAATCATAAGAAGTTCAATTTTGTTTGTTGTGGCTACTTGTGAAGAACCTTTGAATTTGTTCTTTGAATTTTGTTTCTTCTTATGACATTTTTTTGCAAAATGACCTTTGGTGTCAAAATTGGAATAAGTTCCTTTCTTCTTCTAATTTTCATTTTTGAACTTCCTCCAATCCACACCCCTTTTGAACTTCTCATTTAATAGTAAATGTTTCATGTCTTGTACCATGGTTAAATTTCATTTTTTGCTTACATCGCAATTCGTCTTGCAACGATTGTCCACATGGTAACTCCATAGACAATTGATGAATGCAAGTATTAAGTCAAACCACTAAGGTATGGAAAGACGATGGTAAACTTTTTAAAAATGTGAATGCCAAATCTTCATAAAAAACTTGATGATCAATGTTTGTTAATTGATTTGCAATCATCCAAAGGTCATCACTATGAGCTTGCATTGAAATGCCTTCCTCCATCTTAAGATTTAAAGCTCTTGATGTAATTATAATTTGTTGCCAATATGTTATCTCTCAAATGTTGCACAAAAATTGTCCCATGCATTTTTTGTGGTTTTTGCACATGTTACATGATGCAACAAATAATCAATAGCATTTAGGAGAATTGTTCCACGAGCTAATTTAGGGATAATTAGGTTTGAATTAATTTTGTCCTTTTTAATGAACAAGCAGTGTTCAAGAGTGCCTCCTTTAGGAGAATCTTTCCAAATTCAACTCTTAACAACAATAATTTTCCTAAGATGATCTGCCACATTTCTTTCTCATGCGAGAGAATTCCATCTTCATCTTCCATGTATGAAAGTCATAGTCATTCAACTTTTCAATATTTTGAACATTAAAATTAGACACCATGATTGTGAGTAGAACGATGCCACAAAACAAAACACCTAGAGCTTTGAAACTTTCAACAAAATGTTTTTTTTTCCAAAAATCACCCAATGTCTCAAAGCTTTCAAAAATTGTAAAAAACAACTTCAATCTCTCATTCCCTCAAAAGCAACCATGCTTTGACACCATGTTAGAAATTGACACCACATCAATAAAAAACAATAAAAATGATAAAAACACTAATTTTCAACAAACTTTCCACCCAACTTGAGGATCACACAAATGTTATTACAAACTAAGTTTGATCCACTCCCGAGCTTTGGCTAATTTTGAATAAGAATGGATCATGGCATGCATTGAAACATTTCACACTAAATTTAACTAAAGATATTTAAATAAACTTACTTAACATATCTCATAGTCCTAGAAGTATGTGCATATAACATAAATATCTCAAATAACTATAATTTGATGAAAATAACTTGATAAAAATAACTTGATGAAAAGTTGGTATGAACACTAACAACCCACAAGCAAGTCCTTAGTAAATAGTAAAAACAGCCCTTACCTATGCATAAACCATCTAGTTAGCTATTTTCTTACCTATGTATAAACCATCTAGTTATCTATTTTCCTACCTATATACCAAATGAGACCTATTTCCTACGGAATTGGTCACCAAGGTGAAACCGAATATTAACCCAGACATTTCTCGTAACAGTGGTGGGCCCAAATGAAAACCACATTCTTTCGTATCCTGTCCCCTTACAAGAGGCAGAGCCAACAAACAGCTAAAGAGTGTGTGTATTATGCCCAGATCTATCTTTTGTGTTGCACCAGCCTACTGTTTCTTCGTAATGGAAGAATCATCATGCACTCCTTGATGCCAAGGATATTCTCGTTGTGCTGCTTCTCTCATCTCTGTCTAGATTTGATGCAGTTTACTTTGCTGCACACCCACAATTGACTAATGTCATTGTGAGTTCCATTTTTGCTTTGATTTGATTTGATGCAGTTTACTTTGTTGCCCACCCACAATTGACGAATGCCATTGTGGGTTTCAATTTTGATTTGATGCAGTTTACTTTGTTGCCCACCCACAATTGAGACGAATGTCATTGTGAGTTTCATTTTGATTTGATGCAGTTTACTTTGTTGCCCACCCACAATTGAACTGAACGAATGTCATTGTGAGTTTCGTTCTTTTGGGAAAACTTCACTTTGTTGGCCACCCACAATTGATGCATGTCGTTGTGAGTCTCATTTTTTTGGGGAACTTCGTGGAGGAACATTTCCTAATTTAACTGTTGTGGGTTTGAAGTTTGAACCAGTGTCGAATGGGTATCTGCTTTTGAAGATGCCAACTGATACTGATATTGAATCTCTTTATAAAAAAATTCATACTAGCCTGGTACTGGAAATTGGATCTCTTCAAAACTTTCATACCAGCCTGGTCACGGTGTAGGTTTCAAGGCTCATTTTGGGCTGGTATGTGTGTTCCAAGTACATAACTCATACCTGATTTGAGACCAACATAGCCATGATATTACCTCAGATCCCTTGTGTCTCAACCAGTGTTGGCCAGTATTTTCTTTTCAAAAGAACCTCCGGTTTCATTTCAACCTTTTCTCAAATTTGAAAGAACCTTTGATCCAGTTCACAGGTTTTTTTTTATTTGAAAGAGCCTCCAGTCCAGTTCTAGACCAGTTCTTCACATTTCAAGACCTTTGATTTTGGGGTTTTTTAAACTAAATTCTTAGGTGAGTCCAGTTCCAAATTGAATCTGATTCTACCTACCTCAACATAGCCTAAAATTGATATTTTCTCTTGTTACTAGCATTGTACAATGAATAAAATGTGACCACATGTAACTATATGCCTAAACCCACAAAAAAAAGTAAAAATAATAATACCTGAGACACAGTCCAAAAGTAAGAACTATACACTTAATGTGCACCATACCCCACCCTCAAATTACTATTTTTTATATCATTTTTATTATTCAAAACCTTCATTATTTTTCTCAAATTAACAACATATCTAACAAGAAAAATTTCAAAAAAAAAAAAAAGTGGAAATCTTAAAATTTTCAGAACAAGGTTTTGGGGCTGGTTCTGATTTTGATTCTAACCAAAGGCCGATTGTTGATTTTAGGGCTGGTTCCAATTTTTTTGCCAATTTCCAATTCCATTTCTGGTTCTAAACTTTTTTCAAAATTTTGAACCAATGGTCCAAATACCCCATAATTGGATTGACAACCAAATCCGGGACCGACCAAAAAACCAGAACTGGCCCCTAAGTGAACACTGGTTCCTAAGTTACTCACTACTAAGTTACTCAAGTACTGATATGAGGTTGATATTACATCAGGTCATAGGAGTGCTTTGGGGCTAGTATTTCCTTAGAGCATCTCCAGAGGTGCTAAGTACGTGGCCCTGCACAACATATTTTTCACATCCAAGTTTAGTTGTATACTTTTTTGGCAATCCCACCCATAAAACTAAAACTGGGACAGCAAATAGGTGAGGGACAACTAATAGCAAACCACCTGGACCAATTATTATGATGGGCCAATCAGAAACACTGAGCGCAGTCAGATCAAATTTATTACACTCTTTTTCGAAGGTTGTGGACCAAGGTGGTGCGCCTCGTACCACCCACTGCAAACTCTGCAATTATGCTGAGCCGAAACTATTTCCCTGAGCCAAACCGGCATATTTTAACTTTTCTTCATCCAAATTTCCTCTGCAGGATCACATACTGAGCACCACTGGAGATGCTCTAAGGTCATAGCAGTTCTGTCGGTTCTTAGATGCTAGGACTAGTACCAGTGCATATACCAGGGTTCCAGCTTGATACCCACCCAACACTGGTTTGAACTTGCCTTAAAGCGGGCAGCGACAACATTCTGCGATGATGAGCCCCTTGTTTGTCTGGTTTGGAAACCCCTGTTTCTCCTTCTTCTCCTTTGGATGTTTTGCAAATGAGAATTTGGTAAGGGATTCGTGTTTGCTGCATACATAGATACATACCTTACCCACACTTGCTTGCTTTGGCAGGTTTGAACAAACACACTTTCTTGCTTCACCATAACCGATGTTTGTAGTGAAGAAGAAGAAGAAGAGTTTTTTTTTTGCATTCGTCACGAACTCTGTAATCATCAGGAGCGTTTTTGACGAATGAAGAAGCATTGATTGATCGTGCCATAGCTGTGGTGGCTGACACCATCGACCTGGCAATGGGATGCAAGGAACGTATTCTTCTAGTAAACCTTTTTTACGGTTTGTACATTCTTCCCTCTTTCTTTTTGTTGTAGTACTAGTGTTGGTACACATGATGATGATGATGATGATGATGATGTTCTTCTGTTTTTCTTTTTAATGATCTTCTTCTTGTTGATTTTTTTACCTCGAGCTCGTTCTCTGTGTCTTTGCTGTTTTGGGTCTCTCCTTTTTTCCTTTTTTTTTTGCTGGTGTGCAAAGCCGAGGTGCTTGACTCATTTTTTCAACTTCCTCTTTGCAGCAGGGCTTTCTTTGGAGCTATGACTTCTATTGTATCAACCCTAAGTGCAGTCACAATCCTCTGAATGCCGCCGTGGCAGCTAAGGAGAGACAGAAATTCTTACAACAGGAAAAGATGAAGGCAGCACCACCTTCTCAGAAAGGCGCTTCTTCTTCTTCTTCTTTTTCAGAAAGGAGGCTTTTTTGTAGTAACTTCAGATGATATTCACTTGAAGGTGAGCTTTCTTCTCTGAAGGCATTTTTCTTGTTGTGTTGTGCATATGATAATGTCAGGGGATGGACTTAATGTCATCAGAGCCTAACTGGTAAGCTTTTGGCTTGACGCTGAGGAGGAGATCAGTACATGTTCTTAAACAAAACTGCTGAGTGCATTGCAGGACATTATAACACCAACCAGCCCTGTTGCAAGAGTGGATTCTTCTGCGAGTCTGGTTAATCAATGTTTCAACCAGGGGCAGACAATCCACATGGACACCTAAGAAACCCTAGTAATCCTGCTCAGCCTCCCTTTGCAATGCAAGGGGGAAGAAGTATGGGACCAAATGTATCAGGCCCATACCCAGGGTTTCCTCCATCATCATCTCAGCCACTTGTGGCAGACAATTTCCCCATTGATCCACCTTTGATGCCTCGGGATCCTGAAATGCTAAAGAACATTGACTTGTTGTCAAGCTTTGTAGTAAAAAATGGGCCAGAGTTTGAGCAGTTGGCACGGACAAAGCAGATTGGGGATCCAAAGTTTGGGTTTCTCTTTGGGGGTGAACCAGACACTGATGCTGCAATTGGGCAGAGATACTATGAGTGGAAGAAACAAGCCTTGAAAGCCAGCTTGCAGTCTCAGAGTGGCAGTGGCCTTCATTCTGAAAGGCCAAGTGCTCAAGATGCAGAGAAATTGACTTCTGATGCTCCACCTTCTCCTGTCGGGTCTGACATGGATATGGAAGGTAATCTGAATGACATTTTATAATTTACTGTACATACAGAGCCTATGGTAAACATCCTGTGTTTACTGCAAAGTTTCTTGCCATGTTGAATAGAGATTGGTTGCTTTGTGCCCAAGCAGCTTTTGTAGATGAGACTGAATATATCTTTAGTCCTGTAGTGCTGGCCAGTCTCTGCTAAACAGCATGACTAATTTTGTAGTCAAATTCCACAGATGATTTCTCTGCCCCTGCACCAGCATTGGAGAAGAAAGTTGCATCACGTATTGTACAGCCAGTAGACACCAAAGCTTTTCCAGTAATTGAGGATAAGGAGCGGGTGGACTTTCTATTGCTAAGTGAAGGGAAGGACTATAGAACAGTTGCTCCTGGAGCAGGCCTGCTGGGGGAAACTGGGACTGGTCCAAAAGAAAATGTGCCACCAGAGTTGAGAAGAAGACGAGGTGGGTACTGACTCATATTCTCAATACTTGGTTACCTGCCTGCAGGCAACACCCAACAAGCATATGCACCAGCATTGTTCATTGCTACTGCTCTACACTGCCTCACTTAATGCACAAATGAGGGCTTTATTGCAGCCACAGGAGGTGCCTCCTGACTGTATTAACAGAGAACTCAGAGGTTTCAATTTGTGCCTGTAGTTGCAAATTGGTGATTTACAACCCTTGTGTGTGTTTGTGTTGGGGGGGGATAGTACAGATACTCGACGGCGGACTGGATTTGACAGATCGTGCATGGAAGATATCAGCCCTCCAAGAAAATCAGTAAGCCCTCCTCAACAACCACTGTCACGTTCAAGAGACAGAGTTTCCGACCAAGACAGGAAACCTTCTTCTGTAGCAAATGGACACCATGGTGAAGGTACTCCAAGGTCATCCCGCTGGGCCCCTCCAGAGCCATCTTTGATTCTGGAGGCCCCAGAACTTAATGAGACCTCCTCTCTGCAAAAGCTCGAGAAGTCAGAAGCAGCAGAGAAACTTGAAGCTGTTACCCCTCCAAGAGCAGATGATCTGGATCCTCCTGGTAAAAATGACACCTGCCAGCTATTTCAAACTATGTTCTCGTTTTCTCTTCCTCTTTCTCTTTCTTTCTTATCTCTCTTTTGTATTCACTTTTCATGTTTCCTTCTGTTCTTTCTTTATTGGAGTTTCCATTGCCTTTGAAGTGTAGAGCAAGCCAACATCACGGCTGAGGCTTTCTGTCACCTCCAAATTTTGCGAGATAATTATTCTATTGGTTGACATGACATTGAACTGTCGCTGCTGCCTGAGGACTGATGAAGTCAGTGGGGACTTTGTGAAAGTTTATCCGTACCATACATGTTCCTGTTGGTGATCCCTGAACATGCAAGAGACTGTCACTATTGTCTACCCAGAATTCAGCTCTACACTGTTCTGTTCTATTCTATTCTATTCTAGGAGCACTATTTCTAGCTCTAACTAACATATGATTTGTGGATCATGTGTTTATGAAGAAAACAAACGGAGGAGTGATGGCAGGAGAATCCAAGACCCGAAGAATGCAATTCGGGACTCATCAGTGCTTGAGCCAGGAGGTCCAACAGTAGATGAGTTTGGAAGATTGGTAAGGCGTGGAACAAGTGATAGTGATGGAGATGACACCCGTCATGGTAAGAAACGGAGGAGAAGCCCAAGCCGGAGTCAGAGTCGAAGCCGGTCGCCTGGAGAACACCTGCGCCGACACCACAGCCGTAGCAGGTCCCCACCTCGGAGAAGGCGTCGCAGCCGATCTCACAGTCACTCTTCAAGACGGCACAGAAGTTACAGTCCATCACCTCCACCCCGGGATTCAAGAAGAGGGGCTGAGAGCAGTTGGGGCAGTGACCGCAGGTTTCAAGAGCGAGGGGCACGGAGGGGAGGACAGGGAGAGAGGGGTGGGAGTTCACAGCCTGCTTGCTTTGATTTCTCTCGGGGAAGGTGTTTTCGGGGAAGTTCATGCCGATTTTTACATGCAGACAACAACAGTAATGGAGCTTCTTCTGGTGATCTGCCAGGCAGAGGAGGGGGGCGATATGGATCCAGGGGTGGTCGATCCAGGCAGGGAGACAGCAATGATGATGGCGAGTGGGCTCGGAGTGGTGGTCGGTCATCTACCGGGTGGACAGATGAGGGATCCAGGGCAAGACGAAATTGGGATTCAAATACATCTGAAAAAGGAAAGGAGAACGAGAACATGTCAGAGAAGGTTTTGGAAGATAAGGAAAGGCATAAACCTGAGGGATCTCCATCAGGTGACTATGGTGATGATCAAAGTGCTAAATTAGTCAAGGCAGAGACAAAAGAGAAATCTGATAGCAAGAATGTCAAGGGTAAGCCATCAGCTTTTATGGATCCTCCTCCTTTAGCTCGCCTGCCCACAAGTGCACCATTTTCATTACCCCATTCCTCTACTTTTACCACCACAGATGTAGTCAACTCTTCCATTGCAACCCTTCCACCACAAGCTCCAGACATCTCTGGTTCTCAAGTGTTTTCATCACTCTCTTCTGCCCAGCCAGTACCTGCATTTGCAACAGATGTGTCAGAAAAGAACTACACCGCACATGCTCTGCTGATGCAGCAACCAGGATTTGATGGATCTTTACCACCACCTCCCCCACTACCTCCTTTTATGGAGCATCATCATTCCTCACAGCTCCAGGCATCCTATCCAGTCCCTGTGCCTCAGTCATCTGCCTATTCTCAGATCAGTGGGCACCTACACCCAGCTGGTTTTCCACAAATGGGGATACAGCTACCACCCATTCCATTGAGACCTGGCTCAGCATGGCCTACAGCACATACAGTTAATCAACCAATCCAGGGCTATGGGATCCCAGGCCCTACATCTACCCCTCCTCAGCAGACTAATCTTCAACCTTTCTCACAACAGCACCCACATGTATCTGCTTCAAAGGAGCAATACGACCCTTTGATGGCAGATAGCTTTGAGCCAGAACCCCCAGGTGCTAGAGAGGTGGTGCCAAAGCCAGAACTAGGTGGACCCCGGGATATAAGCACGGTTATCATGGAAAGGGTAAGTCCTGGACTGCCCAGTCGCCATCATCCTGTGACCAGTACTACTGTCAATCAAGGGGATAGCTTGGTAACAGAGACTCTGAGTCCAACGACTCTTGTCCCTACTGGCAAGCAAAGGTCTCATTCTGCAATAGAATCATTGCATGCTCACCCAGCAACTGTAGTGTCAACTCATGGGTCTTTCCCATCCCATATTAATAACCAAGTTTCAAGTGGTTTGGAGAACGTAAGCCCAGCTACAGATGAAAATCAGAACTGGAATTCAGGTCCAGTGACCTCAGAGAAGGAATCTGGGCCAACTGGTGACACAAACGATAGGGATCGTAACCAGTTGCAACCAGCAAAGAATGACAAAGAGGAGCATAGTAGAGTAGGGCGAGATAAGGAAGGAAGAGTTAAAGAAGGCCGTGGTCTAACACTTGTTAGAGCTGCAGTCACAGAATATGTGAAGGATGTACTGAAGCCCACTTGGCGGGAGGGCCATATGAGCAAGGAAGCATTCAAGACTATTGCCAAGAAAGCAGTGGACAAAGTTTTGGGAGCCTTGCAACCACACCAGATCCCCAAGACTCCAGAGAAAGTGGACACTTATATGACATCCTCACGACCTAAGATTCTGAAACTTGTTCAGGTTTGTTTCGCTTGATCAATCTACTCTTCAAACTTAATCTATTTCCTATCTTCCATGTGCATGAAATCTTAAGTCTTTTCATTAGACTACTAACAAGTACAATGACAGTGTATGCAAGTATGGAATGGACCAACACCCTGATATTTTTTGTGTGCATATTGAGTGTGCAGGGATATGTGGACAAATATGTGAAAGTTTGAAGGTTCTGAGGAAACTCCTGTGACTTCTATGTTTCTGTTTAGGGTTGAGGGTTAGGCTTAGATTTCATGAGATTTACTTTGTTTCTGATGTGCTCAGACCCCCACTTTGTTAGCTTCTTGGTGCTGTATACACCTGAGTATGCACAGAATGTACTATCTCAAATAAGATCTGCAATAGGTAATGGGTTTTGGGTAGATATGGTGTCTTTTATGGTCTCTACCCTTGCCAAGGGAGAGACTGAGGGCAGAGATGATGCTTCCATTGTGTTTGGCCAGTTTTTCTATCCACTAGTTCTATACATCTGTGAGTTGAGTTTCAACACGACAATTGAGAACTAGGTGAAGTTTGTCTTCACATGGAATCTATCCTTTCCACCTGAACACACGTCAGACAAAAGAACACACACTTGGGCTGCATTTTGTTGGGTTATAACCCACAATCCTTCTGCTAAATCATTGAGTCTCACGTGGAATTTGACATGTATCCTTTCTTTGTTGGAATTGAGTGACCAATGTTTATTTTGGGCCATATTCTATTTTTGTAACCCTTACTGATCTGCTTGTGAACTGAGGATTCACAATTTCTTGACCCCATTTAACCTTAGTGCAGACACTGTTCAATCTGAAGATGAAGAGCTCTTCATTTTTTGTCCTAGTTTTAAGCTTCTTCATGCAAGATCACTGCTCATGTTAGTGGTGTTCAAACCACTTTGCATTGCTATTGCTATCATGGCAAGTGAGGGTGAGAACTTGGAGCAGAGTAAGACACATCTGTGGCTGTTTTCACTGCCACAATTGTCCAAGACCTGAGAAAAAATATATATTTATTGTGCCCTTTAACCTGCTGTGCTTGTATGCAAGCCGCTCTGGATTCTGAAAGCATAGCTTTAGCAAAACAGGGTGAAAAAAATTCATTGTACCGAGAGTGGAAAAGTCACTTTATCAGTGGGTAACAATAAGAGTAGATACGAATTTGATTATATATCAATGTTTCAATGAGTACTTTTATGCATCAAGAATCCCAAGTTAATAAGAAGAAATTTCTAAAAAAGGGCCTCTAATTGTACTGCAATCCATTCTCCAACAGCCTTTGGCAAAGCAGCAAGCACCAATACCAGTTTTAGGACAGTAACCTCTCATCCCTTGCTTCCAAATTGTCAAGATGCAAAAATCTTCAACTTCAATGCAGGAATGCAGAAACAGAAATTGAATATCTATTGTACCTTAATTTGGGTTCCCTTGTATCTGTCCTTCTGGCAATGCAGAACTATTCCTAATAAAACTGGGTTTACTTTTTTTTCCTGGGAGAAAAGCTTTAGAATTCAAAACCCTAATCATAATAATCCCCCCTCGATTTGATACAATTTTCAAAGCAGGGGGGTTGTCACAAGAACCTTTATTCAGCTCATTAAACTTGCAGAATCTGCCTGGGCAACCTATTCTGCTCCAAGAACCAGCCCCCCCTTCAAGAATCCAGGCTGGATTCCAAGCACTTGCGCTGCCTTTGGCTCTCGAAAACCGAGAATCCACCCTAGACGGCCGGTTCAAGATGCCCGGAATCCACCTTAGATGGACTGTTCCTAACTGCAATGAACAGTGCTAGCACAGGTAGGACTATTCCACACTTGCAGAATGTTGAATGATAGTGGAATCCAGAGAACTTATCCATACTGGATTTGGAAGGTTTTGGTTGGGTTGTGTAAAGTAAAAGTGGGCCCCCTTTTTAGGGTTTTTTAATTAATTTTATTAATAATAATAATAATAATAACAGAATTTCTGTTTCTCCTTTTGCGGGCACACGGGGAGCCACAAGAAAGCTAATTTACCAATTAATCAAAATAAATTTCGCGGAAGGAGAAAAGCAGTAGGGGAAAAAGAAATCTTTTCGTTATTTGTTGTGGCGGGGGAAAGAAATTCTTTCGAGACAGCTCGGGCCCCGCCGGGTCACCCGGCGGACAAACGTCAGGTGAGAATGCAAGCTGGTTACGAATGGAACACGATTGGATAGAGAGAGAGACCCGCGATCGCAATGGTGTGTTCTGATTGGTCGAATTCGGAAATGGAGTGCTGTGATTGGTCGACAGGGAAGCTTGTTTTCCTTCAGCACCAGCTGCAGCGTCGAGCGAATGTGTTTCCCCGTTCGAGAATTTCGTAGTCGGACGGGGAAGAGAGAGAGAGAGAGATATGGCTTCGCCTCCTTCTCTCTGTCTCTCTTGTCGGGTTTCTTCCTCCAGTATGACATCCTGTTCTGCTGCAGTTTCTTCCAGGTCTGGAGGCGAAGGGTTTGTACACTCAAACCGAATTTGGACTTGTGTTTCCAATTCCGTGCTCAATTCGACGCTAGTTTGTACAAGATCTTCGGCGCTGCTACGGGGAAGCAAGGAAGCAGTGGCGGCGGCGGCGGCGGCTGCTTCGGTTTCCAGTAATAATAAGTATTGTTGTGGTGGTGATAGCGTTATTGGCAGGGGTCTGTGGACCACACAAGACGGTGGTGATAGTAGTAGCAGTGGGAGGAGTAGGGGAGGGTTTTGCAATAGCGGGAAGTTCGTTGTGCAGTGTGTAGGGCAGTCGGAAAGTGCTAGTGGTGGACAACAACAACAACACAGGAAAGGTCTTGTAAGAGAAGGTCATTTGGAGGATCCGTGGGTGTATGTAGCTTCCAAGAGAGGAGGGGGCACTTATGATGTGAATTTGGCGTGGGAGCTTCTTCGTCAGGATGTTTTGTACCTGGATTGGAAGGCGCGCCACGATGTCTCCGCTATTGTGGCCGCACATGATAAGGTAAAGGAGCCATCTGGATTTCCGACAAAATCTCCAAAGTCTGTTATTTTCATTGTTGCTTCAAGGACAGGTCACGAGTATGTGTGTATGTGTGTGTGTTTCTTTTTTGTCTAATTCAGATTTCAAACACCAGTACGGTCTCAAGCATCCATTGGAAAATATGTTTCTGGAGTACACTTTCATGCTCTGGAAGCGATATTGCTTCGCAATGGAGTTTGTCTTTTCGTTCTTTCTTCAGCCATCGTGGGCTACAAACAACATGAGACTCTTGTGTGCTTCGAAACTCTTTCTAAAGATAGGGATTGTTACTGCTTAGTAAATCAGAGCTGGTGTGGTGACCCAGGTAGTGGAGGTTCTGAATCCTCTTGTAAGAGACCAGAAATCTGTGGACACTATGCGGGCTGAGCTAAGTAGCTTGCAGGCGGAGCTGTCCAAAGCTCATTCTCAGGTACTTGTCTCACCGCCTCCACTCAGCTTCTTTTGCAATTTGACTTTGGAGCCTTCTCTCCCATGATACAGAAGTTGCTCTATTGAATCCAAAGTGTCTCCTATCCCTCTATTAGGTTATCCTGGTGATGCAGAAGACTCTCTGTAGCACATGGTGGTGGAAGGAACATCTGTATTTGGTCCTAGATCCTTGCAAGTTCTGTCACCACAACAATATAGTCGAACATGCATTCATGTGTTCTAAGGGACATAGAGTCTCCAAGGCTTACAGGGTTTGATATTGGTGACCTTTGTGGCAGGTCCATCTCTCAGAGGCAAGAGTGGTGCATACATTGCAAAGGTTGGCAGAGTTGGAAATGGCAGTCAATGACAAGCTGTTAGAGCAGAAGAAGACATATAGGCCAGTTTCTGCACCAAATATCATGTCGCCAGATCAGGGAGTCAGCAGTACATGTGAAGAAGATTTAAGAGCTTCTAACTCAACAGCTGATTTTTCAAGGCGAAAACACCTTGATGTCTCTGGGCCTGTGGGATCCTATCCCGCAAAGTTCAAAGACTTTTGGTACCCTGTTGCTTTTTCAGATGACATTGATTCTCGCACCATGGTGAGTCATTGCTTCTAGGTAGTTATAATGGTCTTCCTTCTCACTGGCTATCGTAGTGCTCAGTTACAGAACTTGGGTATATGAGGCTTGCAAATTTAGCTCATAGATGAATGAAGTCTAAAGAGTTTAGAACCCATATTGCAACCTGTGCACTGTAGAGGTGTAGTAGCTGATTTTCTGTTGTGATGGCAGGTTCCCTTTGAGAGCTTTGAAGAATCATGGGTGATTTTTAGGGGCAAAGATGGTCGTCCAGGCTGTGTACGAGATGCATGTGCACATAGGGCTTGTCCTCTGTCTCTTGGCAGAGTGGAAGATGGCCGTATCCAGTGCGCCTATCATGGTGAGTGAAACCTCCTAGAATTGCCGTCTCTCTGCTGAAATTGTTCTCTTAAAAAAGTCTGCCTTGTTCAGTAAGTTTTGTGTCAGGGTGTGGATGTGACAATCTGCAGTTTTCCAATGTAAACAGCTTGTTTAAGAAGAAGCAGTGTCACATTGGAATGAGAACCTTTTTCAGATGCATGACACACAAACATTGCTTGGGTGATAGGTTGGGAGTACGGAAATACTGGAAGATGTGAGAAGATGCCATCAACAAGGCAAGTGAGTGCAACACTAGAGACACTGCCTTGCATAGAGCAGGATGGGATGGTGTGGATATGGCCTGGAAGTGCAACACCTGCAAGTACACTACCTTCTTTATTGCCTCCTGCCAACTACACTATCCATGCCCAGGTTTGTCTCGAGCAATGCAAAACATTTGGCAATGTGCCTTGCCACAGGAAATGTCTTCTCCTTTTGTGCTGTTGAGTTGGAAACATCAGGGAATATTCATGTGTCTAGACAGAATGAAAAGAGAAGAGGACTGAACTGCCATATTGGATGTATCATAGTGTCCACATAGCCGTACCTACTGATAGCAATCCTGAAAATTTGTAAGTGATACAAAGTTCATGGTGTCTTAGTTCTCTTTGGCATGTGCCATATGTGTGATGTGACATGTAGATTGTGTTGGAGCTGCCTGTTGAGCATGGCTTATTGGTGGAGAATTTGCTGGATTTGGCACATGCACCCTTCACACACACTACCACATTTGCAAGGGGTTGGAAGGTTCCCAGGTGGGTATAATGTCCACAATTCTTTTGGAGTTGTCTGCTAGAGACACTTCTCTCTCCCATTATCATCATTGTGCTCTAATATACTGTGGAGTCATCCTGTGATTCCAGGAGGGCATTACATACTGCATTTGATTTAGTAAGATATGATGACATGTCTATTAGAAAGACTAGTGAAGATTCTGTTCACAGTCAAGGAGAGACTGTTACAAGGTACAGTGTGTCTTGTCAAGACTATGTATCATTTCCATTAGTTTTTCAATTGCCTGGATGTGCAGCTCCTTGCAGCCAACTTCCATAGTTCATGCTCAGACTAATGGGTAAACTGCAGTTCTTCAGTGTAAAATTGGGCTAATTATTTTCAAGACTCTCTGTTTCTGCAGTTTTGTGAAATTCAGGACTCCAATGGCAAAATTGCGAGGCACTTGGGACCCATATCCTATAGCCATGGAGTTCCAACCTCCATGCATGGTGCTCTCCACTATTGGACTGGAAAAGCCTGGGAAACTAGATGGCTCTGATGTGGATGCATGCCCCACACACCTTCATCAGCTGCATGTGTGCATACCATCATCTCCAGGAAAGACAAGACTATTGTATCGGATGGCCCTTGACTTTGCCCCATTTCTCAAGCACGTTCCTTTCATCCAGTATTTGTGGCAACATCTTGCTAACAAGGTAAAACAGGGTCACAACTGCAATCATCCATCTGATTGAATTTGAATGGTACATGTATCTTTTCTGTTAATTGTATCACCATTTCAGGTACAGCATTTCAGTGACTGTTGAGAGGAAGGAGTCTTTTGACATGCAAATTTGATGGATGTGGATGTCCACAGGTGTTAGGTGAAGATCTGAGGCTTGTAGAGGGGCAACAGAATCGTATGCAGAGGGGTTCGAATGTTTGGAACCTTCCAGTTGCATATGATAAGCTTGGAGTCCGGTACCGACAGTGGAGAAAGGCAATTGAAACTGGTGAAGAACAGATCCCTTTAAATACACGTGATTAGGCAGTGAAGGTCATCTTGGAACAGCAAGATTCTTATTTTTATTCAACTCAACATGTGGGGTGATTTTGAGGATCAAGTTTGGTGAGGAATTTTGATCCTCTCTGGCTCCCTCATATTTTATATGACTTTCCTTGGCCTTACCATTGATCTCAGCATGAAAGAGCTTCATGTGTGAGGCTATCATGGTGTCTTCTTTTCCTGAACAAGCAGCATACCTGTACAGGTTGTACTATGTGTTGAAATGGCCTTGCAGCAGCCTCCCAGTTACTTTCACATCACTTGAGAGTGGGATGATGATGTTGGCCTATAATTTTGACAAAATCTTTTGTGTTTTGCGTATTGTATCACTGGAAGTTGAGAAGAGACACATGAGTAAGCACCATGTTGGTGATCATTTCTTATTGACAACACAAGGTCAATAATTTGCAGAGCAGGAAAGTCTTACACAGTAAAACAGCCAAATTCCCAAGCAAGAGTTGGGAATCCACAGTTTTTGCAACTGTGATCTTTTGGGAAGGTTGCCAAAATCAGGAGTTATATGGTCTTAAGCTATTCCATTTTTCTCAAAAACAGTTGGTATGACATGTTGATTAAAAACAGTGTGTAGCTCTGCAACTAAGCAAGAGTATACTGCATTTCGCAAGAAGAGTCCTTGATCTTGTTTGTTTGAAAGAGTTGCTCACAATTCAGTAGCTCTAACAGTCTTTTTTGCACTTTCTTGTATTTGATGTTGTGGTTAAATGATTAGTTAACCTTGTGCAGTGGATTCAATTATTTAAGTGTGCTAGCAGTTGGTGGAGGCAGTGGAGACTGACAGCATTTTGTCCTTGCCATACATTGAAGGTTCAGACATTTTGTGTGAATTATGACACTCTTAATTGTTAACACCACACTCTTTGCTGTTACATTTGGTTTAGCTCATACCTGAACTGACTCATGCATTGTGTCTTCTGGGTACCAGTTACATTGAAAATGGAATTTGTTGGGGATTGACGAGATGTGCAAACTTCTGAAGACCTGATGGCAGAGTGAGTTTTGGTGTTACACATATTTTGCAGGTTGGGAAAAAACGATCTACAAAACACTTGGAAATTTGGCAGGTTGCAGTTCGGAAAGTTGTAGGCTCAGGGCATGACATGGCTGTTCATCAAGCTTGAGAGAAGCCTTTCCAGCAATGTGAATGTCTCTTTATGATTTTCAGTCCACTACTTTCAAGTACCCTGGTTTATTCTCCCAATTGGAGGTATGTTGGCTTATGTTGAATGGACTAACAAACTTTTGTGTTAGCTTAGAAAAGAAATGTTCCATGCTTCCATCTCTCTTTCATTTGACAGTCTTCCCTATTACATCAATTTGTGCATAGCACCTGTGGTTAGTAGGTCACCCATTTGGGTGGACTATGGAACCATAGGTCTACTCTTTTTTTTAAAAGCCTATTCAATGATTGAATAGTCAAATGAATCTAGCTAATTAGAAGGCCTTGCAGGGTGCATGGTTGAAAATATGAATTTTGTTTGCTTAACAAACTACAAACTTAAATGAGTCTAAAACCCTAAAAAGAGCAAATTGATTAGTGATCACATGGGATATGTGATTAATTTTCCAGAATGGATTTACTTAACACTTTGCAATGTCATTAAGTGTAGGGCAATGCCCTGCTGCCCCAGGCAGGCCGATGCAGCAGGGCTTCCCTCCTGTACAGCGAAAAACCCCCTTAAGCACAGTGGTGAGGCCCCACTGTATGGGCCTGCCCTGCACAAGGGCATTTTGTTGTGTGAAATGCCATGTGCTGAGTAAAGGCACCTCAGTAGCTTGGGGGTGCATTTCTGGGACCTTCACTTCTGCCTTCCTTGTCAGTAAAAAGACCAAACTTTATTATTGGCTATGTTGGACTAGATGTTGATAGTATTTGTCAACTGGTGAAGCTTGAATATTATTGCCCTTGTTAATTCTTGATTGAAAAAACCCAGCCTGTTTTTTTTCTAGTGTATTTGGAGGATGTGTTACAGAGTGCAATTTTTACCTGTGACAAGGGGCAGGTGTTTTCCAAAAGTGAAATGCCCCCAGGAATGGGCATTGCAAACACCTGTCTCTTTTCTTTCCATGATACCTGCAAAGTATCACACAACAAAATTAAAAATAAAAGCTCGACCAGGTTTCTACCAGTGTTGGTCTGGTAAACAGGTCACACCCTGGTATATGCACTTGCATCAACACTGGTATCGCAAACCCGCTCAGTCTGGTATTGCAAACCCGCTCAGTCTGGTATTGATCCACCTCATACCATTTCAATAGCAGAATACCCCCAATACATATTTCATCAAAAACGGCCAGAGACAGTGCATATCGGTATTGCACGTTTAGGGTTGTTGTTTCCCTGGTATCAATCTTGCTATGATTATGTGTTATTATGCCCATTTTCTTAATTTGAATTTGCACTTCATCTTTGAATTTGCACTTCAGTCTTTTCATGTTGGCTGCTCTCTTGCTGAACCTGCAATCGATCATGTCTCTTGTTTCTTTATGTATTTCAATGGCTGCAATCTGGTTTTCATATTTCAACCCTAGTTGCCTAGGTTGTGTGCAAAACATGGAGTTGGATGAAACTCTTAAAATTCAACTCTAACGAGACAATGGATTTATATCAGAGTTGAAATTTTATATCAGCTGGTATCATATTAGTCATATTGGTATTAGTACCATTGCCTCATGAAATTGGGTACCTTGAATTGTTTGATACCAGAATGGTATATGAGTTTGAGAAATACTATGTTACCAGGACCGGTCTAGTACCTCATTTTAGGACAGACCTACATACCAGGACCCGGCCGGTATCTCAAAAGGGTGATACCAGACCAACACTGGTTTCTACCCTGCTGTGGGGTTTACTGGAATCAGGCCTGCCTCAGCTCTGCCTCCTGGGGGGCACGTACCCTGGTAAAGCCAGATGCCTTGGGCCGCGCCCAACACATTATCAACCTACTAAAGTTTACTAGCGATGGTGCTGATTTTGATAGCATACAACAATACTAACCATAAAGATTAGAGGTACATTTGAGTCACATGGCCCAAGATGCTCAAAAACTTTGTTTGCTAAAATCGGTTATATTAATGTATTCATGTTAGCTGTGTGAATTGAATTATAATCACCTCCTTGATTTGATAGGAGTTAGGGTAGACAAGCCCATCATCGATCGGCTGCCTATGATCGAATATTTATTTATATGTTCATCCTATGTGCTTCATTTTGAGTGATCCAAAATGTTATGGGAGCACCACCTCAAGCTCTAGAAATAGTCTTTGAAGTGCAAAGGAAAAAGAATAATGAAAAAAATAAGCTTTCCAACTTATAAAACGCTTTTTTTTCTTTTTTCTTCTTTTTGAACCTTTCCTACTTTCAAATCTCATAACTTTCTTATTTCTTATTCATTTTAAACAGTTTTAAATGCTATAGGAGTGCCACCCAAAATTTTACAAATCTTCTTTATTCTCTAATAGCAACAAAGCAACATACAAGGATTTTGTTGAGTGTTTGGGAACTAGCTTTCTGATGTTTAGTGGTTTGTTTTTTTGAGTTCCTGACCCCCTTTATTTTGGGGAGCTGTAAGTTCCACTTTCAACAATTATTAGTGTGTCACATGCACCAAGAGGAGGGGTTCAAGTTTTGTGTGGATATCAGAGACAATGGAACCCTCCCTTTGGATCGGACCTACCTTGAACACTTAAATGTTCAATCACCAGCCGGTCTACCCTACTATCTATTTTTAAAGTGGACATTGTCTGATTGAATCACATTTGAATAATGACAAAAACATTCTATTAAAACAGCAGCAATTAAAGAATTTCATTCTATAGCCGAATGGCCAAGCTGTTAGAACTTCACAAATTTTGATCTAGTAATTGACCTGAGAACTCATCCTCTAGGTAAAGTCAATGAATCAGTGGAGGTGGTGGAATTTTTCTTTACAAAAAGAATTGTCACTTTTTCTTGACAAAGTGTGCAAACTAATTATGTATAGTAAAAGGCATGCCATTTTCTCTAGTTAAAAATATTGAGTTTCTACATGCAGTTCCCTAATATGGACCAAAATTCCAAATTTGACACAGACAAAACCATTGATAGAAAATGAAGTGGATCATTCATGGTCAAAACAACACTTTCAATGCTCAAAAAACCCATTTGAAAATATTGTTCACCTACAAACCCCATGACGTAAAAGAAATGGCATCAACTAGATCCATTTGAATATCACATTGGGGCTTTCTTCAAATGAATCCATTGAATCTTTAGAAATGGTCCACTCTCTTGCAATGACATACAAAGATTTTGTAAGAAATAAAGGAAGTGGCATTAGCTAGATCCATTCAAAATTGCATTTAGGTTTTTTTATGGATGTATGTATTGAATCTTAAAAAGGTATTTTGTCCTTGCATTCCATAACTTGTATTTAGGGTGATTTAAAATTGAGTGATATCACAATTGTGATCAATTGTCAATCTCATAAATAACAACATTTGTGATAGAACAATGCATAGTCTTCTTCTCTTCTTCCCATGTCCTAACTTTTTCTAATAAATTATCACATTCCCTTATTGGATTTGACAACAAATTCTCAAATAATTAATTAAATTTTAAATCTTAACTTCAACACTTGGTATTTTAATTCTAATTTTTTTGATAAGTAATGATTATAGAAAATAACAAACACATTATTTTTAAGTTTATGGGACAAGTTAGTGTATTTAAATTGTTTCAGTCTTAAATTTTTGAACTTGAAGGTCTACAATTCAAACTTGACAATTGAAATCTTGCACATTACTAATTTTATCAAAAATTTGATACAAGTAATAAAAAAAATTTAAAAATTCAACAAAACGAAGAATAATTCACTTTATGCTGAAATCATTCAATTATTATGATAGTTGCAATTTTGAAATTTATTAGATTTTAAAGATTGATGGTAATTTTGTTGAACAATAATATGCATTATTACTACACATGGATACATTTCCATACAAAAGACATTACTATGAACAACTTCATATTTAAACATGTAAAAAGGTTATGGTAACATTCTGAAAAATAATGAAAGGATATCAATATTAAAATTTACAAACATTCTCATTCTATATGATAAGATAATTGATTGTGTTTTATTTAAAATGAGCCAAATGTACCCACTTGATCAAGTCCTTACAAAAAGTGAGTAGTCTAATCAAAATGACATGGTCAATTACAATTAATCATTTAGAAAAAATATTCTTAAAATCATGATTTACAAGTCAACTTTTTTTAAAATAATACTTCTGAAGATGTTACATTATGTTATTATATAATAATGAATTTTTAAAAATCTCCATATACATGTCATTGAAAAGAAATTAAAGACCTTCAAAAAGTCCTTCAAGCCATGGAAGTAAGTGTTAACCTCATTTAAACATGATTTTCAGTATTTCATACTTGTTAAATTCATTTCATTTTTTTCCAAATGTTCTTATAATACATTACAAAAAGCAGTGTGAAAATTTATTCACCAAATTCAACAAATTCAACACCAATTTAATTTATGAATTGAAACAAAAAAAGGATTTTATTACAAAAGGCTTGCCTCATTTTAACAAAAATGCACCCAATTATAAGAAGAAAGGAATTTATAACTCTTTAGACTAAAGATTATTGTAAAGAAATTAACATATGTAAAACAATTTCACAACAAAAAAATGTAACCATTTTGAAAATTAGGTTGGGATTTGAACATTCCATGTGTAACATGATCAAAAAACATAATACAAGAATAATTTTCATTTTTGAAAACATGATTGAATCAAACTCTACTCAAACAATCATGATATACTATATATAGCCTTCATAAAATATCCATCCATGTGCACTTACTTGGATATATTTATTTATTTATTTACTTTCTTAAAATGTTTCCAAAGAATTCCCAACATATTTGGATGGCATTTACATCTATGAATATACCTTTTACAATGAAAAAGATGGATCATATTCCTATTTAATGTGCACAAAATCCCTCCCATTCTTATAGCATAGGTGTAAGAACTAATGTTGTCCTTTTTTTATTTTGAAAGGAATTTTCAATTTTAGTTTTTAGTTTTTTTTTTTAAATTTTTATAAATTTCATAGAACCTCAAGTGTGGGTTTGAGGATAGTTTTTTAGATTTGCAAAACCCTTGGTTCTAGAAACTTCCCAAGAATTTGGAGGTTGGTCTAAATTACAAATTGGGTTGGTTCCATTTACATTGCACCCAATGAGAACTTATAATCTACATAAAAATGTACCCACGATCGTGAGGAATGGGGTATTAATGCATGAGAAAATTGGGGAGGTATGCAATCAAGAAAACAAAATCTCAACATCTAATAAAATAAGGCATCAATTTTTTACCCCTTTAGAATGGGGGTGGCTTGTTCTTTTGAAAGAAGGGGATGAATTTTTAAAAAGCCTTGATATTTACACTTTCAAAGAACCTAAACTCATTTTATAAGGACAATAGCCTAGTTCAAGTTTCAATTCTAATTTCCAACAAAGGTAATTTCAACATTTGGATTCAAATCCAATTTTCTCAATTTTTTGGACATTTGTTCCAAATACTTCAAAACCTAACTTAAAATTTTAACCTTAACTTGCCAATAACCTAAACTTACCAACATTGGTAAAAACCTCCCCACCCTCTCAAGCTTTGTGATCAACATATGTTGAAATTTATGATAATGTTTGTTGCATCCTTTACAATATGTGAAGCTCACATGTGTGAAAAAATCATAAAATGCAAGGCCCAACTTGGTTATTGCTTCATCTTAGGCCCTTTATTTTAAGAACCACATCCTAATCATATACTATAATTCACATCCTCCATGTTAACTTACATGTATGCATTTGTCATATAACAAAACAAAAATTGTGTTATGGTATGGGTCTTAGCTTATAACCAAAACTAGGGCAATAGAAGGCAAATGAGTCAAAATTGATGCTTCAAACACACACCTAAGGATGAGTTGAAAATGTGTGAAAATGCAAGGGAAGAACCTTAACATTGTTAAATGTATTTTTAGTTTGAGAATTAAAACTAACATGGAGTCAAATCTTTGCAACAAGGTTTGGGGACTAAACTTGTTTGCATTAAATGATCTTTGAATCGTTGAAAAGCTCTTGAAAATGTTACAATATATAATAGAATCACATTGTTAATCAAGGACTATGAGGATAGTAATTTTGATCTTTTTATATGTTAATCCATATCTTTACAAATGTTAATTAATTAATTACTTGTTAGTTAATCAGAATTGTATTAACATTCGTTAGTATTTGAATTAGCTTTGTTAACATTTAGTAACTAGTTTAACTACTATTAAATTCCACTAACTATATATAAAAAAGTTAGTTTGGAAAACTTCTCATTCCTTTCATTTGGTTATACATTTGTAGAGTTGTCTTCTTATCTTTTGAATTTCAATTTACAAATGAGTTTAATTTGAACATGTCTAATAAATATAGATGTTTTTGCATGTCATGTTAAAAGGTGTATTTTGTTCATTAATGTTTGGTCATCATCCCTAGGGTGTGAATTTCAAAGATTTAATATTGGATTTTGTCATTTTAAAAAAAAATTATTTGGTGTGTTTTTTGAAATGTTGTGTCAATATGTCAAAAATGGTAATTAGGAATTTGCAAAAGCAATTAAATCAAGTAGGCGATAAAGATGAGCAAATTCCAAATGAAAGGCAAGAAGATGCATGTAACAAAAAGGCTATAAACACCTTTAAATAATGTTCATCATGTAAGTCTTGTGATTCCAAAAACAAAGGAGCAACTTTAAAGGTATAGACTGTCCCTTATAATAGGGAAAATAACAAGATGGGTCAAAATGCACTCAAAGGAGCCACAAGCATTACTTTTTACATTAGTCTTGCATGTCTTTTTCCCCCAAAATAACTTTTTCATATGAATGATTTTTTGAATGATTTTTATTGTAACTTGTTATGAAAAATGATTAGAATTGCCCTAATAAGTCAAAGAAATAATTTTTAATTTAAATAGGAATTTGTAAAATGTATAAGTTTCTTACAAATTCTACATTTCATCTTTAAAAATGATGATAATTTGAAATCATACCAAAAAATGTTAGTTTCTAAAGTGGAATTTATTGTAATATAAACTAAAATTTTTGTTCATTACATCGTGTACATTATACCCCTTTTATATGTGATAAAGCACTCTTTAATTTTGAAATTTTCAATTTTCAAAGTTTTAAGATTCCACATTTTTGAAATTATGAATGTTTTTTTAGTGTGTCTAATAGGTTATTTATCATCTCATATTTTTTACCATTAACTTATCTTTTATTATATGAGTCCTTTGAAGTCCTTTGAAGTCCTTTGTAAAAATGTCATTTTTCAACGATAGAAATTTTCACATTTGAAAGTCCTTAACTAAACCAAAACCTAAAATTGGATCAAATGAATTTTAATTTGAGTTCATGTATGTTACAAAGGAATAATGTGTCATGATTACCATGGTCTCAAATGGCATTAGAAAAAAAACTATAATCATTTATGATAAAATCTAACATCCGATGCCCTTTGTGGCTCCTTTGAATGTGTTTCGACCCTTTCATCAAATATGTTTTATATATTTTTTGGTGCTATATTTTTTTGTGAACATTTGTCCAATTGGTAAAGGAGTATCAATAGGTTTACAATCCAACGTCCCAATATGTTTGAAAATATGTAAGATATTTCTTTTGGGACAAATGAATGGAATGGTTTGTGACATTCCTACTTGTTGGAATTCCAAGACGAAACTCAATGGCATTAGTATTAGTCATTTCAAATGCACTAGAAATTTCATATTTGATGCCATGTATAAAATGTTCATCATCATTCACAAAAATTGAATCATTCACTCAAAGCCCTAGGACAAAATGAGTTGAAACACATTTGATATAAATGTTGGGATTAACAACACATTTTGTGAACCTAGTTTGCAAAAGATAAGAATTAAATTTTTCATACCACATTCATAATGATTATTTTAATTCCAAATCTTTTTTGAGAAGTCTACAAACCTTCTTTGGGTGATTTGAAAAAACAAAGCCTTTCAATTAACACATATAAATTTCCTCATTTAGGGTTCCATTTAGGAATGTTGTTTTCATGTCCATTTTGGTGAATGTGAAGATTATGTGCATTTGCAAGTGTAATCATTGTTCTTCATGATGCAATTTTGACAACTAGCAAGAATGTTTCATTATAATCAATTCTTTGGATTTAGGTAAACATGCGAGCAACCAACCAAGCCTTGTATCAAAATATATTGCCATCAAATGATACTTCTTCTCCAAAAACCACTTTTGACTAACAATTGACTAGCTTGGATGTCGTAATGTTTCCAACCTCCATGTATGATTTTTTAGTAATGAAACATAATTAAACACCTTTGTTTTGCAAGGATGTCCATGAGAAATGGGTCATTCAAAAAGAGACCGAATCTATGCATGAACTTTTCATGGACCTTCGAAAAACCCATGCAAGCCTAAACCCCTTCGTTTTCACTAGTTTAAAATCATGGAAAGTTGCAAAAAATTTCATGATCAACAAATGCTTTGATGAAAATAAAAATGACATAGAGAATGAACTTAAAAATGCCAAGAAAAAAAATGTCAAGAAAGAAATGGGCCGATAAATTATCATGATAGGGCCATTAAATGGCAAATTGCCCAACATACTTTTTTTAATATAGATCTCCATTTACATTTTTGGCCTCCCAAGAAATAGAAATGACTCTATAAGGTCTAGCATAATTGCACAATCCATGAACAATTTCCATACAATTCATAAACAATGCCATGAACAATATTCATGTAAAAGAAAGTAACACAACATTGATGATGAAGTAACACAATATTACCTTGTGGAAGAGATATATTCCTTCACAACATAATTTTCTTACACATAAGAAAACAAGAAGAAAAATGAAGGTAAGCATTAAAAAATAAAAAGCAAGAAGTGTAAGAAAACCAAAATCAAGAAACACACAAAAACCAAAAAACAAGAAGCATGAGCACAAGAAACACAAGTAGTAAAAAAAACAAACACAAACATAAAAGATTAAAAAAAGAAAAAATAACAACATAAGCACAAGAAACATTCATAGCAAGAAAAATAAAATAAGAAACATAAAAATAGGAAGCACAAGAAAAGAAAGAAGAAGATGGACCCAATAACTTATCATTCCTCCTTAACACAAAATAGAAATAAACTTTAAATTTAACCTAAATGGGAGGGAAACCTTCATGGGGGGAAATCGTATTAGATGAAATGAAGAAAATCAATATCAATCACATTTTAAATTCATTCACGTTTCAATAGAGCAAAAACCAAGTTCTTCATCTCAACACATTATAAACTTAAGAACAAAAGAACTAGGAAATGAACGAAAAAAGTAAAGCTTAGCAAGCATGGTTGTTGATTCTAGCAAAGCCTCTAGAATATGCAAAACATTTGTGTAGTCCTCAAAACATGTTTGTTCTTATAATCATGGTGCTACATTTGCTTACAAAACCAAATGATCATTCATGCAAGCTCAAGCATTTTCCGAGCATCCTCTAAGTCCCTTTCTTTTTCCTCTCCCTCATCCCATCCCCTTGTTGTCCTTCCCCATCTCCATCTTTTTTTTATCATCTATAGGATCCTCCTCTATGGATAGGAACACAAACATAAATGATGTCAAAATGTCTCATGAAAATCCACAAATCTCTAGATTTCTATGTCAAACAAAAAATACTTCCATGTAGTATTTTTTATTGATCACAACCTTGATAGATGACATCATATTGATTTGTAATCATCATTTTTTTTGCATGTGTTTCTTTTTAAGAACATGGTGAATGATGGAGAAAACCTTTTCCTTTTGAAGTTTCAAGGAATGATGGACCTTCTTCATTCTCCCTTGGTGTAGATTTGTTGCTAAGAGATTTGTTTTAAATTTAATTTTGTCAAACAATGCACAACCATACTTGTAGTATGTAGTTGCACACTCAAGTGTTAACTCACCAAAATGTTGCACCTTATAATCAATCAAATACATGTGTCAAATAACATATATACACAACCCATCCTTTAAGGATGAAATATTATGAGGATAAGGTTTCAATGGACCTACTTGTTGCTTACAAATATTGTTGGATGAAGTCTCATGATTTACAATGTAGTTATATTTGGATGAGAGATATTGCATGTAATAACTGAGCATTAATTAAACTAGCTTGTTGTTCAAACATGAACTTAATAAGATAAAGTGCCAAGTATTTGAACATGGATTAGTAAGTAACCAACATTATTCTTGGAACCTAAAACCAAACCTTTGTTTCAAACATAAAACCAAAATAAGTTTCAACATGGATAAGCAATGAATATTTATAATTAGCAAAATGCCAAAGGCAAGTTGCAACATTTGTTTATAGGAATACATTCCACTAGATGCCTTGTCCAATGAAATACAAGAATCCCAAAAAACATACATCTAATCTGAAAAACTTTAAGAATTAAGTATTGTGAACTTAAGCAACAAAGGCAATTGTATTTGATTCAACATTGCCACAAATACTACATTGCCACCTCCTTATTTCCTTGCAACTTTGTTTTGTTTTTTGCAACAATTTTTGCACCAACATGCTAAATGTCCAACATTCAAATCATGTGCACAAAAAATTCACCAAAAAAATAAAATTGCATCAAGTTCAAACAATTATGACATGTTGATTTTCACATCTATCAATGTTTTAAAGATTTTTTTCTACAACTAGAATGTAACAATGATGTGCTCCCAAATCCCAAGTTAGCCTTAAGTTGGGACTAAGTCACTCAAATTACGAAATTTCTGGACTCGGGGCATGTTCCCAACTTCCAGCACTAAAGGGGGTGAAAGGGGCGTGCTGAAAGCTCCGAGATAGACTAGGAAGAGGGACAAGCTTACTCAATTACACGGTCCTACATCCAAA
>Ga0209611_10003025_pt1 | contig 29444 bp, 27 predicted proteins | sample S1TSphgellanicum_3_FD_187693 | JGI IMG/M metagenome (GOLD analysis project Ga0209611, IMG submission 187693) | Host-associated microbial communities from peat moss isolated from Minnesota, USA - S1T2_Fc - Sphagnum magellanicum MG (SPAdes) (version 2) | ecosystem: Host-associated > Plants > Peat...
ACATCCCTGGTTTTGGGTACATTTATAGGAATCAGTACTTTATTTAGTTATATTTCTTCTGTGATGTAGCTGAGGTGGTGATGTCTATGAAGGAAGGTAGTTTGTTTTGTTTTGTAGTTATGAGATCCACCAAACCTGGATGCTTCATGCTTCAGATCATGTTCTTGGTGTCTTTGGAAAGCTCTAGACGAGGAGGGATGCATGGGCTTGGTTCCATAATGTTTAGACTTGCGGTGCAAAAGTTCTTGGTGGTGCAAAAGTTCTTGGTAGTTGAAAATTTCGAAGGAAATGAAACGCGTCTTTGGTGGTTTTCGAAAGATCTTGATGAGTAGGATTTAATGGAATTTTTTGGGTAAGATTTGGATTCAGAATGTGGGAGATATTGATTTTTAAGTGATTTCTACCACTGAAAATTCAAATAAATTCCAAAAAACCAAGTTTTGGAAGGAAAAATCAGTTGAGGACATGGTAACACTTGAAGGCTTATCATTCAATTCAAGCATGATTTCATTTCATATTTGGCTGTTCAAAAAAATTGATACATACATTGCAAAACAATGTTCACATGTTGAGTTTCCTATTTTGTAGTGGGTTCACACTTGGGCCAATGACACAGGCCACACTATGACTATTAAGAAAACATGAAATGAAAAAATGAGATTAAATTTTTTTTTTTTTGGCTATCTATTTCAACCATGGTTTTTTTGGTGGTTTCAAGTCTGTAGTAGAAAAGCATTGAATTTGAGGGAAAAATTCAATTTTTTTGACAAGAGTGCTAAGTTTTGCACCAAAAGGAAAGACTGGTTTGGTTTTCTAATAAATACATAATTTTCTTCATAATTTAAAATTTCATAAAAAGCCATTTTTGACAGGGCAATGCTTGTTTTTTTCTCAATTTTGCTGAAGTGGCGATCATCCATAAGACGATTTCACCAAATCTAGCCATTGAAAAAATATGAAAATAAAAAATTAAGCATCCTTCTGTATTCTTGGCTACCTACTCAAACTTAATACAGAAACCTGGCCACTTATTTATTAGAACATTTATATTTGGCGACTAGAAAAACCAAAAACACCTTTTTGGCCATTATCTGAAAAAGAAAACTAAAAATCAGCAGATGGCGAAATTTCGCCCTAAAAGAAAAAACCCCATATGCAGCTAATAGGTTGAAGTGGTTCACCAACATCTAATAGAATTCTTAGAATTTCTTTTTTTCTATTTTTCTTGTAGCCAGATTTGGCTAAATTCCTCTTATAGCTGACGATGGTCACTTTTGGAGCATCATGAAAAAAAAATTTGAGGGGAAAAAAAAAGAAATAAAAGTCAGAAGTCACCATATTTAGACAATGAGTTCATGGAGGTAGCCATTAAAAAAATGTTCAGGAATTCTAAAAAAAATTTAGGCTACATAATTTCCATTGTGACCTCTAGCAAAATTTGGCTCATTCCTCTTATGGTTGATCTCCAGTCCTACTCTACAGAATTGAAAAAAAAAAAACCCCCCTAGGCTAAATGAAAAACCCTAAGTGTTTTTGCTGATCATAAAGAGAGAAACTAAATTGTGAAAATTGGGAGCAGTTTTTGTTGGATATTGTGTTTAGATTCATTATAGAGTATAGTAGCTTAAGGGATTTTGGCCCGGAGGTAATAGGTCTATTTTTATACGAATCTAAAGTTTTTTGAAAGATGATATTTTGGCTTGTGTTGAAACTTGAGATTAGTTATAAAGTTATAATATCTTGAAGGATTTTGGTTTCTTTTTTTAGAGGATTTTTTGAAGACTATATTTTTACATGGTGAAATATTTGAATTTCCATAATTCTTCCTTTGCCTTAGCATAAGTTTTAATGTAAATGTAGCCAGTGCCGTTGGCCCCAAGTGTGAACCCATTACAAAATAGGGAAACTCAACATGTGAACAGTTGTTTTGCAATGTATGTATGGATTTTTTGAACAGCCAAATATGAAATGAAGTAACGCTTGAATTGAATGGCAAAAAGCCTTCAAGTGTTACCACGTTCTCAACTGATTTTTCCTTCCAAAACCTGGTTTTTTGGAATTTATTTGAATTTTCAGCGGCAGAAACCACTTAAAAATCAAAATCTCACATATTGTGAATCCAAATCTTACCAAATAAATTCCATTAAATCCTGCTCTTTCCCAAAATTTCAGCTACAATTCAATTTAATTTTCAGTCAAGAAATCGTTCAATATTCAAAGAACTTTTCAACCGCAAGTCCAAACGTCATGGAACCAAAGCCCATGCACCCCTGCTAGCGCAATGCAGAGCTTTCCATAACACCAAGAACACGATGTGAGACATCCCGGTTCGGTGGATCTCATAACTACAAAATAAAACAAACTACCTTCCTTCATAGAGAGATGGAAAGGTCACAGTGTGGCACACCCATTCTTCTTGTTGTTGTTCTTGCTCCAATGCAGTACTCAGTTTTCTGCAATTTGTTTCGAAGAGGGAGCGTTTGAGAGTACAGTGGCAGAGAAACAAGACAAAGAGATCGGCGGCGCTCCTGCTAGTGTGCACAAGACGTGATTCTTATTATGGCACAAGAACAAGAGGATGATGTTGCCAATGACAATCGAGTGAGAGAGCTTTTGAGTAATTTCTATGGCTCGCCGTCCTCGTCGGACTCGCGGGTGCCCACTATGGAGCGGTTGCGACGTCTTGATAGCTTGCAGCAGATCGATTTTGCGGAGTTCGATCCCGATCACTACATGAACTCCTTGGTTTGACAATTCTTTTTAACCCTCTGCTGTCGCGTGGTTCTGTTTGTCCTTTGCTGCTCGTTTTACAAGGAAATGTATTTGTACTCCTCTTGAATCCTGATCTGTTGCTAGTGCCGCTTGTGTCAGAGACCTGCAGATCTGAATCACTCTTGGTTTTTCCTCGGTATAATTTATTAGGTTTTCGTGTTCCTCTGATATGTGCAGCATTGCTGTAGTTTGGTTTAGAGTTGTTTCATCTACAAGACACATGAATGCATTTGGTGTCATTTCTGTGCTACTGTGCGTACCCCTGGTACTAGGCTTAGAAGAGCTTACAAAAGGAGTAAAATTTGTATGCCAGATTGGACGTTTCTTGACAGCAGATTGATGATGATCTTTGGGCAAAAAAGGATATAAGTTTCGATTTTGGGTTTCAGGTTACCTAGGTAAGTGATAACAACAAGCTGTTTTGTGCAATCTATGCAGCTCCGCAAGACTCCAATGGATAAAGTGCTCCAAAGGTACATTGGCATGGCAGCAGAAATTAAGAACCTTGACAGTGCAATGCAAATGCTAGTGTTTGAGAACTACAACAAATTCATCAGTGCAACTGACACCATTCGACGGTAGTTTAAAACTTGACTTTTGGCACTGTAATATGGCATGAAAAATATGCATTGTTTCATTTGGAAATAGATTTTGGTGTAATATGGCAGGAAATATGCATGCATTGTTTCATTTGAAATTAAGAAGGTTTGGATTTGGTAACAGCTTGCCTTAGATGTGATCCTGGGTGAAGACAAAATGACCTTTGATCATGTGAAAGGTGTGCAATGCAGAATGAAGTGGAACATAGCAGGAATGGAATCGAACATAGAGCAACTTCTGGATTCGGTAAGACCAAGCAGTGGTTGTATACTCAATAAGGGTTACAGCATGTTGGTCACAGTTGTATGTGTACTGAATTGGGTCATCTTACTTTAGCATTTCTTTGTGCTTGTTCATGACTAATGTCAGTGGCCTTCTTGTAACATGAACCATACATAAGACCTGAGCTTCTAATACAGAGCATGAACTACAGGTTTTCAATGTTCTTGGATAGAGCTTTGTCTAGGTTGGCAACATCTATATGCAAGCCCCTCTTGCAGGGAATAACTTGGTGAACATTTGTTTTGTAGGTCTGTGCAACATTCTTCTAAATTTGTACACCTGGGTTTCAGAGTGGTGCATGTCTGTTGCTTTTGTGATTCTTGGGAGCTAGTTTTTACCTCTTTGGCCCCTCTGTTGATGAGGATATATATGTATATATATAATTTTTGGAGCCAAAACAACACTCAACCTGGACTACTGTAATGTGAACCTTTGCTATCAGATCACAGCTGTAAGGGCAAAGAGCGATGCAGTGAATGACTCAATGTGTGAGAGACGTGAGCACATTGAAGAGCTTAATCGCACCTGCAGACTACTTCGCAAAATACAGGTGCGAGCATGGGACTGTATGTTTGTGGGTTGTTTCTCATTGTCATATATGATCATATCATCTCTGTATCATATCTCTTGGGTTTTGATTTCCTGGTGATGTTGAATGTGATCAGCCAGCATCCTTTGTTTCTCTGCTTTCTGACTAAGATTATGGGGCATCAGCTTAATTCCAACACCAGCCTGAATTTAACTTTTGCAGTTTGTGTTTGATTTACCCAAGCGATTGCGCAAATGCATGAAGGTGGAAGATTACCCTGTGGCTGTAAAACACTATCTTGAAGCTCTTCCCATTCTCCAGGTATTTGTTTAGACTCCACAAGTGTTGTCTCCTCCTGGCTTTTGGATTAGAAATTGGTGCAAATGGTCACCATTTCTTTGTCTTGACAGAACATCTGCACCAAGGAGGGAAAACATTTCCCATAAATGGTTGCAACATGACCATCTGGTGATTGGAAATACTGAGCTATGGCAACCTGTGACATCATAGTCTTTCATTATTGCTGTTCTCCCAGCAAGTGTGACACAAAGTTTTGGATGTCAACTGTTCTCACTTATGATCTGAAGGAGAAAGGGCTTATGTAGGAAAGAGGGAGGAGGTTACTGTACCCTCTAACAAAGCCAGCTTCAGAGATGCTACTAGCTTTTGGACACACTTGTGGTTAAGTGGTCTCTTATATGCTGGACTTTTTTGTTGCCTGTTAATCCTGTGACTAGGTTTACAATGTAAATTTTGGGGCATCGGGTAGAAATATGGCAAATCGGGCTTTCAAAGTTGTCGGCAGGAAGCTGAGGAAATTATTGGTACTCTGAAGAAACAACTCCAAGTACATATTTTTTCCTTGTACTTCCTTGTCATGTGTTGTTTTCCCAAGAAATAGAAGAGATTGATGTTTAATGTTTTTTTTCTATTGCAGCAAATTGGATTTGGAACACTTTGAATGATGCAGCGTTCAGCTAGTTTTCGAACAAAGTATCAACAAAAAAACCACAGTTGTGGAAAATGAACAAGAGTTTTGGCTGGTGTGCAGGATCAGGTCATGGACTCATCTGTTGTTGTCACATCACGAGCACAAGCAGTTAGACTCCTTCAACAACTCAATCACCCGGTATATGCCACTACGTGCCCTTGTATTTGGGTCACGCCACACACCTGGGACTCTGGTTCTTTTCCAATCTTATAAGCCTAGTTCTGCTCCAAGACTAAATCAGGCCAAGTTTTCAGTATGTAGGGACAATAGTCTTTCCATATCAACTATGCAGCTTCTCTGCTCCTCTACCACCATCAGTTCAGCTTGTAATCCACATGTATTCCATTCCAGCATTTTAAGCAGCCCTCAAAGTAGGAAGATGATTGAGACGTCCGGTGACCTTGACCTTATTGCTATTTTGCCTGATATCAGTCTGGACAAAGAATTGTTCTCAAGAATAAGAGCTTTCTTTTTGGGGTGGCTGCCAGGTGGAAAGCTTGATTAATATGTTCCTAGCAGCACACTGGGACCGTCTTTTGGAGGACTTAGGAGTGTCAAAACCAACTATGGTGAATAAACTGAAAAGTTTTCTTGGTTTAGAAACAGGTATGGCTACACCAGACATCAAGGGAGAGACTCCTACATCTCCACAAAAAGCTCTTGAAAAAATTGAAGAGGTAACAGTCTTTGTTTCATGTTGCTGTAACTAGTAGGATTGTGTGCGAGGGGGGGGGGATCCATCTTGGAAGCCACCCTGAGAGGAAGGGATTGTGTCTTGTTGGTTGCAGAATTGCCTGTCTTGACATTAATTTGATATTTGCCACTTCAAAAAGTGCATGGTTTGAATTGGAGTATTTGTTCATGGTTTGATATATACTACCAACTTGCTACATACTGGTGTAGTAACTGTGTGGCAGTTATGGTGTCTAGTCCTAGAATCCACCATTCCAACTCTCTGCTGTTCGATAGTGCTGACAAGAACTTACATTGAACTCAACCTCACCTTTGGGTGAACATAGGATTTCATTCATGATTTCATAGAGACAGCAGCCACATATCAGGCACTCTTTCCAAGCCATGAAAAGTTACTCACTGTGGCAGCCACCAAACTCTTTGATGAGTAAGTCTCTTGGTGATATAGTTCAAACTGCTTTGCTCACAACCACCTGATTAATTATGACATAGGCTGTTGTGGTCCTTTCTGAAGCAAATTGTATGTTTTAGTCTTGTTGGTTGGAAGGTGTTTTATTCTCCACTAATTCTGGCAACTTTGCCACAAATTTCCTGTTTACAATTCCTAGGAGGAAAATAAACAACTAAATTGCTGAAAACTCCCAGTTTAGTGGCAGCTGCATCTTCAAGTGACTGTTCCATAGGAAGTTTGAGCCCTGTTTTGTGCCTCTATGTGTGAAGGTTATTTTATCACATGGAATGCATGCTATTGTGGATGTGCCAATTAATAAGCACATATTAGCTTGGAGAGTCACCAAGAGATGTGGTCATTGAAAAGTCTATCCTATGATGCTCATAGGTCCATCCTCTATGTCAGAAATTGCTTGACTTCTGTGCTACTTTCAGGTACTTTGCAAGTGTTCAAAGGTCATTGCGATTTGAGACCAGTGCACTATCTGCAACAGAGCTTATTGCAGCTCTTGGTAAATTCACGGAGACCATATGCTGGATTGTAGTTTCAAATTGAATTTATCTGGATGCTGCCGATCTCCTCCTGTTTTTTCTCTCAGGTTCTAGTCTGAATGTTATTTACAGTTGTCCATAGACCTCTTTTTTGTCTGCAACCCACATCTGCTCCCCCACAGTGAAGCTTTGTCAGTTATACATGGATGCAAGACAGCAACCTCCATAGCAGTGTCACTCTCTTTTATTGCCTTCCTGGTGTTTGAGAGTGGATCTTAATAATTGTCCTACATGACTACAGGAGTACTGTCAAAAGGTGTCACCTTATTGAATGAGTTGGTGCCAGATGCTGGTCTTTTTGAGCATGCTTCCAAGGTTTGTGAATTCTTTCTCTAATCACCTCAAGTTCTTTGTGTGGTTTGAGTATTGTTTCTCCTGGTGAAAGAATTTTCAGTAAACCAAATAAGGGGGAGTCATTAGACCAGACCTCCCTTGATTACACTAAACCCTGATGATCCTATCACCGTTGAGATATCTGTTCCTGCTCCTTGCAGAAAGGAGCTATAACTGTGCAGTCTGTGTGGAGGATCTTAGAAGAAGACATGTTTGTCCCCATATCCAGTAATTTCATTGAATGTGTAAAGTTCATAGAGTGAGTCAATATCATACCCAGAAAAGTACTACCATGTTTGTGAACATGTGCAGGCAGTGGAGGATTCTCTCAGGCAGCACATTAATATTATGTTCAATGGTCTATACCAGAATATCACAGGTGTGTTACTGATCAACACTACTACCTTGTAGCAGGCAGTACCAATTGCAGTGTCTATAACTCTATATTGGCATTTAAAGAGGTTCTGCAAATTGTCTGGTTTGTGTTTGTTTATATAAGCAATTCAAGTTTAGTTTTGGGGAGTGTAGCAGCTCTAGTGATACCAGAGCAATTGGACATGGAGGCATCAAAGCAGTCAAATGTTCTACGATCTTACTTAGAAAAGGCCCAGAGAACTATTATTCAAGGTAGCCTTCATGTTCTACAGGTCAGTTTTTATTCTTGTCAACATCCTTTGCTACTATGGTGCTGTCATCAGATCCTTTGACACTGCCATCCATTCATCTAACGTTTCAAATCTGAAGAGAAAAAAGATAACTGTTTACAATTTTGCTAGGACCAGTTCATTTGTTATCAGTCTCTCAAATATTATCTGGTGCTTCTTGCAGGATCTGAAGGAGCTACTTGATAAAAGTGAAGAATATCTAGCAGAGTGGCGGGATGAGTATGTTGACTTGGTTCAGGCAGGCTTCCAAGATCTTTTCACCAATCTAGTAGATGACTTTCTGTCTCTAGGTGTGAAAGCAGGCATCAATTCACGTTCTATCCCCATGAGAAAGCCACAATCCGGACCATTGGCTACACCAAGTTCAGTCCTTGTGCTGGCCCTTCTTTCAGTCTACATCTACCAAGCAGCTGTTCCTAAGATCACAGAGGTATGTGTGTAACATTCTTCTAATATTTTGGGCTTGCATTGGATAGAGAGTAGACAAGAAGGTGGTGAAAGATAAGGGAAAGAGGAGGCTAATATAGATGGATGCCATGATGAAATTGGTTTGGAACAGGCAAATAGCTGCAAGACCATTCTCCAGGTCAAGATGTGTGAATGTGCAAATATCTGTGCTATGAGACATCCTCACTAGCTTTGCCTGTCATAGCATTGGGGCCTCTACTGTTTTGAACTCCAACATAGATACAATACCATTTGTGCCAAGGGAGTTGGGAGGGTAAGGAATGACAAAACAGATATGCTGGATTGGCAGATTGTGGGAGCATGGTTCATAGGAGGGGGTGCCATGAGCAGTGAAGCACGTCCTGCCTTTGTGCCCTCTGAAATTTGTCGATTCTTTCATGCCACTGGCGACACTCTTCTCCATCAGGTTAATTCCAGGATTATTGTTCAGTTTTTGTCTTTACATTGCCTATCTTGGAGGTAGAAATGTCTGCACATAACCAATCATCAGCTGCTTCAACTTGAAGAGGGTGGCTCAGTATGTAGATGTGCAAGCTTACAAGCTGTCCCTTCTGGTGCGCAAGAGCATGGAAACCATTCTCTGGCTAGAGGTTCAATTCTACACCAAATGCATAAAGTTTTACACCTTCCCTTCAAAGGATAAGGCACTTCTAGGCTATCATATTCAACAATTACATTGGAAATTTGAGATTCTTCTTGTGCTTTTCTCTATGATCTTTGCAGCAACCAGAATTGAGTAGATGATAGAAGCCCATATCAAGATTCCAGGGAATTTTCAATTGGAATACTCTACAACTAGAGAAAATATTGGATTGGAGTTTGGTGCAGTGTAAGGAGCCAACGGAGGTCCGCATGTTTAGTGATTTATTGTTACAAGAGGTGACGTTTGACCTGCTATAGAGATCTGGCCAACTAGTGCTTGCTTTGCTGTTCTCAATCATGTATATTATCAGGTCCTATGCATGCCAAAAACAAGATGGTTGAATGTGGTAACTTTCAGTCTTAAATGTGAACGTCAAGCCAGGAGCCCAAGTGGTTGGGCCTCATGGCTGCATATCTCCACTAGGCAAAGCTAGATGTTACATACTGTAACCAATCAAGCTATGGCAGGGGGATCCAGTCAAATGGTCAATAAAAACCATTTGGGTACCTGGGGGTGGGAGATTCATGGCCAAGCATGTTTCCCTGCTGATCATGGTTACAAAGTGGCCACCTCCTAAATGGAGGCAGTAGCCCCATAGGGTGAAGAAGCACTCTTTCATACTTAGCTGTCAACATGTCTGCCCTTTTGTAAAACATGCACGAAAGACTTGTCCAAATTCAGTGAGTACACATTCATTAGGAGTTGGCTTGGTGATCTATTCTTAGGTGCAAACATTTTCAACAGACTGTTGATGTCCTCAGTACTAATCTCCAGTGTGCAAAATGTTTCATCTAAAGCTTTTAATATAGAGAAAGGAATTTGTGGGAGGGTTTCTTGTTGACTTTTTACCTTGTCAGAGCCTGCAGGTGGCAACACTGGAGGCAGAATTACATCAATTGTTTGACCCAGGCCATCCACGGATCAATCCAGGAATGAAACATTCAGACCATGCAGGCCCTTCGCAGGTGGCTTCAAAGGGTGACATCTATCGGGTTTCTCAATCCAAAAGCAAGCTGTGGGAGAGAGATATTGCAAAACTTTTCACCCGGCGCATTGAACTGTTCACAAAAGTTGAATATACTCAGGTATACTATCAAATTCCACTATTTTGGGTGTGTGGGATGCAAGGGATTGGGTTTAGTCTTTGATGTTTCAGAACAGAGCTTGAAACCAAACAGTGGAATAGCTGTATGTAGTTGAGTGACCTTTTGAGGTGGGATGCACACATTTTTTTCATGCTTATCTCAAGATCCTAAGCTCTTCAAATTTCACTGCTGGCTTTTTGCTTTGGATGTGAAACAATGAAAACTTTAACCTCAAAAAATTGGCAGTGATATAATTTGTCTCTGAAAATTCTTGCCTAACTCCTGGCACAGGCATCTGTGGTCTCTGCGGTGGTAAAATTGGTCCTGAAAACCTTCCAAGAGTTTGTTAGGCTGGAAACACTAAACTGTTGTGGCTACCAACAAATCCAGCTTGATGTCCATTATTTGCGGAATGCCTTACAAAACTTGATTAACAACGATCCTGTGGTTGATGCTTTATTTGATGAGGTCAGTGCCAACTTCTTTTGTCCAGTTTGCATTTAGTATCTACAACCTTGTAAAGCTGCAGAATAGATGGCATCTCAGAGTTAGTTTGTAACGGTCAATGGTGGATATTGTACACTGAGGAAGGAAGAATTGAGCCTGATTAACCTATAGGTCTAGCAAGGCATAGTTTCACAAGGTTTGCCCAAAGTTCTGAGAAGGAAGTTGGGGCTCTGATTGTTGGGCTCCGGACTCGCTGGCCAACCAGCTATTCCATTTCAATGTTCGTTGGGGATGACACTAGGTTATCAGGCAATTCAATGAATCGGATATGATTGGTATTGTTTTGATACAATGAGTGGCATTGCCAATTATGGTCGATTATCCAGGAGGAGTGGCTCAATCAAGCAATGTATTGAATGATGAGAGATTGTAATTTTTCCTTCATAGAATGGTCATACTTTGCTGCCTGCTTGTTTCAGTGAGCTAAAGTGAACTGTGAATGGGTTTTTTTTTGTGAAGGTATGTGCAGCAGCATCTGATCGGTGCAATGTTGAGCCAGTGCCCTTAGACATAGCTGCTATGAACAGGCTTGTGCAGGCAACAACTGAAAGACAGCGTCTTGGAACACTCCAACAGATATCACAAGCTTAATCTCCACTGTGATGCTTTTCTTTTTCCCCTCAAACCTGCTACACTTCTACAATGGTTTTGGCTACCTTTCACAACAGTGGCTTTCCTTTCACAAAGTTGAATATCTTATACTAAAACTAACCAAGAAAAGGGGGTTCTTGACAAACTCTTCCCATATGGGACTCTGAAGTAATCTCTCTTTCATATTGTGTTAGGTCTGGGAAACTCTCTGAATATCATCTGCTGGCATTGGCATCTTTGCCTACATCTCTGGCTGCTCTGTACTCAGGTTTAATCAATACTTGTTTGAAGTTATTGTGCTGTATATGACAACTGCCCCTTATCAATGCTTCATCTTCTCCAATGCTTCTACAAAACTTGGAAATTTCCTGTTGTATTTGAAGGGCTCCTCATACTGTCCCCACCACTAACAATTGTCCAGTTTCTGTCAAAGATGTAAATAGTTCAACAAAAAGTATGCAGCAGCCCCATTAAAAAATTTCAGAGTTCTGACGATTAAAGATGAAGACACAAAGTCTTATCATTAAGTCATTTAATTCATTCATGGCCACATACTTATACATGACACTACTATGGTGTGAGCATAAATGCCACATTTTGCATGTAAATGATTTTGCAACAGTGAGTCTCCTACATACTGACATCTGATAGGTTTCTAAATCTTTTGAAATAGATCAGCTGGCAACTGATCTACATAGACCATCATTTGGTACATTGTTCTTGTCTTAGCTGATGTGAAGTCAACTTTTACATTGGATTGACACTTGAAGACACATTTCTTTCAGGTATGGGAGAAGTTCAAACCATGACAGATAGGAAAGGGTCAGTTGTTTGTACCCACCACAATCTTTGCTGGTAGAAAAATAAACAGCCAGTAGGAAGATGTGGAATCAGTGACTCTGGTTGTCGGAGCTTTCTCCACCTCCTGTGTTGTCACAAGATGCAGCTTCATGTGATGGTTGACAGTGATTGTGTTTGAAGAGTATTGCAGCGCAGAGCATAATCAGTATGTATTATGGGACAGTGTTGCTGATGAATTGCAAATAGAAGTGTATTTCACTCTTTCCTGTAGATTGCATAAATTATCCTGTATTTGCCACATCTGCCATCAGATTGATGACTCTTTGCAGATACTTCCACCAGATTGTTATGTACTCCCCACCCATGCTCTCTTGGGTGTGTTTTACCAGTAGCTGGAATCATCTTCCAAATTGTGTTACACCATAACTGATCATGGGTAGCATGGGGTGCTCAGAATAGTCTGCAAGCTTGATTCAAAAGTAATTCTTGGATCACAGGATATCAGGCCTTCCATCAGTATCCGCATCTGATGGAGCAGAGAGAATGTTTCTGTGTTGTTGCTGCCACTGTAATTTAAGCTTACCAATAGCTTTAGAGGCAGCTGCTGCCACTGTGGCATTACTGTCCCCTGCTAGTCTCTGCCACCAAAACACGAAACATCGATATAAACTCTTTGTTTGGAGTTTTGAACAGTGTCATGACTGAAATTATACCATCTACATTCTTGTTTGACTACACCAAAGGGCAAGGTTTGTTCAACTAAAATCTGGATGCAAACAACAAGTGCAGCAGCCCAAAGGTAGAATTAAGGGGATAAAGTTGTACCTGCAAGGCAGCAAGGCCTGCATTTCCAAGTGTCCATAGTGATGGAGCATTTGCCAATGCATCTGCCAATGCATGCCTGCTCCATGCCACCCTTATATGTGAGTTCATGCACTTGTGACCAGACCCAGAGCATGTCTTAAAGCTCTATAGAGCTCCTCATGCTCTGTTAGAGTTTTGAAGTGTCTGCCTTGGAAAAGGAGCTTTGATAAAAAATAGTTAATGGGGGTAAATCCTAAACCCTCTAAAATTTAAGAACATGCACTTTATTCCCATGTATATCATGAGCAGGAGGGCACAGGTCAATCATGATGAAAGGTTGAATGGGAGACAAAGGAAATGCCACTCTTGTTAGGGGTGCACCCTACAATGTTGTTCCCTAACCACAGAAGTGAGGAAGGGTGCTCCATGTCACTTGAGTTCTTTGACATGGGATTCTGCCACAAAATAAATCCTCTGCTTTGGTGGTAATTTAATGCATGAAAACTTGCCTGAGAAGAAGTGTGATGAGAGAGTGAGCACTCACCGAGTGGCAACATCAGGAGAGCTGGCACATTCTGCCAACAATAAAGCCCCACTGCCCCCATCCACTTCGTCCAGGTCCATTAAGGCAGCCACTATGAATTCCAGCTGTCCACCAATTGTGCACAAAACAAAATCACCATGCAGTTAGTAAAATCCTGTCACCATAACACCTTAACAGAAACTGCCATGTGAAACATGTTTGCAACTCGTTGTATTGGTGTGTCTAAATACTAACTTTAAGTTTCCCACATTTTGCTGGACTAATGCCATTGACAAAATGAAAGATTTCCTGAATCATAACCCCCAGCTATTCAGAAGTCATCTTGTTTTTTGAAAATGCGAAGTGTTCAGTGAAGTGGCACCCAAGAAGGAAATAAAAAGAGGAGATTCAAACCCAAACTTCTCTCTCTTGACACAATTTTGAGATCCAGAACTCCATATGCAACTCATTATCACCAGGCCTGTGAAGAAGAGAAGACCTCATCAGGATCAGAGCAATCTTTGCCTTCAACCTCCACAAGAGCTGAGGTCATGCTCCAGTATGCATCCTACAAACTCAAACAAGCATTCATCCACATTGATACCAGGAATTTCATGAGAGTAAATGGCTAAATTGGACCATCTAATCACAGACAACATCACAAATACAATGTAGATATGGGCTGTTCCATGTATGGAACACACTTGTAGATCATGAATTCCAAAAGATTGCCAAGCTAAACTAGTCCCAACCCACTTCTTGTAGACAAAAAATTGAATTGAGAATCAAGAATCACTATTATTTACCTGAATCACAGTCAGATAATCATATGTTGGGTAACTGACTCTCTGCGTCCATCTAAGACTGGAGTTGTCTTCTTCCACTGACCCCAGGACCAGAGGCCTTCCTGCATCAGTCACCTTCCCATTCACCCTGAAGACAGCTGGTTAGCCTTAGTCGCATGCTTCTGAGAACAGATCACACAATGGAAGCAGCCAACTTATTGATTTGGAACAAAAAAATAGTTGTCAAAGGAAGAACGAGAGGACAACAACAAACTATGCAACAGATTGCTCAAAGGCCCAAATGCCATCTCACCTCAATTGTAATTTTCTGACAATTGCTCTATGCACATTCTTCACAATCTGCCAGAATCCATACCAATAAACCACACTACCCAACCTCTGTCAAAACAGGAAAGGAGACGAAACAGAATTTCTAACCACCTGCAACATATCCAGAAGTATATGAGAAGTACCTATGAAATTGCAGTGACAAGACTGTGCAACTGTACTGCAATATACCTGAAGGGACACATGAACATCTTCCATCACACGTCTGCGAGTGCGCAAATCCACCAATCGCAGATCAGCCTGATGAAAGAAAACACCACCAACCCATGTTACTCTTACACAATTCATGACTCAGTGACCTACCATTGAACATGCTGACACTGAGTAAGCAAGCAGTTGCACTTTAAGACATCTCCACACTATTCAATACCAAAAGTGTGGCAATGCAAAAATGAACAGTCAATTTACGAATTAATTACTGCAAAATCTCTTCCACAGCTTTAGCGATTTCTGAAAAACAATATTGATGCTTGCAACCATAGAAGTCCACCCCAGGCACAAAGTGAGCAGCCTCCCAAGTTTCTAGGTTGACATGCTATCAAGGGCTGCTAGCCTATTAAAATATCATTTCTTCACTGACCATGTCCAATAAATAACTTAGCAACTCTCTCTACTGGCTCAAGTTCATGCACTTGAAGACATTTGATTCTTCTCTAGATCATTTGCCATGACTTGGCAATTGACTAACTCCTCCTTTTCAGAGATCACCAGTTACTGGGATGACATTGCAGGAAAGTTGGAACATCTATAGTTGAATTGTGACAATGGTGTTCCTGTCCATGTGAAGAGGAGTTCTTACATCCAAGGCACCATCACTCCAATGCTCTTCTGCCACAATGCTAAGCTCCATGCATGCACTCTCCTTCATACCCTGCACACCCAACCCACAAGTTCATTTACTAACTTCCCTTGTGGCTTCACATACTAGACACCCAATCTGTTTCATTGTAGTTACCACATGTGAGAACCATCAAGATTGCACAAAGGAAGTCAATATAGATAATCAATAGAAGATCTTGGTTTGAACTTGCATAGAACTTGCAACCAAAGTTCTCAAGACACCCACTAACCCAAGCAATGCGTCGCAGGCTTGCGATTTTCTTGCGTGCCTTCAAATCAAGTTTCTCCACATCTTCTCTTGCACGGGCTGCCAGAATTGAAGTTCAATGTTGAGCTTTGAGGGCTAGCACATTATGGGACAGGCAATGCTCTCTGAGAGCAATTAGAACCAAAGCAATCCATTCAATGGAAGTGTATAACAGTAGGCATCCTGAATGTGAACACTTCCAAGCTCTCTTCCTTCACTGCAGTTTCAACTTTGTACATGCAATTGGAACTGGTAGAAGTGCAAGTTTCAGAAGACAATCAATCCCAAGCCCTCACAAAATTCTAAAATATTTTTTTCACCATATCTTCTCAGTTTAGAGATCAGTTATATGACATACCATCGAGCATAAGAAATCCCGAAGCCAGTTTGGCTATGCCTGCTCGAGCCTGCATATTGAGTCGGGAAATTTCTCTGCATTTGAGCTTTTCAAGGTCAGAAAACATATTCATTGCAAGTCAAACTTACATATCCATCAAAACCATTTTCTGTGTTTGGTTGTATGTTTGGCTTGGAAGGAGTCACACAGAGAGAAGAAGGAGAAAGAAAAGACAAGGAAAGATTGGAAACTGGAAACTTGGAGTAGGAGAGGGGGATATGAGCAAACAATCCGATCTAAGAGGAGAAGTACTGTGAGAGCAGCGCAATGTCGCTTCGTGCTCGCTCGTCCAAATTGTGTGCGGCAGCGCAAACGACCATGGCATCGTTGTAAGCAAAGCGAGCGGCTTCCGCTGGCCCTCCACATGAATTGTCAGAAGACTTCAGCAGCGTACACTTCGCTTGCGCTATACAAGACTTCCTTTCCTCTCCTTCCCTGCTGCATACAGTCACCTTTCCTCCGCCGCTCTTCATCTCACAACATGGCCTTGCGCTTATTGTATTCCCAGCTGCTATTCTCACACTCACCATGTCCGGAACTAAAGTCGCGAGATCTCGAACTCTATGAATTAAACTGGAGGACTGCCAGGCGCAAGACATTGTGATCATGGCAAAGTGCAGAGAAAAACAGATAGATAGTTGGAAAAACAAACACTAGCTCGCACTTAACCTTTCCTCTCTTCTTCAGTCCAAGAAAAGCTTCGCACACTCAATCCTCGACGAACAGGAACAATCCGGGAACAAGTCACAACGATCTAAGCCCAGGCATCAAACACACACGCATCGGCCAAGTCTCTCCCTTGCATCAACTGTGTTCAGGCATCGAAATCCATTTCAAAACGTGAGAAGATCAGCTTTTCTTGCATCCACTGTTTTTATTCAGGCATCGAAGTCCGTTTTAATACGCGTGAGAAGACCAATTTTTTCTTGCACCAAATTTCCACACAAAATCGCTGCGACACATGACAAAATAGGCGGTAAAGGATTCCAGATCCGGCTTCAAATGCACACACCCGCCATCTTCTCGACGCATCAAGACTTACGAGACACAAAAGCCAATGGAAGAAGAAGGCTTCGTCTCGTCAAGCTGTGAAGTTCTTTCTGACTTCTGACATTGACAAAAGTGCGCGTCTCATAAGCGTCATCAGCATGTAATGCACAAGCACAGCAGAGTTCACGGGATTCGATGCACAAGCGGTTCACACACGTGGAATCGAATCGATTGAGAAGGCAAGTAGGAAACGAAAGGAAGCGCGGTGGAAAGGAGATCAGGTCCCACCTGAGGATCTGTCGGAAAGCAGATTCAACGCTAACATTCAGAGAGCCAACCAGTTGGCGATTGTTCTTGTCCCTCCTCTGTCATTGCTGCCCTTGTTTGCCGCCTTCCGCTTCGTCCTCGTCCCTTTTTGTTTTTGTGCTACACTTGATCTCCACCGCTTCCGTCGCCCGACAAATAGGATCCGCAATCTATTTACTGCATGTGGAAGGGACGATCATCAGCAATTGATCATCGCACACAGAACATACAATCGATCAAACTTTGTTCCATAATCTCCGATTTCGATTGGTCAACCGTTCCAAGAACTACTCGAGAATATTTTCCACAGCGATCGAGAAAAATTTCGAAAATTTCTCCCAAAAAAATCGACAATTTCTCGATCGCAATCGCCATTCTCGAACAGTGTGATTCTCGAGCGATTCTCGAGCTTGAGTACAGAGGTCGAATACGATATTGAATACGGATGACGTATACAGTACGGAACAGGATACATAATACGGATATTGGATACAGTATTGGATACAGATGTTGAATACGGATGTGAAATACAGTATAAAATTAACGTACGTACCTGCGTACCTACCTACCTACCTACATGCGATTGTCCGTCCTTCCGTCCATGTACATGGCCTCGACCTACCTACCTACCTACTTACCGGATGGAGGACCGGCAATAATACAAAGTCTGGACTTTCGTTTTGTCATGTACCTACCTACCATCGTCGCTACTGCGACACTGCACGCTCCGACACTCCGCCACAGTGCCTTTGTTTCGTTTTCCTTTCTGCACTTGAGTGTTTGGCTTTGTTGCAGGCGTTGCACATTGGGCTTCTTCCCCTCTTATTTGCTCGTCTTCTTCGTTTGTTTCCACTTTTCGTCGCGCGTCCAAGTCGGGATTCTTTACGGATACTCTTTCCCCCACCCCCCCCTTCTTCGTGCATTATTAGGAAGCAGATGTGAATAATGACGGTAGGTTGAGAGGAGGAAGTTGGGCAGGGAGAAGAGACCGAGAGAGAGAGAGTGAGAGTGTTTCTGGGTTCGGAAAACCGACATTTCTCGGTTTGTTTGTCCGAGCTTTGTTGTGAATAATGACGTTAGGTTGAGAGGGGAAGTTGAGGAGGGTTCTGGGTTCGGAAAAAATAAAGGCAACAGAGGGAAGAGGGGGGTGGGGTTGAGAGTTTGTTGCAGAGCTTTTTCACCACTCTTATGCATTACGTGGAGAGGGAGAAGGTGAGCTATGGATGACTACATGCGGGAGATGGGTGACCTCAAAACACTCGTCACTAAAACGTTGGAGAAGAAGGGTGTGCTTGCACGAATTCGGGTAAGCTTTTCGCCCTTTTCTGCTGTATTCTTCTCATCTGTAGAATCCCTATGTTGTGGCTGCATGTACATTGTGATCTTTCTCTTGATGTCAGAAGAAGCTGAAAAATGCACTCATTCAGCTTGGAGTTATGGTAAGTGATGTACATTGTCTTCTTCTGCTGTTTGTGGCATTTGGAGACACCCAAACTGGTAGGAATGAAGTGAGATATTTTGCAAGGAATGGGCATTGGCATCCTTCCACATGATACATACAATCCCCCTAAAACTTTAGCTGTGCAGGAAGAGAGACTTTTGTTTTATTCAGAATGTGGCAATTTGGCTGCAATTTGTAAAAATGCCATTTCCCTTTGCAGGACATTTACTTTGTAACTGACACTCATATGATGATGATCATCATCATCACACTCATTCTTGTCACATGTTAGGTTTTGGGTTGCACTGGGAACCAACAGAACCCCTCAAAGCATTTTGGTTCTGGAGTTTTCTCTGCAATTTCATAGATAGATATTGTGGAGTTTTTTTCCTGTAATCTCATAGATACAGAAGGGAGACTAGCTTCCAGAAACTGTGGATCGGTTAGAAGAAGAACCAGTTTGCATGACCCAAGTTCCCCTCAAGTCTGTTGCTGGATGTAACCCTAGTTGAGAAGCTTCAGATGAATCTTTGGAGGAGGACAGAGCAATGAGTCTGGAGGCTTAGGATTTGGAATTCAGCACATTGCTGGCATGACATCAATTTTCCATCAATGCTGCATGCATGGTGATTCAAAACTGCTGTTTTGGATTTTGTGTTAATAATTCTTTTTCCCAAGAGTTTCTGCTTGTCTACTATGTAATGTTGAAGCTTGGCAGTTAGTTTTCTAATGTGTGGGTGAACAAACCTCTTGTTTCTGCATTGTAGTACTGTACTGTACTGTACTGTATGTCTCAGAGTCTCTGATATGTTTGCAAAAGCTCAGGCGGAGCTGAGGGCAAACGTGTTTCAAGCAATAGAGGAGCAGGATCGTGAAGCTGAGAACAATGGTGCTTCTTCCTTTGCCCTGTTGGGAAAATGCAGTGAGCGGGCCAAGCAACTCCATGCTTCTCATGCAGGCACTTCTCCTGTCCCACAAATAAATCTTGTCCTGATGTAGCTGGTTTGTAGCTGTTGATCAAGTCATGTATTTTCCAGTGCTGCTTTCTCCATCATCCTTGACATCTTCCTATTAATTGTGAAGCAATCTTACTTGTTCCTTCCCAATTTTGTGATGATGCTTATGATCAGTGTGATTAGGTAGCAATTTGACCACAATCAGTACATTGTAACATTGCACAACAGTTTTAAACACAGTATTCTTATGTAGTTATTTATATTTGCTTGATACTACTTTTGCAGGCAAGCTGTTGATGGCATTAGTATGTGAGTATTTTGAATGGTGTGAGCTGGAGCATACATTAAAAGTCTTCTTGCCTGAGCTAAATCAGGTTCTACCATATTTTCCTCAGAGTCTATCTAATGTACTTCCTTTTCAATGTGTCTTGATCTGGAGATTTTCACTAGCACTTTGTCAGACTTTCAAGTTGGGAAAATTGGTAGCAACATCATCAGTTCTTGTAACTGAGAATCAGTTTTGACTAAAATTGCAATTTTCAGTGCATTCTGGGTAGATCTACAAACAATTGGCAGGTGAAGTTTGAACCAACAGCAACATTGTTACCACTAACATGGGAAGGTTTGTCGGACAGCCTCGCAGCTACATGAGGTCTGAACTGGAAGAGTTACTTGGATTGAAAGACAAGACCAAGCTCGGGGATGCTGAGTCACAACCTCTCTTGCTTTCTGTGGTTGAGTCATACTTGAAGGCTGAGGTAAGCATGCAATGTGAAAGGTTTTCAAAGGGGCTCATATTGTCCAGTATTTCCAATGGCTTTGCAACAACATATGAAGGAAGAGATTGAAGTGCATTGGACTTAACTCTGTAAACACCTCATTTACCCACTAGTTTTTTATTACACAAGATTAATAATATTCTTTATTATGTGAGACACTCACAAGTGAATGGCTGTCTTTTGTTCAGGAAAAGCCAACAGCAACAGCAAACAAGGTGAGGACAAACAGCCGGGGAAGAGCAGGTGATGCAGGAGATGGGGTTTTGATGTCAAAGCTGTCTGGTGAATTTTCCAAGGACAATGGAAAGGGTGGCACCAAGTCATCTCCAAATCTAGAGGACTTTCCAGCTCCTAAACGAACCAGCAGGCAAGTGTTCTATATTATCTCTATCAATTATGGTACTCTCTGCCAGCTCTTTTTTCATGCCAAGTTTGAACAGTTGTCTGTGGATCATGTGGTGAATGCCATTTCTTCCATTGTTGTGCTTTCTTTTGTGTGACTATTTTCAACCCACAATTTATTTCCATGTCAAATTGCCCGTGACTTCTGAACAACGTTGGTGGTTCACACCTAATGGTTCTCAATTGAAGTTTTCATGTGAACCACCAGTGTTCCTGCGTTTGGGGGGCTACCACGGTCTAGTGCCACTGCTCCTGGAAGATCCAGTGGTGGGTCAGGGATTGATGCACACAATGGCTTCAATTCACTGATGTCAGGTCAGTTCCTGTCTCTTTTTCCTCCATCTTTTTACATCTGTTCTGGATGAGATTTCAGTCTAATTTTTTGTTTTCATTTCCCCTCAAACAATGGGATCTGCAACAGAAATCAGTGGGGCCCAAACACGAGGCTCCAGGGACAACAGCAGGAGTAGCACAACACACACCAAAGGGAGAGAGTACTACAGGAGAGAGGAAGATGAAGTGAAGAGTGGGAGCAATGGCAGCAAGAAGAAGGAGAATGCATGGAGAGAGGAAGAATACAATGACCATTATGTGGATTCACCAACAGTCAGTCAATCATATTCAGACAAAGGAGGGCCAATGAGTGTTGTGCAGCCTGCCAATCGCTCTGGCAGGTAATTGGAATCATGGATGTTTAACCATACCACCAATCAGATTCATTTTTGGAGCCATGTCCTGTGTAGGTAGGCTAGGCTGTGGGGTCCTGATTTGATTAGATGAAGACATTTGATTCACATCATGACACATTTCCTGAATCAGCTTGGGTACCTCTCCAAAAGTAAAGGAGCCTTCTACAGATGATTGAACAGAGTAGGTAGTATCAGGTCTTGGAATTTGATGATTGTTTGAATTGGGTCCTTGGTTGGGTGCATGTTGCTCATGACAATGTTGTCTGGTGGGAAATTTGCTTGATATGACTTTCCATTCACAGTCAGTCCAGAAAAGGCCTATCTGTGGATGACATGAGCAATGCCGTGGGAAACCTTCATCTAGGTAAGTTAAGTTGCTGCTATCACTCTTCCAACCTCACTTTTCGTGGCCTGGAGGATGTGAAGCTGCTCTTCAGGAACTGGAGTTTTGTTGTATTGTACTTATCAGATATGCACCTTGTAGGGCCCAGTCATTAGCACTCGTTGTGATCATTGAAAGATTTTTCTGTATTCTCCCCCTTGGTGTGTTGCCTTCAATGTCTTATTGTGGAGCCCTCTCTGCAATCTCATAGATATGTCCCTATTGGTGATACATAGGCTTTGCCTCAGTGGGCTAATGGGGTTCTTGGCTGTAGTGGGAGGTAAGCTTACCCCTGTGCTTCCACCCATCATGGTCAGTATCTTGAGGAGAGCACAGCAACTTTGTAACCAATCCCATCTAAATCTTTAAGTTGCTAACTTCACTATCCTGTTTACTCACTTTTCTTATTCATAGGGATAAATCATTAATCCTTTAACATGGTGCTGGAGTTGGCAGAGGATGACAGTGCTTCTGACCCAAGTAGCCGCCATAGCAGCACATCAAGGGAAAACATTGGAAGTCGAAACAGGCAGCCAGCATCTGCCTCAACAGCAACAAGTGCCCCTTCTAACTATCGGTTGACTGCTTCTTCCCTATTCAAGTCACACTGGTTCCTAAGTTACTATCCCAGTGTTGGTTGATAGACAATTACTAATGTATTTCTGATATGTAGTAAAGAAAAGAAAAAAGTGTAAAGAGAACAGAACTGGATTGAATGTTGTGTTGCTGACGTGTATAATCAACAGTATGCAGGCAACTTTGGGACTACAGTCATCACCATGGTTATTGTATTCTCTTTTGCTTGCAGAGCAATAGGTGTAGTCAGGAATTACTTAATGTTGTGTCAATCTGCTCTTTTGCAGTAAGAAGAACTCATCAGCGTATTTTTACAGTGACAGTGACAATGACAATTCATTTGAGTATGTGGCCTTCCAATTGTTGGTATCTGGGTTTATAAGCAGTTTCTTTGTTTCATTTCTAGCCTTTACACAATATCTGGTAGCAGTTCTGGATGAATTTAGGCATTCTGGATCCCTTCTTGTGCAAGCAACTAATTGAGAGATGGGGGGACAACAACAGGGGCATCGAAGAGGACTTAGAGGATGAAGTTGAGGAACACAATAGACGGAGCTCTCACTTCTCAGCAGTGAAGGTTGGTGCCCTGCTAGCAGATTTGTCTTTCACTTTGATGAGACATTTGGTACTATAGCCTGCTGTGTCAGCCTACTACTACTACTACTACTACCCACTGCTGTGTCTCTCCTGGACTTGCCCATTTGGCTGTTCACTCCAAACTCTAATGTAGAAAGATACGTATGTCTTGTTTCACACACATGGTTGGTTGACTGATTGTTTGGTTGACTGATTGTTTTTCCTTAATGGAAACCCTGCAGTGATCTGGATGGGCTCTCCCAAACTCAAAAACTCAAATCAGTGGGCAGCAGAGAGCAAGAGCAGCAGGCTTACATGCTCCTGCCAGGACATGATGGATTAGATCTGGAGAAAAAAAGGACTTTGGTGTGTGTTGATCAGAACCTTGATGAGATTATTGGAAGCTTCAAATTTGCAGAGCCCTGATTCTCTTTCTCAACGAATTTGTGGTAACCTGGATATGGCCTGCTCTATCAAAAAGCACACACAGTGAGCAGGCTCTGTGCTCCTGGCAGAATGTGAGACAAAAAACATTTATGGTAAGGTTTTTTCTGGGTGTAAGGGGACCAGAACTTGCAATGACCATCAGAACTTGCAAAATCTGCAGAATTTTTTTTTTTTTTTCTTATGAACAGATTTTTGGCCTGATTACAAGAAAAGTAGTTGAACAATGGCTCACTGATTTTCAGTTATCCATCATTGTGCATCATCTAATGATACTCTCATAGGGTGAGACACAGTATATTCTTGTCAGGTCTTTTGTAAACGGCAAAGTTCAACCATGAATCATCATGTTTTAGTTTTCATGACCAACTCACAATCATTTCTCTAGCTCTAGGCAGCAGATTAATAAACTGAAGAAAGAGAAGAGAACAAATGATTTACCAAGCAATCTCTAGAGTTAACAGATTAAGAAACCAAAGAGAAAACAGATTATCAAACCAACATTCAATCAACCATTTTAAAGCGATCACAGATAACATAACACCCAGCAAGAGAGAGAGGGAGAGAGAGAGAGCAACCAGATTAGATGCTGTGTAAATCTTTCTGCAGTGGAGTATCTGCATGCAGGCATTAGGAAAATGTCATGCCAAGCATTGCAAATTCACATGAAGAGATATCAGTAGCAAAGGAAGCAATGGGCATGCATGCAGTGTTTTATTTTGGGCAAAAAAATGCCAAATTTCTCCAAAAAAAATGGGCTGGTCACCTGTAAGCTTAGAGTTTAAAGGTGAAATCTGACACTTTTTGCCTAAAAACATTATGACACCCTAAAAGGTCACTTAAAAATTTACTCATTTGTGAAACCTTTTGTCGATCTAGAAATGGAATAGTGCCGGCAAATCACCAAATCGCCTCCAAATAAAACCCTAAGTCACTTGCTTAACTTTGTAGACCGTTGGATTTTCATCACATTTTCCCCTTGCATCTTGGCCGTTCACCAAACCCTCCTTCTCCCACATAGAACCGTTTGCCATTATTCCTCCTTCTCGTCCATTTATGTCACTAGCGGCCAATCTATGGATTCTAGAATGATGAGTATGGACTCTAGAGTTTAAACTTCAGAGTCTAGAAGCTTGGAGTTGGAAACATAAAGGCCTTGAGCTTGTAGGTCATTTGCAAATTACAACTTACACTTTGTTTTTATTTATTTGTTGTGATCTTTTGGTTGCATGGACCCTAGAAGTTGGTAGCTTGTTGCCTGATTTTTATATTTTCAAATTTTAGGGTTCACTCTTTCACTTTTCAAAGTTGAATGTGGTGTTGGAGTTTGATGATTTTGAATCGTATCATGTATGTGCATTGATTTCCTTTGGTCATAGAGCATTAAGCATGACAATTTATTTCAAGTATCAAGATCTATGTCCTAGACTCTGAAGTGATTAAATTTGTGGGCATGAAGTACACTAGATCATGGGCAGATCGAAATGCATTTGTAATTTGCACTAGAACTTGGATGTTGGAGCTTGAAATCAAATTAGAATTATGATTCCTAAGCTCTATCAACATCATTATTGTCGCAAGCATTTTGCAACATTTTTGTTCAGGTATGTATATTACAACAATCCATTACAGTTCCAACTTTCCAACCTTTCCATATGGTGTAAATTGCATTCACGATTATACACAATGCAAAGTGCATTAGTCCTAGTTTGCATTTTGTTGTGTGCGTGAACATTTTCGAATTGTGAAGCTTGAACATATTTCAAAGTTTTTGAGTTTGTTTTGCACTTTGGCTACCTACAAATCATTAATGTCATCAACTTGTCAGTCGTAGTTCTATGGGGTTTCTCTTTGTTTTCATTGATTTGTTATGCATATTTGTGCTTGTGTGGAGCTTGTATTTAGTTGTTGTCTTTTTCTTTCAACTCTACTTCAAGATGCCACCCCTTAAACCGCCCCCAAACTTCAAATTCAAATATTTCTATAGTTCCCACAACCCTAGCAATGGCATCCTTCTTGGTACATATGATGTGGCTTCTAGTAGTAAGAGTTAGCATCAATCTTTCTATGAACTTGCTACCTTGAAAGGTAAATAACTTGCTACTAAAGTTCCTATGATATGTTTAATTGTGCATTAGATTCCCTTATAGTTGCTCTTAACATTGATTCTCCAAAGTTGTAGGAAGGTTTGGATTAAATCTCAATATCACCACTAGAGGTTAACAAAACACAAGCTTATGAATCAAAAAGGAAATTTCAGGTTTCATGGGTAGCTAAGTTGCCTTAGGTTGAATTTCAAGTGGGGTCTAATGGTTGTGTGTGTAGAGCGAAATGCAAAATTTGCTCAAAGGAACATAAAGATAATTTATTGGCTCTCAAATGGGATTCACTCTAGAAACATGTCAACAAAAGGAAGGCTAATAAACCTATGAAAAGGGTGAAAAAAATTGAGTGATATATTAGGAAAGATTGTAAGCATAGTAATAATGAAGCTACTTATGATTCCAAAGGCAAGGAATTTGTTTTGCAACAAGTGACTAATGGGTTGGTTGGTGTGAAACGCAAAATATTGGTTCAATTTGCTAGATTGTTCTACACATTAAAACATGGTAGGCTTATGCTTGAATATTAGTTCACAAGGATTTATTTGATTTTTTGAATCTTGAATAGAACCCCAAAATGCATTAGATAAACATAGTAGGTTGGGCTATGGTTCAACACATGCATGGCATTGTTTTGGAGGCCACAAAATCTAATGTTGGAATAGTTAATTACTTGTCACTTACTTGTGATGAAGTGAATACCATTGACAACTAGAACTGGTTGTCATGTATATGTGGTTCAAAATTAATTGAGAATACCATTTTTCCACCTTTCCCTCAAATGTGTGGTGGCAAAATTAGGTGCTAATAATCTACTCAAGTCCTAATGTAAGCCCTAATGCATGAATGAGGTCTCACAAAATATTTGATTGGTAAAAAGATCATGACCTTTGGTGCAAATGGGGTTTTTGTTTTCCAAAGCACCTAATAAGATGTTACAAAACAAATTGTTAATGGTTGGGCTCCACATTCCATGGGGGTGCATTGTATGGCTCATAAAACAACCTTATGGTTCAAACTCTATCACATTTGCAAATGGGGAACAAAATTGAAGGTTTGATTTAAACTTTGTACAATTATTTTTCCAAAAGGCTTAAAAGGCATTTGGAATTTACAAAACTAATTAAGCTTATGGAAACAAAGGGGGCCAAGATTTTGAAGAATGTGGAAATTCACTAGATATCTATGTTGTCCCTTGCCCAATGTGTTATGGTAGAATACAAAATATTGTTGATGAAAATGGCCCTTGATGATCCTACCAATGAAAAGACAAAGGCAAATTTTGATCTTTTTTATGATGTGTAATTTTTATTGGGGCTTGCTGCCATTCTCCTATTGTTGTAGTCATAACCTGATCAAATTCAGTTAATTGTGGGATGTTTTCATTTGTGATTTTGTGGTAATAACAAAAGTGTGCCAAGGGGAGATAAATGAATTGTACACGGACTTGAACACGAATTCAAATATGATGCATTTGAGGCTTATAAATTTTTATTGTGTGCTAAACACGATTCAATAATCACACATTAGATGACAAATTTGAACATTGGAATGGAACATTTGGCATTTGATGTTATCCAATAACACATTTGGGCTACTCATTTTAATACGCAAACTCGTGAAATTTCTTATATGACAAGAAAGTCTATGTTATAGCTAGACCACTCAAATGGAAGCAAAATGTTCAAGTTAAACCCTAAACCTTAACACATTTTGTGTTTTATTTGATGAATTTTGTTTTTTCCCACTTTCTTTTCAATTGAATTGAATTAACAAATTGGATGTGGGGTTGTAGTAGCTGTTGAATGCCTTGTTGAGGAATTGTAAGGCAAATTCCATACTCATAATGTCATGGATAGTTTGAATGTGGTGTACCCACCGTATTGGCTATAATTTGATGTGAAAAAATGCTTCAACAAACATTTGGATGTGATTAAGGTTGCCTTCTACCACCCCAAGAAATTGGGTAAAAGTGATGTATGGTCCATGAAATGTTGTCAACAACTTCCCTTGACATTCAACAATCTATGTTCAAGCTGGCCATGAAATCAAATGCATGTGCTGCCATGGTTAAGCCACTTGATATGAATGATCCACTAACACATCTTTGGTGGACTTTTTCAACATCTAGAGTGCTTACTTGATCTTTTCCAAAGTATTTCAAGTTGATTAAAATTGCCATGGTACAAGTCCTCACAAGTAGTGTGGAGGATGAATGGTGCTTTTTTTGGCATTTTGCAAATCCAAGTTGCTCAATTGACTTACTACAAACTTGGGATTAGTGGTTAGAATGTTCTCCTAGAAATTCTAGGCCTTGCATGGTTTTCCATATGTAGAAGCATATGAGCAGTGGCATGTAGAATGCCCTCAATATGGTGTGGAGCTTAGGTTTAAAGCTCTCAAATCTTAGCTTAGCTCAACAATTTTTTATGCAGAAGTACATTGATATTGTCCTTAGGTTTAACTAGCCTTGCAAGTTGTCTATTGATTTTTTTGTGTAAGTGAAGTATGTGGATCCCACATGGATATCATGTTTTATTTGTAACTTACCCTTTTTTTTTCAAGTTTATGTTCTATTCTTATGTTTTCATGGGATGATTCTAATGTTTTTATGTTGTTGTTTTTATGTTTTTATGTTTTAATTGTAACCTTGTTATATAGGCCACTTATGCTGCAATGGGCAATTTAAAAGTATCAATTGCCTCTTAAGTGACTATTTGTTTTTTTATTTCCAGTTTGTGTTATAACTTATGTGCATGTGGTGAGTGGGTCACTAGTTTGTCGTGGTGCATTTTGACCAATGTGGTTTTGTTCAAGATTCAAAGTTGTATGTTTTCTAAGTTCTCTATACATCGTCATTGTTTTTTATGTCCATTTGGCAGATTGTTGAAGTTAGAACCTATGGAAATTGGAATTGGACTTTGAAATCTGCATAGTTCACTTAAAAGTTGCTTAAATCTCTCTTTTTTAGAATTGACAAGAGCCAAAAATCCTACAACAATTTGACACCTGTATAACCAAGAATAGCCACTTTGGAAAAACAAATCATCACCTAATTACTCCATTTTCACTTAATCTTTCGCCAAAAACTTACTTCAAAAGAAACCTTATAGCCAGCTGGATCTCCAGATTATTCCAACCAGTGGCCAGTCTAGCACCACAAGGGCTGAATCAGTAGCCAAATGTCATATTTTTTCCCGAAAAAAAAAAAACACTGCATGGATGCCAGTAGCAAAAATTGTCAGGAAGAGACATCAGTCACAAAGCAAGCAACGAACATTTGTGATTATGTTCCTGCACCTAATCACAAAGTCTCCTTGCAAGCAAATCATATTAGTACGCAATAACTTAAGAAACTATAGTACAAAGTGACTTCATAAATGGCCAAAACCAGCTCTCTTCATGGGGTCTATAATCATACACTCTCTTGAATCAAGGATCGCACACATCCGCCATTGCAACAACAGATCTGATCTATGTCCTCTCATCGCTGCATTGATTTAAGAATTGTCTGGGTGCAGATCATGATGAAAGAGAGAAAGAGAGAGACACACATACACAGAAAGAGGCCGAGAGACAGAGACAGAGACAGAGACAGAGAGAGCTGGTACATGTAAGTATACACAAAGTTTCATATATCCGGTTTGTTGTTTTGCCGTAGACTATGCGCATGATCCATTAATCGGCTCGCCTGTTGTGGACTGTCACCAAAATGGCGGTTTCCTCCTGCAAGCTTTGCTTACTCTGATGATCAAGTGGTGTAAATCCAGAAAACGCACGAGAAACTACTGGACGTCATGACGAGTCCTCCTCCTGTAGCATCATTGTCTGCCGCCATGGGTTTGATTGAAGAAGGCAGTAGACCTCCCATCGTGGATGTCATCAGCACGTACTT
>Ga0209611_10003026_pt1 | contig 29426 bp, 34 predicted proteins | sample S1TSphgellanicum_3_FD_187693 | JGI IMG/M metagenome (GOLD analysis project Ga0209611, IMG submission 187693) | Host-associated microbial communities from peat moss isolated from Minnesota, USA - S1T2_Fc - Sphagnum magellanicum MG (SPAdes) (version 2) | ecosystem: Host-associated > Plants > Peat...
AAAGTCAAAGAAAAAAATAATAAAATAGAAAGATAGAACCCAGAAACGGAGACCCCAAACCTACAAAAGGAAAATAAAATCCCCACCCCTTCCCCCCAGCAAAAGCCTTAAAGAGTCCTTAAGAGTGAGACAGATCTTGCACCTATGGATCACTATGCATAGTGAGGGGACGGTACTTACACCTACAGACACGATTCATAGGAAGGAAATTAGGTCTTATGCCTACTTCCTTATGAGTGGGAAGGATCTTACCCCTATAATGGGATGTTGCAACTCCCTCCCACTAGTCTTATGTAGTAGGCCTAAAGAATCCTCCCCCTCATACTAGGGGGATCTGTGTACGTTTTATGATAAAAATAAAGGGGGGTTAAAGCCGAGACAAGGAACAACATTCCCAAAATGTGGAGCCGGACCTAGCTATCATCCTCATCCTAGGCCCCTTATTTTGGACTATCACCTTTGTCCTAGGCCCCTCATTCTGAGCTATTGTCCTTATTTTAGGCCCCTTATTTTGAGAATGCACCTTAGGGACTCATCTCAAAATGCAAGGCCGGACTGTGGGTCGCATTTGTCCTAGGCTCCTTAATTTGGGGAACGCCCCTACAGTGGGCCTTTACCCTACACCTACTAGGTACCTACCACTTTTGCTCAGGGACGAGCAGCCCACCCTCACCCCTAAAATAATAATAATAATAATATAATAATAATAAAGAAAAGAAAAGAGAGAAGCAGCAGAATTGACGATCACGAATTGAAAGCCTTTTTTTAGCCCAAATTGTTTGAAGGATTTATGATTGCCAGGGTTTCATCATTTATGGCTTTTTAGCCCAAATTATTTGAAGGATTTATGGCTTTTGAGCGTACTGCTGCCTTCTTCTTCCTTCTCATTGCGACCCGCGATTCTTCCCAGAAATAGTGTGTGTTTTATGGCCACAGTACCCACCAGTGCACCATCCATTGGATGCCTGTTCTGACTCAGTTGTGGATGGATGATCCTCAACTGAGTTACTACCCGGTTTCATCTTGGTAACCCATTCTATAAGAAGTAGGCCTAACATATAGACAGGTAGGTAACAAAATAGGGGACTACTAGGTACATAGATAGTTTATACATAGTAGGTAGGGGGGCTGGTTTTACTACTTACCTAGTTGGTAGGTTGTAAATAAACCAACTGAGCTAACCACCATGGTTAGCCAGGGAACTGGAACCCAACAGAAAACTGTTTCTTGATCACATATCATCCATCCTTGATGGTGCACTGGTGGGTGCTCGTTCACTGTGGCCCGTGTGTTATTTGTGCGCATTCTTCCTTTCCCGGACATCGTCATCATCAGAAAGAATTCTTTGGATTTAGTTTTGTGAAGAATTCTTTGTTGTAGTTTTGCGAATTTCTTAAAGAGATTTTCAGTACCATAGAGTTGCGGATTTTATTTTATTTTATTTCATTTTTTGGTCGTCGTCGTCGGAAGTTGTAGAGTTTTTCTTTTGGTTTACGCGAGAAATTTTCTCGAGAAGCGATGTATCCGGCCTACGATCTTTCTTGAGTGTTGGAGCAGCAGCAGCAGGAGGAGGAGGAGGCCGGAAGGGAGGAGAGAGAGGGAGAGAGCGCGCGGGTGGGGGAGGCGCACGGTGCAGTGATGGAGCCTTTGATGAGTGTGACGGAATTTCTTGAGCAATGCAAAGTGTCGGGCGACAGTGCCTACAATGCAGTCAAGGTTGTGTTGGAGAGATTACGCAATCCGGAGACTCGAGTCTCGGCGCGTGTTCTTCTTGCAGCGGTAGAGAAATATGTTGCTCAGGAAGAGGAGAAGGAGAAGGAGAGGGAATCCTCCGGAGTTGCTGCTGACAGTATGACTAAGTATCATTTCCGCATCCATCAGCTGTCGCTCACGGATTATGAAGGTATACCGGTTGATCTGCTTTGTGTGATTGTTGCCGCTGTTCATGGCGCCTCTTGTTTTGTGTTGTTTTCCTCAACCCTTTCCATACTACTCCATTGCATAATCAAGTCTTGTTGTCGATCTCTTCTTACATCTGGAGTTGCGGCATCTTGAGATTCTTCTCCGAGGGTATTGTGATGGTAAGTATCGGCTCGTCAGATCGGCTTTCCATTGCATCATGGATCCTTTCTTGCTTGCGGGGAATGAATAATTGAGATCTCTGCAAGCGATGGTATTGTTTTGGTAAACATCGGCCTGCGGAATGGGCTTTGGAGTATCATGGAAAGCTTTGCTTGCTTGCTTGTGGGGAAGGAATGAAGAATGGAGAGATCTGTGCTAAAAGAAACTTTTTCCGCTTCCTTTCTCATAGGTTTCAGGGAGAACAGACAGAAGCTGACGCTGTTAGAATTGCCGAGTATTTTCGTTCCCGAGGATTGGTCCTTCACATTCTTCGAAGGCATCAACAGACATCCCGACACGGGCTTCCGAGATCGCGACGTTGCAGAGCTAGGTTGCGGGAATGGCTGGGTGTCTATCGCACTTGCAGAGCGTTGGTCTCCTCGCAAGGCAGGCCGGCCACCTCTCTAACACTAGATTCGATTCCCGTTGCATTTTGCCCTTTTTGTCCTTCCTGCTACCTAATTGTGTTTAGTAGTTGCTTGCAGAGAATTTGTGATATTCTTCTCCTGCTCTTTGGGATGTGTGTCACTCTTTCCAGTTTCCACCAGATATTGTCTCTTCCAATCTGTAGCTCCTTCACATTAACATAAATGGTGGAATGAATAGATCTGCTGCTGGAAACCCTAAAGAGGGGTATAATGTTCACTGAAGTTCGTTTGTCAGCTGCTGTTGCTGGAGGGGATTTCAGGTGTATGGACTGGACATAAATCCAAGGGCAATCAAGGTGGCGTGGATCAATCTTTTCTTGAATGCATTGAATGACGAGGGCTCGCCAGTTCTGGATCATGAAGGCAAGACACTTTTGGACAGAGTTGAATTCCATGTATCTGATCTACTTGCCTACTGCAGGGAGCACAACTTGATGCTTGACCGCATAATTGGATGTATACCTCAGGTATCTTTCTCTCTCTCCAATTTGCAGTTTTTGCTCTCTGTCTGCTGAAGCTCTTATCACAGTTTCTCGGAGGTGTTTGCAACATTACTAGAAGTTGATATTTCAGTCTTTTTTACTTCTAGTACAGTGAGATTGTATGCAAATCATTGGTCATGGTTTTGAAAGGTTTGCACAGAAGAACACATCGTGAATACACTGATATTGTAGTTGGACACTAAATGTCCACATGAGCTGCTACAGTTGTTGTTACAGCAGAAGAAAATATAAATAGAGGGTTTTTCTCCATCTGTTCCATGTGTTACTAGAAGTTTCATTTGTGGAAACTAAGGCTCATGGTGGTCTCTCTGTAGATCCTGAATCCAGATCCAGGGGCCATGTCGAAAATTGTCTCCGAAAATGCCAGCGAGGAGTTTTTATACTCTCTCAGCAATTACTGTGGCCTTCAGGTAACACCATTCTCTCTCTGTTTCACACCTCTCTATGGGAAAGCAGAGTCCAAATGCTTAATGTCTGAATACAAAGAGGATAGTGTCATATTCTGTGGATGCAGGTTCTGGAGAATTGTATCTTAGCAAGGCCATTTCAAAAGCATCAAAGCCTCTATATCACTTTTGCAAGTCTTGTTGATGAGAGTGAGCCCCTGCAAAGTTATTACTCCATCATATTTTGCACCCTTCCATTGCTGTGTCTCCCAACACTTGTTCTGTCCAAACTGGGCATGGGGTTTATGGCCAAAAGGCTATATACCTCTACCTCTTTCTTTTTCACTACTTCTTTCAGTCCATAACTTGAGGATTTGGGTACTTCTGTTCTTCCCTCATGCCCTAGTTTGCTGTCTGCATATATGAGCATTAATCAAATCTCTTTGTTGTGCAGGGATTTGTCGAAGATCAGTTTGGGTTGGGTTTAGTTGCAAGAGCTGCAGAAGAAGGGATATCCATTATCAAGCCCACAGGGGTAATGATTTTCAACATTGGGGGCCGACCTGGCCAAGCAGTAACTGAACGTGTCTTCAGCAGACGAGGTTTCCACATCACCAAACTATGGCAAACAAGAGTAAACCAGGTAAGTGCTTGATCATACCCATATTAAGCAGCTCAGAAGAATGATGAGTTACATTAAGTACTTGGCAAATGAGGATGATTAGTGATTGGTATCATTTTATTGCATCAATTGGAGATAGCTGGCTGGCTGTTGCATAGTAGGTGTGGAACTGCTAATGTGGTCTTGTGACAAGAACACATGTCGAAGCATGGTGTGCAGCTGGTAGATTTTCCATTGTGATAACTTTGCTTGTGTACCAGTACATAGGTTTCTGGGTTTTGAAGAGGTTTGAAAATTGCCCCATCAGGCAGCAGACACAGACATCCTGGCACTAGTTGAGATTGAGAAGAACACCCGACACCGGTTTGAGTTCTTCATGGGCCGTGTCAGTGAAGAGCCCATCAGTGCACGCACAGCATGGGCTTACTTAAATTCTGGGGGGGAAATCTCCCATGGGCTGTCTGTATATGAGTGCAAACTCAGAATGCCAATCCAGGTAAACTGCAACTTCCGTTCTCTCATCTTGTGAGTGCCCATCCTCTTGCCCCCAATCTGATTCTGTTTTTCTTTTTTCTTTGCTAGCTTAGCTTGAAACCAGTAGCCTAGTGATAGGTCTTATGTTTTCTTTGCAAGTAGTAGTGTGTAGTCCCACCAACTACTTCACTGGTTCAATGGCCTTATAGGCCTGCAGGAACCAAAATGCCCTCTATGTCACTGGAGAACTGGTTTTCAAGGAATATTTCTTTCTCTGGCTTCTTCATTTTGCTCTATCTCTCCTCGGTAGAGCCTGATGAAAGTGGGCTTGTCTGCAGCTTGAGCAATTAAATCAACAGAAGTGCCACATTCCCTTCATTGATGCACAGCACCTCCTGTGTTGCAGGTCAAGGCTATATCCAAGTTCCTGAGTGATGGGCTTCAGGAGACGCGTGGAGCTTTGGACCTCTCATTTCCAGATGAAGCTATGGCAGAGGAAAAAATTTCATTCCTGGCACACCTGGCACATGCAGTGAAGGACCTGTCCTACTTCCCTTATGAATCTTCAGGTGGAAGCTCTCGGTTTCGTAATCTCATTGCAGGCTTCATGCGCATCTACCACCGCATCCCTCTTACTCCTGCTGTAAGTTAATTTCCTTTGAATCTGCTATCGTGTGCACATGCTTGAGTATCTGGTCTTGATCAAAGTGATTAACACTTTCTTGTTGTGTCTGGGGATTTCTAGTACTGTACCTGATCAAGAAATGTTGTGAGAAGTGGAATTCAGTGACCTCCACTTGCAATTTTTCCTCATGTGTGAACATTAATTTATTGGTCATTCATAAGCACTTCTTTTACATTTTACAGAGTGTGGTGGTTTTTCCGTCAAGGGCTGCGACCATAGAAAACTTGCTCCGTGTGTTCTCACCCAGATTGGCCCTGGTGGATGCCAGCCTCACACGTTATCTGCCCAAAAAATGGCTCACTGCACTACCAGCTGTGGTAAAGTTGCTTTGCTCTCTTTGTAATATACTTGTGATTGTCCTCTTGTAGGCCTGTAGCATTGTGGATGCTCCATGTAGTGAGCTGGTGGGGTCTTCATTACTGCAGACGGCTGAACTTCTATTTTCCAGGCACTACTTTATTTCCTTTGCCCAGCTTGTGCAACATACTATTGGGCAAAAATGAATTGGAACATGATTTGAGCAATGCAGGCCATCAATACAAATGTTGCTCCTCAATCAAACAATACTGTGACAGTGGTGGAAGCGCCTCACCGATCAGACCTTGTTATGAGGTTGCTGAAGAACCTGAAACCCCAGATCATTATAACAAGTCTTGAAGATTTTGAAATGCGCACATCCACAGCGTTTGAGCAGCTCCTAGAGGCAACCTCCAGCATTGGAGCACGCTTGGTCTTAGACATCTCGGACCACCTGGAACTTTCAAGCTTGCCTGGCACCAATGGCGTGCTGCAGTTCTTGGCTTCCCATCCTCTCCCAATGCATGCAACCATCATTTGTGGTCTTGTGAGAAACAAGGTTTGAATCTTCAGCTAAGCAACCTGATGCTAGGGAAGGAAATTGACTATTGAGGAGGAATTGTCATAAAGAAACAGCCATAGCAGAGTTGCCTGCAAGTGTCATACTTTGCTGGTGGTCAATGCTTTCATGTTGGAGCTGCTCATTTCGCTTAGTGGTAGAAATTGTTCCAAGTATGATAAAGAATGGCTCTTCCTTGAACCCTAACTGCTGAAACAGTGGGTGCTAAGGGTTGACAAATTTGTAGATACTCACCATGTGTGCTGCAAAACATTAAGGCTCAACCTACTGACAGTTGGGAGGTTGGGTTCTATTTGCCAGGTTTACTCAGACCTTGAAGTAGCATTTGTCATGTCTGAGAATGAAACGCTGCTGAACATGCTGGCAAAGACTGGAGACATCACTTATGGCCGCACTGGCATTTCTAGTCAATTTTACTATGGCTGTCTTTTCCATGAGCTCCTTAGCTTCCAGCTTCCTGAACGCCACACAACTGAGCAGGTTTTGACTTCCCTGCTAGTTTTAGCTAGCTTGCTATAAGATGAAGGGTTCTCCAGCTTCCCTCGATTGTCACTTTGTTTGAGTTTTTTATCAGTCTGCTTCATTTTGGTTCCATTTAGGTTTCATTCTTTGTTTTGTTTATTGGTGAACTTGTTGTAGGTTGGGAACTTGCATCTTGTAAGTACCGCTTTAGATGTACTTAGTAGATATGTGTACATAAGGTACCAATGTTTATGTTACAAAGCATCCCTTTACTCTCCAGCTGTTGCTGCATTGTTCCCTTAGTAAGTAGGACAAAGGGTTAACTTTCAGCTCCACTGTCTTCTACAGAGGCTGCCCAAGGTAGAAGACAAGCAGACAAACACTATTAATTTCTCAGCAAGCACGCTTGCAGCAATCAGTGAAGTAGAGGATGTTCACCTCAACAAAGAGCACCCTACAATTCGCATGGATTTTCATGAGAATGCACTCCCTGTCCCTCCAGCAGTCAAAATGTGTGTCTTTGAAGGCTTTGCCCGGCAGAACATTGCAGAGGCGGAGATGGACCTGGAACCTGAAATCAGCCAGTTTCTCAAGAGCAGGTTTGGGCTGCCATCAACGTACAGTGAAGAGCTCATTCTGAGCAATACCCTGATCTCTCTTTTCACCACATTAGTGCTTGCCTGTGTGGAGGAGAATGGTACACTTGTTTTTCCTATGGGATCTGATGGGACCTATGTTTCTGCTGCAAAGTTTTTGGAAGCAAAAGTGAAGAGGTTGCCGACAGATGCAGCCAATTCTTTCAAGGCAACAGCAGAACAAATTGACTTGTTCCTGCAAGGCATCCAAAAGCCATGGCTGTACCTCTCAGGCCCGACCGTGAGTCCAACTGGGGCAGTTTACACCAATGATGAGATCCTGGCCATTCTTGCTGTGTGTAAGAAACATGGTGCAAGGGTGATTCTTGATACCTCATACTCTGGTCTTGAATACAATGCTGAAGCAAATTCAGCAACATGGAACTTAGAGCAAGCAATCTCAGAGCATCCTGGGGGTTGCTCATCTTCATACGCAATTCTATTTGTTGGGGGCTTTTCCAGTGTGCTGATGACAGGTGGGCTTGAGTTTGGATTTGCAGCAGTTTCTGACACAGTCTATGTAGATATCTTCAAGGATGTGCCCACTGTGAGTCGGCCTCATGGCACCCTCAAATACACCATCAAGAAACTCTTGGGCATGATGGACCAGGAAACCTTGGCCAAGGGCTTGGAGGAGCAGAAGCAGCTGCTTCAGTTCCGTGCACAAAGATTGTCTAAGGTAAATGGATGCATTTTTTTGTGTATTGAGTTGCCATAGTCCACACTCTTTAATGTTTTGTTTGTGTACTCAAAAGTACTCAAGATTTTTGTGGAGGTTTTACATTACTGCCCTGCCTATCTAGTGGTGAAGTCTCATTGTTCTCTTGTCATTGCAATTGATTCCTCTTTCGTATTTTTTTGCAACGCAGTTGCTTACCCTCTGTGGATGGGAGGTGATTGAGCCTTGTGGTGGAGCATCTATGGTGGCAAAGCCATCAGCTTACATGGGTAGGATTGTAAAGGGAGGTGCATTTGGAGATGAGAAACTGGAGAGCCACAACATCCGTGATGCAATTCTCAAAGTCACTGGCCTCGTGGTCAGCAGCAGCTCGTGGACAGGTATCCCTGATTACTTCCGCTTCATGATTGCACTCACAGACACAGACTTTGTCAATGCCCTCAACGCACTCCTGAAGTTCAGAGATTCTGTGTTCAGCTAAGTATGTATTTCAAACTCCCCCAAAGGCACTACACAAGTTCAAAGATTCTGTGCTCAGCTAGTATGTATTTCAATTTCCTCACAAGGCATGAGGTTCCATTGACAATAAGGACAAAAATATGTTCCTCTTGTATGAACACTTAGGAGTGGTTCATTGCAGTGCATAGGCATTTGCAGAAGTGACTAAATAGTTTGGTGAACATAAGGGTGTAACAGAGCCCCAACTCTCTCTGAGCCCAATGCTCTATCAACTCTTGACAATGTGCTACTAGGTAATCACAGATATTCCTCTGTAAATTTGCATTGCAAATTCCTTCTTTTTCAATTGGTTTATTTGGCTTTTAAATTTTATGCATCTAATACTATCGAAAGGGGATTCATAATTTGCTTTTATAGCTTTCAGTCTCTTAGCTTCCGCAAACACTATCCTGGGGAGTTCACATTAGGCTGATTACTTTTGGTTTGATTGTGTGGTTGGCAGTTTGGCAAAACTGCTGCTATTTTTATATTTGATGAGCCACTGACTCAGTAGAATGCCTAAATAAATTCTTCAACCCTGGTTGCTGCTATTGGGGTACTCACTACTACAAGGGATCCGTAGCAGGAAAGTGAAGCCACTCCCACATTGAATTAAGGTTTGGATATTGATGCCATCATTAGTCTGGCTACCCACCATGCTACAAGGATCTGAAGGCAGGCCTTTCCTCCCAAGCACAACTCGCTGTGGAATATTTTGATCTTCTGTGGTGCTGAGACCGAGCTGGCCATGTTCTGCCCATCCCCATACCATCACTTCCCCATCCTCTGCAAATTCAGGCATTGAACCCAATTGCTGTTAACATTCAACATTGAACCTGATTGCTTTGAAATTCAGTTTTCTCATGGTGTTTTGTTCGCTAGCAAGAGGTTTGGTCTGTCGCCTTCTTACTTACCAAAGACAGCAGCTGAGTGCTCTGATCCAGCTGCCACCACAAGTGCCCGCATCCCCAACTTCTCAACTTTTGGAAGACACAGGAATGGTTCTGAAAACACCGCCTGGCTCAATTGTTCAGAGATTTTGCACCCTGCACTTGCTATATCCAAGCAAGACGTAGAAACTTCCTGCATATTCTTAACTTCAATGTGTGATGGAGAGTCCATGCTCTGTATCTTGTTGTTTTGCTGTGTTTGTGTTCCAAGTCTTGTTGGTTTGGACTCTTGCATTATTACCCCTAGTTGTCCATACTGATTGCTGCCCCATGCATAGACCTGCCTGTCCTTTGCTGGATTCAATAAAGACTAGAATCAGTCCCAGAAGAAAATGATTTACAACAGAGTGTAGAAGATTCAGAGGCAAACAAGATGTCTGCTCTAGATAATTGAGAAAAACATGCTGATGTCGGTACCCTTATTAGATTCAAAACTCATGCTATTTGCCTCAAGGACAACCTTCCAGTCCCAACTGTAATTCTCAAATTCAGAAAAAGGCTCTAATATGTGAGCAGTCAAACAAACAACATATGGTAGGTGCTCATCTTCTCCAACTAAGGAGCACACACATAGCAACATGAGGAACTGACTCAAGATGTGGCACTCGTGTCTCTCAGCATCCTAGAGCTAACTCCTAATTGCTGATAAAAGCATACACAGCAAAAAACCATAACAACTCCATGTATGCATCTCACTGTTCTCAAAAGTGAACTTTGTCTTTCATGAATACCAGAAACATACTGCTATGCAAACATTCGCAGAGACGAGAGAGAGAGAGATAGAGTGAGATAGAGAGAGAGAGAGAGAGAGAGAGAGGCACTTGAAATAGCAAGACCGTGCCTCCAACCAAGAGAGACTTGACAAATCTCAACACCCAAGGCTGCTGCACAAGGGATAGATATGTCTCTGTTGTTGCAGAATCCTCTTCCCCACAGAAACAATTGCCCTGTCACTGGAGAAAGGAAACAAGTACCTGAATCATGACCTCAGTTCCTAACCATGCAAGTAAAAACCACAAGTAGTACAAACTTCTCTGGCTGAAAAACACAAACCTGTAAGAGCGGCACTGTGGTCACCGTTGGCAGATATGGCAACAAGTTTCTTTGAGTTCAAGGTTGTAATACTCTGAGGCTTTGAGATGTACCCAACATTCTTAGTTCCTTCAGTTTGTGGTTGTTGAGGAATTTCAATTCCAAGCTGGCCTCGCCTGTTAGACCCAAATGCATATACTGTTGTTTCCTCTGATGGCCCTGATGCAAATGCCAGTTAGTCACACAGATTTCCAAGTTGTACACCTGAAACAGGCTAGCCAGGCTTAAAGAAAGAGCCAAACACAGTTTCCCACAGCTAGTTGCACTGTGGACATTCTTTTACCTTGAACAAGTGCAAGAGTGTGGCGCATGCCACAAGCAACCATGGTGACAAACAAGGATGTGAGATGCTCAACGAGGCATGGCAGGAATCGTGTTTCGGTGTCTCCAAGTCCAAGCTGCCCAAATGTCCCATCCCCGCATGTGTAAAGCCCTCCACTCTCTACAACCAAGATATCATCAGACCTGGAGGAGGCTCATGATGCCATCCAACCGAACACCATGATTCAAGATGATGTACACTGTCTTGAGAGAATGGGGCCTAGCAGACCTGTAACAAAGGCAGTGTGGTTCCAACCAGCAGCAGCACTAGAGATCTTAATACCCTGCAGGGATTTAACTGGATTCGGCAAGTTCCAGCTGGATTCATTTCCATGCCCAAGAGCACCAGAAAGCCCACGTCCCCATGTCATTGCTTCACCATTCCCTACAGCATCAAACCAAAGTGAGGAAAAAAAAATCCTTTTCCACAGCCAGCCCCAAATTTCGTCAGCCTAATCCTAGGTTCAACAAAAGCTTGAAACAAAGTAAAGTGGCATGCAAGGGACATGCACTGCCTGGAAGCTTTGCATCTATGTCCACGAAGTTCCAAACCCTAATTCTGAACCCCTCAGAATGTGACAAAGTGGTCAGTGCATAGTCTCTTAATACCCCACACATGATGCAAGAAGGACCATTCCAAACCCTAATTCTGAACCCCTGAGAGTGCGACAAACCAGTGCAGTGCACAGTCTCGTGATGCCTTGCGCATGGTGCAAGAAGGACCGTTCCAAACCCTAGTTCTGAACCCCTGAGAATGTGACAAAGCAGTCAGTGCACAGTCACGCCCTGGTCATGATGCAAGGACCATGCAGAGTGAATTCAGACATGGAAATAATGCACCATCAAGCTCTCCGGAAACCAGTGAACAAACAATCCACCAGAATCGGCAACCCCCTGAGGAAGGAAAACCTTCAATAGAGAGAGAGAGAGAACAACAGCAAAAACATGAACGAGGAACGACCCATTTACCTAGAACGGCAACAGCATGAGCTCCACCACAGGCGATCTGGAGCACGTCTTTCCCACTGAGTGCACATACAAGGTGTGGCGTGAAGGCATCGCGGTCGGAGCCAGAAGCCAGCTGCCCGTGAGTTCCTGCGCCCCAACTCCACACTTCGGATCCCCTCATCTTGCAACGATCACTGTTCTTCTTCTTCTTCTTCGCCCGCCTGCTGGCTGTTCAAGCAAGTTCGTCGTCCCCTCTCTCAACACCCCTTCTTCTTCTTCTTCTTCTACTACTGTTCTCTGATTTCCAAAATAACAAACTTCGCAAGCGCATCTTGCTAAATGCACAAGACCATCGCCAAATTCTCCTCCTCCTCCTCCTCCCAAAAGCTGTTCACAGCAACAACTTCGAAACCCTAGGGACAAACCCTAACCCCTAACCCTAAACCCCTAATTACCCTACATGCATGGACATGAAAATGCACATAATTATTTCACCCATAATTTCACCAAATTAATTGCAATTAGATAGTAGGTGGCAAGGTTTTTTTTTTCTTTTTTCTTTTTTCAATTTTGTGATGTAGCTGAAGTGACAATCATCCATAAGATGGTTTAGCCACATTTGGCTACAGACTAAATATGAAACTAAAAAAGAAAAGAAAAAAGGATCCTTCTATATTTTTGGCTACCTTTTGGAACTTATCATAAACATCTGGTAAGTGGGTTTGTTTCGAAACAAAATTCAAATTTCTCATGTTTTGTAAAGCTTCTCACTTGTGAGTTTTTAAAAAAAATTTGTAACTAGGTTTGCGAGGTCCAAAACCCTAAACATGTTTTAATTTCATGATATCTATATCTTCAGAAATTATTTCAATGATTTCAATAAAGTGGGTGGGTAACCTTGTATGACAAACACAAAGTGATAACATTTTTTATAAATTTTCATCATTCATTCATTCATAGTGCAAATTTGGAAAACCAAATCATATTGAATTGAAGAAGAAATTCAAACAATGAAAAGCTATAACAAGAGAATTATGCATCAACTAGCAATCAAGGTGATAAGCAACTGTTTGTGATGCAACACATGGCAAAATATTATGATACACTTGAAAAGCTATGAAATTAGTAGGTGACAATACATAATACATAAATATTACATACTGTTTTTACATGCAAAAAAAATGTCAACTAGCAATCAAGGTGATGAGCAACTGTTTGTAATGCAGCACATGGCAGAATATTATGATACACCTAAAAAGCTATGGAATTAGTAAGTGACAATACATAATACATAAATACTACATACCTTCTTTACATGCAAAGAAAACAAGGAGTGTGTCACATTTGTGTGGCCTTGCCATTTTTACATTTAAAAAAATGTATCTTAAGGCAAGAAAAGAATTATGAAAATTTCAAATATTTCACCACGCAAAAATATAATCTTCCAAAATAATCTTCAAAACCAAACCAAAGACTTTCAAGATATTATTATAACTCTATAATAACTAATCTCAAGTTTCAACACGAGCCAAAATATATCATCTTTCAAATACCCTCCTATTAAAAAAAAATAGACGTACCTATGAGCCAAAATCCCTTAAGCAACTTATACACTATGATGAATCAAAACACAATATCCTTGCCTTGGTAGTAGTAGTAGGCAAGGCCAACAAAACAAGGTTCTTTATTTGCTAATTTTTGTTGGCCAAGTACGGACCAACAACAACCTATGCAAACGTGATGGATGGATGGATGGGGATGATGGACACGTCAACTTAATTGAAATTCATCCACATGGATGTCAGTTCTCATTGGCCCCAACAATGTGACGATGTCGGTTGTGATGGATAGAATTCATCCACACACATCGGCTCTCATTGACCCCAACAATAATGTGATTTCATAGCCCGTTGCTTCTTGGATGAAAAAAATATGTCATAGTCATTTTTGTTCATGGATGAAGAAGAGAGGGCATTTTGATTGTCATTACTACAATGATCGGTGTTATGGTGGGTAACCAATGAGAGGACATTAGTTACAAGGAATGATAATATGTGAGACCTAAACCTTAAACCCTAAACTTTTCCATAACAAATACGCCCTAAACCCTAAACCTTTCCATTACAAAGAAGCCCTAAACCCTAAACCTTTCCATAACAAATAAGCACTACCTTCACACTCGTTACATGTACCTACCTAGTCCATAACATGCTTTCGAATGGATGAATTTTCTAGTGGTGGTGGTTCACTATAGCCAATTTTCCCAAGTTTTGCCCAGGTCCTTAGGTCCCCCCTCACCTCCCACAATAATAAGCTTGTAGAGGGCCCCATCCCTAGGGTAAAACTAAAAAGGACCACTTGCATGTAAAGAATCAGCTTTAAATAGGGGCCCTATTCTTTAGACCTAAGTTCCCCCAGTTTTGGTGTCTTTATATTAAGGTCCTTTTTTTTATAGGGCTTTGTCCACTCTACAATCTTTATTGACTTAAATTAACATAAACTAAAAAGTGATGGAAAAAATCATAGTATTTTTGTAAAAACTTGCATGAGTGAAAAATTGGTAAATTAATTAATTAATTAATTAATTATATTTTTTTTTGGGTCCTTGGAAATTTTAAGTTTGTGGGTTTTCTTTACTTTTTACGAGGAAACTTTGAATTCTATTTGTAGAGTATAAATTAGAATAGTTTCAATAATTTTTGAATTTTTTTTAAAAATAAAATTTTAATTTGAAAAATCAAACTTAATTTCCAATTAGGTTCTTGCTAACCCTAAACCAAGGTGAGGAGGGTTAATTTCATTCTAATCTAGTCTAATTTTTTTTAATTCATATATCTTGTTCCAAATTTTGGTTCTAATTCTACATGTAAATAGAAATCAAGAACTTGAGTTCAATTCTTAAATTAAAAATTTAATTTTGGTTATGGAAATTAGGATAAGTTTTGATTTTGGTTTTTAACCCATAATTATTGATAGTTCTAATTCACCAAATTAAATACTTGCCCAACATTAGTTTATATTAGTGTTAAATTGGGGGATTTAGGTCCAAACCCATGCTATCACCCTTTTGTTGGAATTGACACCAAGAACTAACATGTGGAACTAGTCTTTTTGCTAGATCCAAAATCAAAATTGAAATTGTGAAAAGACATTCTTAAACATAAGTTCACGCTCTTTTCACAAAAAGTTGATTTGTTTTTTGAAAATTTAAGTGGGTTGAATTTTATAATTTAAATATATTAATTTTAATTAGTTGTTGAGCTTTATATCTACATAGACTCTAAATTTTTATGCATTGTGCACATAAAATTGGACTTGGGTTTCAAATTATACGTTAAAATGTTTAAATTTGAAATAAATTTGTTAAAATTAAAATTAAAGAGGTTAAAATCTAAATAAATCAAGCTCAAACCCACACCTCAAAAAGAACCTGGAATTTTTTTTTAATGTCAAAACTAAAATAATTAAAAAAAAAAACAAAATGCAAAAATAATGTGTTAGAACCTCGTTTGCAAATAATGGTTACACATTGAACCATTAGTTTTGCTCAAAATAACCAAAAAAATAAATTCAGACCACCAAATTTAGGGATATCATTGGCCCAAAAGAAAAAAAATTCTTTTGACGTACACATAATTATATTTTGATAAACATTAAAACATAATTTTTTTAAAAACAATTTTCATTGGTCCTTTTTAATTTTCACACAAACTTAGCAAACCTTATTAAACATTCAAATATTACTTCACGCACCAAAAAAATAATTCAAATCACCAAATCGAATAATTTTATTGATCATAACAATTTTTTTTCTTCACACCTACACACAAGCCTATTCAAAACCCTTTGCATACAATTTTGTAAGCATAATAAATTAAAAAATGAACTGAAAAAATATTGATATATAACATGATTAAATTTCATTAATCACAAAAATTCAAGTCACATGTGATCTTAGTCGCAAATAACATGGATTGTGAATGAAAGAAAACAAATTAACATTTAAATATTTTTAAATCTTTTCTTATTGCACTTGTATATAACATGGGCATGTTTTTGTCTTTACATGTATGGGACTTAATGACAAAAGGAAGCTCATGACTATTCAACAAGTAGGTTACACTTTGTGTGACAACATCAAATGTTTAAAAAATTGCATCTCTAGTGGCCTGACCTTCAAGTAGATCCAAGTCTATAGGTATGGTCCGAATCTATGTAATCTTTCAATGTTGCATGCATTTATGCATGTAAGTAACTTGTCATTTGGAGATTGCATTGCATTTTGTCAAAGGTTGAAAGGGTATTATAACCATGGAATGAATTCAAACGGTGAATCTCATAATCAAAATTTCAATGACGAAAATTTGAAAAGTTGGTATATGAGTGATTTTGCATAATTTTTTCGTAGGTTCGTAGAGTTTTTTATCATATGGTTATCCCTAAACAATTCTAGGGACGACTATAAAGATAATTCATAACGACTTCATCATTTTTCAACTGAATTATCTCATTTTTTAATAATTATCTTACTTTTTTTCCTTATCAACTGGTAAGGAATATGAAAAAAAAAAAAAAAAATTTCATTTTCAAGCTTAATTATCTCATTCTTTTATTTGTTAATAATTACCTCCCTTTTTTAATCTTACCCACCATGGATATAATGTTCAATATAATTTAAATTAAATTTAAAATTGATATAAATAATAACAATATATTAAAAGTCAAACGAGAAGCATGATTTAAAAATAAAATAAAATGCTAAACATAAGTAGTAGTGCACAACAACGTGAAGCCCAAGTATATATATATATATATATATTCATTGAACTTCTCATTTGAAGATATTGAGGTTTTGTGCAAAGTTGGTAGGGTTGGTTGCTTTGCGGACTTTCCTCAAATGGCCCCATTCTAGTAGTACCAAACAACAACAAGTGGAAGGTTTTGTGATACTTGGACGAGGCACTAAACCCAAGAATGTGGTTGTAACAAAGTATGTGTCAAGTTGCAAATTGTTTGTTGTGAATGTGTTCCAAAAAAATCTCACTAGAACTTGGGATCCCTTTTGTTTCCCTGGTTACCTTTCCCACAGAATGGACCTGTTCACCTATCTCCCCCCTTCAACACAACAACCCTCATTAAACCAATGACCGAAGAGGAAGAGGAGGCCCCTTTGGAGGACCCATGTGTCCACCGAAACCATCTTGCCCGGGAGAGGCACGCTCCCGATTTAAAATAAATAAATACGGTTTAAAGAAACCAGGGGACTTCATAGTGTCCGAAGGTCACGGGTACCCACTAGTATGGTTATAATACAAGAGCCCAAGTTGGGCTCACCCAGATTCTTATTTTTATTTTTATTAAATTTTAATTTAATTTAGGTTTTTCTTGGGGTCCTTCTTTTTATTTGCATGCATGCATGCATGTCTCAAAGCAGAAGTATTATGAAATTTCAAGGACTTTTGTTTTTGTTTTGGTTTTGGTTTTGGTTTTTTTTTTTTTTTTTTGTTTTGTTTTTTTTTTTTTTTTTTGGGGGGCAAAGTGGAGCTCATCACTTCTTCTTCTTCTTCTTCTTTGTATGTTTGTGTCTTATGGGTGTTTTTTTGTTTTTGTTTTTTTTGTCTTTTTTTGGCAAAGTGGAGCTCATCCCTTCTTCTTCTTCTTCTTCTTCTTTGTATGTTTGTCTGTTATGGGTGTGGCCCACTTTTCTCTTTTTTTGGGTGGTAGAGAGAGAGAGAGAGAGAGAGAGAGAGAGATGGCCAAAAGTGCACAATTTGTGTGTATGTCTTTTGTGCAGCTACATCCCCATCCAAGTAACAACAATAATGTAACCAAAACTCTCTGTTTTAGGAGGAGTTGCACTATAGCAGAGCATTGCAGCCAATAGGGGTCGTCTCTCTCTTTTGTCTCTCTCTTATTTTGTCTTTTGGGTTTTTTCTAGAATCTCTCTTAGCATTGGCCAGACAAAAGACACAGACACACACAGAGAGTTGAGAGAAGGAGAGTTGAGACAGACTGTTTTTGAGAGTTGAGTTGAGTTGAGAGAGAGAGAGAGAGAGAGAGAGAGTTTTTGGAGTTTTTGTTGGTAATCTTTTTGTTGTCTGGGAAAATTGTGGTGTTTAGGGGAAGCTTCTGAAGCTTTGAAGTTGTTTTGGAAATGAATAAGTGAGCTGTAGTCTGTGTCTGAGAGAGAGAGAGAGAGAGAGAGAGAGAGAGAGGATTTGGGTTTTGGGAAATTTGCTTTCTTGAGTTTTGCTCAGCAGCAGCAGAGATTGGGAGCTGCTTGCTTGTTGCTGTGACAGCTTTTGAAGGCATCCAGTAGAGTGTAAATTCACCACCCAGCAACACCCATCACCAAGTATGCTTAGACAAATCAAAAGGAGAATCATCATCATCATCATCAGCCGTGCTTTTGTTCTTGCTTGATGATTGTTTCATGGGTCTTGGTTGCTTTGCTTTGTTTGCTTTGCCTCAAAAAATTTGGGAGTTTCTGAAGTTCATACAAAAACCCTAGTATTGTGGAAGAACAAAAGAAAGAAAGAAAGAAATCTGGACCCTTTTTTCCAATTAGATTGTTCGTGCAATCCAATCAGATTCTACACTGAGATACGGTATGTTTCTGAGTGTTGTGAGAAAATTGTCAGAAACATATCTTGGTGCCAAATCCATTTCTCTTCTTCTTCCAACATGATTTTGTTTTTTTTCCCTGGTTGCTTTTTGTTGTTGTCGGAATTTTAGTGACAAAAGAAGGAGAAGAAGGAGGACTTTGCGAATTTGTGTGTTTTTGGATTTTTGTATGTAAAAGTTTTGTAATGTTATGTTTTTTTTGGGTGTGGGTGCTTTCAGGGGGGGATTGCTCTATATGTTTGTGTGGTGTAGTGGTTTTGAAAAGCGTTTTGGGAGTGAGAGCTCAGGACAAACAAGATGCCCAGTTACACGAAATCGCATGTGCAATTTGAGCTGAATGGGGAGCATGTGACAGTAGAAGAACCCGACCCAAAAGCTGTAGTGGGAGATTACTTGCGCTTGGAAAGAGGTCTTACTGGCTTACAGATGCCATGCCGCCAAGGCGGATGTGGATCTTGTACTGTAATCCTGTCACCCATTCGCTGCTCCTCCTCTGATTCCTCCTCCTCCTCCTCCTCAGGGAAGAAGAAGAAAAAAGATGCTGTCCATGTTGCTGCTGCAAATCATGCTGATGATGATGATGGTGGCGGTGGTGGTGGAGATGATGATGAGCCTTTGAAACACAGACCTGTCAATGCTTGCTTACTGCCACTGTGTTCTGTTGATGGCAAGAGAGTGACAACAGTGGAAGGTATTGGCAGTACAAAGCATGGTCTTCATCCTGTCCAACAAGCAATTGTCACACATAATGGAACTCAATGTGGCTTCTGCACTCCAGGAATGGTACCTACTACTCCTACTACCTCTCCCTCTACTACTACTACTACTCTTGGGCGTTAGGTAGGTAGCCTAAATTCCCCAAGCCTGAGAACAATGATATAACGTTATGTCTCCAATTACTGACAATGGCAATTTATCTTTCAGTAATTTAATTTGACACATGAAGGTTGTAGCTATTAATTTGGCTTGGTTTGTGAAAACAGGTGATGAGCATGTACGGGTTGGTGGTCAATAATTCTCAGCCAACTGCCCAACAAGTTGAGGACCAGTTGGATGGCAATCTCTGCAGGTACCTAATGGGATTTTTTGTTTGTTCTTTTCCCTGCCCTGAGCACTAGTACACACTGAATAGAAACTCTGAGCAGAGTTCTCCACCAGGTTGTGTTCCTGGGTAATGGATGTGGTGGGGTAGAGGGGATAGATACAAACTCATGTTCTTCTGGTTTTCATGGTGTTTAGGTGCACAGGATATCGACCAATTTTGGATGGGTTTCAAACATTTGCCAATTGCAACAACAACAACAACAACAAGAGAATGTGCAATAAAAGTGGTGAGCAATGTGCATCCGGATGTGACAAAGAAGGAGACATGGAAGAGCTTGGTAGCAAAAGGATGGAACGGTGGGAGCTCCCAGATGCAAGGTTGATGGTCTCACGTGATGGGTTGAAGTGGGTAAGAGCTGTCTCGTTGGATGAGCTCTATGCACTTTTGCAAACCACGAAGCATAAGGGTCGGACGATCAGGATGGTGAGGGGGAATACGTCAAGCGGGATTTATCCTCCTCCTGCTGTTGATGTGTTGGCAGATATCTCTCGCATCTCAAAGCTCATGGAGTTCTCTGTTCAAGAGAAGGGCATTTCAATTGGTGGTGCAGTCCCTATTACCGACTTCATGGTCTTGTTGGAGCGGAACCAAAGCCTTTCTCCGAGTTATGGTCCTCTTCTCAAACATCTCAAAAGAGTGAGTCTTTTATTTTTTGATTGTTGTTCTTCTCCAACCCATTTGAATGTTGATGGCTTGATTGGATGATTTTTGGGAGAAATGTTTGAAATCCAATGCTGAAATCTGATGTTGAATTCAAGCAGCTGAAGTTCTTGACCACTCATTTATTATTGTTTTTGAATGCAGGTGGCGCACAACCAAGTGCGTAACATTGGAAGTGTTGCAGGGAATCTGATGTTGACACATGCACATGGTGAATTTGCATCCGATATCTCCACGATTTTGATGGCGGCTGAAGCCAAGTTACGAGTGGGCTTTGCATGGGAAAATGGAGACGAGCATGTGATCAGCTTGGAGCAATTCTTTAACTTGTCATTGGACGGTGCTGTGATCGTGGAGATCTTCATTCCTGTCATGAAAGCAAGTGCTCAGTTCTTCACATACAAAGTTGCATTGAGAAGAGTCAATGCACATGCGTTGCTTAATGCAGGCTTCAAACTGGCAGTCAATTCCACAAAAGGTAAGGAAGACACACATGCACACAGTTTCAGGTTAGGGTTTATTCTTTTTTGGGTTTATTCAGATTGCACGCTTTGACTTACATAACTGATGTCATTTTTTTGCTTTGATCATCACATTGTTGATGTTGTAACAAAAGTTTCAGGATTTCAAAAACAAAAGCTGAGCAATACATCCAACAAGTGCTTTTTCAGGTGTATTTGAGAGCAATTGTGTGATTGTCTATGGGGGAGTCCGCCCATATCCACAACGTGCCAGGAAGACAGAAGCTTACCTTGCAGGCAAAAAGGTCTTCGACCCAAAGGTGCTACCCATTTGGAACCATAACTGAAACCCTAAACCCAAAAAACTCAATAGTCTTAGATGCATGCATTAGGTCTGAGACAGCTACTGTCAGGCTCAGAGTAGTCTCTACTTCTCTCAGAAACTTGGGTTTTGTAGTATTGAAATTGCATGCAGACAGAAATGGAGTCCCTGTGCATGTTTTTTGGCTACACATATTGTCAGGTAAGAGTTTAGGGTTTAGGGTTTAGGTAAGCCTTCAATGTGTTTTTGTTAATAGATATAGTGCATCAGGTGAAAAAACATTGATCAGGACTCCGATTGGGGGGCACAGGTATTTGCTGATGCTGTTCAAATTCTACAAAGGGAGTTAGTCGTGGACCCTGCATTGGGTCGCACAGAGTATCGCACCAGGCTACTTGCTGCATTTTTTTACAAAGCGTATCTCTCACTCTTCCCTCAAGACACAATTCCGCCACGCTTGCGTTCCTCAATTGTTGAGGTATATAACATCAAAAAGATCATCTGACCATGGTGTCTTTTTTCCTGCTCTAAGTTCCGTGCTTCTTTTAAAGTCCATGGCTCTAAGTCCCTGAACCTTAACTGTGAGATCTCCCCCTTTCATTTCACTTCTCTCTTAGATTTGATGCAGCATTCATCGGCTTGCCCATCATATTGCATCAATCAAAAAGTATATTGGGTTGGGTGATTTTCAACCTTATAAGTGCTTGGTTTGGGTGTTCAAACTCTTATGATTTTGTCTCTTGGAAAACCACTAGTAAAGAAACATTAAGAAATGTTATTGTTGACCAAAAACATCATGAGTTTATTATTTTGTTGTTGTTTTCTGTGTTTTTAAATTGGAAAACCCAGCTATAACTGACCTGAACTGATGGGTTTTTTGTTCCAGTACGTTCGGCCTGTTTCACAGGGTGAGATCAGTTTTGATGAGGTAATGTGTTCCAATTACAAACTTACATGATTTGTTTCTGTATTTCCATCAGAAAAATTGAGCTTGTTGTTGTGGGTGTCAAAAAAGCTTTCATTGCATTCAAGCATTTAAGAAATAAAATAAAATGCACAGGTTGTTTTGTTATCCTGTTGTGAGTTTTGGGGATGTGCAGTGATGTGGTGAATGAAAGGAAGATTTGCAAATTTTGGAGCTTGCATTTTGCAACTCTTGGATTGGTGGGGTGTTTGATGATTTTTTATTTTTTGTGTGCAGGGGGATCCATCAGAATACCCTGTGTCAAAACCAATTCCAAAGTTATCAGCTGGCCTACAGGTTCGTTTTCCTCATCACCATGTTTTGAGGTCAACTTGGGACACCAACACTTTTTCTTCTTTTGTAGGATGTACTGTTTTTCACGGTCATGAGTTAATGACTTGTGTTTTTTGAGACACAGCACTTGTTTTGTATTTTCCTTAGATTTACATGAAGTACTGAATTACAGCTGTTGGGGTATCTCACAGTATCTTCAAAGAATTTTCATTTGTGTGAGAATCAGACATATACTACTTGTTCACAATTGTGTGGGCATTTAGGGTTTAGGGTTTTTCTGGGTTGTTTTTCTTGTTTCTTTGGGTCTGATCTGGTGGGAAATTTTGGGAACAGGCGACAGGAGAGGCACAATATCTGGATGACATGGTTGTTGGAGGCAGCTTGTATGCAACTTTTGTGCAAGCTACGGTTGCAAATGCTGCCTTAAAGTCAATTGATCCTTCAAAAGCACTTGCAATGAAAGGCGTAATTACCTTCATATCAGCAGCTTCACTGAGAGCTGATAAGTATTGCAACCTAGTCAGGTACAACACAACGTCACAAACCATTATAAGTAAAGATTATACGTAACATTTATTATACATAAGATTTGACTCTGTTCTTCACAACTTTGGAGTTCTTCAATAGATTACATAGTATTGTGCAGATTGTTGCAATCATTTGCAAGGTATGAGTACCGATCATGCCTAGAAGACATTCCTTGTTGCAGTCCTTGAGGAAGAGTTTTGTCTGAAGGCTTTCTACATGTGGGCAGGTGCTGCTCTGATTGAAATCGGGGTTTTTTTTTGTAAAGAAAATTTATTATCATATTTCTTTTGTGTGTTTGAACACAGTGAAGATGAGGAAGTTTTTGCATCAGAGCGAGTGCTCTATTATGGCCAAGCAGTTGGTCTTATTGTAGCAAACACAAAGGTGGACATTTGAATTTTGCTTTGATGATTTCTCTTTTCCACATAAATGCAACTAAAACTCCCATGACTTGATTTATTTAAAAATAAAATGAAATAAACAAAGCTCCTTAACTTTTAGTGCTGCCTTGAAATTCAAACTACCCATTTTAGGTTTTGATGTAATGTGATGTGTTGTTTTAACATTGCATTTTCCTCAGGCTTTAGCTGATGAAGCGGCCAAACTGGTGGTGGTGACTTACTCGGATGTGCAAAAACCCATCCTCACGTTTGAAGATGCCATTGCTGCAGACTCCTTTTATGAGAACCGTAGGGTAGATCTTCAGATTGGTGAGACACTCAATTTTGTTTACTGTGGAAAGTTGAAAATGGTATAATCCGCTGAATTTTCGGTAGTCTAATGAAAGTGTTGTTGTTGGGTGCAATTCTCTTGCGCTGGACTGGATGCAGGTACTCCTGAGATAGCCATGCAGTCTGCAGATGTTGTCATTGAGGGGGAGGTAAGTTTCACAGCTTCCATTGATCTGGTCAACTCATTTTTTTTTTCTGCTTTTGGAAATCTGCTGCTGCTAAGTGATGTATGGAGTCCAAAAGGGTTTGTTGGGTGAAGTTTGTTTGTTTGTATCTTCTGGTGGGTAAATTCGAAGGACAAATGTTTGTGATTCCAAGAAACGGGTATTGTCAGAAACTTGTGGTTGGATTTTATTAGTGTTACAGGCACATGCCTAAGACATCTGTGGGATTTAGTTTTGCACTTTCAGGATTTTATATTGAATCGGAAAAGATTTGATTCAATTTTCATAAGACTAGCACTAGGGTAAAGTGGGATTGCAAGAGTGAATCCAAATTGGGATCTTCAGAAGCAAAATGATAAAAGATGCAATTTGTTTTCTGACATTAAAGGGTTGGTGTGCAGGTGAGTTTGGGTCACCAGTATCACTTCCACCTTGAAACACAACGAGCAATATGCATTCCAGGAGAAGACAATTCGATGGATGTTTACTCCTCCACACAGAACCCGAGCCAGGTAAAAATAATAGCAATAACATGCATAAAAACACATAATTACAAACCAAAATCTTTAAATTGCAATTTCTCCTCCTGATAAATTTTTTGAAGCACATCTTGGTATATATGAGGAACTGAATGAAATTGTGGGTTTTTTCATACTGCCAAATTTAAACTATGTTTTTTCATTGCATCCTTTGGTAGGAATAATTTTTTTTGTTTGTGATTCTTTCATTTTTTGCATGTACTCCTCCTTTCATAAAATGGGTAGTTGGGTTGATTTGTGCAGGTGCAACATTGTGTTGGAGTTGGTCTTAATCGACCCCAACACAAAATCACCGTAAGTGAAAAATGTGCAAATGTTTTATTTTTTCCTTTCCCCTGTTGTTTTGTACTCAAAAAAAACTCTCGGAGAAAGTTTTCCACTGACAGCAGCATGATTTCTTTCACTTGTGGAACATCACATTTTCACTCAGTATATAATTATTCTGCTGTTTTGCAACTATTGCACATTGTTTTTTCCCTTGTTGAAAGAGTGGGACTTTCCCCATTAGTTTTTAGTTTTTTCTCTTTTTTTCCCATCTTCATGGAGAAAGGTGTAAACTTTTTGGGTGTGGACTTCACTTTTGGGTGCTACAGGTGCATGTGAAGAGGTTGGGTGGTGCATATGGATCAAAGCTTAACCGTTCAGTACCCATTGCTATGGCTTGTGCATTGGCTGCTGACAAGCTTCAGAAGCCTGTCAAACTCATCCTTGACATAGGCACAAATATGCAGGTTTCAGAATTTTTTTTCCCACAATTAAACCCATACATCTGAGAACTGCCCTTTGATTTTTCCTTATCTCAAACTTATGATTTGTTACCTGCAAATGTTGGGACATGCAGGGGATGCCCATTTCTGGAAAATCTGTTGATGAAAATCCTAGAACCATCACTGTGATAAATATTGAATTGAAAATGAGAATTCTTTGTTGTTGAGGAGTGCGACAACATCTTTTTATCATGAAAATGATGATACAAGAGCTTTTGTAAAATGAAATGAATTTTGACAAAAAAATAAAATAAAATTAATGAATGATGACAGGTTGTGGGTGGTCGAAGCCCGTATCGTTGTGACTATAAGATTGGTGTCATGAAGGATGGGCGTATTACATCATTGCAGTTGAAAATTCTCAACAACCATGTGAGTTTTTCCTTTTCTGTTTTGTTCAATAAAAATCTGCCATCAAAGGGTAGCTAGGTAGCTAGCATCAAGCAAAAAATTAGCTTTGTGGGTGATGAGTTCATAGAAACCTTGCAAGAGGAATCATTACCTTGGGTGTGGTTCCCAAAATCCTGTCTTTGTTGTGCATTGCTCACAATAATACTTGGGTGTGTACATACATGTGATAGTTATTGTTTGTTTTTACATGAGTTGCGCAGGGTTTCTTTTATTTTTTTGGTTTTTGTTTTCTGGCTTTGCAAAGTGCTGGTGTTTAAGGTTTTCTTAAAGGGATGATCTGCCTTTTACTCATAATCACCTGAACATGTGTGACAGGGTGCACATTTTGACTTTGAGTACCCAATGCTGGAGGCTATTCCTGTGTTCATGGACAATGTGTATAAAATTCCCAACTGGGATATTAAGGCGAAAGTCGCTCGCACAAATCTTCCCGCTTGCACTTGGATGCGTGGACCTGGTGAGAAAAGGCCAACCATTTATTCATGAACTCAAAAAAGCAGATTAAAAAAAAATCTCCCAGAGCTTGCTTTCTTTGAGGGAAGGTAGGGAAGGAGGCAGGGAGGACCTGATCACAACTTCATAAATGCAATTGTTTTTTGTCCGAAATGGAATTGATTTTTTCTCATGATTTTTATCTTTTTTTCCCATGATTACTGACAGGGTACTTTATTTTCTTTTTCTTTTTGTGGATATCAATTTCAGTATTCGTGGAGACTGTGTTCATGATGGAGACGATGGTGGAGCATGTTGCATCGGTCTTGGGTATGGCCCCAGACCTTGTGCGAGAAGTAAACCTGTATAAGAAAGGCGACACCACATTGGCTGGACAATACTTGGAATTTTGCAATGTAAAGGAGGTTTTAGATTCAATCAAGGTACATGACGCATGGGTACTATTGTCAAAGACTCAAATGACCCTTCCGGGAAGTCAAAGCAATTTTGTCAACCTTGAGCAGCATTGGGTTTAGGGTTTGTGAAGCTGTAAACTGTTTGTTTGTTGCACTTGTGTTTCCACAGTGAGTGAGATAGAGAATGGGTAAAGTTTTTGCTAATTGGAATTCATCTTCTTCACATGATGATGTTGTATGTGCCAGGAGTCGAGTGGTTATGAAACTCGAGTGAAACAAGTTAAGGAATTCAATTCTTCAAACCAGTGGGTGAAGCGGGGAATATCACTCATACCTGTGAAGTTCTCAGCTAGCTGGACAGCAGTACAACATATTGCACTTGTGAACATTTATCCGGATGGTAGTGTAAGCATCCACCAATCAGGTTGTGAAATGGGACAAGGCCTTGATGTTAAAGTTGCTCAGGTGGGTGGTCTTGCCCCGCAGCCATTTTGAGGCAAAACCAATGTCCTCACCAAAATAATCCTTAATGTTAAAAAGAAGTCATTGATGGCAGCTAGCTAGCTATCTCCTACATATTCTTAAGCTATTAAGTTTTGTAATTTTTTTCTTCAATCTTCATCCATGAAGGTTGTCATATTATCCATCTTTATCAATGAACTCTATATATATATGATGTTGGTTTTTATGTGAAGGTGGCGGCCATGAGTTTGGGGAGCATAGTGGAAGGCGGATTGGATATGGCCAACATAAAAGTCCAGACCACAACAAGTGTGATTGCAAATAATGTTGGAGAATCTGGGGGCTCAGTTACATCAGAGCTTTGTGCAATGGCTGTCCAGGTTTGTAATATCCTTGCACTCTTTGTTTTTTTCCTCTTTATCCTGATGGCTTTTTAGGTTCTTAGAACTCATGTTCCCTTCTTGTTGAAGACCCAAAAACACCCAGCTGCAAAAGCCCAACAAGAAAACCACAACCAAAAAACCAACCACAAGATCCCAACTATCAAAACTGCAAAACCATGAAACCCCAACTACAAACCCACAACCAAAAGCCGAAAGCCCAACAGCAAAACCCCAACTACAAAACTGCAACTGAAAACCCAACAGCACAACCCCAATTACAAAACCCAACTAAAGATTGCTTTTATTTTCACACTATCGGGTTTGATGTAGGTTGCATGCAACAAGCTCGTGGAACGGTTGCGTGTCACAAGCAGGATGTTAACAACGTTGTGCGGAAAGCCTAGTTGGCATGAGTTGATTGAAGCTGCTTTAACAAGTGGCATCGACCTCCAAGCACGGGGTCGTATTTATCCGGGGCCAAACCAAAATGGGCCTTTCCAGTAAATAAAGCTCCTTTCTTTGTGGAACCAAATTGTTGTTTCTTCTGGCTTCTGTTTGATTTTTCATGCAATCTAAGAGAGCTTTAGATGAGGTTCCTTGAATTTGATGATGCTATATATGTTGATTTCCCCATAACTCAATCCTAAATACTTATTTATGCCTTTTCAGATACTTATCATTTGCAGCTGCTGTGACTGAGGTGGAAGTGGACATCTTGACAGGTGAGGAAGGAAGTCGGCACACATTTTGTTACCATCTCACGTTTGCACTGAAAATAATATGTTAGAATTTAAACTTTGAACCCTAAACCGGAAACCCCATAACCACCCAGCAAAGTGATTGTTAGTGGTGTTTTTTCTTTCTTTTACATTGTTTTTTTCTGGAGTTCTTACATTTCCATGGTGTATTTATCTGTGGGTGTTTGTGAAGGTGATACACGGATTCTTCGAGGTGAAGTTCTACTGGACTGTGGGAAAAGCTTGAACCCAGCGATTGACATTGGGCAGGTTTGCATCTGTTTTTTCTTTGGTTACTAAATCTCAGCCATTGGGAATTTCTTCTGACTTCTTTGCTGGTTTCTTTGTTTTTTCTGTTTGTTTGGTTTTTTTTCAGTTCTGGTTCCAAAAATTTCACCTGATTGCCTCCTATGAATGACCTCCTTGAATACTGTTGTAAGTTTTGTCCTGGATTATGGCTCAGTGAGCTAAAGGCGAATGTACGCAGACCGAAAAATAAAATCTGGGGAATGGGGGCTATGGCAGGTGCATGGAGCATATATACAAGGGATTGGCTACTATCTGTCTGAAGAATATCAGATAGACGCAGCTAATGGAAAGGTTTGTCATACAGATCCTAGTATACAAATACCTATTTTTTGAACTGACATTGTTATTTTATTAGAAACAAAAGCGATCACTGTGTGTTTCAGAGATATGGGTTTTACAGACATCAAGATGTTGTGGTCAACAAGCTTGAATTGGTGGCTTCCATCAGCATTTTGTTGTCCTGTGTAGATGCTAGAGAATTGGAAACCTTGATGACGTTGGAGATGAAGTCTTTTTGGTTTCTTTTGCTGCGCTAGTGTGATGGGTGGTTTCTGCATAATTTTCCAAACTTGACAGTCAGTGTGGGTGTGCTCATTGTGCTTGAGAATATTGTAGATCACCACAAACAGCACTTGGAATTACAAAGTTCCTTCTTCGAAAGACATCCCGCATGATTTCCGAGCCTCCCTTCTGCCAAATAGTTCCAACCCGTCAGGATTTCTCCGTTCTAAGGTAACAAATTCCCCCACCAGATATGAGTTTTCCTTTCCTCTTCATGCTTCTCATTATTGTATGGTGGATACAAAATTGCTGATAGTGGAAAGCATGACAATCATCAAGTTCCACTCCCCCACTTTTGCCATGATTTGTGCTGTCTTGGTTGCCAACAAATGTTAGCAACTTCAATTAAAAGGAAGAAATATTCCAGCACTGGGCCATTTACTAGAATCCATGAAGGAGAGAAATTTGATAGCAAATGTGTTGTATATTTTTGCAGTTCTCTGGGGAGCCACCTTATGGCACAGCATGCAGGCAAAAAACCCAACCCATTGCCATTTCCAAATGTTGACATGATTTTATTTTATTTCATTTTGTTTTTCCCAGCCTATTTCGTTCTGATCAGAATCTCTCTTACTGCTTCCTTCTTTCTTTCTGTAAGTCGGACTTGTTACATATTGACAGTGGATCGATCTCAAAGTGTGGCAATCTAGAGTAGACCTATATTATAAGAAACTGCAACAGATATCAGTAGTGAGAATTGGGGTTGCAACTGAAATTTCAGATGTGTTACAATTGGGGCAATGGCAGCAGGATAAACTAGTGGTGGTTGCAAGTAGTAGAAATTGTGCGAGGTAGGGTTTAGGGTTTACCTTGGGCTGCTGGTAGAGAGCATCTTCTTGTCCTTGGAGGCTGGAGGACAAAAGAAATTAACCAAG
>Ga0209611_10003027_pt1 | contig 29422 bp, 25 predicted proteins | sample S1TSphgellanicum_3_FD_187693 | JGI IMG/M metagenome (GOLD analysis project Ga0209611, IMG submission 187693) | Host-associated microbial communities from peat moss isolated from Minnesota, USA - S1T2_Fc - Sphagnum magellanicum MG (SPAdes) (version 2) | ecosystem: Host-associated > Plants > Peat...
AGGTATCAGCCAAATCCCTAAGCCCTAAATTGTGTGCTGCAAAGATATGGTGATCGGATCAATAGGTGTATCATACATAGATTGTTGGAGCTAGGACTCCACCGAATTTGTAAGCCTGCTGAAATCAAACGAGCACTGAACGTTTTTTTGATCTGCTTGGGATGTGAAGGTGGAAATTATTGAAGCTACAAAACACTAGCGCAGCTCCTGGCAGTTGTATTGATCACCTACCAGCTAGTCAACAACAACAACAACTATGGGTTCTACAGAGATTATCAACCACACGAGCAATGTAATGAAGGTGAAAGTGGGATTCAATCGGGTGTTCAGGGATCTTGCGACAGTTGAGAAAGATGGAGTTTACAAAATTTCAGTGGATCCTAATTCAACTTACCAACAATTTTGCTTGGGTGTGCACGCGGATGGAAAACCGATCATGGTCGACTCCGATCAATTGATTGACAACATGTGCATCACTCTAACCGAATCAGCAGACGGGAAGTTCGGTGTCGTCGAGGTTCCAAGGCAAGCTGTAGTACAAGAAGTAGGTCGAGATCAGCGGCCGGCCCATGTAATAATTCTTCCTCATGCCGCGGTTTCAATTGCAGATTCGAGGCCCAAATGTCGACAACAAAACAGCAGCTGGTTGACGTTCTGGAAGTCGTCAGATCCGGTGCACGCGAAATCGTGAAGCTCTTACAACAAACTTACCTTCTCTGAGGCAAAACGATGATGGGATTAGGGTTTAGCGCTCGCTTGCGCTTCCCATTCGTTTATAATTCGCTCCCTTTTTCAAGGGTTAGGTGTTCTCTACTGAGCACTTGTGTCCTTGTGTAATAAAGCTTTTCCTAACCTACATCGTAGGTAACTAAATACAAACCATCCAGTACATGTATCTAGCATCTACCTACCTAGTAGCCACCACGTGTGCCTTACCCTCTTACCCAGATAGTAACGACTTTTGTTTCCGCTATGTACGTAGCTAAGGACCCTTCACACCTGGAGTTTGTTTGGGGTTATTGATAGTTGCTAACACGACAGGTATCAACATCTGGAAACGGCTGTCTTTTTTTAACAAAACGAAATAGTTTTGTCGTCATTAGGAAACACCAATGCATTGAGACATGAGTATGTTTGTCCCTATGGACAGCCCAATAACTTTTCTGCTCACTCCGTGGGCTCATGCCAACAAGTTTTTGGGCATCTTTTTAGCTTTGGCCCTGGCACTTCCCTCATTTTCACTCTCTCCTCCCTCTCATTCATTGTCACTCTCTTCTCGTTCTCTCTTGCACATGCTTTTTGAAATCATTTTGTTTTTTGTGCACTTGTTGTCTTCTTCAGCTTTGTGCACGTTTTGTATTCACTTCATTCCTGCTTTGTTTTGGCGTTTGCTTATGGTTATAACAATTGGCTCATGTTTTGTACATTTGGTCTTGTCTTTCCTTTGCGTTCACTTTGTTTTGGTCTCTATCTATGATTGCAACATTCACAACTTGATTTTTGCTCGCACTCTTTTGCTTTCTATTTACAATTGCAACAATCAACTCATGTTTTGTGAGGTTTTGTTTGTTTCAATTTTTTGGTGGCTTCTAATCTTTTAGTTACAAGTGTTCTAAAGGTTGAACAATGATGGATGATCAAGTTATTTTCCTTCTAGTGAACTCAATTATATTATTGATTGATATGATGCAAGAAGCATTTGTTGAAGCACATCAAATGAGCTCCACATTTTTCAAAAATGCTAGGCCAAAACCATTTTGTTGAGCGAAACCAGTAGCTTTTGACTTTTCTTCATCTACTTTTAATGTGCTCCATCCCACACTCAACAGCATTGGGGATGCTCTACAAAAATATCAACTATCAAACAAAAAAGTTAAAAACAATATCTACATATCGTTTATTTCAAAGTACATGCACGTTGGGATTTTATGACCCAACATGAACCCATATCCATTCAAAACCTCAACTACATTAAACCTTCCCATTTCAATCATCTCACCTTACCTAGATGTATGTGAGCAAATATCTTACCTAAGTACTTAGGGAACCTGTAAGTGGTTACTATGTACGTAGGTAAGAGGGTAAGGCAATTGGTGGCTACTAGGTAGGTAGATATTACATACATGTATTGGATGGTTAGTATATATCTCACCACCATGTACTTACAAAAAGTTGTATAGGTATACCCAAGAACACAAGTGCTCAATAGAAAACACCAAACCTTAAAAACCGGGAGCGGATTGCAAACAAATGGGAAGCACAACTAAGCACCAAACCCTAATCCAATCATCATTTTGCCTTAGAGAAGGTAAGTTGGTTGTAAATGCCTCACGATTTCGCATGCACAAGGTTTGATGACTTCCAGAACGTCAATCGGTTGTCGCTCTGTTATCTACATTTGGGCCTCGAATCTGCAACTGAAACCGTGGCATGAGGAAGAATTATTACATGGGCCGGCCGTTGATCTTGTTGTGTGTGAAGCCTAATCAATTAATTGCACCACCCAAGCCTATCAAATTAATTGCACCGTCCCTACCAAATTAACAACCAACCACCATTGTCTAAGTTTAATGGTAGTTGGTGAACTTGGTTGGTGAACTTGGTAGGTGGGAGTTGGTGGCAATTGGTTGGTGAACTTGAAACTATAAATGCTCTTATAGTTTTCATTGTAACATATCTACAAGTGGTGTGGAGTGCCAAGTAGAGAAGTGAGAAAATTGTGAGAGTTGAGAGATATAGTTCTTCACTATTGTAATTATCGATTTCATAGTGTGAGTTGAGTGCAGGTGCGCTCCATGGATGTAGGCTTTTACTAAACCATGTAAAATTTCGTGTCCTTTATTTTTCTTTTGCTTGTGTGCATATCCCCTAAGTTGGATTTATTCCTAACAACTAGTATGAGAGCATAGGTTTCAAGGCTTAGGGTGTATAGGATCCAGAGTTGAAGATTTTAGACCAATTCAGATTGCTTGCCCGTTCTTAATTTGAGTCAAAACAATGGGGTCCGAAAAGGATACATATAAAATAGAGAAATACAACGGTATGAATTTTAGCTTTTGGAGGATGTAGATGGAGGACTATCTGTACCAGAAGGACTTGTATTTGCCGATAGTAGAAAAACTAAAGGACATGTTCGATGAAGAATGGGTGGTCAAACGTAAACCAAGAGATATATTGACGCGCAATGGATGGTTTTGGACCGGAAAGCACTAGGAACAATTCGACTTAGTTTGTCGAAATTAGTCGCCTTCAACATCAAGGGTTAAGAGACAACGGCAGATCTCATGAAAGCCCTATCGAATTTATATGAGCAACCTTCTACGACAAGGAAGGTCCATTTGATAAAGAAGCTAGTAAATCTGAAGATGTCAGAAAATCAGAGCTTCAAGGAGCACCTGAATGTGTTCAACGAGGTAACAAATGGGTTAAATTCGGTTTCTATAGTATTTGATGATGAAATGTTAGTAGGCATAATTCTAGGCTAGATGCCAGAGAGTTGGAGTACGACGTGCTAATCGATCGCCAACTCATTCGAAAAAAAAAAGTTAGCCTTCCAACAAGTCGTAGACATGATTATGACCCAGGAAATCAAGATGTGTGAAGAGGGATCAGGGGCATCATCTTCAGCACTGAACATGGAAGGTAGAGAAAACAGAAACAGGAATCGGAACAGAGATCAACAAGGTAGATCAAAGTCAAGAGGAAGATCCAAGTCCAGGAATCGCCAAGGCAACAATTCGGGTAATCAGCAACGAAGCAAGAAAGACATCGAGTGATGGAATTGTGGCAAGATGGGTCACTACTCTAATGAGTGTAAATCTGGAAAGAAGGATGATGGCAAGAGCAGTGCAAATTGTGTTTCAGAAGAGGTAGACGATTGCCTTATTTGCGCATTGGAAAGCAAGATGGAATCTTAGGTGTTGGACTCAGGGGTGTCATTCCATGCCACCTCACACATGGATTTGTTCGAGAACTATATCTCAGGAAATTTTGGTAAGGTGTATCTTGGTGACGATCAAGTATGTGACATTACCGGGAAAAGAGATGTGAAGATCCAGCTGAATGGCTCAGTTTGGAAACTCGACAATGCGAGACACGTACCGGACTTGAGAAAAAATTTGATCTCCATTAGGCAGTTAGCATCAGACGGCTATGTGACGACTTTCATGGGAGATAAGTGGAAGATCTCGAAAGGAGCAATGACAATCGCCCAAGGAACTAAGAACGGGACTCTTTACACAACTACCGATGGGTGTGGTTTGGCCGCAGTGGCCGAAGGTAAAGAGGATCCAAATTTGTGGCACCAAAAGTTTAGGCACATGAGTAGTCAGGCATTGAAGTGTCTACAATTGAGAGGTAAACTGCCAGGGTTGAAGTCCGTTAAGGTTGATTTCTGTGAGAGTTGCATTCTTGGGAAGCAGAAATGAGTAGCTTCAAGAAGGCCGGAAGAGCACCAGCAAAGGAGAAGCTGGAACTAGTGCACACTAACGTATGGGGTCCAGCTTCAGTCTCATCAATCGGAGGTAAAAAATATTTCGTCACTTTCATCGACGACCATTCCAAGAAAGTATGGGTTTACTTCTTACAACACAAGTTTGATGTGTTTGAAGCTTTCAAGAAATGGAAAGTTATGGTTGAGAATGAAACAGGTTTGAAGATCAAGAAGTTGTGTTCAGACAATGGTGGAGAGTATGAAGACAACGAGTTCAAGAAGTTTTGCTACCAGAATTAGATAAAATTCATAAGGACGGTGCCAGGTACATCGCAGCAGAATGGTACAACAGAACATATGAACAGGACATTGACTGAAAGAGCTAGAAGCATGCGCCTACAATTAGGGTTGCCGAAGCAATTCTAGGCAAAAGCAGTCAATACAGCAACATACTTGATCAACAGAGGACCATCAAAGCCTTTGGACCTAGCTATACCAAAAGAGATTTAGACTAGGAAAGAAGTAAAACTTTTTCATTTGAAAGTGTTTGGGTGTGTATCTTATGTACATGTAAGTGATCATGCAAGGAGCAAGTTGGATGCCAAATCAGTGAAATGCACCTTGGTGGGTTATGGCGAAGACGAGTTTGGATATAAACTCTGGGACGACCAAAACTGCAAGATGATCAGAAGTAGAGATGTTGTCTTCAATGAAAAGGTCATGTACAAGGACAGAAACACAGAGAAGTCTGAGCAAAAAGAACCAGATTATTTTGGGCCAGAAGATGTATCGGGTGGTAGGATCGTGGAACATGGTAATCAAAAAGATGAAAAACAAGGTGTGCAGCTTCAAGTTGAAGAACTTATACCACAAGATGAAATTCCAACACCACATAGTCCAATTGGTCAAAAGGTATTAAATCCACAAGTTGGGAATGCTTTGAGAAGAACCCCAACAGCCCAAAGTACATTACGAAAATCCACTCGCCCACATGTACCAAATAGGAGGTACTTGCAATACTTGTTGTTGACAGATGCAGAAGAACCTGAATGCTATGATGAGGCATGTCAGGGAGAAGATGCGAACAAGTGGGAGCTTGCAATGAAGGAAGAAATGAAGTCGCTTGTATCTAATCAGACTTGGGAGTTAGCCAAGTTGCCTGAAGGAAAGAAAGCCCTACAGAATAAATGGGTGTTTCGAATCAAAGAGGAACATGATGGTTCCAAGAGATACAAGGCGAGACTACTGGTCAAAGGCTTTTAGCAAAAGGAAGGTATTGATTACACTGAGATTTTTTCTCTTGTTAAACTAACTACGATCCGGTTAATGTTAAGCATTGTTGTAACAAAGGGGTTATATCTTGAGCAGTTGGATGTCAAAACTACATTTCTTCATGGAGATTTGGAGGAAGAGATATACATGTAATAACCAGAGGGGTTTGCGAAAAAGGGCAATAAAAGATGGTTTGCAGATTGACAAAGAGCTTGTATGGTTTGAAACAAGCTCCTCGACAGTGGTACAAGAAGTTTGATGGGTTTATGCAAAGGAATGGGTATTTCGGATGCAATGCTGACCATTGCTACTACTTTAAGAAAGTTAAATCGAGTTTCATAATATTGTTATTTTATGTTGATGACATGTTAATAGCTGGTGCAAATCTAGAAGAGATTAACAATTTGAAGAAGCAATTGTCGAGTGAATTCAAAATGAAGGATTTGGGTGCAACAAAGCAAATACTTAGAATGAAGATTAACAAAGACAAACAGGGAGGTACTTTGCAGCTGTCTCAAGCAGAGTACATTCGTAAGGAGTTACAGAGGTTCAACATGAGGGATGCAAAGCCAGTCAAAACACCGTTAGCGAGTCACTTCAGATTGTCCAAGGAACAATGTCCAGAGACAGACGAAGAGAAAGACTTCATGGCTAGAATACCATATGCCTCAACCATTGGAAGCTTGATGTACACCATGGTTTGCACGAAAGCAGACATTTCCCATGCAATGGGAGTTGTGAGCAGATACATGTCTAATCCAGGCAAGTAACATTGGGAAGTAGTGAAGTGGATCTTAAGGTACTTGCGAGGTATGACAGAGAAGTGTCTAACCTTCAGAAAAGATGAGCTCAAGCTGGAAGGTTATGTGGATTCAGATTTTGCTAGAAAGGTGGATCATAGGAGGAGCACCCCAGGATATGTGTTCACATTGGGGAGTACCGCTATTAGTTGAGTTTCTCATTTGCAGAAGATAGTGACAATATCTACAACTGAAGCGGAATATGTGGCTGTGACTGAAGCTAGCAAAGAGCTTATATGGTTATAGGGGTTATTAACAGAGTTAGGATTCGAGCAAGAGATGAATGTCTTGCATAGTGATAGTCAGAATGCGATACACTTGGCAAAGAATTCAGCGTTCCATTCTAGGACCAAACACATAAACCTGCGTTACCATTTCATTTGGTCGTTAATCGAGGATGGAATATTGAAGCTTGTGAAGATTGCAAGGAGCAAGAATCCGGCTGACATGTTAACCAAACCAGTCACTACGGAAAAATTGGAGTTGTGCGCAGCTTCAGTGGGTCTTCAAGGTTGAAAACAGAGAAGGATGAGTGCGCCATACCTATCCACTAGTCATCGAAGGAAGAGAAAGAAGTCCACTCGAGTTTTAGTCTTCAAGTGGGAGATTGTTGTGTGTGAAGCTTGATCAATTAATTGCACCACCCAAGCCTATCAAATTAATTGCACCGTCCCTACCAAATTATCAACCAACCACCATTGTCTAAGTTTAGTGGTAGTTGGTGAACTTGGTTGGTGAACTTGGTAGGTGGGAGTTGGTGGCAATTGGTTGGTGAACTTGAAACTATAAATACTCTTATAGTTTTCATTGTAACATATCTACAAGTGGTGTGGAGTGCCAAGTAGAGAAGTGAGAAAATTGTGAGAGTTGAGAGAAATAGTTCTTCACTATTGTAATTATCGATTTCATAGTGTGAGTTGAGTGCGGGTGCACTCCGTGGATGTAGGCTTTTGTTGAACCACGTAAAATCTCGTGTCCTTTATTTTTCTTTTGCTTGTGTGCATATCCCCTAAGCTGGATTTATTCTTAACAGATCTCGACCTACTTCTTGTACAACAGCTTGCCTTGGAACCTTGACGACCCCGAACTTCCCATCTGCTGATTCAGTTATAGTGATGCGCATGTTGTCAATCAATTGATCGGAGTCGACCATGATCGGTTTTCCATCCGCGTGCACACCCAAGCAAAATTGTTGGTAAGTTGAATTAGGATCGACTGAAATTTTGTAAACTCCATCTTTCTCAACTGTCGCAAGATCTCTGAACACCCGATTGAATCCCACTTTCACTTTCATTGCCTTGCTCGAGTGGTTGATAATCTCTGTAGAACCCATAGTTGTTTGGTGTTGTTGTTGTTGACTAGCTGGTAGGTGATCACTACAGCTGCTAGCTGCTAAGCTAGCGTTTTGTTGCTTCAATAATTTCCACCTTCACATTCCAAGCAGATCAAAGTAGACAAAAAAATTCAGTGCTCATTTGATTTCAGCAGGTTTACAAATTCGGTGGAATCCTAGCTCCAAGAATCTATGTATGATACACATATTGCTCCGATCACCAGATCTTTGTAGAACACAAGTTAGGGTCTAGGGATTTGGCTGATACCTGAAGCTGATTCTCGTCCAAAATAGAGTCAGGACCAAGTGGTGGTGGCTTTGGGGCGTGAAAAGTAGTTGTGGTGTGTCGTCGTCCCTAGCTAGATTGGCTCAGCTAGATCACTGATCCCAGCTCGATACCAGCAGCGATTACAAAGTAGGTAGAAATTTGCTTGTAGTAGCCGATGTCGCGCCTGCAGCTGAATGGCACGCAATGTGTACTGATCCTGCAGTCGATTTGCTTACAAGGAAAAATTGTACTAATGTCTGTGTGCACCGTCGCTGCTGATATCGATGATTGCTTGCGAGCTGATTGCAAAGTTTCGTTTTGTTGGATGTTTTCCTTTGCATTACTTCACTTGGTTTATAGTGGCTACTATCTGTGGGTACTCAAACAGCACTTCACGAGTTACGCGGAAGGAAAATTTCTGCTATTTCCGAGGAGTTCTGTTCCGAGAGAGGACGAGGTACGAGTCGATCGAGGCCTGGAGGAGTTTCTTGCTTGCTCCCTGTCGCAGGACGCATGCGTTGCTGCGGCAGGACGCGTGATGGACGATACCTTGTCGGCGGACTCGGGGACGTAGAAGCTACCTTGTCGGCGACGTCGGTCCCGCCTGAGAAAATTTGACGGTTGGAAAAAACAGGCTACAGTTTTTACTCTAACTTTACACGCGACAGGTGGATTCCAGGAAGCTTACTCGTGGTAAATTTTTATTCTAGTACAGGTAAATCCTTTTCCCAGAAAGCTACAATCACATTCACACTTATTATTCATATGTTCTGAAGAAATGCTTTCACACTTGAAATTTGAACTACCTAAATGTTGTGCCTTTCACTTTCCTTTTCCCAAACCTTGGGAATTTGGTGTTGTTGAGAACCTTGTGGAATTTGGGGCCCTACAAGTGAAAGGTAAGCTGGCCCTTGGTGGTGATCTTACAACCTTGGGTGAACCAGCACCCTGGTTGGTAGTTAGTACCATGGTAAATTCCCAAAACACATTTAAATTATTTCTAAATATTAGATATATCCCTATGCTTAGAATAAATTAGGATTTCTGAGTTCAAATCTAGCTCCAAGTTCAAATCTAACATTTTTTGGGCTTAATAATATGGCCACTAAGAGGCCTTGCTCTGAAATGGGAAGGTACCAAGGTGGGTCCTGGTTCACCCTGGCTCTGATGGACTAGTCTGCCTTTTGAAGGATTTGACCCAGAAGGCCTTTTATCCCCCCCAAAAACAATCACAAATAAATTCCTATTCCCGTTGAATCTGTAAAATTCTTGTGATGTTCTATTAAGTTATTCATATTTTCAAGGAACCTTCGTTTTAATGAATTTTCTTTTTTGGGGGTTCTTTTGTTCTTTTTCTTTTGATCATATATATTTGGAGACAAGGCTTCTCCATGCACTGGTTTATAATTTTTGGGCGACATGTTTGCCCTACCCCTTTCATCGAGATATTTCCAGCGATACCAAGAATGTAGTAAGAGGCATCGTGATTTGGGAGATTTCAACTAGTATTTTTCTATTTTTTGCAAAATTTGCAGCTTGAAGATATCTTTTCCAGAAAATCAAAGAAACATGAAAGGATTTACAGGGATTCATTTTGTCATTTTTTGAACTAAAGGTAATTAAATTAGTCACATCTAGACCTAGGCACTTCTTAGGTTGCCACTTGCAGCAACACCTTTGTAAAACTCGTACAACCCCACCTAGGACAAATTGCCATTTGATGCTAATTAATGTCGTGGATCCTTGCTAGTGGACCTACCCTGATCTCAATCTGACAAACAAAACAAGCAAATTACCTTCCTTCATAAATAAATTTACATGTCCAAACTCAATTTCACACCACTTAAAAGTAGACAATTTTCATTTTGATTTTGCCAAATAACACCATCATAAAGAAACCAATTCATCAGAACTGGTCAAACATTTCACATGGTTGCAAATACATCTATCAAGGTAGTTTGTTTCTTTTCATTTATTTCTCATGTTGAAATCTCTCAAACTGCAACACCTCTTGGTACCATTTGGAAAGAGCTCTCAATGAACACGGGCGCATTGAGTAGCTTTCAATAGCATGGGCCACACTAATATATTAATTGAGGGATTGAATTTTGGAACCAAAATTATAACCCAGTGCATGGATAAGTCTTGTCTCAAAATATATAAGATCAAAATAAAAAGAAGAAAATAAAGCAAACTCCTTAAAAGAAAGGTTCCTCCAAGACATGGATAAGTTAATAGCAGCATACATCACAAAAAATTAGCTATCTGTGTCAAATCCTTTCAAAAGCAGAGTACGTCCTGACAGCCCCAAGGTGAACCAGCACGCACCATGGCACCTTCACCTGTTTGAGCAAGGCCTCTTTAGTGGCTGTATTATTAAGCCCAAAAAATGTTAAATTTGTACTCAGAGTTAGTTTTGAACTTAGAGATCCGGATTTAGTCTAAGCCGAGGATATTTGCAATACTTAGAAATACTTTAAATGTGTTGGGAATTTTAGCATGGTACCAACTAGCAACTTGGGTGCTGGTTCACCCAAGGCCATCTGATCAGATCACCACCAAGGGCAAACTTCTTACCTTTCAAAATTAGGGCCCCAAATTCCACAAGCTTCTCAAATTACCAAAGGAAAGTGAAGGGCACAACATTTAGGTAGTTCAAATTTCAAAGTGTGAAAGCATTTCTTCCAAAATAGAACATATGAAAAATAAGTGCGACAGTAACTACTGTAGCTTCCTGGAATTGGGACTTACCTGTAGTACGACAAGAATTTACTACCTGTCAACTTCCTGGAAATGGGATTATGCTGTCATAGGCTAAGAATTCACCTCGCGCGTGTAAATTCGCGGGAAAAATTGAGTCTTTTTTGACCCGCTGTCATATTTTCTGAAACAAGACGGACGTCGCGCCGACAAGGTAATGCTACCTTCCAAGTAGTCCGCGAGTCTACCGACAAGGTACCGACCAACACGCGCCCTGCTGCCGCAACGCGTGTGTCCTGTTAGAGGGAGCAAGCGAGCAACTCCTCAAGCCTCGATCAACTCGTTCCTCCTGCTATCTCGAAACAGAACTCGGCTCAAAACGCGGAAATTTGCCTTCCACGAAACTCGTAAAGTACCGTGTGAGTGTCGAGAGATAGTAGTCACTATAAAGCAAGTGAAGTGTTTCAAAGGAAAACACCCAAAAAAACAAAACTTTGCAATCAGCTCGCAGGCAATCATCGATATCAGCAGCGACGGTGCACACAGACATTAGTACAAATTTTCCTTGTAAGCAAATCGACTGCAGGATCAGTACACATTGCGTGCCATTCAGCTGCAGGAGCGACATCAGCTACTACAAGCAAATTTCTACCCACTTTGTTATCGCTGCTGGGATCGAGCTGGGATCAGTGATCTAGCTGAGCCAATCTAGCTCCGGACGACAACACACCTACAACTAATTTTCACGCCTCAAACCCACCGCCACTTCGTCCGGACTGTACTTTGCACGAGAATCAGCTGCAGGTATCAGTCAAATCCCTAAACCCTAAATTGTGTTCTGCAAAGATCTGGCGATCGGATCAATATGTGTGTCATACATAGATTGTTGAAGCTAGGACTCCACCGAATTTGTAAGCCTGCCGAAATCAAACGAGCACTGAATTTTTTTGTCTACTTTGATCTGCTTGGAATGTGAAGGTCGAAATTATTGAAGCAACAAAACACTAGCGCAGAAGCTGGCAGTTGTATTGATCACCTACCACCTAGTCAACAACAACAACACCAAACAACTATGGGTTCTACAGAGATTGTCAACCACACGAGCAAGGTAATGAAAGTGAAAGTGGGATTCAATCGGGTGTTCAGGGATCTTGCGACAGTTGAGAAAGATGGCGTTTACAAAATTTCAGTGGATCCTAATTCAACTTACCAACAATTTTGCTTGGGTGTGCACGCGGATGGAAAACCGATCATGGTCGACTCCGATCAAATGATTGACAACATGCGCATCACTATAACCGAATCAGCAGACGGCAAGTTCGGTGTCGTCGAGGTTCCAAGGCAAGCTGTAGTACAAGAAGTAAGTCGAGATCAGCGGCCGGCCCATGTAATAATTCTTCCTCATGCCGCGGTTTCAGTTGCAGATTCGAGACCCAAATGTCGACAACAGAAGAACAGCCGGTTGACGTTCTGGAAGTCATCAGATCCGGTGCACGCGAAATCGTGAAGCTCTTACAACAGACTTACCTTCTCTGAGGCAAAACGATGATTGGATTAGGGTTTGGCGCTCAGTTGCGCTTCCCATTCCTTTGTAATTCGCTCCGTTTTTTAACGTTAGGTGTTTTCTACTGAGCACTTGTGTCCTTGTGTATACCTGTAAAGCATTTCCTAACCTACATTGTGGGTAACTAAATACAAACCATACAGTACATGTATCTATTATCTGCCTACCTAGTAGCCACATGTGCCTTACCCTCTTACCCAGATAGTAACCACTTTTGTTTCCACTATGTACTCACCTATTATACCTAAAAACCCTTCACACCTGGAGTTTGTTTAGGGTTATTGATAGTTGCTAACACCACAGGTGTCAACATCTGGAAATGGCTATCTTTTTCTTTTTTTTTAAATACTTGCTTCATCATTAGGAACCACCAATGCACTCAGACATGAGTATGTTTGTCCCTATGGATAGCCCATTAAGTTTTCTGCCCACTCCATAGGCTCACACCAACAATTTTTTGGGCATCTTTTTAACTTTTGCCCTGGCACTTCCCTCACTCTCACTCTCTCCTCCCTCTCACTCGTTCTTACTCTCTTCTCAATCTCATTGTCTCTTGCACATGCTTTTTCAAATCATTTTCTTTTTTGTGCACTCATTGTCATCTTAAGCTTTGTGCACATCAGTCAATTTTGCATTCACTTCATATTTGCTTTGTTCGGGCTCATGTTTTGTAAAGTGTGCCTTGCCATTGCTTTGTGTTCACTTTGTTTTGGTTTCTATTTATGATTGCAACATAAACAACTCGATTTTTGCTTGCACTATTTTAACTTATATTTACAATTGCAACAATCAACTCATGTTTTGTGAATTTTTGTTGGTTTCAATTTTTTGGTGGCTTCTAAGCTTTTAGTTACAAGTGTTGTAAAGGTTGAACAATGATGGATGATCAAGTTCTTTTCCTTCCAATGAGCTCAATTATATTATTGATTGATATGATGCAAGAAGCATTTGTTGAAGCACACATCCAATGAGCTCCACATTTTTCGAATTTAACGACTTTATGAATGCATAACAAGCGCTAGAATCCAAGTATGTGTTGTTATTTACTACTTCACCTCAATATCGAATTATGTGTGCATTGAGTCTTTTGTTTAATGATTTGGGTCACTAGGTGAAGCCCAAAATTACAATTGGGTTTTTGAAATTCCTTATGATTGAATTTGATGAGTATCGTTGGGTCAAGAATTTTCGGATGACTAAACCCACATTGTTTGACATTGCAGAAAAGCTATAACCCATGCCAAAAAAACAAGATACCAAATATGGGAAAACAGTTCTTGTTGAAATATAAATTTGTTGTTCAATTTCTAAATTAGCTTAGGGTGCAAATTTTCTAACTTCCAATGGGCTTTTCATAGTTGGAAAATCCACAGTCTTCCTTGTCATCCATGAATTTGTTTATGCTTTCAATACTATTTACAAAGATTTGATATCTTGGCCCCAAAGTGTGAAAATGTTAGTTTTCATGGAAGAATTCATGAAATTGTGTGGTCATCTTAGTGTGTAAGATGCTATAGACGGTAACCATCTTTCTATCTTAAAACCTCAACATGCTTTTGTTGAAGACTACTACTATCATAAAATTGGTGGATACAACATGATGGCACAATGTGTTGTTGATTACAAAAAAAAATTTATTGATGTTTTTTTGGGTCTTCCAGGTAATGTTAATGATTTAAGGGTTTTATGTCAATTTGGTTTATATAAAAAAGTTCAATACAATGGTTGTTTGGGATTGAAAAGGCTTTTCAAAATGAATTTGCACCTTATTTTTTGGATGACAAGGGATACCCATTGATTTCATGGATTATAATGCCATATAACGCCATATAAAAAAGAAGGAAAATACTTTGTCCTAAAAAAATTTTACAATAGGAAACATAAAAGGGGTCGTTCTATTGTGGAGGATGTTTTTGGCAATCTAAAAGAAACCTTTTGAAAATTACTAACAAGATCTGATTTACATGTGTTTTTTTTGCCAAATTTTTTTACTTGCAATGAATCATCACCTTGGATGATTTTTAAGATTTTAAGGTTTAGTGCTTAGTTGTCCAATTTTTGTTAAAAGACAATGAAATGTGGTCCGTCATTGTTTGCTTCCTAAATTGTCCATCATCACAAGGGAATTCATGAAACAAATTGAAGGAGAGGAAAAAGGTTTGTTTGCGTGTAATGTAAGTTTTAACAATTATCCTGAATGAACTACTAATGGTGGAAGATGGAGCCACATTTAAGAAGCTTCACAAAAACACAAGAAAGTAGATTCAATTTTTACTTAAATTTCATTTTGAAACTATGGTGCTTTCCATTGAGTTTATATTAATTTGAATACAAAATTTGAGAAACTTTGAAATAATAAAAGTATGGAACAAGTACTTTTGAATTTGACTGACCAATATGGTGTTCAAAAGTACTTTTTCATTAGAAAATTTAATGAAATAGATTTGTGTGAAGTTATAACATAAAGATCATTATATATTCAAAAGAAGGAAAATAAATAAATTATACTTTATTTGTCATAGAATATACTTGACACATATTTGAAACAAATGTTACATTGCACAAAGTAAATTTCAAAAGCTACTTACATTTAGAAAAACCTACTTGAAACCTATTTTGACAATGTAAAATTTAAAAATAAATTCATAATAGTGAAAATGTATCTTGTGCTTCATCATTCAAGTAAAAATATTAAATGTATAATAATTTTATGATGGGTTTTAGTCATACTTTTTCTTAGCTTGACAAGTAGACTACCAATGTAATTAAATTGTATATTTTATCATGCTTTCACCCACCATGTATTTTGAATTTTCATATAAGGAGTTGGTGCCAAAACATGAGGATAGAATAAAATGATCAAATATGTAGATCTGGGTGGGCATTTAAAAGCTTCAAAATCATGCATGCATCAAGGAAGAGTTAGGGGTTTGGTTTTTGGAGCAAGAAAACCAAACCCCTAAATCTTTTACCATTTTACATCAATATCAAATTACGTGTGCATTGAATCTTTTGTCTAATGATTTGGGTCACTAGGTGAAGCCCAAAAGTACAACTAGGTTTTTGAGGTTCCTTCTAATTGAATTTGATGAGGATCGTTAGGTTGAAAATTTATGGATGACTAAATCTAAACCCACATTCTTTGACATTGCAGAAAAGCTACAACCCATGCAAAAAAAACAAGCTACCAAATATAGGAAAGTAATTATTATTTAGATATGAATTCATTCTTCAATTTTTCAATTAACTTAGGGTGCAAATTTTTTGACTTGCAATGAATTTTTCATAGTTGGAAAATCCACAATCTCCCTTGTCATCCATGAACTTATCTATGTCTTCAATAATGTTTATAAAGATTTGATATCTTGGCCCCAAGGTCAAGAAATGTTAGTTTTCATGAAAGAATTCATGAAACTGTGTGGTCTTCTTAATGTGCAAGGTGCTATAGACTATACCCATCTTTCTATCCTAAAACTTCAACATGTTTTTGCTGAAGACTACTACTATCATAAAATTAGTGGATACAACATAATGGCACAATGTGTTTGTTGATTACAATAAAAAAATTTATTGATGTTTTTGTGGGTCTTCCATGTACTATTAATGAATTAAAGGTCTTACATCAATTTGGTTTATATAAGAAAGTTCAATACAATGGGTTGTTTGAGATTGAAAAGGTTTCTCAAAATGGATTTGCACCTTATTTTTTGGATGACAAGGGATACCTGTTGATTTCTTGGATTACAATGTCCAAATGAGCAATGTGAGCCCATTTTAGATAGCTACATTCCAAGATCTTTCCAATGATATAAAGAACATCACAAAACATTGAATTTTGACCCCTGAAATTGCTCTCTGAAGTTTCGAGACTCCATTGGGACTCCATCGGGACTCCATTTCCGAAAGTGAGAGTTACTTTGGGAGTGTGAGGGTTCACTCCCTCATACTCCCTCACCCTTTTTTACACTCTCGGGAGTATGTGATGTGACTCCCGGGCTTCTTCTTGGCCCGCAACCTTGTACCCCTTTGCCTTGGGAGTGTGCCCAAAGCTAGGGTTGCGACATTGTCGTTGTTTACTTTCTCAAATTGTCCATCATCACAAGGGAATTCATGAAACAAATTGAAGGAGAGGAAAGGGGGTTTTTGTTGTTTGTGTGTAATGTAAATCTTAACAATTATCCTGAATGAACTACTAATGGTGGAGGATGGAGCCACATTTATGGGTTTTTAATGAAGCTTCACATGAAGAAGATGCATGGGAATTTTGTGATGGAAGATAAGAGGATGGCAAAGGAATTGTTTAAGGAAAAGGCTACAAATCATAAGCTAAATTTTCATAGTAGATGTGTGTGGGAAGCTAGATAGGAAATGTTGGACTTGTTTTTGTTTTTTTCTTGTTGTTACTGATTTTTCTACCTTTGCACTACTAGCACTTTAATGAAAACAAGCCAAGGTGAAAACATGGTATTTTATACAAAAATAGTTGACAAAAAAATATCAAGTTTAAAAAGAAATAGTTTTTCACAAAAACACAAGAAAGTAGATTCAATTTTTACTTAAATTTAATTTTGAAATGATGGTGCTTTCCATTGGGTTTGTATTAAGTTGAATACAAAATTTGAGAAACTTTGGAATAATAAAAGTAGGGAACAAGTACTTTTGAATTTGTCTAGCTAATATGGTGTTCAAAAGTATTTTTTCATTAGAAAATTTAGTGAAATAGATTTGTGTGAAGTTATAACATAAAGATCATTATATATTAAAAGGAAGGAAAATAAATAAATTATATTTTCTCTTTGGTATAATATACTTGACACATACTTGAAACCTACTTTTACAATGTAAAATTTTAAAATAAATTCATAATAGTGAAATATCTTGTTTCTCATCATTTAAATAAAAATATTAAATGTATAATTATTTTATCATGGGTTTTAGTCCTACTTCTCATTAGCTTGACAAGTAGACTACTAAGGTAATTGAATTGTATACTTTACCATGTTTTCACCCACCATGTACTTTGAATTTTCATATAAGGAGTTGGTGCCAAAACTTGAGGATAGAATAAAATGATCAAATATGTAGATCTAGGTGGGCATTTAAAAGCTTTAAAATCATGCATGCATCAAGGAAGAGTTAGGGGTTTGGATCTAGTTGGGTGATTGGTTTTTGGAGCAAGAAACATGATAAACCTATTCCTTGGGTATCCTTAGGTTGGAGTAATCAATGGAAAGGGTCAAATTTTAAATAATTTTTTAAAGATCAAATTAACAAAACTGGTTGTATGTGAATGTGTATGCCCATATTTTTAATGGTTTTGGATAAACCTCGTGTTGATTGTCCAACCAAGAATTAAATCTTTGTAAAACAAAAATATGGAAAAGGTCTAGACATTTTGGGAAACTAAAACAAGTTTTAGGTTCTTTTCTTTTGGTTACAACTATTTTAATTATGAGTTGAATTGATTCTTTTGTTGCAAATTTTCTCACCTAACATGAGGGCACATGCTTTGATTTTTAGTAGATATATTGTTGTACATGAGATAATGAATTACATGTTATGCAAGGTTAGGATTTGTGAATTTTTTTCGTGCCTACAAGTGATCTTTTAGGTGCTATCAACTTCTTTCTTTCATGGTTTCATTTTAGATTATCAAATGGGATAATATTACTAACTAATACTTTGTCTTTGGTCAGTACAATAAGTGATTTGAGGGGATCAAATGTTTAAAGGACTTCATAGAAACAATAAAACATCCTATCACTATTACCAACCTTTTTTATGGATTGATTTTTGTCGTATGTTACATGAGAACTACATGGTGGTTAATATATATACTAACCATCCACTACATGTATCTAGTATGTACCTACCTAGTAGCCACCAAGTACCTTAACCTCTTACCTACCTACATAATAACCACTTACAGGTTCCTTACATACTTAGGTAAGATATTTACCCACTTACATCTAGGTAAGGTGCGACAATTGAAGTAGGAAGGTTTAATGTAGTTGAGGTTTCGAGTGGATATGGGTGGGTGTTGGGTCACAGAATCCCAACGTGCATATACTTTGAGATAAACAATATGTACATAATGTTTCTAAAATTTTTGTTTGATAGTTAATACCTTTGTAGAGCATCCCCAACGGTGCTCAGTATGGGATGGTGCACATTAAAATTAGATGAAGAAAAGTCAAAAGATGCTAGTTTCGTTCAACGAAATGGTTTTGACCTAACATTTTGGCAAAAGTCGTTGAAGAAATGTAATAAACATGATCTGACTATTACTCCCTATTTCTGATTGGCCAATAGTAGTGATTGGTTTGAACTAATTACCGAACTAAAACCTTTTTTATATAATATAATTGAATTTCCAATGACAAAAGCTATTCAAAATTCAATATATGTTGCACCTGAGGTCTAATTTTTTTCAAATCACCTTCATTAAATCTTATTTACTCATAGCATTTCAAAAATAACAAGTGCATGCCCAAATTCCTCTATAACTTTTATTTTTGACAAGTAATTTTTTTTCAATATTCAATAATTTTTCCATTGTAGATCAAAACATTATGATAACAACTTGGTGTAGCCTATAAACAAGTTGGTGATTAAACACTAAGTGTGTCAATTAGCTCTAGAATTTTCAATTTGTTTCCTATGTTTTTGGTGTTTCATGATAAAGTGTAGAGGAATAAAAGGCACACCTAACGTCCTTTAAATCACTTAAATCAAGTAAAAAATGAGCAAGTTATGCTCCTTTACAAATTTGGTGATAAAAAATGAGAGATTAAAAACTTCAAACACATGACAGCTCATGAAAGTTTCATTTGTTCACCTAAAAACAAATAACGATATGCTCTTTAATTGACATCTTCTATCCTCATCATTAAACTAGATGAAAGTGGCAACAACTAAAAATCTCAAAATGATTCTTCAATTTTGAACACGTGACCACGAGATCTTCACAAAAACTACAATTACAAAATCAATAGTTATGAGTTTAAAAGGTCCCATTCACCAAACCTGCTGCAGGTCTAGGGTGCAATGGTGGGTGTGGATTTTTTAAGACATTCATGACTAGGAAGATGTAATCACGTGGTCAAGTAGGTTCATCACCAATGCAAGAATGTCACCAAGAAGAGGCACATCACCAAGACTAACATGTCACCATGAAGAAAACAACATCACCAAGAGTAGTGTGTTACTAGGTAGAAAACAACGTCATTTTGGAAGATTCACACAAGCCCATTATTATAGGCTATTTTAGTTTTTTGGGCATGTTCTTGAAACTTTGACCTGAAAACTCCCTTGTTGTAATAGCCATCATTTGGTTTTTTGAACATGTTCTTGAAACTTTAAGCTCAAAGCTCCATAATTATTGTAGTTTATTCAATTCTTTTGGTCTTTTGGGTGTTCTTGAAGTGATGTTTCAACATTCTAATTGTGCTCTTGAAATCTATGTTGGCTATTTTAACTATTGATTGTGCTTTTTGTGCTTGTATGTTTTTGTTTGAGCAAGTTTGAGCTTTCATTTGTGCTTTTGAAGTCCATGCTGGCCTTTTTTACTTCTTTTCCATGTTCTTGAATTGTTTATACTTTGTTTCTCCTTTCGATGATCCTAATCATGTTATCCTCTAGTGTTGGTCCAAATGATGTATATTTCATATTTAGTCATTAGAAGGTAGCAACCTTGTTACTTGACGCCTTCTTACTTGTTGTTTAACCCCATGCCCCATTGCTTAACCTTTTGATGAACACATGTTGTGCATCCAAGATTGACACTTTGTACTTGCATGCAGGATCTTCTCATAAACATGTTTGAAAGTTTTAATGAAATCTATCATTGACCTCCTTGACAATTATTAGAGTCTAAGCTAAAGTAAATTGTGTTCTAGCTCATTTTAAAGCAATTATGATAACTAGATTATTTACAAACTTTAAATCCATTACTCTTTTCACTCATTTATCATTTTCTTCCTTTCTTTTCTTTCTTCTAATTCTATTTGCTACCTTGTCCATGGTTTTTTTCTTTAATATTTACGTCTTCACCAAAAGTCACAAGATGTAATTAAGAAAAGGCAACTAATAGCTATTTTCCCCTCAAGTGTGTCTTGTAGGCAAATGAGGGAATGAGAGCAAGTTGTGCAACCTCATGGCTTCTTAAGTTAAATTTGGATGATTTTGGGTTTCTTGCACCAACTTAAGAGTAACCTCATCTAGGTTTACAATCTCTTGTAGCTATTACTCTATTACATTAGGGTTCTAAAGCATTACCCAACTCAATTTGCTTATAAGAAATATGAGAAAGGAATTTGCATTAACAACGGGGTCACAATATATACCATTTGATGACATGCATGCCCTTGCCATCAATAACATTTGCAAAGAAACAAAAGAATCATTGTCCATGAAAACATTATACTACCCTATTATGTTCTTAAAAGCTGAGGCATTACACACTACAAGAAATCAAAACTTGAAACATTATACAATACAAGAAATTTCAATTAGTATGTAAAAACTCCAACTTGGCTGAAATGTTTGTTTTGACCAAAATTGATGTCCATATTTACTAGTGGGTTGGGGAATGAAAAACATGTGTTAGTTTTGACTAATACATTTGACTAAAGTGACATTTGTGACTAAGTGTTAATCAAACATTTAATCAAAAGGGACAAGTAATAGAAAAAGGTTCGTCAAAATGATCATGGCTTAGTCAAAATGAACATGTTAATTTAACAATTAATTGGGCAAGCTTAGGCCACCTACATACCTAATTAATTAACTTGTTATAACTAGTTTATTAGCCTACTAATTAGGCCTAGGTTACCTACCTAACATAATTAATAGTCTATTAGGGTAAACCCATCCTTGGATGGTACCACTAGGAACATCACACCTTGATTTTCTTGGACCCATCAAACTTTGAAAAATCATAGGAAACTTTTAAATACACATTTTCATTTTTTAATGAATACATTTATTAAGTTCCATAGATTTTGAAATCTTAATAATATAAACAATATTATGTTTTTTTTTGTGTGTTCTTAATCATTGCATTTAAAAAATGTTTCACGAATGTAACACTAGTTTTTTTCGTCGAACTTTTTGGTCTAAAATACAAATTTGAACCATGATTTGAAAATATTCTTATGAATTTTTTTCTTAAGGTATTTGGAAATCATTTTATTTTTGGGTTTTTATCAAATTTTTAAACATAATTTACTTTTAAATTTCCAAAATTGAGGTTATCAATTTTTTAAGGGGCCATTTTAGTTAGGAATATAATTTTTTTTTAATTCAATTTTTAAAATTCCCAAATAAACCTCAAACCATATGTTAATGCATGTAATGGGTAAACATGAAAAAATAATAATTTATAGTTGTGAAAACATTTAAAGGAAAGGACCTAGGAAAATGATTTAGTTGTTTTTGGTTCCTTAACCATTCCTTGAGGTGGTTCCTAATGTTTTCATCCAAGGATGGGTTTGCCCATTAATAAAACCTGGGTACCCACCACCTACCTAACTAAATAAGTCAAGCTAGGTAGCCAAGTTAAACCTAACAAGGTACATAATTGGTTAAAGGCCTAATTCTAGGCTAGTTAGGTAGGTATGTTTACCCTATCAACCTATTTATTTACCTACCCACCTACTTACCTACCCATTCACCCTACCTTACTTATTTAAAACATACATATTTACCTTATTTACATACCTACCTTAACAACTAACCAACCTACCTACTTCTTTAATTACCTTAACAACCTCCCTACCTACCTACCCACCTTCCTACTATATTTACTAGGTAGCTAAAAATATATTTAGGTGTACTAGTTAACTATAGGTTATTACCTAGGCAGCTAGGTAGGTTTATTAATTAAGTAGCATATATTACTTAACTATTATCTAGTTCCTAGCTACTAAATATTAATTGTACATGTACACACAACAATAAACCTTGAATACAATTTTAAGAATTTTTTTTCATAAATCATTTAAAATTCTATATATTATTGTGCACACAAATGAATAAATCTTTGAAAGATCTTGAAAAAAAAAAACATTTGTTTTATTTGAGTAAGGTATGAAGAAAAAAATGCATTTCAAAGTTTTGATGTGGGAGAAAATTTGAAATGAAACATGTTAATAACAATATTTTACAAACTTATCACCACACAAAGGTGTGGTGAGTTGGTTAACCCTTAATTGACATTTGATCAAAACAATCCCAATACAAAAGTTGGGCTAGCCTTCACAAATGTGCCCCAAAGTCATGAATTTTGTTGAAATTAAAAAAATCCAACTTAATAAAGTTGTAGAGAACTTCAAGCTAAATCCTTTGAATAAAAAAACAGGATTTGCTTTAGAAATGGAAAATCCACACCGTTGAAAGTTAAGTTTTTAAAGTTTTGGGCAACTTTCAAAATTACAAGTTTTTGGAGGATTGTTCCAAGATACCATGGTTTATTGACAATACAAATTTTAAGGTAAATAAAAGGGATTTATATGAATGATGTGAAAAAAAAAATGTGCAAAACCAAGTTGAGATGAAGAAGTAATGGATGGTCAAAGTTCAACGTCCAACCCTACACAAAATCACACAAAATTCATCTATTTCTGGGCAGAAAAAATCACTAGTTTTTGGGATTGTTCTTAACCTTACTATGTTTTGCACAACTTGTATGAGCTAACCCCTTTCACATGATCTTTAGTTTTGTAACATGGGCAAAGAGTAAAATTTGGAAATGGAGTTGTTAGATGCTACCCAAGCTTGAAAAAACTTGTTAGCATGCCTCAAAAAATCCAAATGAGACATCATAAGTGTGAAAAAAAATAATTTAGCATGTCGCCTATACCATAAAGGTGTTAGTTTTTAACCTCCTCCATTATAGATAAAAGAAACAATGAGGTGGTCTAATGTGACCTAAATTCCTATTCCTTACATGTTTAAGGGAATATGTGAAGGTGGTGTACAACCTAGGCTATGAAATGTGCAACTACCCACCATGACCTAGGTGGATAACATCATTTACCTATGTACTTGTTTTATGACCCACCCACTTACCTACCTACATTTAATTAAAAAATTTGGTAGGCATTTTCAAAAGTAAGAAGTTAACCAAAAAGAATTGTTACCCAATTTTTTTGTTGATCGAATTGACCAATCAAATGACCCACCACTTAGTTAATGAAAAAGACCACTAATCAAATTGGTCATGTAAAAAACAACTTGACTAATATGACTGAGTTTTCTTTTTGACTGTTGTAAAAAATGGGTATTTTTTATCAATTTTTTTAGTAAATTAAAAGTCATGATTTGTAATAGTGACAACATTTGTGTCACACATTAAGGTTATAATTTATTCCTATCATGTCATATGTGGATGTTGATGTTCATTTTTGCATGTCATATTTGAATCATAATACACAACATGTTAGTAACATGGTTGGTGTATTGTTCCTTGTCCTCATTGTAAAGTTGATGAATTATTGGATGAATTGAAAAATGATGTGCCGTTGGACACACATGTTATATCATCTTCTTTTAGGGCCTTAAAAACATGGAAACCAACATCTTCAATGATCTTCAATGTGTTACAAACTTTGAAGAACCCATGTTTGACAAGAGGTTGGATTTCACACTTATACATACATTTGCAAAGGATGTCATTCATTGCTAGGGTCAAATGCAATTGATCGGACCCATGCCCATTGATCACCTATAAACACCATCCACAACAACATTCTTAATCAAAATTTAGAGATATTTTTGCAAATTCATGAAAGTAAACACAAAGAGCTTTGTATTAGAACTAACATTTGTGGATAAGACGCATTTATGGCCATTTACCATAGGCTCATAATTGAAGTCTATTCAAATTACCCAAATTTGAAGGAATTCAGATTAAAAAGATATTAAATGTGTACCCTACATGTATCACCCACACTGGATGTTAAGCAAGATTCATCCATTTACTAGGTTGTCATTGTATGTTACATTTGCAATTGGTTAGTTACTACAAAACCAGCATGAAAAAAAAAAAAAAAAATTGAAACCCTCAATAACCATGTGCCCTTCCACCAAATGGTCCCACAAATGGCATTTCAAAAAGGCCCCAAAATTGAGGTTTTTCCCTACCCAAAGCACACGACATATTGTTCAAAAACTCTAATTACTTTAGGGTTATATTCCACTGTGTTGTTTGTAGCCCTTGGACCTATATGGAGTCTCTAGTGCTATAATTTGAAATCCCAATGGAACAACTGCTAAATGATTCCCATCTATCCATCCTTGATAACTTCCTTTGGTAACCTTGTACATTACACAAAACCCATCTTCTTAAAAACAATGTAGAAACAACATCATACCATTAGAAATGTAACATAAAGGAAGCAAAACATATTCACTCATGTGCCTTATTGATACTAACCAATTCTCCAAGCATATACAATCAAGCAAAATAAATGGTTGGCTTGGTTGATATTGGTTTGAGTCACAATAAGAAAAATCAACAAACTTCACAACAAAGAACTCATAAGAAATCCCCATGTCTAGATCCAAATTTTATGTTTATGAGAAAAGCCAATGAATAAAATTTTAAGATGTAATCCATGAGCAAACACCTTGATAAGAGTAACAAATCACCGAACTTAATCCTTCTGTAAACATTTGCACCTATGAAACAAAAAGATCCTGAATGGAATGAAGATTGGAATGAATGGAATAATTGTTCATAGCTCCACCTATGCAACCTATAAATAAAACATAAGATTAGGGAAACAAGATAGCAAATTGTCTAAGTAATTACTTACAAAAGGCATGTAAGAACTAATCAAAGAATGGTTCCTAAAATTTGTCAAGTTTTTCAGACTTGTCATGGTAATAATTTTTCACCATCCAAGCTCACTTAACTCCACTGAAAACATCTAGTTCTTCTTGTAGAACATTCTTCAACTTCATATTGAACCTGTACAGGTATACCCAAAAACACAAGTGCTCAGTAGGAAACACCAAACCCTACAAAAAACACAGCGAATTACAAACGAATGGGAAGCGCAACTGAGCGCCAAACCCTAATCCAATCATCGTTTTGCCTAAGAGAAGGTAAGTTGGTTGTAAGTGCCTCATGACTTCGCGTGCACCGGGTTTGATGACTTCCAGAACGTCAACCGGCTGTTGCTCTGTTGTCGACATTTGGGCCTCGAATCTGCAACTGAAAGCGCGGCATGAGGAAGAATTATTACATGGGCCGGCCGCTGATCTCGACATACTTCTTGTACTACAGCTTGCCTTGGAACCTCGACGACACCGAACTTGCCGTCTGCTGATTCGGTTAAAGTGATGCGCATATTGTCAATCAATTGATCGGAGTCGACCATGATCGGTTTTCCATCCGCGTGCACACCCAAGCAAAATTGTTGGTAAGTTGTATTAGGATCCACTGAAATTTTGTAAACTCCATCTTTCTCAACTGTCGCAAGATCCCTGAACACCCGATTGAATCCCACCTTCACTTTCATTACCGTGCTCGTGTGGTTGATAATCTCTGTAGAGCCCATAGTTGTTTGGTGTTGTTGTTGTTCACTTGCTGGTAGGTGATCAGTACAGCTGGCAGCTGCTAAGCTAGTGTTTTGTAGCTTCAATAGTTTCCACCTTCACATTCCAAGCAGATCAAAGTAGACAAAAAAATTCAGTGCTCATTTGATTTCAGCAGGCTTACAAATTCGGTGGAATCCTAGGTCCAAGAATCTATGTATGATACACATATTGCTCCGATCACCAGATCTTTGCAGAACACAATTGAGGGTTTAGGGATTTGGCTGATACCTGAAGCTGATTCTCGTCCAAAATATAGTCAGGACCAAGTGGCGGTGGCTTTGGGGCGTGAAAAGTAGGTGTGGTGTGTCGTCGTTCCTAGCTAGAGTACCTCAGCTAGATCACTAATCGCAGCTCGATCCCAGCAGCGATAGCATGAAAGTAGGTAGAAATTTGCTTGTAGTAGCTGATGTCGCTCCTGCAACCGAATGGCACGCAATGTGTAGTGATCCAGCACTCGATTCGCTTACAAGAGAAAATTGTACTAATCTGTGTCTGCACCGTCGCTGGCGATGTCGATGATTGCAAAGCTTTCTGTTTTTTGGGTATTTTCCTTTGCAACACTTCACTTGCTTTATAATAGTGGCTACTATCTCTCGATGCTTACACGGTACTCTACGAGTTTCGTAGAAGTAAGATTTCAGCGATTTCAGAGTAGTTCTGTTCCTAGAAAGCACGAAGAACGAGTCGATCGAGGCTTTGAGAAGTTTGCTCGCTTGCTCCCTCTCGGAGGACGCACGCGTTGCTGCAGTAGAGCGTGTGTTGGAGGGACACCAGCATGTCGGGGATGTCCGTCGTATCGGAGAAAATCTGACGGGGTAAAAAAAAAGGCACCAGTTTTGACGCAAACTTTACACGCGACAGGTGAATTTCCAGGAAGCTTACACATGGTAAAGTCTTATCCTACTAGAGGTAAATCCATGTCCAGGAAAGGTACACGTGTCACATTCGGTCAATGGGAAGCAGCACCCACGTTGGTGATACTTCGTATGATGCCTGTTCGTGATGTAGCCAAAGTGGCGATCATTCACAAAACAATTTAGCCAAATTTGGCGACATAATAGATATGAAAGTAGAAACAAAAACAGAATCCTATTACATTCTTGGCTACCTACCTACTGGAACTTATCATAAAAATCTGGCAATTTGAATACAATTTGTTTTTCAAAATCTGACGAATTTAGTTCATTTTTTTCCATGAAAAATCCTTTGTATAGGTCAAAAATCATATTTTTTCACTTCGAAAGTAATTTGACTAAAAATTTGCCTGTAAAAGAAACACTGAGTTTAAGCTGCATTTGCTTTCACATTAATTTTTCACATGTTCTATGTTTTAAGATTTAGTTCACACTTTTCCACGACCTAACAATAATGTTGTGCCTTTCACTTTCCTTTTGATAATTTGTGCCCTTTTTTTTTAAAGGTAGTGTTGGTGGCTTACATTTAAAAATCAATATATACTTCCTATGGCCCAATTGAAGATTGTTGTAAATATATTGTTATTTATAATTTATTATTTTATTACACATTTTGTAACTTGAGTATACAAAACATTTGCTATGTGATATTATTTCAAACCAATGGTGAAATAAATTATTTTTGTCTCAAAAATAAAAACTTTTTTTTCGAGCTTTTTGATAAGAAAAATTATTTGCATTCATAGTTTTTGAATTATTTTATCACTAACCTACTTTTGAAAATACCAATACAATAGGTTTATGTTGGACATCATAATATTAGAACAACAAAAATATATAACAAATTCCACATGATGGAAAAACAAATATAGGATTCTATTCAAATTGTACAAAAAGTTTATGAGTTTGAACTCACTAAAAAAAAGGGGGGGGGTGTCAATGTTTACTTGCAAGCATGTGTTTGCACTTTACTTAAGCAGTACTTCTTTTGGTTTTATCAGGTGTAGCATGATAACACATCAAAAGGTTTCCGAGTAACCAAGCAAACCGTAGACAAGTATTAAGTTTTTTTTATTTTTTTTGTTTTAATTTTGATGAACCATAATGAATTATGAAAACCTCTTTTACATGAAAAAAGAAGGGGGCCATAAAACCATTAAAAAAAAAAAATTGTAGAAAAATGTCAAGGGAGGCACCCTTTCTAGCCTTAGTTTCATTATACCCCTATATTTGATTGGCAATTATTTTCTGCAAAGGAAGTACGGTTGAAAAACGTGGATATATGGGCCCATAAATAAATCATGTTTGATTTACTTAAGTCATTCCAATCTTATTATATAAATATGCTTGGTGGGGATACACCAGGTACTCTCTGCCTTTGAAGCATTTGACCCACATACCCTAACCCCTCTAAACAATCACAAATAAATTGCTATTTGTGCTGAGTATGTAGAATTCTTTTTGGTGCTATTAAGTTATTCTTTAAAGGAACCTTTGTTGGGTTCTTTTTCTTTTCACTCTATACATTATGGGGGCGAGAATGGCCAGTTTGGGCATAATAGAGCATTAAACATGTAATGGGGAATGAAAATTTTAGAAAATGAAATAACTGGGACCCGAACTAGTCTTTCTGCCAATTTTGGTGATAAGCTGAGTTTCACCCTGTCTTTCCTTTTTCCTGAGCTCCTCCACTGCTACTACATATATTTCCATTGCTCTCACTTGTACAACTACTACAATTACTCTCCAATACTGACTTTTGCGGATACCATCGAAAGAGGGGATAGGGGTGAAAGCAGGCCCAAAGAGAGGGTGAAGATAGGGTGACTTTAGAGAGTTATTTCAGGAATGCCCCTGCCCTTGGGCATTAATTACCCCACGCTTAACCACATACATGATTTTTATATACCACATCTGTGCTGTGATGTGCAAATAAATCGAGTGCCAAATATTATTTCATTTGGTATCTACAAGTGTCAAATTCGAATTTTTTTAATTACTAAAATTTCAATTTCTCAGCATGACTTGCAGACATACAATTTTCATTCATAGTTATATTTACTGCTGGTTAACTGTGTCACAATCTGGCAAAAAAATTGAATAAAAAACCTCCCAAACAAAACACACGGAGATGAAGTGTTTTTGGTTTATGTGAAGTTTTTCATATTTTGGACCTGAAAAATATTTCCACACATTCACATTTTTATGGAAAGGCACTAACTTGCCAGAATTTCAAAACAGAAAAGAGTTTTAAATTGCCAGATTTCTATAGCAGGTTCAAACTTCCGGTGTAGCCAAAGTATAAGAGGATTCCTTAAAAAAAAACTTACATTCAGATGTTGTTTGTAGCCAAATTTGGCTAAATCGTTTGTTGATGATTGCCACAAAATTGAACCCCCCCCCCCCCCCCAAATGTTTAGGGTTTCGAAACTAGGGTTTTCTAGGTTCCAACATGTCGCCAGAAATATTGGAGGAATACTAGATTTAATGATTCCTTGCCGGTTCTTTCATGAAAGCTGTCAATTCTATTCGTT
>Ga0209611_10003028_pt1 | contig 29409 bp, 14 predicted proteins | sample S1TSphgellanicum_3_FD_187693 | JGI IMG/M metagenome (GOLD analysis project Ga0209611, IMG submission 187693) | Host-associated microbial communities from peat moss isolated from Minnesota, USA - S1T2_Fc - Sphagnum magellanicum MG (SPAdes) (version 2) | ecosystem: Host-associated > Plants > Peat...
TTTTCTAATGCAAAGCTTAGCCTTGAATGGTAAAACTCAAGGAAGATTATTATAACCAAACATTATGTTTATTGATGGAAATTTGGGGAGCCAATTAAAATCGAAATGGGGTGTCCAAATTGATACATGCATCATTGAGGACTATATATTAATGGATTTTATATATGCCCACTAATTCCCTACTTCCCAACTTCTTCAACTACAAATTTTGAAACAATAGGTACATCTGAAAAAACTAAAAGTTTATGTACAATCCTATAAGATGCATTTACTTTGTTAAGAAATCAGAATTGGCCAAGAATCACTTCATTTCCCTAAGTAAAAGAAAAAAAAGATGATATCCAATTTTGGAAAGTATAAAAAAGTTGATGCAAATCTCCTTTCCTATATTTTGAACAAGTACAAACTATTCAATGTTAATAGGTACTCCAACTTGTAGTGAAAATACAAAACTATATTAAGAAATTTGAGTTTGTACATTAGAGATTTCAGAAAGTAAGTATGGTATGGGAAGTAGAGAATTGATGTCTTTCATTTTTTGCCATCCTTCCTTTAAATTCTAAGTTTGAACTTTGAAATGCTTTGTGCAAATCACCTAAAGAGTAACTAGTTGATAAAACACCTTGCTCTAATCAACTAATAGAAACTAGTTAGTTAAACTATAAGAAATAGTCATAATTGCCAATAAAACTCCTTAAATAGAAACTAACTAGTAAAATTGTTATAAACAATTAGAATTCTCAAAACTTGTTACATGTTCTACTAACTACCTGTTTTGCCAATTATAGGTTTTGTAGACTACTTGTTCTATTAACTACAGGTTTTACATACTACCTATTCAACATGTGTCATTAGTTTAACATGTGTCACCAGTTTAGTTATTACCAGTCATACTAGCAATATTGGTTCAACAAGTGTCATCAGTTCAATTATTATTGGTTATAGTACTAGTCCACAGAGAATTTTGGTTAACAAGGATCCAATTAGTAATCTCCACAAGCTTGCCTCTATTATTTGAATTGCATAAATGTAATGTAGGATAGGCAACAAATGAAAAAGTGAAGGAAAATGTTAAGAGTTGTTTAAAAAGATGGGCAAGAAATTATGTTTGATTATTGAACATCAATAACTATTATATAAAGGATGTGCTTCTAAAAGGACATATGAACAAAAAAAAGAATATACCACCACCACAAAAATGTGGGAGAAAGTTGGTGGCAAGACATTAAGAGTACATGACAATCCTAGGGGAATTGGCACTCAAGTTCACATGAACCAAATTGGTTATATTTATAATGTCCATAAATGCAATTAAAAAATGGTGTAATGGACATAGGGTAATAGGTGGAAAAGAACACTTACATCCAAAGCTATAAGTAGAATAGTAAATCTATGCAATATATGTTAGTGTAATGATGATTTACATAGTCCAAACTTTGGCATAGACTAAACATATCATGTGAAATGCTTTTGGTATGATTATATCAAGATGAGATTTCATTAAGGACAAAAGATGTCATAAACAATAATTTAAAAGCACACTATGAACAAGTTAGTGGTTGCATCCAATTATTGGTTGCAAAGTTAGAAATTGTTAAGCACCAAGAGTGATAGGAAATATTCTCCCAAAAAAATTGCACTTTTCGGGGAAGTAATATTGAATATTATAATCATATGTGGTACACAAATCATGACACATACTGGACAAATATGTTGCACATATAATAACACTTATGATGCACATATCATAACAAATACGACATAAACATGCTACACACAATTTGATTATAACATGTATGGACAAAGAACATGATGATGTCCATTTGAACATAATTCAACTACTTACACGAGATATACATATAGATCTTCAAATTAGAATACACTTCATCCACATATGTAATAAAAACATGAATGAAAACCCCATAAAACACACATAATATTCCACTCCATGTGGTACACAATTGTGCAATTATAAGGTACATTAATGGTATGTTTAAACTAAGAACATAAAACCATGATGAACAGTTGCAAAGGTAATGATAGGACAACACATTTGGAAACATATATAACCACATTATTAACCACATATTTGATGGTAGACTCAACATATAGATTCCACCATATAATAATAACATATGCAAGGTGTAACACGTGTACAACATAGATATGGTGATCTGACATTCAAATACCTAAAATGTTTTACATATGTATGTGCTATAATGTATGTTCCATGTGTATACACCATATGTATATGTACCATGTATATGAATGTGCCATAAACATGTACCATAAGGTTTTGTAATATTTGTGTGATATTTGGATGTGCCACATGTATGTACCTAATGTATGTGCCATTTATATTTAAACACCATATGTGTGCTCCATAAATAGTTATGTACGATATGTATGGGTTAGTTATGAGGAATTATAATTACGAAACAACCAACTACATTATTCGATGCTTCTATAGTGCATGACACCTAAAGGTGACCTGTAAAAAAGTTTGGCAACCAAATTTAGGCCAAAAATTTCAGCATAAATCCGAGTTTTTTGAATTTGGGTTAGGGGATGTAGGGTTAGGGTTATGGAGTGGCGCGACCTCTACTCCTTCTGGCGAGCCCATGCATAGGCATGCACAAGCCCATACTACTTCGTCATCACCCACATCCAATTCACAGACAATAGTGGCCACCATGGGGACTCTTAACAAACGAAAGCAACAGCTCAAGAGACTAGCTAGTCTGCCGAGTTTAGGGTTTAGGGTTTAGTCGCGACGTGCCTGCCTACTTGGGCACGACGTGACAAGGATGAGTCTAGATACGAGGAGGAGGAGGAGGTGACTATGTTTGACGGTGAGACAATTGTTGATGTTGACGTTGACGCACTTGGCGAAGACGCTGTTTGGCAGGAGGAAGAACTTGAGTTTGAGGACGTGGAAGAGCCTAGCGAATATGAAACGGAGCAGGCGCAGGGACGGTTGGAGGAGTTGCGAGTCCAGCTAGAGAGCAAGTGGCTTGCCCGTTATGTGGGGACCTCGGAACGCTCAAAGCGTCGACATCGCCAGAAGCAGAGGAAGGTAGCTATTGGGACCAAGAAGCTAACCTTGTTTTTTGCGCATGTTGCCATAACAAGGTTAGGGGTTATTTAACCCTAACCCTTAAGCTCCCTATAAATCCTTGTGGCCAAATATGGGCCGCCCTAGCCAAATTTGGACGAAAGTCATCAATTTTGACCGGCATTATCTCTGCCAAAAAAAAAGATTTTGACAAACGGGTTGCGTAGCTTTGTTCAACATGTGAAGTACTACATAAATATGCCAAGTTTTTGGGGTTACATGTTGTGTGGGAAGAATATTTAAGCTTGACATTTGGGGTTGCCTTTAGGTGTCATGCACTGTATTAAATGACATAATGCATAGAAGGAGATACACTAGGACAACATTTATAATGGCAAATGGCACCTTTTATACAATTATGGTGTTATTTATGAAATAGGTGGATTTAAATATATGTGAACAAATCATATTTAAATTTGTCGGTATCTTTACCTTTAAAAGAACCATTCCATGGAAAATGGAACCCATAATTAAAGGTTATGAAATAAACATTTCTTGAAATTTTTGTTATTATCTTGATAGCAAAATGCCAACGACCTACCAAGAAATTATGCACGTTAGCAAGACAATAAAGTTAGTTTTTGATGCATTCAAGATTATGTGGCACTATAAAAGCTAAAACATATGTACATGAAACCTTAACATGCCCACTACTAAATACAATACATTATAATAGATCAACAAAAAGTAAGAAACAAAATTGTTCCCCAAATGCAAAGAGTTATCACAAGTAAAAAATAAGTTCCAACAAAAGTCCAAAAATGATGAGGATACAACTAAACACACATGAAGGGGTGGCAGAGGAAACTTACCATGCAAAAATGAAGATTAAAAGCCACCCAAGGAGGATTCCAAAAATGTAGGTGCGATGTATCTCTCAAGAGAAACTTTCAAGGTTCCAAAAAAAATGGATTTTGAGAAACTTATGTTGTAGGTTAATCTTCATTGATAAGGCCATTAATCTCATTATGCAAAAAATAAAATCTTGGGCTAGAGAGGAACAACTTGGTCTCTCCACAAGGCAAGAAGCAAATGATGATCTAAGCATTGTAGTTGTAATGATAGTTCGAATCTTGATTTCATCGCAAATAGAAACAAAAAAGATTTTTTTTTTTTCATTTTGAACCTTTTTTTTAAAATAATGAAAATTTCCTAGATTATGACATTCAAGTTTGTATTTTCATCAAGAGGTTACACAAGAGAGCTCTAAAGAAGACACATAAGATATTGAAAAGACGACAAAGTTCAAAAGCCACCAATAATCAATGAGAAATTAAAAATTTTCAACATTCATTGTTTGTAAAACTTTTAAGGTTTTGTGAGTATAAATGGAATGAGAATGATATGAAATCATTTTCACTATGCATTTGTGTTACAGGAGGAAGGAGAAGGCGAGGAGAGTTCAAGGACACTAGAGATCGTTTTGGAGGAATTCAATAGACAAGTGAGTCCTCCTCCCTCTCGCATTTGTTTTTTGAGAAGAAAAATCCAAGTTTGAACTTGCCTTGGCATTCCAAATTTGAGCTCTAAGCCAAGTTAAAACTTAGCTAGAAAAGAGGGAAAAATCCAAACTTGAACTCGAATTTTTGCTTGAAATCATGTGAACAGAAATCCAAGCTCAACTTGGATTTTTATGCATCATCAAACTACTCTTGGCACCGATAGTAGCTTGGCAATGTTTGTAACAACTCGACCCCAAGCTTGGGTGTTTTTTTTCTTTTCCTTTCTTGAGCTCCTCATTAAACTACTTTCAGCATCGAAAGTAGTTTGGTGATGGTTGCAAGAATTCGAACTTGGGCTTGGGATTTTTTTCCTTTCCATTTTTTGAACTCCTTGTTGAACCACTTTCAATGTCAAGAGTAGCTCGATGATGGTTGTAGGAACTCAAGCCCAAGCTCAAGTTTTTTCTTTGTTTTTGTTTCAATGATGGTTGTAGCAATCCAAGCTTGGGCTCAAGTCCATTTTTTTGGGTCTGAACCCAAGCTTGGGTTTCTTTCTTATTATTTGTTTTTGGAGCTTTTTGTCGAGCTACTATCGACACCAAAAATAGTTCGACTATGGTTGTAGGAACTCAAGCTTGGGCTTGAATTCATTTCAGACTTGAATCCAAGTTTGTGTTTTTTTTGTTTTTTGTTTTTTAAGCTCCTTGCCAATCTATTTTCAATGTTGATAATAGCTCAACAATGCTTGTAGGAATCGAAACTTGGGCTCGGTCCAAAAAGGACTTGAACCCAAGCTCAGGTCTTTTTTGTGGTTTTTTTTTTTTGAGGTCCTTGTTAAGTTATTTTTGGCATCAAGAAGAGCCCAATGATGGTTATAGTAATTTGAATTTGGGCTTGGGTCCTTTTTGGACTTGAACCCAAGTTCAAGTATCATTATTTTTATTTTTTAAAAAACTTTTCATCAAGCTAGTTTTGGTTTCAAGAGTAGCTCAGCTAGGCTTGCAAGAAGTTGCAACCCAAGCCCAAGCTTGGGTCTTTCATTCATTTTTTCATTTCCTCATTAAACTAGTCTTGATGTCAAAAGTAGCTTAGTTAGGGTTCTAGCAACTCAAACTTGGGTTCGGGTCTAAAAAAGACCTAAACCCAAGTTTAGTGTTTTTCTTTTTTTCTTTTTTGAGCTTTTCGTTGATCTACTCTTGGTGCTAAAAATAACTTGGCTAGGGTTAAACAGTCCCAAGCATGGGCTTGGGTCCAAAAAAAACCCAAGCCCATGTTTGGTTTTTTTTCTAAGTTTATTGTTGTGTATCCTTGCTACCTATTCTCGGCACTAAAAATAGTTTGACCATGTTTTTAAAACATGTGCCTAAGCTCCATCTTGTCTCCAATTTCTTAATTCTTCTTTACTGTTGATGCAATTCATGAGTTTAATAGTGGTACCCATTGGTATCTGCAATATGGACATTGTGTAGGTTCGTATTCAATCTTTTTTTAACCTATTATCAATCATAATGTGGTTTTGATTACTTGATATTTTTGTGTGTGGGATTCATAAATTTTATATGCTCTTTATATTGTTGAAACCATGTCCTTCGACATTAGAATCCAAATTGGCCATAAGGACAAGTTCAATATCATGGAGATTCTTGACAAACACAAAATGACTCCCAAATAGAAAGCATGAATGAACATTCCGTTATGGAAGATGATTTTGATGCCAATTGTGCATCCAGTGTTAAAGATAAATGTCCTGAAGATGGTACATGCGTTTTAGACAAGTTACTGCGAAGGAGATAAGGTTTTCTATGTATTTCCATTGAATTGAAAAGGAAAGGAAGAATTTTTGGAGGCACATCAAGTGGGTTGGAATGCCCACTAAAAATTTGAGAATGAGAAGTTTGCTTCCTTTTTTAAGATTCTAATATAAGATTTTTCTCTTGTCGTATTTTTTTGTGTGGGATGGCAATCACAAGTTGCAAGCTTAACTGCCTGATATCTAGCATGTCCACAATGATGAGGTCTCTTGGTGCATCTTGGTGGACTCCATTGTGTTGGATACATCCCATGGTCTTATGGAGCTACTCACTACCATCATCACAAACTTCATGGGTCATAATTTGGTAATAATAGTTGTGTGAAATCTATTTTTCATAAGTTTGTATGGAATGTACACAAATGTCATTCATTTACTTACATTGTTTAAAGATCAATGTCATGTGCATTGTTTAGACACAAATGTCATATGCTTATTCGTATTATTTAAACATTGATGTTGTATGTCTATTCATGTTGTTTACAAATGAAAGTCATCCACACGACTTTCATGTTTAAATAATGCACAACATTCATGTTTAAACAATACGAACCTATGAAATAATAGATTTCACACAAATTTAAAATGAACCCATGAAGCCCGTAAATTTGTGATGATGATAGATTTGAATAAATAAGTCACTAAACTTTGAGTCATCTTCAAAAGCTTTGTTTTTCATTAATACCTTGATGTCTTGGGTTGAATGTTGTTAGATTCTCAAGAAATTCCATCTTATTATGTGTTCCTAGGACTATGGAATTGAATCATGTAATGCATGTATAAAGTTTAGATTTATCTTGTTCTTTCCTTTCAAGGTGGAATCCTTTTGATTTTCAATTATAGTATCTTGTTCCTTTATATTTTCATTAGTTTTTTCACATCTTGTCCTTATTGCAACATGAAATCTCTATGGCTACGTTTGTGGCTATCAAGTTATATTAGGAAGAGATTCTTGACAACAAAAAAAAATACATTATCAAAATTTAAGAACGTATGGAAAGGGTTATGGAGGAAGTGTGCAAAGATCATTGCTTTGCATTCTGCAAACATTTCCCTATGTGCGATCTTGCATTAGGTCCGATTTTTTTGAAGGAGATCCAAATTCATTATGATATAAACTTGAACCCTAAGATGCTCATGGAAAAGCTACAAATGTTTGTTTCCTCCTATGTGTCTTCGAAATAAAAGCTTTCTTGGTTCAAACAATGGAATGAGTCCAATGTTTTAAGAAAGGCAAAGAAATTCTCCAAGCAAGGTTTTTCGAACATTCAATTTGATAGGTGGTTCCATAAGGCCACTTTCTAGCACCAGGTTTGGGAAACATTTATAACCATCTTTCCTAAATCTTGATTGTTCATTTGAGGCTCATCTTTGTTGTGTTAATACTATGAATTGTCTTTTGTAATTCAAGGTTAAAGCTCTGAACTTGTATGCATTTATTGTTTTGGACCTAGGCTTAACTATGATAGATCCTTCAGAAGTGATCTTCCTCTCATCCTACATTTAGGAATGGAGGCAGGTTATTTGGGAGACTTGCTTTTATCGAGAATTCAAGCCTAGGGATGGCATTTGAAGAAGCAAGTCTTGGGAGCAACAGACAAAATGGAAGGAGGCACTTAAAAGGGTGTTATACAAGTTTGTTTCATGTTCTCTAGATCCATTAGATTTTGTTCACTTTAATTGTCCTCATATCTTCATGTGGATTGTTTCCAATGATTTTGTTTCCTCTTCATGTTTCTACTCTTAGTGCCGAGAGTAAAAAATGTTGTCTTTCAAAAGTAATCAATGGAATCAAGAATGAAACCTTGATAATAAAAAAATAATCTCTTCTTTTGCCCTTTTTTCCCTACATAACTCTTTTTCCCAACCCTTTGTCCCCTACTTTCAGTATCGAGAGTAAGGGATATAAGCTCTATAACAACTTCATACTATGTTCATACCTCTACATGTGAAGATGCCCTCAAGGTTTTTTAATGTTTTTCTTCTTTGTAGGTATTTATATTATGTGATTTTCCCCTTGGGAACCATTGACCAATTCCTCCATCTCCTCAGGACCAGTGTGATCCTAAAGCAAATAATATGATGTTTCGCAAGGATCTACTAAGGAGTGGTCCTTCATTCATTTTGTGGACTACGGCCAATACCTTGACTGTCCCAAGGAGAGCACTTTGATGTTCGAGATCTCACTTTGAAAGAGGAATGAACCAAGATTCCATGAAACCATTTTGAATTATGCCAATGCCCAAGTTAAAGGGGACAAAAAGGAAAAGGAGCAACTGAGAAGGCCACAAGAGTTAAAAGATAGGTTCATATGTATTTATGGAAGTTCCCTTGCAAGAGAATTCCTCCCATTGTAGATTTGAATGTTCGTAGGGACTTTACACCTTCCAAGCCTTTTCAAACAGTTGGGCCATCTACTTTTCCTCTTAGTGCCCCCAACATTTTCTTGGAATTTTTTCAAACATTTCAATCCACTCCTCACCCTATTCCAAGAATATTGCCCTCCATTAGGCCTATCAAAAGGCAATGCAATTGTTTTTCATTTTTTGGCCAAATATTGTGATGGAATTTTATTTTTTAGCAAATGGCTAAAGGAATATGATCGAATATTGGCCTTCATATACAAAGTTAGCTCTAGAAATATTCCTTCATACTCTCCTTTAAATCTTGTCCTTCTCCCCTCTTTTGGTTCTACATCTGCCTCATCATGTGCAAGTCAACATTAAGAACAAGGTTAACCTTATTTTTGTTGATGTTTTGGGGCACCTTCTTGTTCCTTTGGCTTTTAGTTTTCTAGACATTCCCAACTTCTAGAATAGGTGTGGTGAAGACTACATTGTGTTTGTTTTCAATTTTGCAAAGAAGTTTTTGACCCTTGATGGGGTTGTGGTGTTTTTCCACCTTGATGATCCCCACATTATCAAGGAGATCAAGTTGTACCTTGAGAGCTACAATTTCCAAATTCGCATAAATTATGTAGTTGTGAATTCTCTCCCCCTTGCAAGCATTGAGGACCCCTCCATGAAGGTTTGGGATCATTCAATTTCTCCATCTATACCTTGTTCTTGTCTTTGAACATCATTTCCTCAAATTTTTGCTTGTGTAATCTTGCAAACAATCTTGAATCTTTTGACTCTTTTAATGAAGAAGGTTCATGACATTGTTCGCCAGGAGGTCCTTTTGATTTTGCCCTTTGTTTGAAGAATTCTTATAGAAAGGCATCAATGTCCTAGAAGAGGATGTTTTTTACAATTGGACAGACATTTTTTCCATGACTATGTCCAAAGTATGAAAGGCATTTCGGGCCACCAAAGAGGTGCATCCTCTTATGCTCAAGGCCCTCATTGAAGTGTGCTCCAAAACCAATTCATTTGTTGTAGACTTGTTTACATCCATAGTTTTGCACTTCTCCATTTCAATTCAAAAATTTCACATTACTTTTCCTTTCCATTTCCAATTGTCACTTCTATTTATGCTATAGGAAATAACATCAAGGCATGTCATACCCTTTGTTGTCACATTCTAGCTTTGGAACCTAATATTGACCTCTTCATCGAGGTGCTGGAACCATTAGTTAAAGTTCCCACTCCTAAGCAAAGCCCTATTGCTGACCTTGATGACTTTGATTCCCCATCACCCAAGCACTTTAGAAGGAACTTGGATTGTGAATAAGTTTGCTTGCATTTCAAGTTTGATTTTTCATGTCATAATCCTTTTGCTTTTCCAATTGTAAACATTTTATGCCTTTCTTTGCAAGGAAGGACTTCCTTTGTAGTCCTCCCAAGTTCTTCATTGCCCTTATATGTGAAGGATGAGGCTTGAGCCCAAGCAGCCAAATATCGTCACCAAGGATTAGGAATCAACTTGGGTATGATCCTATCATTAGAGATTTTATAGATGATGAGGTTTTGGACTTAAATATGTTTATGTTTTTGAGCTTGAGGGTGGACTGCTAAATCATGAACATTTTTATGATCCTATAGTTGGGTGGAAATTTGTAATAAAGATTTGATTTGCTTGGTTTTATGAACTCATCCTTGAATTAACATTATAATTGTGTGGAGACATGAAACTAACATCCATATCTAATAACAACTACTTTCAACCAAAAATACATAGGATATAGATTATACTTTAATCATTACCCAATCACCTAAAGAGCTCCAATCTTCCCCACTAAAATAAATGGTAGCCACAACCATTTACTCTTCATATTTTCAACATGCTACCAATCTCTCCAAATGGGTTTGTATGTAGCTTGCCAAGATAACTTGACATTTTAAAAAAAACAATGGTTTAGATGCTTGAAGTGATTCATATGGAACCTCAAATGCGTTAATATTTGGTTTCACCTTGGTAACCAATTCTATATGTAGATGATTTATATTTAGGTAATGTCAATATTCACTAGACTTTTCCCCAACCTTCTTGCATCAATTTGTTAGCATCTCCATGCCTTCACTTTGATTCTTTAGGACCACACTTAGTGATGCATTCAATATTTTACAAGATACCAAGTAATGCAAACCTCCATGTTCCTAAGTCGAATTCCAATACAAGAGTAGAAGATGAAAGCATGGTTAAGTAGACAAAAAAAACCTTGTCACAAAAAATTACAAGTGGACACAAAAGATTTTTGATGCACTACAAGTAAAAATATTATTTTATTCCATGATTTGTATGAGGATAATCTTTCACTTTAATATTATAATTTTGAAAAATGAACATCTTCATGTAGATTTAAATAGATTTTACAAAATTACATCTACTTGCAAGAAGTGTCCAATCTTACAAAATGGGTTGCAAGTAGATGAAATATTAAACTTTTTCTACTTCCAAGATAATGGAGCCTTAAAAGATACATGTGTACTATTAAATTATGCATGCTATAATCATAATACATAAAACTTCTAGTGTAAAAGTAGGTTTGAACACCAAATTGACCCTATCAAGTTCAAATCTACTTCTCACTTAATTTATGATACCAAAGTTTTTCAAATTTTGTATTTAACTTACCATAAATTAAATGGAGGGCCATGTTCTTTCATCTTTCTACTTTCCAAAATTTTAATTTACTTTCATGTGTTTATATCACAAAATTTGTCATTTTTAAATTGCATTTTGGGCGAATGACTTTTTTTTGTTTACTTTACCATGCTTGCACCCTATAGATCTCAAATCTAAATATGCACCAATTATTGAATATTAAATAATACTACAAGTATGCCTACTCCTCCTTGCAACAATTGTCATATTGTATCACAATTTGGTGTGTTTAAAATAATGCCATCAAAGGAATACTAATGCATATATGTTCCCATCATTGATGTATATTTGGAACCTTTCCATATCAATTGGTGTGGAATTCCACTAATAATGTTATCATGATGTCTACTCCATGCCCTAGTTTCAAGAGGTTGTATTGAAATTGAATTTCATACAATTTCATAGATATTTGCCTAACACATAACTCCATTACTTCCATGAAAATTCTTGTTCCCTCTATTCACTATCACTGAATAATGTTTTTCACATGCAATGAAATGAACTTAAGACATCGTCTTCCTTTAAAGAAATTTGTGCCAAGAAATGAATGAATTCCTACTATACTTTGCATGCAGATAATTAATTCTCTTTTATTGGAATTTTATGGCTAGTTTAAAACTTCCATTATTTTGTTTAGTAACAATTCACATACAACAAAAATAACCATTTTGATTATCTTCACTTTGATGTTTGGGCTTAATTCTGACTACATACAACCTCTGTGTTGTTTCAAGTGTCATCTTTTTGTAATTCAATTTATGTTTAATACTAAAAAAACTCAATTGCAAAACTTCTAAAATTGCTCTTTCCAATCAACAAAGTTCTATATTTAAATGGAGTTTTTCACTACTATGTATTTTGGATTATAAATTATTCTAGGCCTCTTGCTTCTATTTCTTTTGAATATCAACGATATTTTTTGTTATTGTGTCAGATATATCAAGTAGAACAAAAAAAATTTGGGTGTGTTGTTCACATCATTGGAACCCATTTTTAACCTTGGTGTTGCTAGTTTCATGTCTTCCTTTTCCTTTTTGGAATCCATAACGGTACTTGTCGAGCATATTGTCTTTAGCATAATGTTTTTTTTCATCATCTGATTTTGTCATTTTTCCATTTAAGCATGTTGTGAAATCCTCCTCCTCAACCTCGCTATTAATTATATGCATTAATACAAAAATGGAGTGTAGTTCATTAACCTAAATCACTATGGGACCTTAAAAGTGAAATAAGTTTATTATATTTTAATGATTCGCCTTGGTTAAAGTTATTTCATTATAATATCATTAGTAAACATCGTGCTTCACTATTAGTTGACATAATTCACTATTATAATTTATTGTGGTAAATAGGTTTATTTTTATGTTGTTGTTACCTTAGTTATTTTAACTTATACCCTAAGTTATTATAAGTGATTATAGGCTATTATAAATTATGACACCTTAAACTATTATACATTATTCTACATTAATTATCTTAGCTAATTTATTATAAATTATTTTAAATTAAATTATTTAACTAACCTTAAGCTATACCTTAAATTATTTTATTTTAAGTTAATATATGTTATTTCAAGTTATATTTTAGTTATTCAAAGTCATTTTATTTTATGTTATTATAATTTATTTTATCTTTGGTATAATAATCTAATATAATTTAAAATATAATATAATTACCTAAGGTGAAATAACTTAGAATAACTAATAATATCCTAGGAAAAATAATTTGAAATAGGCTATAATAAATAACTACCAATAGCCTATGATAATATAGCTTATAATATTCAACAATAATTTATAATAAAATAGTCACTAATAACCATTAATATAATAATCATTAATAGCCACAATAGTCATTAATATAATAACCATTAATAACCACCAATAACCACTAATAAAATAACCATTAATAACCACTAATAAAAACAACCATTAATAAATAGCCACTAATAAAATAACTACTAATAACCATTAATAAAATAACCATTAATAACCACTAATAGAATAACAACCAATACCACCAATAACCACTAATAGAATAACCACATATAACCTAAAATAATCAATAATAACATAAGGTGAAATAACTTTCAATAGTTAAAAGTAACGAACAATAACCTCACGTAACTTAAAATAGCTTAATATGAAAACAACGGAAGGATAGAGTTTGGGCACCCTCTTTAGCTCGTAGCACTTTGGAGGTAGAAGGGCATGTTAGAACTTTGAGATAAGGATTAGGAAGAGTGACAAGGATCAATTACTCACATGAACATGCACAAACCAAACAACCAGTTGGTAGTGCATAAATTGGAGCACTTTTGGTGCACAAATGAACCATGAGCAACCACGAATTCATCACGGCCCGAATTTGGGGGAAGCCATCACTTTCCCCCTTCTTTTGTAAACCTCTAATTGAGATGAGGTATAAAGCAAAGTTGTAGCCCTTTTTAAGATCTTTTCAATAGTACGTGTCACGCCACCTATACGCAAGGAAATCAAGGCGATTATTGACGTTTAGTGGTCGGGAGTCAAATTGCTAATTTTAAACCCTTCTTTTGGCCATAATTTATTTTTTAAGAACCCAAATGGGTCATACGAGCCTATTTTAGACATTTACGTTCCAATAGTTTTTTAATGATATAAGAAACCTTTCAATCCAATGAGTTTTGACCCTTGTAATTCCTCTCTGAAGAATCAAAAGTCCATTAGGACTATAACTCACAAAATGGGAGCTCACTTGGGAGTGTGAGGGGTTTAATCCCTCACACTTTCTAGCACTCCAAGAAGTATGAAATGTGACTCTTAGGCTCATTCTTAGCCCACACCTTTATAAGCCCTTGCCTTGGTTGCGAGCCCAAGGCTAGTGTTGCAACATTTAAAATATGAAAAAAAAAACTTATAATAGCCACAAATAACTAAAGTGAAATAACCTACCATAGCCAAAATAACATAGAATAATTTAAAATAACTTATAGTAGTCGAAAATAGCTTAAGTTGGAATAACAAAAAAAACCAAAAGTAACATAAAATAGCCAAAAATAATTGAAAGTAGGCTAACATAAGTAGTACTTTAAAAAAAATCCATTTATTAAACTTTTTTTTTTCAAAAGAATGGTCATTGAAATGTTATTGAATAGTGATATTTAAAAAAAAGTTCAAATGATTTTACACTTTCAAAATGAAATAAATGTAACTATGTACATTATTGAAAAAAAATTAAATTAAACTTTAATAATTTCATTTGGACAAAATCTCAATAAGATATGAATTTTCAAAGTTTATGTTTTTGTAATGTTTAAAATGAAGTATTTGGTAAATATAATGTAATGTAACACATTATCACAATAAGTGTGGTGGTTTGATGGTAAGGGTGTTTATCTTCATTTTAGAGGTCAAGGGATCAAACTTCACAAATGGTGTGTTTGTGGCCAACAATGGTAAGTTGATTGAATATTTTTCTATGTAGTTCCTTAAAATAGGTGCCTATTTAAGTTGATTACATGACCTATGTACTTAGGTTAAATTTTTAACCTAATTAGGTAGTGACACATGTTAATAATTCATAAGCTGGAAATCATGAAATTATCAATATTATTAAATATTACATTAAATATTAAATAATTTAAATTTAATTGATTTCCATATTGCCTAGTTAATTAACTAGCAAGTGAAATGGTTTGATAAATTTGTATTTCACTTGAAAGTAACTTTATTTCACTAGGTACTAGGGGACCAATTCATTGTTCGTAGTAACTGGTCTATGTTCACTGGGGAGTTGAATAGTTTCACCATGGTAAAAATGTCCAAATACATTCAAAATCTAGTGAAACCCAAAGTGAACTAGAACGCATTTTGGTGTAGTGATGGCCATCGCTAGTTGGTTCATTTCCTTATTGTAAGCAAGTATTAGTGTTTCATATGGATCATCCTCTACATTCAAATCATTTTTTGGCCATTTTTTTTTTAGGACCGAGTCGTTTATTTTTTTGGGCTCTTGGAATCCTAGCAGGTAATCACACATTATCGATGAAATTGTGTTCTAAAATTTGTATTTATTAAGTTTGTTGACCATGGATTGTTTTTAGTTAGTTGTGGCAAGCTAGGACGCATTTTAATTTAGTGATGGGCCATCGCTAGTTGGTCCATTTCCTTGTTGTAAGCAAGTATTGATGTTTCATATGGATCATCCTCAACATTCAAATCGTTTCTTGGCCATTTTTTTTCTAGGACTAAGTCGCCTATTTTTTTGGGCTCTTGGAATCCCAGCAGGTAATCACATTATCGATGAAATTGTGTTTTAAAATTTCTATTTATTAGGTCTGTTGACCACAAATTGTTTCTAGTTGGTTGTGGTAAGTTCTTAAAAACTCTAGGATAAATATTTTGATCATTATCCCATATATATTGTAATCTTGCAAGTGATTAATAAATGCCTAGTATCCAACCTCTACCTTGAATTTTGCATCTACATTTTTTACCTTTTTTTTTCAATAGACAGGTACAAATCCAAATTTGGTGGCATTCAACAAAAGTGTTGTGTATATGAATACCATGACATGATGCAAATGAAGAAACTTTATCCTAGGTTAATTTGAATGAACCTTTCAACTTCAAAATGAAACTAAATTGAATGTACAAAATAACCCATGTTTGGGAACATGTCCAATTGGTGACATATTAATAGTTGTACACTCAAATTCTGCATTTAAATCTAGCATGAAAATCATTGGTTTTGATTGGACCATTTGTCAATTGTCGTTTTCCATTTTGTTTCCTATGTAATTTCTAGCAAATGTTGAAGGGGGACTAGTCAAGTGTCATCTTTTGGATATTCCAAAGGTTTTTTTTGTCATCTCACATATTTTATTTAGTATGCTTAAGATTAACATATATTCAATCATAGATTCTAAGGTGTTTGGTGTGACAATTTATGTCAATTTTCTTCTTGACATTGTAAAATAGAAGTTTAATGATTGCAAACACTTGGTAGAGGTAGAAAGGATGTAACTAAGCAATACAAGTGGAGAGAATGCAATTTGAGATATAGATCATGCAAATTAGTAGTAAAGGGGGAAAGAATGCAATTTGATTATAAAATAGCAAGAATAGTCCTATATGCAAGAGGTTGAAAGAGTGAATGAAAATAAAAATTAGTTTTAAATGATATAGACAATGTAAAGTGTGATGGGCTACCTTATATTGTCTCAAGTCCTAATGGGCACATACCTCTTGGTGGTGAATAGGTAGTGTTTAAATTCACACATGCAATTTTTCTCTATGCAATCTTTACATTTCTACCATTGCCATTTCACCTGAGAAATCTTCTATGCCACATGAATTCTCCAAAGTGTTTTTCCAGTAGATCTTTTCTAGTGCATTGTTTCATTGTTGTTTTAGAGATCTCTTCACATGCATCCATGGTCTTTCAATGGAATTGGTGTGAGCACTACTGATGGGATCTTTGAAAAACTGTCAATGGTTCATAGTAGTGAGGTGGTTGTAGCCCAATTGGGTCAACCACTCAATGTCATATGCACTCCACTAGTTGCTTGTGATCTTTGTACCAGGTTATGTGTTGAAATATTAAGTTCACAAGAGTTTCCATCATTCTATCAGGCACCATCCTCAGAAAAAGTTGATTGATGTTTCCTCTTTCTGCTCCTTCAATAATCCACTGTCCATCTCTTCTTGCTCCTCGGTTATACTTCCTCTTCCCAAACTGGGTTCCTCCTGGTCCAGCCCCTATTCTGAACAGTTCCTGCATCTCTGGATCATCATTCAGTGAATCCCTCACTTGTGTTGGCAATGAAGCCATGAACACATGCAGCTGCTGCTGTACATTCAGGAGACTTCTCTCCATCTTTCTATGATTCTCAGCATCACCTCAACCATATTGATCCAACATGAAGGTTGTTACTGGACTGTCATATTTGTAGCTTTTCCAGGTCCACCACTGACACCAATTGTCACCAGAGTTTCCACTGGAGCTCAAAGCTCAAAGTTTCCACTGGATAGCTTGATAGGGACAAAAGAATCAATCAAAGCACCAAAGCTCTGGTTCATGCAGAGAGCAGAGCTTTTGCACTAATCTGGCAGAGATGTTGAAGGACAGAGTCCTTGCAATTAATGACTTTGAGTGACAATTTTACATTGTTTTCTCACCAATTGTCATCCTCCTCAACAGAAACTTTGCCATGTTTCCTTCTTCAGGTGTCCACATTTGGGAATTGAGTCTATTGATGACAAACTGGACTTCACATTTCTGTGCACAAATTCTGCCTATCTCTTTGAGTTCTCATTCCAAGCTCTGCATACAAAGCTCTTTTTTAAAGTGTTTGACTTGTAATGTTTACCTTGTGGTGATGCATATTTTTTTTCGTTCATCTCTTATGCAGAGTCCATAGCACAGGGAGCTACTCAAAGGAGCTGGATCAAGAGGCTGTTGCCTTCATGCCTGCCATGCTGGCTGCCATTTACCACAACCCAAAACACAGGTGAATTGGGAGCAGTCATAGAAGATTTTGACTTTGCACTTTTGGGGTGCAAAGGAGGTTTTGAGACTAATACAATCAATATGCTGGAAGGTGAGATGGTTACATGACCTTCAGCTCCAGATCTTCTATCCACAATACGCCATCTGTGCTTCGATTTGCTGTCCAATGAAAATATGCCAGGAAGAAAAACAGCATTGTGAAGCAGCATTACAACCCTGTACCTCATGGCATTGCTTTCAAAGCAGTGAACTCCAACGTCAACAAAGCAATAAAGAGTTGCAGTTTGAACAATTGAAAATCAAAGACTGTATTGTGGCTGAATTGGATCTGAAAAATCACAGGATCAACTCACTTGGTAATTCTCTTAGATCTGAAATACTAGTCATATAAACTCTCTCTTAGCAGAGCAACAGAATCTTGTAAGCTCAAATGTTTGATCTGAACTAAAGATGCAGTAGGTGTGGAGTATTTATTGTCCTCATGATAACTGAGCTCAATTTGGGTTCTGCTTGGATTATCTTATACGCCTGTTCCAGTATGAAAGCCAGTGGTAGTCAGTGAACGTCATAGCCAATCTTGGATCCACGGCATCCAATCACACAATGCCATGATGTTTAGACCTCATATTGGAAACAAAATGGCATTAATTATCATACATCATGCCAAAGCAGCTGCCAGATGGTGATCCCTCTCCCTTTTTCTTGTGCTAATCTTTTTCAAAGTTTGATATGTATGCATTGCAATCTTTTTCAGAACAACATGTAATTTGATGCCTTTGCTACAGATCCTTAGATGCTTCCTTCCTTGCTTCCATTGGGATTTGAGATACATAGGAGTTGCAAATCATACATTTTGTAGTTTTGGCTCTAAATGGTGTCACTCATTTGATCTTTTCCAAAGGGACCACCAACACTCACAATGGTAGTTAAGATCTTAACTTCACTATCAGACATTATCTATGTTTCTTGATAATCAACAAATCAATCAATAGTTGTACAAAACCATGACTAGAGTCCCATCACTGCTTGGAATCAAAAATTGCCAATGCTCTCTTTCAAGTTCTTGCAGTAGGTTAACATTCACACTCACATGAACATATATAATCCAATTGAATTGGAACTCAATTGAATTTGAATTGATTTGGCTAAATTGTCTTATGGAATATCATTTCTTTGCTATTACTTTGTGAATTTAATCAAAAGTCAATCGCTTTTGATTAAATGAGACATGTGGGGTGGTTAAGGCACAAAACTTGGAGTATCATAACGTCAACATTTTAGATTCATCCCATTTCATTTCCATGAATGTTGTTATATTGATGACTTCAATTTTTGTGATTCTAATTTGGGTGCATAACCAACTTGATCAGTTGACAAAGAAATGTGTCCTTCCTAGGATGAAGGCAAAACAAAGGGTTTGCGAACTTTAGGTTAATCATGAACTCAAGACCTATAAGCAATAAAATTTCAACAATATTAATAAGAGGAATGAAGATCAAAATTCACACCCAATAATCAATTTTGCATGTTGGAAGTTATTTCTAGCAACACACATGGCATATGTCTATGAGATTTCAAAGAAAGATCCACAACAATTACATAACAACACACTCAAAACTTCCACTTAACCTGGACTTTCATCAATAATACATATGCATGAATATGTGTGAAATATCATAACACAATGCAAATTAGTAAAGAACATTCACACTTGAGTAGTTGAACATTCAATAACAATTGCAAGGTCATGATTAAATCCAACCACCTCCCACCCATGAAAATCTTGATGATTTATTCATTATTCATTTATTAATTCATATGCATTAATCCATCTAATTACATTGCATAGATAAATATCTTTTAATTTCCTTTTTTTGTTAGCAATAATTGAAATTGGAACATAGTTGACCTAGTTTTGTAATGTTTCTACCTTGGGTCATTTATTAAACACTAGCACTTGAACCCCTTAAAGCACCACCAACACAAATTAGCCAAATCATCACTAACACATAACTACCAATTGAAGCATCACACACCAAATTACTAGTTAGAATGTACAACACAACAATCCATCTTGGGTTTTGCAAGTTGGCTTGTCATTTACACTTAGCTGTAGCAATTAGCCAAGTTGTTAAACCTTAGCTAGTTGTTAAACCCAAGTCAAAAAACCCAAGATGTGTTGTAGTGTGTAATCAACTACATAGAACATTGCAACCATAAAAACAACACCAAACAAAAAGGTGTTTGTTAGTTTGTTTAATGGACTCTACACCTATAATGTTCTTTATCTCAAGGGCACACATTCTTTTTAGTTTCATATCAATTGACCAATGCCTTTGTACGATATTGTAATACCTTTACCATTTCGGCAATAAATTGTTGAATATTTATTAAAATTTGAAATCTTAACATCGATACCTAGTTTTTTTAATTCTGAGGTTTTCAACATGTAATGAATATATAAAGTAATAAAAAGGATTTGAACATTGTTATGGAATAATCAAGTGTGTTTAAATTGCCTCAAGTTTAAGTCATTGTCATGGAAGATCTATGATTTAAAACTTGACAATTGAACTTTTAAATGTATTAAAATTTTGACACAAATAATGAGTAATTTTTCAAAAGTTCGGCAAAACAAAAAATAATTTAATAATTTGCCGAATTGGTAAAGGTACTACGGTATGTGTTAGTTGCAAGTGTTGAGCATGTCATTTCGGGGACCAAAGAAGCATGAAATGCATAGATCCGTGAAATGTTCTCACAATCATAACTTACTTCATAATTAATTATGGTTGCTCCAATCACAATTTGCACATTGTTGCAAGCCATCAATCTTCACATCATTTTTCATTTATACATCATAATTCCATGTTTGCATGCACATAAGACATAACAACGACATAGCAAAATTGATCCTTCTATGTTCTTTACCCATCAAAGAAACAAAATTTGTTGGAATTTGAAATTTAGTGACCTTTCATTGTTTTCTCCTTTTTTTTAATACCTTCTATGAAATGAAAGTAGGGTAAAATAGATAGTTATTGATCCTTTTTTGCATAAATGAAAAGTAGCCAAAGTAAACATATTTATATTAATTCCATAAATATTATTGATTTAAATGATGAATGTAAGGATATTTTTTGATTTTATGACATTGATATGGACAACCCCTGAGTTTAATATGCATTTAAATAGATTCTAAGAAGGAAAATAGATTATATTTTCTTACAAAATGGGTTTCAAATATATGAAAATTTACATTTCAAAAAAATTTAAATTAATGAATTCAATATAAATATTTATGTATTTTTACTTTTATGTATTACTAGAAGAATTTCCTCCCTTTTTTCTATTTTCAATTCATTTTTATTGTAGCAATTTCTTTAAATAAAATTTGGCAAGTTTTCATCATGTAAAAAATTTCAACTTATATTTTCATGATGGTGGTTAGGTAGAATTATTGCTATGAATTTCTTTTAATCTGCCATTTACTCTTGTGTTTGTCCAAATTTTGAAATAAAAATAGAAAAGGTCTTGTAGGGACACACACCTACACACAAAAGTGTATAGTTTTTCACACACCCTACAAAACATTAAGTTTATAAAAAAAAAACATTATTCAAAACAAAAATATATTATTAAGAGGTTGGAGATGTAAAAGATAAGAATTATCAAGGTGATAATTTCTAAAATGTAATGTTTTTTTGGGCAAATTTTTGCACTATGGTGACAAAATAAACCTAGTGTGAATTGTACAAAGGTTTTTTTGGATTTGTCTTTGCAAAAGTTGCCATATTTTGAAGAAAAAAAGTTGCATGTCACCATATTTGAATAATGAGTTCTTTTAATAAATCATATATTACTGCCTTTAAATATTTTATATTTTTAAGTGTGTGCATCATTGAAAAAAATGAAGAATGAACTTTTTATTTTGTTGTTTAGACAAAATATCAATAAGATATGAAATATTAAAATTGAAATATTATAAATATTAAATTTTTATAATATAATTTTTAATCAAATGTTAGTTTTAAAGTTGAAAGATATATCATTTATTTATTATTATGCTACCCATACAATTTGTTTCATTTATAAATCATGTACTTTACACAAAGGAATGGTTATTGGAATTTTATGAAACAAAGGATTTTTTTTTTGTTATTTAAATACTTTTATATTTTTAAAAAGAAAAAATGTGTGCATGATTGAAAAAATGACTAAAAATGAGATTTCAATTTTGTCATTTGGACTAAATTTCTATAAGATATTAAATTTAAAAGTTGACATTTGTGCAACATTTAGAACAAAACATGGGTTAAATATAATTCATTCCTTTACGATTCCATAAAATGTTGGGTGGTTTATTGGTAAAAAAGTTAGTTTCCATCTTTGAGGTCCAAAGATGTCACCTCACAAATGACATGACAATGGTCAACCATGATATGTTGACCAAATATTGCATAAGCCACTTAAATTACCTATCAATTCAACTATAATGCCATGTGTTATCTTTTATGACCATTGTAGTACCTTTACCATTTTAGCCATAATTTTTTTCAATAAAAGCCAATTTTTCTCAAAATTAAGTGCTTGTTGTGTTGAAAGTTTAGAAAAATCAATTTCAAAATGCCAAAATTTATGAGACTTGAAGTTTGGGTCCAATCTTAGCCGAGGATATGGTTGATTCCATTATGTTATGTTGTTAGTAAAATGCTTCCTTTTTCCCATTGTGCAGCAACTATGAATGTGTGGATTGAATCTGGATCAAACATGGTTGTAGCTCCTAGAAGGTTGAAGCTTAAATGGTTGTTCAATCCATGGTAGAGCTTTAAGGTTTCAAAATTGATTGATGAGTTTGACAATAAGGAATTTGGTTTGAGAAAGCGAGTTGTTGGATGTTGGATGTGGTCACTATTCTTTGGATTGTTTAGTCACAGTCATCATCATCGCTGTGATTAGGGATTGGAGAATGAGGAGCATCATGATCATCCACATCAACCTTATGTTGAACATGAGGGTTGGATCATGTTTTCCCATTTGTTTTGGTCATGACTTTCACCATTGTGAGGAAAACTGGGAGGCATATTGTTAGCATCGGCACTAGCACCCACATGATGATGAAATGGTCGATTCCATTATGTTATGATGTTAGTAAAGTGTTTCTTTTTTTCCCATCACACAACAACTGTGAATGTGTGGATTGAAGTTGGATCGAACATAGTCGTAACTCTTAGAAGGCTGAAGCTCAAGTGGTCGTTTAACTTGTTCAATCCATGGCAAAGCTTCAAGGTTTTAAGATTGACTAATGAGTTTGACCATACGGAATTTGGTTTGAGAAAGAAAGCTATTGGATGTTGGATGTGGTCACTATTCTCTAGATTGTTTGACCGCACTCATCATCATTTCCGTGATTAGGGGTTGGAGAATGAAGAGCATCATGATCATCCACATCAACTATATGTTGAGCATGAGGGTCGGATCATGTTTTCCCATTTGTTTTGGTCATGGATTTCTCCAACGCGAGGAAAAATAAGAGGCGTACCACCAACACTAGCATGCACATGATGATGAATAGCACCACCACCACATTAGTTGTGGATTCCATTGCAATATGTTCTTTTGACTATTTGGTCATTGCCATCACTAGTGGGAACATGAGGAAGATAATGGAGCACAATGACTTCCATTATAGCATGTGGAGGAAACCTAGCTTCATGGTAATTTTGATGGTGGTGAACATCTTGAGAACTTCACAAATCATCATCATCATCGCCCTTCATTTCCGTGAATTGGCTTTCACCACAAGCATTATTGCGACAAACTTTGGTAGGGATAGGCCTCTCTCTTAGGCCTATAGACACAAATTTTGCACATTTTTTTGGACTCAAGGAAGGATGGAGGACAATGAGGACAAAGGCATTGTGAGATTCTACCATTTTGTGGAAAAGTTGATCTTTTTACTAGGAAGCACCTTGGTAGGAGTTCTAGACGAAGATTAATTTTGAATCTTGAAACATGAGCTGTGATCCATGTCATTGTTTATCACCACCATAGTGGCTGTAAGAAATGATACAAAGACCTTTTTTTCTTCTTTCTTTTTTGTGGAAATGTTTTGCTCACAATGTGTTGCCTTAGGCTTCATACTAAAGCTTCCATGCACATTGTAGTGCAAGGAGATGGCATGACAAGCTAGCTAGGTTTTTCCACAATTAAAGGTCATGAACAAACAACCTCTTCTGTAGGCTAAAATAATATAGTCAATCTATTTTCCAGGTTTTGTTTCTTGCAACTCATAGTAAAACAAAAAAAACCAAGCTACAACAATCCATCCTTACATAATCCATCCTTCCTTGTGCAACAAACAAAAATTTAGAAGGCAATTACATTCTATTTTTTGTTAGATTTACTACTTTTATGAAGAAAACCATTTCATAGCAATCCTCTACCGAATAAAAATACACAAACCTAATTCGTCATCATCCTCTTCATCACTGCGGGTAGCAATGTTCGTACCATGTTCATTCCAATAGACTAGGCTACAACAACAAGAACATCAAGACTAGTGTTCTTCCTAAAATCAAATGCAACAATAGCATAATAACAATGTGTGGGAAGAGTAACAACTATAGTAGTGTGAGTAGGAGAGAAGGCATTTTGGTAAGGAGGAGGGAATCATGACCAAGGTTAAATTGTGAATCTAGTTTTCTCCCCATCTTAATGCCATTGCTATTGTTCTTATTATTGTAAAAGACTATTATTGCATGCCATCTCATATATCCAACATGTCCCTAACTTTGGTTGGCATCGTTAGGGATGATGATTTATAATTTGTTTTCATGGAATGTTATATCTACATAACAACAGTGGTGAGGCCATCCAACCAAAAGTGTTGAAAGCATTGTAATAATTGTTTGTACTTTTAGATTGTTTCAAAGTTAAATCTATAGCTGAATGTGAATCTTAACTTTGTGGCTTACATTCTGGATTATAAAAAGGTTAGGTTGCTTTGGCATTTAAGAATAAACCTCCCACCATATAGTTTGCTACATAGCCTTTGGGGGTCAACATAATTTATGTGTTTTCACGAATTGAAGCACTACCATGCGCCAATTATGAGAGAAACTATCTTTAGTCATTGTGTTTGCTTTTGAGCAAGGAAGTAGGACAAAATTCTTCAATGCTTGACAAGGAGAACACTTTTGCAAGTAAATTCAAAATGCCAGACATTTGGATTGAATGTAATGAAAGGCTTGGGTTTTTTCCTTTTTGTGCAAGTTAATATCCAAATTCGCATCAAAGTAGGTATATTGTGTGCCAAAGTTTAGAAGCCTACAAGTTTTGTGGCACCATTTTTCGGTTTGCACAAAATGGGAGGTATTTTCATACATCATTGTTAACCCAATTTTTCAGTATGTATATATTGACTAGTTAAAACCAATTGGTAACTAGTGACTATTTTGGTTTTTAAATAACAAGTCTCAAAAGTTAACCAATTTTTTTTATGAATTGGTAATTGGTCTATTGCAATAACCAGTTGTTAACAAAACAAGTTGATTTAAACTTGTGATTAGTAACTTTGTTATTTTGATTTTGAAGTTTATATTGGCTAATGACTATTTAAGTTGAAACACAATTATGAGTTGGTATAAATAGGAGGACTTAGAGCTAGATTAGGAAATCTTTTAATTTTTATAACTCTTGGAGAGTTTTTGAATTCTGAACTACTTTATTTTGATTTTTTTTGAAGCTTTTCCTTCCTATTTTTTGGAATGCAAGATGTAGAATAATTTTGTTCTTGATGAATAAACAAGAGACTTCAATGTTTCTTGCATTTTGACATTTCAGATTTGGAGAAAAAAACACCAACTTGTTGATAATTTTAGTAAATTAAAATTAAAAAATAAAAAAGAACATGTAAAATAAAAAGGGAATAGAAAACACCCTTGAAATTTGGTGACCATGCAGTGGAATGGAAGTGTGAATAATCACATTTATAATCTTTGGTTTTCAATAATTGTTTTGTTCTGATATTTTAGGTTTGGATTTGTATTAAGTTTTAGTAGTTTTCTAGGATTATTTTTGTGTTCACACTTTTTTTTTTTACAAACCAATAATTAAGGATTTCTTAGGATTTGCATGTTGATCCCTGATTCTTTTTAGTAACCTATTGACCAAAAGAAACTTGAATTAATGATTTTTGTGAAATGTCAAGAGTAGTCACAAGGGGCCTTAGAAGGCAATTAGAATTAAAAGCATCACAACAACTTGTTCGTGAGATGGTTCAACCACGAGAACAACCACATTCTCAAGTCAATAGAATACAACCAATTGAAGTTCCCAAAAATGAGCTTCAACAACCTATTACGATAAAAATTCCTTTTCATCAAATACTAGCAGAGTAAGAGGAAAAAAAGGAATCACAAGTACCTTCAATTGCTCAATTTTTGACACCCCAATAGTTGTCCCAACAATGGAGGTCGAATGCACAACCGGGTGGGCAAAACACCAAACCTATTCAACATGCTGATGAAGTAACCTTTGTAAGACAAAGAAGGTAGTTTGCGACACCCGATTACTATATTCCTAAAGCTACTATGCCCTTTCGATGAACATCGATTGTTGGTTATTATACATCTAAATTGGTTCCTATTTTGAATTTAATCGCAACAGATTTAAAATTAGAGTCTAACTAACTTTTAACCCAATTGGAACAATTATGTAACTTGGAGCAAATACCATCATATAGATTTGGTTTTCAACAACTTGTAGAACCAGTGGAAATAATCACGGCCCCTATAGATGTTTAACAAACACAACCACTTCATCAAATTGTTTAGCCAAATATACTTGTCATGGGAACCATTGAACAACCACTTGTTCAACGAAATATATGGGTTACAACCATGTAACCCACTATTGAAGTTGCATTAACATGTGCATATTGTCAACATGTTGGACATGAGTTCAAGAATTGTCCCTTTGTGGATGATAAACTGAAGAAATTGATGAAAAAAAACTCAGAACTTCTTTACAGCCTATGGTATTGAGCACACCAGTGACCCATGTTGGTGTACATATGTAACGAATTTGACCACAACTGAGTTTGGTTACTAACCCAACACCGGTTAGTCAACATTTAGGTTGGTCATAACTTGTTACACCACTGATAGCAGGGCAATTTATAATTGTACTGTATCCGATGTGGTATAATATAATTCCATCTTTTGTACCTATGGATCCTAACATGTACTCTATGTACTATTCGGGAATCAAGGGACCTAATCCCTTGATTTTTGGAAAAAAAAAGAATATGCAGTTAGTGTTATTCAACTAGAACTGATGCCACCTATTAAGCAATTGGTGCAAAACCAATATCCTATCAAAGTTCCAACTTTTGAATTAGAACCAATTCTCGTTGTGAAAGGTGTACTTGTTCAACAAACAATAATAACAACAACTCTATTTGTTAATATACCTATTACCACTATACTACTTATTTATGGTAATGGTGTTCCAATCCAACAACCCAAAAGGGTTAATTCATATCCATAACCGAGTGGAAAATCGCTTGGAGGTTTGCCAAGAGGAGGATCATTTGATTGAAACCCACTTAGAGGACTACCACTTGATCCATTTATTGGATTTTACATATGGTAGGCATTTGACCCAAGGATATTCATGCCACCATGGTATCAACTAGTTCCAATTTGATTTGAACCAACTAGTAAATTTCCATATCGAAAGTTTCAATATCCCACATATGTCAAGGATACTAATCTTGATGGTCGCATTAGAGTTTTCAAGAAGGTAATCTGAGCCAATGGTGAAACTGTGGAGGTTAATTGTTGCAACCCTAGCCTTGGGCTTGTGACCAAGGCAAGGGTTTGCAAAGGTGCGGGCCAAGATTGAGCTTGGGAATCACATTTCATGCTCCCAGGATTGCAAAGAGTGTGAGGGAATGAACCACATTCCCAAATGAACACCCATTTTGGGAGTTGGAATCCCAATGGACTCCTAAATCTTTAGAGGGAGATTACAGGGGTCAAAATTCATTGGATTGAGATATTTCTTATATCATTGGAAATTTCTTGGAACTTAGATGTCAGAAATGGGCTTGTATGAACCATTTGGATGCCTAAAACACAAGTTATGGCCAAAAGAAGGGTTGGAAGTCAAATTAGCAATTTGACTCCCAACCACTAAAAGTCAAGAATCGCCCCAATTTCCTTGCGTGCAGGTGGTGTGCAACATATCCTTGGAAATCTCTCAACAAGGGCTACAACTTTGCTTTAAACCTCATCTCGATCGAAGGTCTGCAGACAAAGTTATGGGCCCCCAAAGTTGCAGGAGTCCCAACTTTGGGAATTTCGGGACTCCCACTTAGGAGTCCCGAGACAAAATGTCATTTGGATGTGGGCCTCGTGGAGAGGCACAGAATATACTATAAGGGAAAAGGTGGTGGCTTTCCCCAAGTCCGAGCTGTGGTGAGTCTTGTGGTCCAAGTTTGCTCGTGGCTTGTCTTAGCACTAAAAATGCTCCAACTATGCACTAACCAACTTGTTGTTTGGTTTGTGTAGGTCCGTGTGAATAAGTGAATTACTTATCCATCTTCCTAGTCCCATCCCGGAGTTCTAACACGCCCCTCTACCCTCGAAGTGCTACAAGCCAAAGAGCGTGCACCCAACTTCTTACTTTTTCGTTGTTTTAACTTCAGACTCACATTTGAGTCTATTAAGGAGCTAGGGAGCGCATCATTAATGTTATCAACATGTTTAGTTTCACTTTACGAAACATCTTAGAGTGGGGTGAAAATTTTGTACAAGATCATCCTAATTACACATTTGATGAGTTGGAACAAATATTTTGTAAGCACCTCCGAACTATGAAAAATGATGAAGAAATCTATATGCAGCTAAGGAATCTCTAGTAACAAGTTGGCAAATGAGTAGAGGTCCACTACAAATGTTTGTTTAAAATGGCTAATTGTTTACAAGTGAAAACTATTAATGTTTTCCTTACTACTATTTTTAGAACAAGTTTACAACCATACCTTAGATTAACAACAATTGGTATGACAAGAAATACCTTTATCAAACATAAGGAAATTGTAGTGATTTATGAGGAAAGTGGATTGGTCATAGTAAATTACAATGCTTTGATAAGTCAACTAGAATCTAAATAGGTTGCACAACCCATAGTCACTTATACCATGTTCAAACTGTGGTAAAATAGGTCATGCGAAAGAAACCTCTCTTAATAGGAAAAGAGAAAAACCAATAGTTCATGTTGTACCCACTAAAGTTGCTGAATTAGTCGTTGGAATAACTTCACAACCTGTTAAACCAACTAGAGTGCGATTAAGATATCCTTGTATTATCTATTCTAGTTTTGAACATCGTGCATTTAATTGTCCTAGAAAAACAAAAGTTCAAAACATGTTTTGGATTAAGTAAACCAATACTAACATTGTAGTAACAAAAAACCCTAAACTTGATAATGTATCA